>ERZ1292633.4445-Hain-H41-02um-R1-4445-length-12977-cov-4_pt1 | contig 11665 bp, 11 predicted proteins | sample MGYA00564406_ERZ1292633 | MGnify/ENA primary metagenome ERZ1292633 (study PRJEB36523, sample SAMEA6512639) | groundwater metagenome | collected 2019-01-08 | study: AquaDiva: Metagenomics assemblies of 32 groundwater samples
AATGGCGGCCCGCACTCAATCAAGCTCGTGGTGGATGCGACGGCGAAAGATTACGACTATTACCGCAACGGGACACTGATCGCGTCGAATCAAAACTGGGTAAGCGCTGGCGGAACTCAAGATCAAATTCGAATTGCCGCAAGGCAATATCATCAAGGTCAACCAGTTTTTACCTATGATGATCTTAAACTGACGTTGAGCGTCTCTGACGCAACGGAGAATGCGCTAGGTGACGAGCAGGTGCGAACATTCATTGACGATACTCAAGCCGAGTTTGATGCCGGAACCTATACGGCGACCCAATATGATGCCCCAAATACCTGGGTTGAGTTGACGGCTACTGGTCAGACTTCGGGCACGGGAACGTATGCCTCAAAGATTTTTGACGGTGGCGCATCGGCGACGTGGGATACTCTTCAGTGGTTGCCACAGCGACCGTCATTGAAGGAGTTGCCAAATAACACCGGGGCGAATGATTGGTGGGATAACGCCTACCCATTCCGCAAGAAAATTACCTTTGGCACCAGTCACTCGGCCCTCTCGCTTGGTCATACCGTCTCGTTTACTATGGATACCCAGCCAGCGACGACGAGTGTCGAGCTGACCAGCGGCAACGATGTCCGTATTATTTGGTTGCCGACAGCTGGTTTGCCGGTAGAGCTCGACCGGATTGGCAGTGTCTGGAACTCGGCGACCACCTCGATCGATTTTCGTCTGCAGTCGGCAATCAGCGCGAATCTGAACGAGGATACCGATGGCAGCTATTACGTTTACTACGGCAATGCAGCTGCGGGCACGCCACCAAGCAATGAGATGAACGTCTACTACTTTGCTGACTTCTTCAATCGCGCCAATTCCTCGACCATTGGCAATGGTTGGACCGAGTGGACAACTGGCGGCGGCAACGTCTCGATCGCCAGCAATGCGACATCGGTTGTAGGGAATAACCAGGGACCAGCCGATGCGGGCATCAAGCAGACCTTTCCCTTGGGTGCGCTGCCGGGCAACTTTACTCTCAATTTTGACTGGACGATGCCAGTCAACACCGAGGGCGAGTGGACGCATTATCTTAATATCGGCAACTCGTCATCGATGAGCAATGCCTCTCGTACGACGGGTGTTGGGCCTGGTATCTATAACGGTGAGGGTGGACACTTTAGCCCCAATGGCGTGGAGAATGTAAGCAATGACCTGACGGGTAATATGGAGAACAGTGTCAACGGCGGCCCGCACGCTATCCGCATTGTGGTGAATACCTCGGCGCAGACCTATAGCTACTACCGAAATGCCGCTCTCGTTGCCTCTGGACAAACCTACGTCAGCGCCCAATCAACACTCAATCAAGTGCGTATCGCCACCGATGTATACAGCGCTGGTCAACCTGCCTTTGTCTATGACAATCTCAAATTGACTTTGGATGTTGCTGATGCGCCTGAAACAACGACTGGCTCAGAGGCAACCGAACCAACTCAGAGCGAATCTGGCTATGGCGCTGGCAATATGACGCTGACGAGCAATATTGGACTTTGGCACTTGAATGAGTCGAGTGGTACGATCGCTGACAGCTCGGGTAACGGCAATACAGGCACTCTTTCAGGTGCCAGCTATGGTGCCTCGGGTCGGTTTAATACAGCACTCGACTTTGATGGAGTTGATGATTTCGTTAGTGTGCCTGACTCGCAGACGCTCGACATCACTGGCAAACTTACCCTATCTGCCTGGGTGTACGCAGATACGACTCCAGAATTGTTTGATTCGCCGATCATCAAAACGACTGACAACGATGCCTGGCTCGATGGGTACGGAATGTATTTTGAGGGAGGTCTGATTAAGTTTTGGGTTGATCGCTACGACACCAATGTTGCAACCGCTAGTTTTTCGACAGGCGTTTGGCACCATGTGGTTGGTACCTACGACGGGGCCAATGTGCGCATCTACGTTGATGGAGTCGCCGGGAGTGTGGATCCTTACGCCGGCGCGGTGACTACGAACAACACCGCGATGTTTATTGGCGCTGGTGCAGATGCGAGTGGTGCGGGCTATTTCTGGGATGGTAAAGTCGACGAGGTAGCGTTGTTTCGACGGTCACTCTCGGCAACAGAAGTGAGTGATCTCTATAAGCGTGGTGCTGTGCGGTTTAAATATCTTGTTCGATCTTGTAATGATGCGGCTTGTTCAGGAGAGAGTTTCATTGGCCCAGATGGCACGGCCAGCACCTTTTATTCCGAACTGACAAACACCACACTTACGCCGCCTGCGGCCATCGCGTTGACAAATGTCACGGCCAACCGTTACTTCCAGTACCAAACTACACTCGAGACAAGTAGCAGTACGCTCTCGCCAGAACTGAAGACCGTAACTGTCACTTTGACGCCCAGCGGGAGTAGTGGCTACGTGACCGCGGGCAGCTTTCAGTCATCAGCCTTCAATATGACTGATAATTCACCCGTCGAAATCCTGGAATGGGATCAGTCGATTCCAAGTTGTACTCCGACCTGTACGATCAAACTTCAAGTGCGGACCGCGCCCGATGCCAGCGGCTCGCCCGGCACCTGGACCGCTTGGTACGGCGCGACGGGCTCGGGGACCTACTTTACGACTAACACTGGCACGAGGATTCCTCTCTTTCTCAATGGCAATCGGTGGGTCCAGTACCGAGTAGAGTTGGCTGGTGATGGTGTTAACACGCCGACCTTACAAGAAACCCGCTTGTTTTATCGATAGGATGTGATGATGACATGGAATAAAGCTAGTCACGGTTTCACCCTTATTGAGTTGCTCCTCTACCTTGGCGTGACCTCGATTATCATCAGTGGGGTTTCGTTCTTCATGATTTCGCTCTTAGAGGCCCGAGTGAAGTACCAGACCATCAGCGAGGTTGAGCAACAGGGGCAGCAGGTGCTCGCGCAGATGACGCAGACCATTCGAAATGCTCAAAATATCACCAGTCCAGTAACTGGGACAAGTGGAACCAGTTTGACGTTAGATGTGGTAACCGCTGGCCTAGATCCCACGTTATTCGATCTGTCGGGGGGCATCATTCGGGTGACAGAGGGCGTAGGTGCGGCCCAGCCACTGACAACCGCGGCGGTCACCGCCTCCAGCTTGAGCGTCGAGAATCTGACTCGACCAACTACGCAAGGCGTTCTTCGCGTCTCATTTACTCTAAGTCGCACGAGTACCAGTGGACGCAATGAGTTTAGCTACAGCAAAACCTTCCGTGGCAGCGCCAGCTTGAGACAGTAAGATGCAACATAAGACGTCACAATCAGGCTACATCACGCTTCTGACAGTGCTCATCGTCAGTGCAGTTGGTGTGGCTATAGGCAGCTCTTTGCTCTTACTTGGACTCGGTAGCTCACGCTCGAGTTTGAGTTTACAGCAGTCAAAGCAGGCCGCTGCCCTAGCTGACGCCTGCGTGGAAGAGGCACTACAGCAGTTGCGCTTCTCGACCAGTTATAGTGGCACGGCCACGCTCTCATTCGGCACGAGCTCGTGTACCTACCTTGTCACGGTCTTGAGCGGCGAGAATCGGAACATTGAGTCGACCGGCACGGTTGGTGCTGTCGTCCGGCGGGTTGAAGTTGATGTTAGTCAACTCACACCTAAAATCGTGATTAGTTCTTGGCAAGAGGTGGCCAGCTTTTAGTCTATCCACTGGCAATTCGTTCGCACCCGCTGTAGCATGAATCAGTAACAGACAGCGGAGGGTAGGTATGATACGGCGACAGCAAACTGGGGGGTTCACGCTTCTGGAAATTTTGGTTGTCGTTGCGGCCATTAGTCTGCTCGCAGGGATTGTGATCGTTGCCTTAAATCCGAATAAGCAGCTGGCCGAAACACGCAACGCCCAACGCCGCGTCGACGTCAACACGATCTTGAATGGTATTTACCAGTACGCCATTGATGCTGGCTCCTTGCCATCATCCATCACTACGACCACGACCGAGATCTGCAAGACAGCAGCCACGTGCACGGGCCTCATTGATTTGTCGGTTTTGACCAATAGTGGTACCTACCTAGTTGGTATGCCAGTCGATCCAACGGGATCGAGCGTGAATGGGGCTGGGTATTACGTCAATAAAAACACGAACGGTCGAGTGACGGTGAATGCGCCCAGCGCCGAACAGGGTGCGAGCATCACTGTTACCCGATAGTCCATTAAGCCCCAAGGAGGCACAACTATGAAGAAACTGTCCGCTATCAAGGGTTTCACCTTACTCGAAATTTTATTGGTTGTTGGTGCAATTGCCATTATCGCCGGTATCGTGATCTTGGCGATCAATCCAAGCAAGCAGCTGGCCGAAACACGCAACGCCCAACGCCGCGTCGACGTCAATACAATTCTGAACGGTGTCTACCAGTACGCGATCGACAATAATGGCACCTTGCCGGCTTCGGTAACAACTACCACCACGGCGATTTGTAAGACCGGTGGTACCTGTACTGGCCTGATTGATCTTTCAGTGCTGACGGTTAGCAGCACTTACCTCGTTGCTATGCCAATCGATCCAACTGGTTCGACTACCAATAGCACAGGCTACAACATCAATAAGAATGCCAACGGCCGAGTCACGGTCAACGCGCCGAGTGCTGAACAGAGCGCAACCATTAGTGTCACTCGCTAAAACGCGAGTCGCGTACAGGCTATGGACTGCGAGCACGGTAACTGCCACCAACCGACGATTCCCGGGACTCGTCGGCTACATCGTCATTTGCACGAGACGGTGCCGTGGTACCGCGATTGGCACCACCACCCACTCCGTCCACATGCCCATATCAGCGTCCTCATCGTGAGTGTACTCATTTTAGGCATGGTGGTCTTAACTCCCTCAAAAACAGGCCTGAAGGCCGAGATTGTCGGTATGCCCATCGCTGGTCGCCTGATTGATGCTAGTGGTCAACCTATTCGGGACGGCAGCCATTCGGCCGTCTTTCGTCTGTACCCGGTCGAGCAGGGTGGTGTCGCCCAATGGACTGAGGTCCACGAGGGCGAGCATCGTCTCTTGACCGTGAATGGTTTCTACACAGTCGAGCTTGGTCGCTTGAGTCGGTTTACCTTGACGGATATTGCTACTCAGGAGTACCTGGGTGTCGCCGTTGACGGGGGGGCAGAGCTCTCGCCCCGACTCCTTGTTGATCCAGTGGCACTCGGTAGTCTTGAGTAGCAGCGTTCGTTAGTAGGAGGGGAGTTTCTTGTCGGTATCAACCATATCTGAGGGGACTGGCTTGACGATACGCCTACGCTTGTTGGTAGGCTTTTTTGTTATTTTTTTGACTATCGCTGGCTATGGATTATACATCTCAACATCAACTCAGGCGATCCATCGAGATCTTGTGGTAACCCAAGAACGAAATGTTCAATATACCTTGCTCTGGAATCTCAAATACTTTAGTCGACACATGACAGGTAAGACTCGCGGCGTGGTCTTTAGCGTTAATAATAAGCCGCAACTGCGTCGTGAGTACGATATCGCCCTAGCACAGTACCAAATGATCCTCGATCAGTTGCGCGCTAGCTTAACTGACCAAGTTGACCTCAGTCACTTAGAGGAACTTGAACGGACCTCTCGAAAGCTGCGTGACGACGAGCAGCAGCTTTTTCGGTTAACAGCGCAAGGAGAAACTGAGGCAGCAACACGGCTTATACGAGAGGCCTATACCCTGCAAGAGTCTCAGTACGTCGACCTTGCTGATCAGTTTTTGCAACAGCGGGGCGATGAGATCTCAAGTTCAGTTTTTTTGCTTCGACAACGTTCGTCGTACTTGGATATGATTAGCTTTGTTATCTTGGCGCTGATACTACTGATGATTTTGTTTATCTTTGCCATGATTCATCGGAACGTTATCCAGCCAATCCAGTTGCTGTCGGACATTGCTGCTCGCTTTGCAGGAGGAGAGTTTGCAGCTCGAGCACCCACCGGTATCCAAGATGAGATTGGCGTTCTATCGACGACCTTCAATGTGATGGGTGATCGGCTTGGTGAACGGACGCGTCAACTCGAGCTGGCAAAGCAAAACCTAGAAGCAGATGTCAAGCGACGGACTCAGGAGTTGGAGGCAAAAGTCAAGGAGTTGGAGCGATTCAATAGGTTCGCTGTTGGCCGTGAGCTGAAGATGATTGAGCTGAAAAAGCATATAAAAACGTGCAAGAAGGCATGATTATTAAGCGTCTTATTTCGATTTGGTCGGGCTTCCTGCCTGGTTCACGCGAGCCTGACACGACAAGTGTCAAGGTTCGAATGAGTCGTGTCGTCCACAGTTTTTCTATTATTGGCGTTTTGCCACTGCTTATATTTGGAATCGTCAATTTTCTTAGGGGCAGCGTCGCTGTCGGTTTGTTTGAGTTAGTTGTGGCTGGGTTTTTTATTGCAAACATTATTCATCTCCATCGGACACTCGACTACCAACGGGCCGGGACTCTAGTGCTGTCTTTTTTACTTAGTGTACTTTTAATGCTTTTGGTGACCGGAGGGTTGGAGCAAACAGGTATTTACTGGTGCTTCGCCTTTCCAACGGCGGCCTTTTTCATCAAGGGAAAGCGTGGGGGTATGTTGTGGATTTTGGGATTTTTGGGCGCAGTATTGTTGCTGAGTATCCTCTCTCGGACAAACTACATAGTATTGAGCTATAACTCCCTTGAGCTTCGACAGTTCATGGTGAGTTTAGGCGTGGGCAGCGGCCTGATTTACGCTTACTACCATTTTGTAGAAGCAGAGGACAGATTAGTTCTTGAGGTTCGAGAGAGGCAACTACTGGATCAGAACAATTTACTCCGCTCAAAGCTCGATGAGCAACATGAGGCGCAGCTACACCAGCAGGAGCTGATTGAGACTATCGATAAAACAATCACTCAGGTTCAGACCAAGAATGCTGACTTAGAAAATGCTAAGTTAGCGATGCTTAACGTTCTTGAAGATCTTGAGAACGAACGTCGTCGTACCGAGGAGAATGAGCAAAAGGACGAGGCGATTCTTGAGAGTATTGGTGAGGGCATGATCGCGACCGATGCCGATAACAAGATCATCGTTGCCAACCGACAGGCCGAGGAGCTGTTGGGCTATACGACCAAGGAGTTGATCGGTTCCAACTACTTTGAGCGGGTCATTCCAGTAGTTGAGGATGGTTCACCTCTACCATTGAAGGATCGGCCATTCAGTCTGGCGCTGAAGACAGGCAAAGCAGTTAACAGTACAACACTCCAGTACCAGCGCAAAGACAAGACGGTTTTCCCAGTTGCTATTACCGCCTCTCCAATCGAGATCGGTGGTAAGCAGATCGGTGGCATCGCTGTGTTCCGAGATATCACCAAGGAAAAGCAGATCGACAAGGCCAAGACAGAGTTTGTCTCTCTTGCCTCTCATCAACTGCGTACCCCTCTGTCGGCGATTGGTTGGTACGTTGAGATGCTGCTCTCGGGAGACGCCGGTAAGCTGGCCAAGGAGCAAGTAGATTACTTGAGAGAGATCCAGCATGGCAGCAAACGGTTGGTTGAGATGGTCAACTCACTGCTCAATGTCTCGCGTATCGAGCTTGGGACTTTCATGGTTGAGCCAAAGCCAACCAAGCCGATCGAGATTGCCGAGGCAGTCCTTGGGGAGGTTAAGTCGCTTATTGAGCAGAAGCAGTTTAAGCTCACTAAGCAGTTTGATAAGGATATTCCGGTCATGAACCTTGATCCTCACTTGCTCGAGATTGTGCTGCAAAATCTTATCTCGAACGCGGTTAAATATACCCCCATTAAGGGATCAATAACGATCAGTCTCGCGTATGACAACAAGGCTCTTACGATTACCGTTACTGATACAGGTATTGGTATTCCTAAGGATCAGCTGGGAAGGATTTTTGAAAAGTTGTTTCGGGCCGATAACGTTCGAGCCACGGATACCGATGGAACTGGCTTGGGTTTATATATGGTCAAGCAGATTTTGGAAGAAATAGGTGGTAAAGTTGAGCTGCGATCGGTTTTGAATAAGGGGACGACGGTAACCGTACATATTCCATCAATTGGAATGATGCCCCGCAAAGGCACTAAGAGGCTAGCATGATCAACGGCTCCAGTATCCCCGTAAGAGTAGTTATTGGCGTCTTGGTTGTCTCTATGGCCTTGTACGCCCTATCTCTAAGTTTGCCTAATCAGGATCCAGTATCGTTGGAGCGAGTGCAAACGGTCGAGAGCTTGAAGGCAAAAATTGCCAAACAAGAAAACGAGTTAGCTGCAGACTATGTGGCGCTGACTCAGCTATATCTGGCGCAAAATAACCTTTCCCAGGCGATGTCTGTAGTTACTCAAGGGGTGACGAAGTTTTCGAATAACCTATATCTGTTGCGACTGCAGAGCGATATCCAATCAAATTACTGATTGGCAGTAGGCATTGTCACTTTGTTTATATTTAGTTGCTCGATTATTTTTTTCATCTCGATCATTTTCAGTTCGCGACCGATCATGATTTTATTGACCGTTTCTAATTGGGATGCCTGAAATTCCAGTCGTTCCTTTTCTTTTAGGATGTTGGTATTAATGTCCTTCAGCTCTTGTGAGCTGATGTTGATTGAACGCTCAAGAAGTTGTTGGTCTTCGTCGGCATGAGTGTAGGTGTCGCTTATCGCTTTGAGAAACGGCATAAGGTTGTCGGGAATTTTTCGGCCACTAAAAAACTTTTTGAGTTGTCGAGTTAGGATCGGATGATACATTAGTCCGATTCTCGAAGGGTGGTGATGGTCATAGTCTGATTGTGTAGTTGGCATTGTTTTTCGGTCGCGGCGGTCGGGCAAATTTCTCCGTAGGAATAAAAACCAGTTAGCGCTACGTTTTTTCCTAAAGATTCGGCAACAGCTTCGGTTTCTTCTTCAATTCGTTCTTTTAAAACCAACTTTCTTCCGACGCAGCTAATTAAAATTGCTAGCTCGGGATGGTTTCCCCTAACTGATTCGATGCTCATCTTGGCGGCATTGTTTGCGCCATCAATTAAGCGGTCAAGGTTGGCTTTCATGAGCTGGGCCTTGGTTCCTTCGGGCATATCGCCAGCGAATGTCATGCTTTGCTTCTTCTCGTCAATGGCAAGGAGCGTGCGGACAATCTCCTTGTTTTCTCCGTCGACACCCTCAACAGTTAACTTAAGAGGAAAGAGTAATCCGCTCGACGGCAGCTCTTTGGCTTTGTCGCCAAGATATTTCTTGTAGAGCTCTAGGGCTGGTTTATCATCTAGTTCGTACAGAACATTGTACTTTGATTTGGTGATCATTCGTTCTGGCCCAAAAGCATCCCAGCCACCAAACGATCCATACCCAACTTTTAGCTTGGATCCATAAAAACCAATGAGTACAGCTGAGTTACTAGTAGGGGCGGCATTGAGTCCGACAACTGTATTTTTAAAGTTTGCTCCATCACCAACCAAACCCCCGGTAACAGAAACATGTTCAGGTAGTGACTTGCGAAGACCTTCGGCTAGAGCTGACCCATTCACACTTAGGCCATCTGTGAAAATCAGCGCGTGGACTAGATCTTCGCTGGGTAGTTGCTTGGCAAGCTTGCTGCCAATTTCAGCACTTTCCTCAGGATTCTTGATAGGAGCTGTGGCGCAGCGTATCGTTGTGTCTCGAAAACTGATAGCGCTTACCACAATTGTGTCATCGGTTACTTCTGTTCCTAGAATTTCTCCTGCAGTCGAACAAGTAACGATATCGGCCTTGGGGTACTGCTTTTTTAGTTCGGCGTAGTGTGTTTTGTCTTGAATAGCTTTCGTCCCGCCAAATGCCAAGACAAAGTTTGCTTTGTCACTGACTCCCTGATCTAAAAATACCTTCCAACCATCTTTCTTAGTCCAACGTTGCTGGTCTATTTTCATGTATCCCCCCCCCAATGTACATTCGCAAATCATTAATGCAGAAGTGATGATATCAATCAGTCAGTATCCCATGCAATTCAGGCCCCGATTTGTTCTGTGGCCACATTGTGCGGTAGGATCGATGCATGGCACTCTACCGGACCTACCGTCCGCAGACCTTTTCGTCTGTAGTCGGCCAGGATCATGTGAAGCAAACTCTCAGGAATGCACTGACGCACGATCTAGTTGCGCATGCTTACCTATTTTCCGGTCCACGGGGGAACGGCAAGACCTCAATCGCCCGGATTTTGGCGATGGCAGTCAACTGCTCGAATCGCTCGGCCGAGGGTGAGCCATGCGGCACTTGCCAAAGCTGTGAGGGTATTCGGGGTGGTCGCAGCCTGGCGGTGGTTGAGATCGATGCTGCCTCAAACCGGGGTATCGATGAGATCCGGACGCTGCGCGAAACGATTGCTTTGAGTCCTGGGGCGGGCGCGGTCAAAAAGGTCTACATTATTGACGAGGTCCATATGCTGACCAAAGAGGCCTTCAATGCGCTGTTGAAGACCCTGGAGGAGCCGCCAGCGCACGCGATCTTCATTCTGGCGACAACCGAGCTGCACAAGGTACCCGAAACGATCATCTCGCGCGTCCAACACTTTGAACTTCGACGGGCCACGCCAGCCAACATTCGAGCGCATCTGACTTGGGTGGCTAAACAAGAAAAGCTCAAGATTGATGAGGCAGCTGTCGAGTTATTGGCGCTCCATGCTGATGGTGCTCTTCGTGATGCGCTTTCACTCCTTGGCCAGTTGCAGGCAATGGGCGAGCCATCGATTACCGTTGAGACGGTTCGACAGGCGCTTGGTGTCGCGCCCGAGGCCGAGCTAGTCGCCTTAATCCATGCCAGCTTGTCCGATGATGGAGCGGCGGTCCATACCTCGTTGGCTCAGTTTGCCGAACGAGGGTACGATACTGGTGCACTGATTAATGACCTCATTTTGTTGTTTCGGACCGTGCTTTGGCAGCGCTACAATGCCGCCCAGGCGCCCGAATCGTTCGAGCCGATTATTGCCCTGCAAGTGCCGGTGGCAACGCTTGTCGTGCGCATTGAGGCCCTACTGAAGGCCAAGCAGCAGCTGCGGTGGTCGCCTTTACCGCTCTTGCCAGTTGAGTTAGCCCTATTGCCAGCAGACGGCCAACCTCCAGCACCGGTACCAATCGCACCAGCCCCAGTCGCCGCCGAACCCGCTGTTTCGGCGCCAGTGGTTGTGCCAGCTCCAATCCCGCCCGCTCCCGACCCACAGCCCGTTACGCCCCCGCCGGCCGTAGAGCCCGTGCCTGCGGCCCCCCCCCCCGAGCCCACACCAATGCCAGTGCCACCACTCGACCCATCAGCTGATCTTGGCGATATCTGGAAACAAGCGGTGGCAGCAATGCAGCCCAAGAATGCATCATTGGCCGCACTTCTCAAAGCTTCGAACTTGCAGGCAGTTGCGGCAGGCGAGGTGGTCATTGGTGTGCCCTTTAGCTTTTACGCAGATCGGATTGTCGATCGGAAGAATGCCACGATGCTGCTCGAGATTTTGGGCGCCCATGGCGTTACGGGCACGGTGCGTTGCGAGTTAGCTGCAACCGCTGCTGCACCGCCACCACCTGTTGCGGCCCAACAACCGGCGACATTACCAGACCATGGCCGCCCACCACTCCTTACCCGCACCCCAGTTGAGCTTGAACAAGATGTTCGTGATGTCTTTGAGGTAGGAGCATAAGATGGCTACCGAACAACGATCTTCACGACAGATGCGCCACTTAGTGCCAGTTGCCGAGCAGTCACC
>ERZ1292633.5313-Hain-H41-02um-R1-5313-length-11663-cov-5_pt1 | contig 11663 bp, 9 predicted proteins | sample MGYA00564406_ERZ1292633 | MGnify/ENA primary metagenome ERZ1292633 (study PRJEB36523, sample SAMEA6512639) | groundwater metagenome | collected 2019-01-08 | study: AquaDiva: Metagenomics assemblies of 32 groundwater samples
TTCCTGCCGGTGCGGGGCATTGACCCGACTATAATTCGAATAATCAGTGTCTGAGGAGAATTTATATGGATAAGACTGAACAACTGCTTCGTGAACTAACCGAGGCCAACGGCATCTCCGGACACGAGCTTGATGTGCGCCGAATTATGGCGCGTGAACTCAAACCACTCACGAATAGAGTCGAACATGACAAACTCGGATCGGTCATGGGCGTCAAACGCGGCACTGCTGACAATCCCCGAGTGATGGTTGTCGGTCACATGGATGAAGTCGGCTTCATGGTCAGAGAGATCAATCCCGACGGCTACATCAAGTTTCTTCCCATCGGCGGCTGGTGGGGGCACGTCGCTCTCGGACAGCGAATGAAGATTCTCACAAGCAAAGGACCGGTGCTGGGCGTTGTCGGTTCCAAGCCCCCGCATATTCTGACTCCTGCCGAACGGGAAAAGGTCATCGACCCGAAAGAGATGTTTATAGATGTCGGCGTCGGTCCCAAATTCGACGTGAAAAAGAAGCTTGGCATCAAACCCGGCGACCCGATTGTGCCGGACAGCAAATTTACGATTCTTGGAAATCCGGGCATGTACATGGCCAAGGCGTTCGATAACCGCATGGCTTGCGCGGTGGTCGTTGATGTTCTACGCAACTTCAAAGCGACCAAACACCCCAATACTATTTTGGGCGCCGCCTCGGTACAGGAGGAGGTCGGCCTTCGCGGAGCGCAGACTCTTTCGCATATAGCCGACCCCGATCTCTGTATCGTCGTCGATACCGGCATTGCCCTCGATGTTCCGCCCGAGACGACCAAGAAAACCGAGCGTCTTGGCGGAGGTCCCTCGATTCTCCTTCTCGATTTCCACATGATTCCAAATACCCGTTTGCGCGATTTTATTGTCCAGACCGCCGAGCAGAAGAAAATCCCGTACCATTTTTCCACCATGACAGGCGGAAGTACCGATGGCGGACGAATTCATATCAGCCGGGCGGGGGTTCCGACAATCGTGGTCGGGCCGCCGGTGCGGTATGTCCACAGCCATAATGCAATTATGAATCGTGCCGATTATGATAATACGGTCAAGCTTATTACCGAGGTTATCAAGAAATTGGATAAAAAAACGGTCGATTCATTTACGTCGTTGTAATCTATGGCGCTCAGGTTCAAAAACACATTCTCGAACAAGGTCGAAGAGTTCAAGCCTATCGACCCGGGGAAAGTCCGCATGTATACCTGCGGGCCGACGGTTCATGACTTTGCGCATATCGGCAATTTTCGCACCTTCATTTTTGAAGATCTCCTTCGCCGCTATCTCAAATACAAAGGGTACGAGCTTACCCATGTCATGAACCTGACCGATATCGACGACAAGATTATCAAAAAGTCGACCCAGTCGAAAACACCCCTCAAAGAATTCACCGCCAAATATATCCAGGCATTTTTCGAGGATCTCGACACACTCGGATGCGAACGGGCCGAGATGTATCCCGCCGCCACCGATCATATTGCTGAGATGGTGGAGATTATCAAGAAGCTGGTGGCACGGGGGATGGCTTACGAAGCCAACGGTGACTACTATTTCAAGATCGGGCAGTTCCCCAAGTATGGCAAACTCGCCAGACTTGATATGGAAGGGCTGAAGCCGGGAGCGAGAGTGGCTTCAGATGAATATGCCAAGGAGACCGTTTCCGATTTTGCCCTATGGAAAAAATGGGATGCCAAAGACGGCGACATTTTCTGGGAAACGGAACTCGGCAAAGGTAGGCCGGGCTGGCATATCGAATGCTCCGCGATGTCGATGAAATATCTCGGCGAACATTTTGACATTCACACCGGCGGGGTCGACAACATTTTTCCGCACCACGAAAACGAAATCGCCCAGAGCGAAGGTGCGACGGGGCATCCTTTTGTCAATTACTGGATGCACAGCGAGCATCTCCTGGTCGAAGGCCGGAAGATGGCCAAGTCGCTCAACAATTTTTACACCTTGCGCGATTTGCTTGCCAAAGGATACTCCGGCAAATCTGTCCGCTGTCTTCTCATCTCTACCCATTACCGGATGCAGATGAATTTCACGATGTCGGGTCTTGATGGCTCGGCGGCGGCGCTTGAGCGCTACAATGATTTTATCGCCAATCTCGAAACCTATCCCGGGGGTACAAGCTCCGGGCTGGCGGAGGAGTTCTGCAAAAACGCGGCGCAGGGGTTCGAGGAGAATCTCGATGACGACCTGAATATCTCCGGATCGCTTGGAGTGGTCTTTGATTTTATTCGCGATATCAACCGCCTGAAAGCCGAGAATAAGTTGTCAGTAGTGGAACGTGATGCCGCCCTTACATTAGTGCGAAAGTTTGATACCGTGCTTAATTTTGCCAAAGCGACCGAATCGCTCGACGCCGATATTGAGGTGGCGATTCAAGCTCGTACTGACGCTAAGAAACGCAAAGATTTCGCTGAGGCCGACCGAATTCGTCAGGAACTGCTCGCCAAGGGAATTATTCTTGAGGATACGGCGCAGGGTGTCCGCTGGAAGCGGAAGGGGTGAGATGACATCTTTGTCTTTAAGTAGGGCAGGTTTGTCTTCAGACCTGCCATCTATTTTGTAGGTCGGGTTCCGAACGAGACGAGCGAAGCGAATCGAGCGAGAAACCCGACAATTGTGCGGGGAAAGATTGTCGGGTTTCTCTTTCCGCTTTCGCGGAAACCGGAACGCCGACCTACGCCGGATAAGAATTGGCGGGTTCACCCCGTACCCACACTCTAACAAGACAGCTTGACCCCCTGCAATAATCATATATCTTGCCTATTCTAAGCCGGCGTAGCTCAGTTGGTAGAGCTTCTGATTTGTAATCAGAGGGTCGGGGGTTCGAGTCCCTTCGCCGGCTTTTTTTTGAAACCAATCGTCCTTATTCCTCAAACTTGCCACCACCCCGCTTAATCCATTCATTATTCAATAACTGAAACATTGCGCCTCCCCAACTCGTCTGATGGGACATGGCGCGGAAACAGACATGAATATCATTGACGTCATAGAGCTGACCAAAGTCTATAACCCCCGCATGAAAAAGGGGGGGATTGTGGCCTTGAATGATGTTTCCCTCTCAGTTCAACGAGGGGAGATATTCGGACTTCTTGGTCCAAACGGCGCAGGTAAAACGACGCTCTTCAAGATTCTTCTCGGAATAGTCAGCGCTACCGCCGGGACGGCTCTCCTCGACGGCATGAAATCCTCTGACCCCCATTCCCGAGAAAAGGTCGGTTACCTGCCGGAAAATCATCGTTTCCCGCCCCATCTCACCGGCTATGGACTGTTGAAATTCACCGGCAGGCTCTATGGCATGAGCGAATCGGATATCGATTCACGCCTCGATATTTTGCTCAACATGGTGGGGATGGAACGCTGGGGGGATACGCCAATCAAGAAATATTCCAAAGGGATGAGCCAGCGGGTTGGATTGGCACAGGCGCTGATTTGCGATCCCGATATTCTCTTTCTTGACGAACCAACCGACGGTATCGACCCGGTGGGAAAGATCGAGATTCGAAATATCATGGCCGAATTGAAAAACAAGGGGAAGACGATAATTGTCAACTCGCATCTTTTGGCCGAGATTGAAAACATAGCCGACCGCGTTGCGATTCTCAATCATGGCCGACTTATCAAGACCGGCACGGTATCTGACCTGACAACGCGCGGAACCCAGTATCAGATCGACGCCGATTTCGGCAATCTCCTAATCGATATCCCATCGGAGATAGGCAAACGTCTTTCGATTACGACCTCGTCGATGGTCATCGAGATGTCCGATTCTGATAAGATCAACGACCTGATCGACCTTCTGCGAATCAAGAAAGTTTCCATCAGGGCTGTCCAGCCACTTAAAGTGTCACTTGAACAATCCTTCATAGAGACCGTAGCCGCAGAACCTCCACGGCAGAGGGAGATCTAATCCATGCGGGGATTGCTACAGGACACATTTGCCGAACTCAAGTCACAGAAAATGGCATGGGTCTTCGCGCTGATCATCATCGGCGGCATTCTTGGCGTCATGGCGAGCGGGCATATCGACATTAAAACCGGCGATGACGCCATTATGGATGCGCCTGCCGAACAGATATTGTCAATGATTGTTCTGAAACTTCTCAGCGGGTCGCTTCAGTTTCTGGTCTTCCTCATGACGATGAGCACAGCCGGAATTATCCCCTCTATGTTTGAAAAGGGGAGAGCCGATTTCTATGTATCCAAACCGTTATCGAGGACTGGACTCTTGTGGGACAAGGTGGGATCGATTCTCATCGTCTACGCCTCCATTCTGGCGATTGCGGGGTTGGCGCTCTTGCTGACCGGACAGTCAGTTCACGGCGTCTTTGAATTTCGCTGGCTGGTACTGCTTCCAACGGCGGCTTTGCTTTTTGCGATATGGTATTCGGTCTCGCTCTGCGCTGTGTTGGCGCTGGGGTCGGGGACATCAGCAATAGTAGTCACTTTCATAGTTTGGGTCATGCAACTGGTCTTGACCGGACGGGAATCAATCAAAGCCTTTTTCGATTCAAAAATGCTGTCGATCATGATCGATACGCTCTACTGGATAGTTCCAAAGCCAATTGAAATCGAGGAGCAGATAACGAAGTGGGCATTGGAAGGAACATCGTTCGAGTGGTGGGCGATAGCATCATCGGCGGCGTTTATGGTTGCTGTCTATATGGCCGCGAATGAAATTCTGAAGCGCCGTGATTTCTGATAGTCATTTTCCCCCAGTTGCTAAACCGTAATTCACTACCTATCTTTGTCCATATGTCACCCGAAAAGCATGCCGCGTTGTTAGAACCCCTTGCGGTCGCGCTCCGGCTTGAGCAGGAGGGGCGTCAGTCATTTCTTGATGCCGCCGCGAATACCAAGAGCAAGCTCGCCCGCCAGACATTCGAGTTTCTGGCCAAAGAAGAAGATAAGCACATCGCGCATATCAAAGAGTTTATCGATTCCATCACCGACACCGATGGCCAAAAGCTCTTCGACGCCGGTATTTCGAACGCCGAGGAAAAGCTGGCCTCTTTCAATGCCCGCCTCAAGCAACTGAAAGATGAAATCACGCCGACCGCGTCTGACGTTGAGGCTTATGAGTTCGCTCTCAAATTCGAGAATGGCGCCGAAGAGTTCTACGCCGAGCAACTTGAAAAGTCCGACAACGAGCATGTTCGCAAGTTTTATCGCTGGCTCATTGATGAAGAAACTATGCACGCCAGACTTCTGAAATCATGCCTTCGCTTCGCCGAAGATCCAACCGCATGGTTCACCGAACACCGATCATCGTAGCCTGTTACAAACTGTATCACACCGCTAAAGGGGCTGTTGAAAAAGTTCTAATGAGAACAGTTTATTTTATGCCACGCGTAGCGTCGCATCGAGCGCAGACGAGATGCATTATCTATCCGTAAGTTACCGTACTGACATAAAGCAATCGTGTCTCCCGCCTTTGGCGGGACACGACGTACCGAAACACATTTCGTCGATTTTGTATTTTGGCCACATTTTCAACCCACCGCACAGCGGTGGACTACCCATTTCTTCTGTCATTCCAGCCCCACTTCTGTCATTCCCGCGCAGGCGGGAATCCAGTCTTATTCTCTTGAGTAGGGCGACATTGTCTTCAATGCCGCCATTTTCTATCCACCTGCAACTGTACCAATCGGTGGGTTCGAGGACGGACCCGCCCTACAAAAGGCAAAGACTTTACAAGCTATGTTGCGCCGTCTATATTTGCGGCCTTGTTAACAGTCGGTAATCGTGTACCAGGAAAGGATTGATATGAGCGCCTTTGAATATCTTGCACAGACAAAGCAGGGGAGAATGAATGATTTATTTTCCTTCCTGCGGTTCCCCTCGGTGTCGGCACAGAGCCAACACAAGGACGACGTCATCGCCTGTTGCAACTGGCTCGATCAATATCTGAAAAATATAGGGTTTGCGACGCGCATCTTTCCGACCAAGCGCCACCCCGTTCTGTACGCAGAGTTCATCGTCTCTCCGAAATTGCCCACCATTCTATACTACGGTCATTATGATGTCCAACCTCCGGAGCCGTATGAACTGTGGGAGTCTCAGCCATTCGAGGCCACGATTCGTGATGGCTATATCTATGCGCGCGGTTCGGTGGATGATAAAGGGCAGGTCTTTGCCCATGTCAAAGGGATGGAAGCAATCTTAAAAGCCGGGGGGCAGTTCCCCGTCAATATCAAATTCATCATCGAAGGAGAAGAGGAGATCGGCTCGCCCAATCTGGTTGATTTTCTCAAAGAAAACAAAGCCATGCTCAAAGCTGATGTCGCAGTGGTTTCTGACACTGCCCAGTTCAGCAATACGATGCCAGCTATCACGATGGGTCTTCGCGGTCTGGCCGCGGCGGAATTATATGTCTATGGTCCCAATCGCGATGTCCATTCCGGCACGTTTGGTGGAGCGATTGCAAACCCGGTCAACACTCTCTGCGCTCTTGTAGCGCAACTCCACGATAAGAACGGCCGCGTTACCATCCCCGGGTTCTATAGAGATGTGAAACCGCCGAGCAAGTGGGAGAAAGAGCAATTTAAGAAACTTCCGTATAAAGAAGCGGCCTACAAGAAAGAGCTTGGTGTATCGGCATTGCAAGGGGAGAAGGGCTTCTCCACCTTTGAACGTTCATGGGTGCGGCCGACTCTTGATATCAACGGCATCACCGGCGGTTATCAGGGGGAAGGCGGCAAGACCATCATCCCTTCGATGGCCTCAGCCAAGATCACTATGCGACTCGTTCCCGATATGGATCCTGTCAAAGTGCTTGCCAGCCTTGAAAAGCATCTCAACAGGCTCGCGCCAAAATCAGTGAAAATCAAACTCGCCAAACGGGGTGGATCACGAGCGGTCGCAATAGACCCGAAAGGTCCCTGGCTTGGAGCGGCGTCAAAGGCGATTAAGACCGGATTTGGGAAGACTCCTGTTTATTTCAAGGAAGGGGGGTCGATTCCGGTGGTCGGAGATTTCAAGCGCCTTCTGGGGCTTGATACACTTCTTATCGGATTCGGTCAGAACGACAACCGCGCCCATTCCCCCAACGAATGTTTCCGCGTTGTCGACTTTGAGAACGGTTGTCGCACTGCCGCGGCTCTGCCGTTTGAAGTTGCGGCGGCGGCAAAGAAATAATCGGCTGTTGGATGCGCCTTCAGCCAAGGCCGACGTGTGACACACCCATCAAAATCTGAGTTGGTGCTGGGGATTTGCATCGTGCAAATCCTCGGCTCAATCTCCTATCCTATCGCTCGCTACGGACTCACCAATATCGATCCCTTTGTCTTTGCTTTTTTCCGGTTTCTGTTGGCCGGAACGATTTTGTTTGGCCTCACTCGCTACAAAAAAATGACTCCTCCTATCGAGCGAAAAGATATGTGGGTCATCCTCGCTCTCGGCGTACTCATTATCGGCCTCAATCAGCTGTTTTTTCTTGTGGGGCAATCGATGACCGCCGCCAGTCATGGGGCTATCATGTATGCCACCCAACCGGCGTGGATATATCTCTTTTCGCTGGTATTGGGGAAGGAGCTTTTCAATTGGCGGCGAATCGGCGGAATCGTTCTGGCAGTGGCAGGCGCAATTGTCATTGTGGCCTCGGCCGCAAAGAGCGGCGACGCCGCCACTCTCACTGGGGATGTCATTTTGTTCATCTCGGTGTGCGCCTGGGCAGTCTATGTTGTTCTCGGACGTCCACTGGTGCAAAAATATGGCGCCTTGAGGGTGACGGCCTATGCGCTCTCGTTTGGTTCACTCCTATACGCCCCTTTTGGATTCTGGCTTGCAATGGGGACGGACTATTCACAGGTTCCTGTCGGGGTGTGGGGATCGATTGCATTCATGGCTATCGGCATTTCGATTGTCGTCTATGTGCTGGTCTACTGGCTGATAAAATACATTGATGCTTCGCGCGTGGCCGTGATTCACAATGTTCAGCCGGTTATAGCTACCGCGGTTGCGTGGTTATTTTTGGGAGAGACAGTCGGATTGGTGTTTGTGGTAGGGTCGGTTATTGTTTTGGCGGGAGTGATATTGAGCGAAGTGTAAGCGCCACCCGCCGCAAAGCGCGGCGGATGGTGTTGGGGACCTTGGCTCAAATTCGATAGGATATAAATGCGAACTACTTTACCAAGGCGGGCGTCTGGCTTTTTTTCCAATCCATCAAGGCTGAAGTCAGCTTAGCCGATACGGTTGCGAACTCTCCTTTGTGGGAGAGCAATGTTTCAGCTTCAGCTTTTCTACCAGCCAGCGCGAGTTCAGCGATTTGGGCAGCAATCTTGTGAAACTGACTGTGTAGCTCGGATATGGTGAGATAGTGCTTCGATGCTTTGTCCTGAGCGGTGAGCGATGAACCATACAGCCATTTGCCAAATGCACAGTGATTATTCATCTTGATTTCCGAGGGAGAAGCATCAAGCTTTCCAGTATCAATCGCCACTTTGAGACGCGTTTTCCAGAGGCCATGCGCGCCGATCGCGTTGTCGATTTCTCGAGTATCCATGAACTGAACTCCTTCAATTTGTGCCGTTTTGCAATGCTTTCGACTGGAGCATCAAGGGAGGCGGTCTGATGCTCACTTCGCCGATGTATCTTTCTGCTACTCCTATCGGAAATCGGCAGAGTGAACTGAATGGGTGGAGAGGTACAACACCAACAAACCGCGAATATTATGATGTCGATTTTGGAATTAAGATATCTAACTACGGTAATTGCTTGACCATGGTCAATAGTCACAAACAGGACAAAGAAGGGAGAACAACAGGGAGAGGCGATCAGTCAGGATGCTTTGAGTCGTTTGAGTCTCGCTCGGGCATCGCGGATTTCTTTCAGTTCGTACTCAGGCTCACCCCAATAAGACAGCATCTCTTCGTACAACTTGCGAGCTTTTGCCTTGTCTCCCAAGTCTTCCCATGCCTTGCCGACATAGTAGAGATACATGGGATATTCATAACCGGAAAGGATATACTTCTCTGAGGCGAACGAGGAATCGTACTGGGCGATTCCTTCGCGGCTTTCATTATGCTCAATGAGCAGGCGGGCCAACTCTCGGCGATTTTCCGGCGCAGGATTCATACTTGGGTCATCTAAATTTCGTAGTGCCGAGATCATCCTCGTTGAATCGTGAGCCTTAGACCCTTCAAAGAGTTCTTCAAGAGCGTCTATAAGTCCCCACATTGTCTGAGGCAGGCGTGCTTTGAGTTCATTGGCCTGAGTCTTGAAAATAGCGGTGGCAGAGTCGGCAAGTTGCGGCTTAAGTTCTGCAAGTGTAAAAGCATAATTGATCCCTGTTCCGAAGCCGCTGGATGAATAATTGTACCCTATGCCGGCATAACGAACTGCGCTGTCTGGCTGTTCCAAACGCTCGAACATCGTGGCAATGTTCGAATAGGTATTGGCAATATCAGTGCTGTCATGCGATCTAATGGCATACTCCAGAGCCTTAAAGTGTTTCTTTAAGGCGGAGGCGAATTTCCCTTCCCAGTTGTCGACATTAGCAAGCGCCTTGTAGTATCGTCGTACCCAGGCATTGTCGTTGCTGAACTCTTCTCGAAGCCTTTCCAGATAGTGTCGGCTACTATCGAACTGCCGTTTGTACACATAGATTTGGGAGAGTCCTTCCAGCGCAGAACCGGTTCGGGGAGCCAGCGACAAGACTGTTTGATATTCGCCAACCGACGCATCAAGCTTTCCGATCCGCGTATGGAGATCGGCGAGGAGAAGATGTCCGGCGGGCGTATTCGGCGCGGCATCTCGGATCTTTTCGGCATACTCTATCGCTTTGTCAAAAAGTTGAAGACGCAGGTAAATCTGCGTAAATCCGCCGAGCGCGGCCAGATAATCGGCGTCGAGTTTGAGGGCAGAATTCAACGATTGAATGGCCTTTGTTGTGTCTCCGGTAAAAGAAAAAACGACACTGCCGTGCATTGCCAGGGCCTCTTTATCATCCGGATATTGATTGACGAACGATTCAAGTTTGGTGTTAGCATCCCGCCAGTTTTTGCGAAGCCAGGCATCGGCATACACATCCAGAAGCGCTCGCTCCCTCGCTGGGAGTTTGTGTTGCCACTTTATGGCCTGTGTCAGATAGTCTCCAGCCGGCTTCATGCGACCCTGGAATGCATTCGCCATGCCGAGCCGCATATATGGCAGAGCAAACGTAGAATCATCGGCTATAGCCGTTAAAAACTCCGGTGTAGCATTTTCAAAATCAGAATTGTTGAAATGCTTCATTCCAGCCAGATAGTGCTTGTATGCCTTGGGTGAAGACGAAAGAATGGATGATGCATTGACATCTGATTTAGTCGTAAGATTCAACGATGATGCAATCTTTTGGGTGAGGCTGTCAACCAAACCAAAAGGGTCTCGACCGACGACCTTGTACGCAGACGTAATTTGCCCCGAAGCTACATCCTCAATGCGGGCATCAATGCGCACCTGATCGCCCATCTTGAAGTAGGAACCGCTCAGCATCTGTGAGACGCCGAGTGCGCGCGCCGCCGCAACGTAGTCGTCATGACTGACATGTACGTCATTGCTGTTTAATGCGTCCTGCAGGCGCTGATCACTGATAAGCCGAAGCTGAGGGTTTTGAGCGAGGTCGGTGAGCAGGATTTCCGGAAGGCCTGCGCTCATCCAGCTCAGAGAAGTGTCGCCGGTCTTATTCTCAAAGCCGATAATGGCCAACCCGCCTTCGCCAGCAGTGAGAGTCGGGACAATCTCTTTGTCCGATGAATTCAGCCAGTTCACACCCAGTAGAATGAGAGCGACAGTGGCCGCGATGGTGATTCCTGACTTCCATCCGAAATTCATCACGACCATCTTCTTTGGCTGGATTTCCACGGGTTTTGAATATGATTGGGTGACGCCGCTGTCGACCTGACGCCGGAGATTGCGCAAATCGACCACGAGGTCCTGTGTACTTTGATAGCGATCTCCCGGCTCCTTGCGGAGACACTTGTCGATAATACGCTCCAATTCCGGGGGGATAGCGGAATTGCGGACGCGGGCTGGTTCATGGGGAACCTCAAGAATCTTTGCCAGCGTCGATACATCGGTTGTTCCCGCAAAGGGAAACTCTCCAGTGAGCATGCGATAGAGAAGGATTCCAAAGGAGAATATATCGGAACGGGCATCGAGAGTCTCACCTCGGGCCTGCTCGGGGGACATGTAGCTGACGGTGCCAAGTATCTTACCGGCGCGGGTAAGTTCTTTTGAAACGGTGCGCACATCGGTGTCGCGCTTGGTCATCATCTCAGATTCAATCCCCTTAGCCAAACCAAAATCCAAAATCTTAGGCTCGCCCGCTTCGGTAATGATAATGTTCTCGGATTTGATATCGCGGTGGACGATTCCTTTCTCATGGGCGGCGGCGAGACCATCGGCGATCTGAGCTGCGATTTCCAGAGTCTGCTTCTCGGAGAGCGTGCCCCGCTTGTCACGAAGTGTTTGACCGTCGACATACTCCATCGCGATGAAGATGCGGCCATCGGCTTCCAGAATGTCGTAGATGGTGCAGACGTTAGGATGATTCAGCGCCGAAGCGGCTTTTGCCTCCTGGATGAACCGCGCTTTCACGTCATCCTGCACCGACATATGCGCCGGCAGGAATTTCAGCGCAACTTTACG
>ERZ1292633.5315-Hain-H41-02um-R1-5315-length-11662-cov-9_pt1 | contig 11662 bp, 5 predicted proteins | sample MGYA00564406_ERZ1292633 | MGnify/ENA primary metagenome ERZ1292633 (study PRJEB36523, sample SAMEA6512639) | groundwater metagenome | collected 2019-01-08 | study: AquaDiva: Metagenomics assemblies of 32 groundwater samples
TTTCAGTTTCTCTAGTTCTTCTGTGATAAAATCTAGTTTGTTCATATAAATCAACGGACTTTGATTATCCTGCCTCTGAAGTTGCATAAGTTATCCTAAAAATAGCTATTGCAAATTTACCCTGTTTTTGCTAATGTCTTTTATGTAGCAAGTAAATCCTCGTGTGTGGGCTTCCGCAGGGTTGCTCGCAAATAGCACACGAGGTTTTGCTGTTTATGGGAATAGGGAATTTTCCTCCACTATTTTCTCCTTAACGGTTTGAACCGATTGAACGGCTTTGATAGGTTCGCTGACCATCCTATTTGACTATTCAATTCATTACTGAATCGACATGTTTTATTCCTGCTCATCATCGCTGCAAAACTCTTCAAAATCCTTATCGATATTTATAATAGTTCCTTCATACTTCATGTACTTCTCGATTTCTTTCATCAATTCTACAGCGTGTGTTTTTTGTCTTCCATGCCCATATCTTTGGAAATACTGATGTGCCTTTTCAAGACTATCAATAATTCTATCAAATAGTTGCCGATCCATCGGTAAATCATAAGATAAGAAAGTTGGTTCTTTTATTCTGAATCGTAAAACATAAAGAAACATTCTCACAGCTTGAAAATATTTGTTGGCGTATGTGTTGTTACTTGCCTCTTCTTCCATAATCTTTAGTGCATGATTAACAAACTTTTCAGCATGTGACCTTTCCATTATATCGGGTGCATATTCCCTTAGAGATAAAATTCGCCAGATTGCGCGCATCCAAAAGAGTTTAAATTTAGGCTGCCTGGTTGCGATTCTATAAAAAAGCTTAAGGTCGTCATCTTCTTTAAAGCATCGTCCTGCACCATCTACTACGTATCCATTTATTGTAATCTCTTTCTCTAGTATTTTTCTTAAGTAATTATACGTTTCAGGAGATGCCTCACCAAAAAGCCATGTTGCAGCAGAACAAATTACTTGCTCGGTTTTATGGTCTAATCCGCAAAATACTACCTTAGTTAAATCGTCCCCTAATTTTTTAGATATCTTTTCAATGATTTTTTGCCCTTCTTGAGTACCAGTTTTCCCATCCTGGTTAATTACTTTACCAACAATCGACTCATTTTGTTCATTTTTAAATTGAGCTGGCTCACTCAACTTATCTCTAAGCTTGCGAACAGCCCTGAAATATTCTGGATTGTTTATATCCTTATTCAGAAAATAATTACACATTGCTTGGAAATTCGGATTAAAAATCTTCACATCATTTGGGTCGACTTCCATTTTTGTTATTGGAGGAAATCCTAATTTTGGTAGTTGAAGAGTTTCCGTATCTTTCATGTTGTTATAATCTAAAAATATCCTTTCACCACCTAAAAATTCCCTCTCTTCTGGAATTAATTCCACCTGAGCAAGTCCACCTGCTGATGCTACACGAATATGCACATCCAATAACATATCCCTTGATGGTGCATAAGGAAAATGGAATTGTGTTTCTTTGAACACCTTACTATCGCCCTTTTTCAATAAAGCATTCAAATATTTTCCTCTACGATTTAAACTAAATATTTTTTCAATTTTATTTTGGTGCGGTTTGCCGCCTGCAATTTCGAGTTCGTCTTCTTTTAACAATGGTACCCAAACTTGATTCCCCCTCTTATTTGCTAAAGTATACAATTGTGTAAGTGTATCAAGATATGTAGGCTCTCCGCGTAACAATCGTTTCCCATAAATGTATGCGCCTTTAGATACAACATCCTCTTCAAAGGAAGGCGACCAAATCTGATCAAGATTTGCTTCCTGTGAGACCAATGCGCATAATCCTTTCAATTCCAATATATGAATAACATCTTTAAGCCAAAAAGTCGGATTGTTAGAGGCAAGTGGGCCACTGAGTATAACTCCCCTGAGTTTGCCATCTTTATGATTATTTAATGAGTCCAAGACACCTTTTTGAAAAAGCTCCTGCCACGAGTTATATGGAGAAACAGAACGTTTGTGCTCACAATTATTCTTCGTTAATTCTTCCAGGCATTGTGAGTTTCCTGCTTTTAATTGCCAGATAACATCTCGTAAGACTTCTTCTGGTTCCCACAAGTTCCATTCCCACATATTTTCACAGTCTCCCCGACTCCATATCCTTGGCAACTTTTCTTTATTCCATGGACGTTGTGCCAGGGTTTCCCATATCTCAGGGAAATTTGTAAATACCTGCCAGATGGCCATAGGATCGTCTGTCTTAAAAGCATGCCGAACAAACTCCGTTACCCAATCAATGCCACATAAGGAAATCTCAACTTTAGGTTGTTCACGAAGTGGTATTACAAATCGTTTGTTATTGTATTCTCTTTCCCTCAAACGGAAGGTGGTAAATTCAATACAGTCAGGGCCTACATGCACTACAAGGATAAAATCCTCTTGTGGTATCGGTTTTCCAAATTGTTCCTGAACCTTATCCAACCACGCCAATGCCGCCGCAACTGGCCTCCATAAAAGATATGGCTTCTTCCCGCCCGCATGCGAAATAATTCCCAGAGATGCAAGGTCTTTTATTAGTGATTCCTGCCCAAACTCATCAAGGTGATCAGGTATTGCAATAACAACATAATCTGCATTCTCACCATCATCACCTAATCGTCCTGCAATATGCTCTGCTATAATCTTACTAACATGAAAGGAAACTCCATTCCCTGTATTCCATCGCACAAATTTGTCTTTAGCATCAACCAATAACCTCCACGCCCATGAAACGGGGACTCGTCTCAAATGACCTTCTAAAATGCTGGCATCCTGAGGCCAGTGAAATCCGCACGAAATACGAGTTTGTTTTGTTTCGTCACATACCAGAAACTTTCCACCGTATTGTGAAGGAAGAATGACATCGGCCAGGCAAAAGTCATTGCTCTTTGATGATTGAACCCCGTTATTAAAAAAACGATCCTTCAAACCGTCAAAGGAACAACCGATAATATTACTCATAGCATTGTTTCAACATTTCCTCAATTGCAACACAAAACTTATCTACAGCAGAAGCCCAAGTTTCTGGATCGGCAGGAACAATTAATACAGGCATCTTTTCCTTATCGCCATTAAAGAATTTGCTATCCTGTTCTTTTAATGAACTTGCAACTATCATCCCCGTTAGTGAAGGAAATTCCATGCGTCTTGCGCTTAACCTATCATAATGTTGCCTCAAAGCTTTATATGCAGAAATCGCCATTTTATCGCTATCTACTTCGATACCGCCCGCACCATTTACACTCCAAAAAACAAATACCATCTTTTTAATGTTGTAAGAACCCAAGGGATAAAGAACCATGTAAATATGCCCGCCAACCCTCCCAAGATGTTTAACTATTTGATGTTTTTGAGCAATATCCGGATGAACTATTTCAAGCACCATTTTTTCACACAACATACCATTTACAACTCTGGTAATCAGGAAAGGGCCGGGTAAAGAATCGGGGACAATGCGGCTCCCTCGTTCTTGTTCCAATCTCAACTGGAGCGGAGCCTTAGCCAGAGGCTCAAATAAGAATCCATGCTGTATTTCTTGTTTTTCTTTTTTCCGCAATTCATCAAGCGACACACCTATTAATAACCGCATGACGTCAGCCCATGTCCTTGGCTGCCAGTCCCATAAGCTGTCTTCTTCATGCTCACGTTTTAACAATTTTTTATACCACTCCCAGACCTTTTTATATCGTGTATCCTGCTGAAGCACATAATTCGGCTGAATACCATGAGGTGGTTTAATGACCTCTTCAAAGATAGTTTCTTTCAGGGAAATATTACAAATCCCTTTATAACTCTGTACGGCCATTGCCCTACTGGATTTCTCCTTGCCTTGAGTAACTTCACCCTGTAAGTAACGTGATGATTCAAGGTAGCATCGGGTAACGAAATCCTTCAAGACCTGGTTTTCAAGGGTATTAAAGGATTCCCTTCTGACGACTGCAAGAAGTCTTTGTTTGTTTCCTGCCTTTTCTTCTTTCGTTTCTCCTGGCTGCTGCACGTACCACCTTAAACAATGCACATCGCTTTCCTGAATCCGATGAATAGGGACAAAATCACGACAACGCAAAAGGATTTTTCTCGCAGAGGCAACTGTTACTGGTAGGCGATTCATCATATCTTCTGTGATACGGACTATTAAAGCCTTTCTTGGTTGTTTTTTGGCATCTTTTTTTATTTCATTCAAATAATCAAGTATAACCGACCATGGTATTTCTGAGGTATATTCACCCTTTGAATCAGTAGCTTTATCAAACAAGTCATCAAAGACCTGAGACCAGGCATCAACGCATATAGCTGTGCGAGTTTTTCGAGGAGAATTTGAACTATCTGGGATAAACCTTTCTGCCGCATCTCTTGCATTAAATATAATATGATCAGTTTTATTTGCAACACGAATTCTTAATTCTTTTAGTGCTGCTTGACCTGCTAAAATACCGTGGGGAGTTTCATATACCTGATAACGTGCATTATCATATGAAGTTCCTAGTGGTTTGAATTGTTCCATGCGTGAGGGGATATACAACTTGGCTTCATGAGATATCGATATAACTGGACTACCGTAGAATAAAAATTCAACACAGCCACCCGTTAAGTTTTTGCTCTCTTCAGGTATTTCAACCGACCATGGCCATATATGGAGTTGGATTCCAATTTCTTCCAGAAAATTTGGCATTTTTATCTATTTAGATGCTGAAACAATACTGAAACAAGTTCAATACATAGTTCAGCATGACGGATTAGAGATTTCGTTTGTCACCCTGAACTCGTTTCAGGGGCTCTATTTCGATAATCTCTATAAGTTTAAAATTATCAAACACGCATATCATCCAGAGAACGTGTAACGCCCCTCCATACAAACGTGCCCATTGATCGATCTTCCTTACTTTGTGAAAAGGCTCGTGATAGTTCTTCATCTCCTAATTCGTCAATTAAGCGATGTGTAATTTCCAGGCTTTCATTTAACTGTGGACCTATAAAATCAATACCACGTAATTTGGGAATAACCTTTTGTTCTATTTGATCAGCAAATGCAATTTTATGCGTACGTCCATCGGCTACACCTGGATAATTTGCAACATACTCACGCATCGCCTGTTGAACACGGTGTCCAAAAGGCCTTCCAACCTTTTCCAACGCATCATTTATTCGATTTATCCATTCATTGATATCGTTTAGCCAAGAGTCTCTTACAGACGGCTTCTTTATCCATTCTTTCCATAGATTATAAGGAAGAAATTTATTCTGTGGTTGAGCCGTTGTCCGTTCGTTTTGAATTCCAGCGAGATTATTTGGTGGTTTACCAAATCGTAAAACATTTGCCCTGTCAAGCACCTTATCTGATAATGTCTGCGTGGATTCATCCTCATTCATGGTTCCCACAAAAATGACATTTCTGCCTACCCATAACCGAAATTCACCTTTCCCATCACTTTTTTCTTTTCCTGTATTGCCGCGTGGACCTGTTTCTAACACAAATTCTGCAATACTTCTGTTATCCACTTCAGCATTCTTAATTGCCCTGCGTAACTCCAATTTAGAAAGGAACTCACTAAAGTAGTATTCAATGCGTGCAAGGTTCATCTCATCCAGTAAAACGAGTAATATTCGGTCTGCCCTTCTTTCGTCATCTTTAATCTGTTCTCTAAAGTTATACTGATCCATACGAATAAGGGCACGAGCCAGGTCGGTACCCTTGTATTTGTGTTCCATATAATTGTAAAATCCAAAAAGGTCGTGAGGGGAATCCCATCGAGGCTGCACCGAAACAACCATGTTGTGCATTCCCATAGCTTCTGCGTATTTAACCGGCAATAGTGTTTTCCCAGTACCAGAAATGCCTGCTAACACGGTAATTGGACTGATGTCATTGATTTTCAGAGAAGTATGGAATGCATAAACTGTTCTTTTGGGAAAAGAAAGCCCCTGATTCTTCAAGAATTGTAGTATGTCAGAGAGCGATTGTACCTCGCTTCTATTTTCATAGTTACCTCCAGGGAAAACTTCAGCCATAAAGCATTCTGGTTTTATCTTAAAAAGATCGTCATATGAACCTTTATCACCTGTATCCGCACCGATGCCTACAGGTCGTTTAATTCCTTCAAGTTCTTCGTTTGAGCGCCTTATTTTACCTTTTATTTCTTCAAGCTGTGCTTGCTTTACATTAACTTCAACAATCAATCCTTGATGCTTTATTTCATGCTGGCTAACACTCATTAAAATATTTTTGAGTTCTTGTTGTGAACGAGTTATTTTTAGTTGAAGACTTTCAAGTTCCTGACGTAATATTTCTTGCTGTTTACGCTCTACTTCAAGTTTTTGCACCTCTTTTATCACGCTATTGAGTTGATTTTGATATTGTTTAATTTCATTCTCTAATCGAATTATTTCAGATGTTGATTCCTTTACATTTTGTTCGAATATATCCAACTTCTCCTTTTCTTCTTGATATTGTTGAACAACGTCATGCATTTTACGTTGCGCATTTTCTGATTCATCCTGAGCTTTTTTTAGTTCACCTTGAATTTCTTCTAACAATTTATTTCCAGCAGTGGTTTCATTCGTAATCCGATCACGGTCTTGGGCAAGTGTCGAGATAACATTTTGAAGGCTCGTTGATTCCTTACTCAGGTCATCCACTTTCTGCTGTTCTTGTGCAGCCCTCGTTTCAAGGTTTGCAAGTTCCTGACGCAATAATTCTTGCTGTTTACGTTCAGCATCCAATCGAAGCAATTCTTCTTTGTTATTATTCAACCAATCCTGGCATTGTTTTATTTCAGCTTCAAATATCTCTTTTTGGGCTGCCAGGTCAGCCACATCTTCAGAGTCATTAAGCACCGCTTTAAAGCGTTTGTGATACCATGCGTACATGCCACAAGCCAGCAACACAAGTATCAAACTTATTCCTGTTGTCAATACCCATAGAGAAGTAGGTAAAAAAGGAATTTCTATTGATTTTGCTGTATTTTCTAACATTATCAGGTTAAATCTAAATATTTGAAAAGACATCATGTTATTTCTCCTTATTGCTTGGTTGCCTTTACTCCTTCATCACGTGGCAATGTATTAACAGTTTTTCTTAACCCATCAAACTCTTTTTGGAGTTTTAAATTAACATCTCGAATTTCCTCTATTTTCTTAATTGCATCTGATGCTTCTCCTTTTAATTTTCTGTATGTTTCTTGCAAGCCCAATTTGTCAGAGGTAAAATTCTCCGCGCTACTTTCTATTTGTTTAAGGGTCGTTGCAAATCTGTTTTGTATCTCTACTATAGCCACCTGTTTTTGCTGGAAACTATCCAGTTCTTTAACAATGCCTTCAAGCAATTTACCTGACTGAGTGGACACATTGGACAGTTGGTCAACACTTGCCTTTAAGTTATTTGTTGATTGGTCAACTCCATTTTTCAAATCAATTGATGATCTTGTCAGGTTTGTAACCTCTTGGTCAAGGTTAGTAACAGAATTGCGCATATTCTTTGTAGCATCTTCAAGCGTCTGCGCAGCTATGTTCAGCTTACCAGCAGATAAACCCTCTGCACTATTCTCAACCTTTGTGATGGCAGTTTCAAATTTATTCTGAATTTCTGCCATGACTCTTTGTTTCTGATTGATACCATCTGTGGAGTTTTTAAGATTTGTAACTTGTTGTTTAATTTCAGAAGTAGTATTTTCTAGCACATTAGTAGCACTTTCTAAACTACTCTTCACTGCTTTTTGATACTGAGTAAATTCAGTATATCCTGAGTTTAAATTATTGATTACACTCGAAAAATCTTTATTCAGTTTTTCTAACACAGCCTTTTCAATTTCCAAACTCTGGATTTTAACTACAATGTCATTTTTCTCTACCTCCAATTTTTTCACTCTTTCTTGCAAAGTATTCAATTCAAAATTGCGTTCCTTGATTTTATCTTCAAGAGAGCTAACTTCCCCATTAAATTTCGTTTGCTGTGCCTGTAATTCATCACATTTTGCTTTCCGCTCCGCAAGTAAAATATCTGTATTCTTTAATCGAGTTTCGTTAAATTCATTGTCAGATTTAAGGCCATTGGCTTTTTGTTCAAACTGTTTCAAGTCACCAAGAATCATTGTTTTTCTTTTTTCTAATGTTTCAACCTCTCCTTGAAGTTCCAATCTTTTCGCTTCGAGGTCTGAAGTTGTTTTTTGCAAATCTGGTAATTGTTGCTTGAGGAAGTGAAAGTTTTGTCTCTCAGCTTCAAATGATGCCTTTTCTCTTTCAAGATTTATTATCTTCCATGCTGATATGCCTTGTAAAAAGAATACAACCCCAAGAATAACTAAAAGTGCCTTACCTGTTGGAAATCCACGATCTAAATATGACCCTTTGCGTTCTTTTGGCGTTATAAGTGTGGTATTTTCATTTTTTGTTGTTTCTACCATACTATTCACTCCATGTCTTTAAAATTTTATTGACACAATCGTCCAAATTCTCGCGAATTTGATATACCCAAAAACGCATAACCTTCCAATCCGCACCTTGCAATTGGATGTCACGCCAAACATCGTCCCTTTTCCTCGTTCCATCAGGATTGCGGTGGTAGCTATCGCCGTCGACCTCTATATCAATCTTCTTTTTTTCATCACGAATAAGCGCCATATCAAGCCGACGTCCCATTATGTGATATTGAGGTTCGGGCTTCAATCCTTTATCTTTTAAAGCGTTATATAAAACTTTCTCCCAAGGTGACTCATGCGGATGCCAGCGCGATTGAATACCCGAACCCTTTGGAATAGTATCTCTATATGGAAGTGCAAGTTTTTCAAGATGAGGAATACCAGATTGTGAAACCCATGACTTGTTTCCTACCACATGGAGAACTGCCCGCGCACGACTCACGGCAACGTTCATCAAATTTGCAGTCTGCCTTATAAATCCCCTGGAACCCGGTGGCATATCAGGACCGACACACAGGCTCATAATCATAACGTCACGCTCATCACCTTGAAAACCGTGGGCTGTATCAACGAGCAGTCGTGTACGCATCCTGTGCTCTAAAGGTATCTCCTGACATAAAGCGTCATACAAACGAATCTTTTGTTGGACAAATGGTGTTACGACACCAACCGTACCTTCGAACTGATTCTCCAGTAACAGCCTTTTCGCGATATTTACAACAGAAGTTACCTCCTCTAGCGCAATACATCCATGAAAACCTGCACTCTTTATCTCAGAAACAACCTCTGTCCAATGAATCCCTGGTTTCGTATTTCTAGGAATTTTTAAACGTTCAGCAGACGTAAGAACTCGAAGTGATCCTCCATAAAAGTTTTGGTTTGAATACTCCGCAATTTCAATAGTAGACCTGTATGTCTCTTTTAGCATAATGGGGTTAACCCCGTTTGTTTGAGCAAAAAGATCATAGAGAGAGGTATCTGGATAAGAGAATCTCTGCTCATTATTTACCTGAGTAAGTCCGTGACGCTTTCTAAGAAGCGCATCTCTTGACCCCTTAATTTTTGTTACGTGGGAAAGCTGTTGAGGATCTCCAACAACGCCAACCCGCTTTGCCCGGAATAAAATCGGTATAGCTGATGGTATATCACATTGACTTGCCTCATCTATTATTGCAAGATCAAAAAGCCCACTTATAAGTGGAAACTTTGATCCCACAGATAAATTGGTAACAGCCCATAGTGGAAAATGTTTAAGAAAAAAAGGAGAATAATTTGCAAGAACCGACTGCACGGCATTTCTATCTTTCTCGTCAGAAACGGGATGATCCAATCCTCTCAATGCGGATCTGAGCGATGCAAGGGATTCACGATCAGCATCTTTTGGCAACCCAGTTCTGCGCGCAACATCTAACAGAAGTATATCCTGAACTATTTTTTCTAATTCCTCTGATATTGACTTTATCTTCTCCGTCAGTTCATCAAGCACTGGCATATTCTTTATCTCTTCTTCAATAGGTTTTGCCTCTTTTATCAGTGCACAATACCTGGATGCCGCATTGAACTGTGGCAGAATTTCTGATAATTCACATAATCCATCGTAACCCTTACGCTGTGGAATTTCTGGCCAGGCTGGACAACTATTTTCCATAAGGTTACGAACCCGATTGGCTATTCCACGAAGGAAAACACACTTAAATCTCCCCCAAAAACGGCCTAACAAGGACACCTTCTTTTTTACTCTCAAGTGACCAATACTACGTTCTAATCTTTCAATAGCTTTTGCGGGAAACGTATCAAATACCTTATTAAGTTCTTCTATCATGCCAAAACTCCAACCCTCGGAAATATTTTCCAAGTATTGTCCTATGCTTCCAAGGCGGTCACGCAGTTGCTGAATTTTGTCGACTTGCATACCATATTCGCCTCGCTTTTGAAGTAAATGCATAACTCTGGATTGCACCTTTAGACATCGTTCTTTTGCAGTTTCGTCATATTCCATGATCAACAATTGCTTTATTGCTTCCTCAAATCCGAAGTTAAGGGATGGGTCTTTCTTAGAATTTGCACGAGTAACAAGTGGTTGCCCATTATCAAGAACCAGCCTATCTACAACTGCATCTATCGCTTTATGATTGCGACTTGAAAAGATAATACTTTGATCTCTTAGTCTTGCATTAGCCATTGACACGGCAACTACCTGGCTTTTCCCGGTACCTGGGGGACCTGTAACCACTGTTAGATTTTCAGACAGTAAAGATGCTATACATTGCCTTTGTTCCCCGTTTAATGGATCAGTTTCAAGCACTGCATACTCGTGAATATTTTCATGTGATATGACAGGTTCCCTAAAAGTATCAGGGTTTTGATCCCGATTTTTAAAAATAAATCTCAATGCAGTTTGGTCTAACTGCTCATCACTGCATGAAGCTATTTGAGCAATCTCTTTTAATAATGTTTTAGTATATCTTGTCCTATTTCCAATCATCAATACCGCCTTGTTATATATACCGCTCGCAGGTTTCCTAGGGAAATAAGATGATACGCTTTCGGGTAAAAGAGGTTCACGTAGTTTTTCTGAAAACAACTTTGTGACTCCGCTAGCGAGAGTTTTGAGGTCTGGTGCATCTGCAAATCTACTTCCGTCACCAAAAGATTCGTCTATTTGGCCACGATCCATTAAACCACACGCAGCCAAAAACGCCCGCTGATGTTCTGATTGTTTTAGTGCAAAACTTAACCAGTCTAGGTTAACCTCAGGCATAGCATCCTCACAATTAAGCTGAAATCCATTAGCTTCATGAGCTACTGTTAGCTGATAAGTAAAAATTGGTTTCATAAAAACGCTTTCTATTCCTTCTGTATCTGTTTTTGCCCATAATTGCAATGGATAACCTAATAAAAGAACTCCTGATTCGCCTAACAAACTAAGATTCCTTGCAAAACTTTGTAAATTTTGACCCAGAGAAATATGACTTCTCCACATTTGACCTACTTGTGGATACCAATAACCAACCTTATCTAAAAACATAAACCGCTTCCCACAATCGTCTAAATAGCAAGATGCCTCGCACCCCTCGTCATTTTTAACACAATCAGCATAATAACCAAGTAGTTTACGGAATGTACCCCACGGGCCTGAAAATTCGGCTGGTTTTTGAACAACAATTTTATTCTCAGTGAGAATTGCGATGTTATTTAATATGGTTCATCAGGAAATAGTATGGAAAGGGGTTGAAAATGGGGTAGAGATATAG
>ERZ1292633.5316-Hain-H41-02um-R1-5316-length-11660-cov-5_pt1 | contig 11660 bp, 8 predicted proteins | sample MGYA00564406_ERZ1292633 | MGnify/ENA primary metagenome ERZ1292633 (study PRJEB36523, sample SAMEA6512639) | groundwater metagenome | collected 2019-01-08 | study: AquaDiva: Metagenomics assemblies of 32 groundwater samples
GTGGGGGATCGGCTCGTGGCGTCGCTCGATTGGGGACGGCGATTCGACCACATGCAGCAGCACACCGGGCAGCACGTCCTCTCCCGTGCCTTCGTGGAGGTCGCCGCGGGCGACACCAAGTCGTTCCATCTTGGAGACTCGGCGGCCACGATCGACGTGGAGCACGAGGGGCCTGGGCACGATCTTCTGGCCAGGGTCGAGGACCGTGCGAATGAGATCGTCTGGGAAGACCACGAGGTGAAGACGCGCTGGACTACCGTCGAGGAGGCGCTTCGCCTTCCGCTCCGAAAGCCCCCCGACGTGGAAGGCGACATTCGGATCGTGGAAGTGGAAGCGTTTGACTGGTCGGCCTGCGGCGGGACACACGTCGCCCGATCCGGCCAGGTCGGACTGATTCACATCCTGGGAACCGAACGCTACAAGGGCGGGGTTCGCGTCTCGTTCGTTTGCGGGGGGCGCGCGCTTCGCCGCCTGCGAGAGGCGGGGACGCTTCTCCGGGGCCTGACGCTCGAGTTCACGGCCGGCGAGTCGGAGATCCCGCGCGCCGTGGCGCGTCTCAAGGAGGACCGCGCGGCCCTCGAACGCCGGTTGAAACCGCTGCTCAGGGAATCGCTCGATCGGGAAGCGGTGGATCTCTTCTCCGCCGCACTGACCGGAGCCGCGGGGCCTGTCGTGGCCATCCACTTCGCGGACCGCGATCCCGCCGAACTCGGGCCGCTGGCCGGCGGTATCGTCTCTCGCGGGGGGATCGCCCTTTTGATGGCTTCGCAGCCAGGCGGCGCGGGCGCGCGGGCGCATTTTGCCGCTCCGCAGGGTACAATCCCCGTAGGAGCGCTTCTCGGAGCCCTTTGCCGCCGTCACGGCGGCAAAGGAGGCGGCCGTCCCGAGTCGGCGCAAGGATCGTTTCCGGCGGACCGCGCCCCCCTCGCCCTCGAGGAAGCGCGAACCGCCGCATTGACCGGACCGGGATCGGAGTTTCTGTCATGAACCGTTTGCTGCTTGCGGCTTTCGCCATCGCCCTGGCGCTCTTGGCCGGCGTCGCTCCCGACGCCGCCGCGCAATTTGGGCAGAACAAGGTTCATTACAAGCACTTCCAGTGGCGAATCCTCCGAACCGAGCATTTCGACATCCATTACTACGAAGGCACGGAAGAGGCTGTGCAGATGGCCGCCCTCATGGCCGAGCGCGGCTACAAGCGCCTGAGCGGGGTCCTCCACCACCAGATCAAGGCACGGATTCCGCTCGTCCTCTACGCCTCGCACACCGATTTCGAGCAGACGAACATCACCCCGGAGTTGATCTCGATCGGCACCGGAGGCGTGACCGAGTTCATGAAACGGCGTGTCTTCCTACCGTTCACCGGCTCCTTCGCCGAACTGGACCACGTCCTGACGCACGAACTGGCCCACGCGTTCCAGGTGGACGTGCTCTTCGGCGATACGACGGGCATGATCGGAAATCCCTTCTCCTCCTCGCCGCCTCTTTGGTTCATGGAGGGGATGGCAGAGTACCTCTCGGTCGGCGGCGTCGATGCGAACACGAAAATGTGGCTCCGCGACGCGTCGCTGGAGGGCTATCTGATTCCGATTCGCACGCTACAGTACGTCGGCGACATCCGCGTCTACCGATTCGGACAGTCGATTCTCCAGTTCATCGCCGACACGTATGGAGTCGGTAAGATCGGAGAACTCCTGCAGCGGACGCGGCGGCTGGGTAACGTGGAGCGCGCGCTCGAGTCGACCACCGGTCTTTCGATCGACACACTATCGAAGAAGTGGCAGGAGGCGGTTCGGAAGGAATACCTCCCGCAAATCGCCGACTACGACAAGCCCGATGTCATTGCCTCGCGCCTCACCGATTCGGAACGGGATCGTTCCAACTTCAACGTCGCGGTCTCCCTGGCACCGTCCGGGAACCAGATGGTCTACATCTCCGATCAGAGCATGTACAACGATGTCTATCTCGCGTCGGCGCTCGACGGGAAGGTCTTCCGGAAGCTGATCTCGGGCGAACGGACGGGGACGTTCGAAACCCTTCGTTTCTTCAACACCTCCATCGCCTGGTCGCCTGACGAAAAGCAGATCGCCATTCCGGCTAAATCGGGCGGCGAGGACGCGATTTACTTGGTCGATATCTCGTCGGGGAAGGTGCGGAAGCGACTCCACTTCGGGCTCGATGCGATCTACTCGCCGGCGTGGTCGCCGGACGGCGGACGAATCGCCTTCGTCGGCATCGACAGCGGGCTCTCTTCGCTCCGGGTCACGTCGCCCGACGGCAAGGAGAACGAGACGCTTCTCAGCGGGCTCCACGCGGTGCGCGACCCGGCGTGGTCTCCGGATGGGAGCAAGCTCGTCTTCCTCACCGACGAGGGCGAAGGGACCGACCTCGAGCGCTTGGTTTTCGCACCGCTCCGGGTCGCGATCTACGACACCGCCACGAAGAGCGTGACCGTGCCTCCAGGGCAGCTGGGGGCGAACACGTCGCCCCAGTGGTCGCCCGACGGGCGCTCCGTGCTCTTCGTTTCGGATCGGACGGGGATCGCGAATCTCTACCGCCTCGATCTCGATACGGGCCGCTCGATCCGTCTCACGAATCTCCTCTCAGGTATTTCGGGGCTGGTGCCGGAGAGTCCTTCCGTCTCCGTCTCGCGCGACGGAAAGCGGATCGTCTTCACCTCGTTCAATCGAGGCGGGTGGGACATCTACTCCGTGCGGGAACCGAAAAAGATGTTCGAGACGCCGGTCATGACGGCGGAGGCTTCGTTGCCGACGCCGGCGGAGCGGGTGGTTGCCACGGCGGGTCTGACGGAGCCGGCGCCGAAAGCGCCCACGCCTCCCGCGATCACCACGGCCGAGCGCTACTCGTACCTGAGTACAGGGCCCGATCGCGCGGCATCGGTGGCCGCGGAGAAAGTGATTCTCGGCGTGGGCCGAGACGCCTCGGCGGACACGACCGAGGTCGACTCCACCCTGGCTCACTATATCCAGATCGCGTACACGGAGGCGCTGGCCGACAGCACGACCTTTCTCCGCCTTCCGTATAAGGCGCGCTTCTCCCGCGATTACATCGCCGGTTCGGCCCTTTTCGCGTCGAATGTCGGCTTTGCTGGCTCCAGCGCCATTTCGTTCAGCGACGTGCTCGGGAATCACAACCTCCTCGCATCGTTGAATCTCTATGGCGACATCAGGGAGTCTGACATCTACCTTGCCTATACCAATCTTTCGAGGCGGACGAACTGGGGCGGGGCACTGTTCCAATACCGGATCGGGCGGCTTCTCCTCTCGACGTCGAACTCGGACGACGTCGAGGATCAGATCTATCGCGGCGGCGCGATCTTCTTCTCGCGCCCATTCTCGCGATTCCGCCGGTTTGAGTTTGGGGCGGAGACCGCGGTGATCGACGAGCGCGTGCTTCGCTACAACTACTCGTTGGGCGAGATTTCAGAACTGACGGGCGGGGGGAGTTCGTTCTACGTGGCGCCCTACGTGGCAATGGTTGCCGACAACGCGCTCTACGGGTCGACCGGGCCCATCAACGGCGGCAGGTCGCGCTACAGCGTGGAGCACGCGCTGGGAGAGATCACCTACACAACCGGACTCCTCGACTGGCGGCGCTACACGAACATCAATCACCGCTTCGCGCTGGCGCAGCGAGTCATCGCCGGGGCAAGCGTCGGGCGTGACCCGCAGCTTTTCCGGTTCGGCGGGCCGTACACGTTTCGGGGAGTGGACTACGGCGATCTGATCGGCACGCGGCTTCTGGTCGCCAATCTAGAATTCCGGTTCCCCTTGATCGAACAGCTCGGTCTGGGCTGGCCGCTTCCGCTGAACCTCGGCGGGATCAACGGCGTCCTCTTCGTCGAGGCGGCGAGCACCTGGGAAGAGGGGCGCGATCCGAAGTTCTTCTCCTCGACCGGGGGACTCCACACGCAGGATGCGCGCCTCGCGTTCGGTGCGGGGGCGCGCGTCAATCTAGGGTATTTCATCCTTCGATACGACTTCGGGCGTGAGCACCGGCTCGAGGGAGGCATTGGCGAGCCGCAGCACTTCGTTTCGTTCGGCGCCGACTTCTAGAGTGATCCCTCCGTGGCAGGGTTGGGACGAGGCGATCTTTCGTCAGATCCACCTCTCCTGGCGACATCCGGCTCTCGACCCGATCTTTCGCGGTCTGACCGATCCCGGAAAACTCCTGCTTCCGATCCTCCTCGTGCTGCTTGGCTGCTTCTGGATGAACGGCCGGCGCGGCGTTCTGGGACTCCTGGTCCTGGCACTGGCGATCGGTGCGTCCGACCAGACTAGCGCCAAACTCCTCAAGCCGATCTTTCAGCGGCAGCGGCCCTCCGTATTGCTCGCCGACTCCCGGCCGCTCTTCGGCGTGCGCGGCTCTTTTTCCTTCCCTTCGGTCCACGCGACGAATGCGTTCGCCTCGGCCGTCGTCCTCGATGCCGTCTTTCCGGGAGGGCGGGTGGCGTTCCTGGTGCTGGCCGCTCTCGTTTCCTATTCGCGAATCTACGTCGGTGACCACTGGCCGTCGGATGTGCTGGCGGGGGCTCTTCTTGGGAGTCTGATCGGGCTGGGGGCGAGAGTCCTCTTCACGCGGCTCGCGGCGCGGTGGGGCCGTCCTACGAGAGCAGGAGGAACGCCCAATGGCGGCCCGTAATCCCCTTGTCTCGGCGATGCGAAAAGAAGCGATCGGCGGCGCACGAGGTGCACTCCGGCGCCTGGTGGATTCGCGCCTCGGTAAGCCCCGCTTCCAGGAGGCCGCGGCGGATCGCGCCCGGGAGGTCGATCGCCTCCTGGCCCGTCGGATGCGGGCGGCGAAGCGATCGGTCGAATTCGAGCGCCACGTCGGCTCCGACCGGGAAGCAGCAGGGATGGAGACAGGGTCCGACGACGGCGTGAAGGGTGGCACGTTCTACACCCTCGCCGGCGAGCCGCTCCACGGCGAGCGCAGCGATTCCAGCGCGCGCGCCACGCCAGCCGGAGTGGAGGAGCGCACCGTGGCGGCCATCGGCCGAGACGATCGCCACGGGGGCGCAGTCGGCCGCGGAGACCGCGACCCACGGGTCACCGGAGCGCACCACGAATCCGTCGGCCTCGGCTCCCGCTTCGGCGGGCGTTACGAGAGCGGCGCCGTGGACCTGGCTCAAGAGCGGCGGCGTCGGTCCGGGGTAACCGATCGCGGCCCGAAGCGTCTCGCGATTCACACGAACCGCCGCGGGATCGTCGCCGACGCCGAGACTGACGTTGAACGAGGCGTAAGGACCGCGACTCCATCCTCCGAGTCGGGTCGTCATGCCGAACCACGCTCCGGGCGGGAGGGCGCCGGCTGGAGGACGCCAGAACGGAAGGGACAAATCGTTCGATGGATGCGATGGCATGGGCCGGAGGGTGCCCGCCGCGCGGAGAACGCGCAAGCGAATTGCACCGTTTGCGCCCTGGCACTTCTCCTGCTCGCCGGATGCGCGCGCGTCCCGGTCAGCACCAGCGGCGCGGATGCGCGCACGCGACTCCTGGCCCATGGGGCAGAAGTCGGCGGTCCGGTCCGCGGCGTCGGCGACATCGAGGCTGACATCGCCGGTCGGGGCGGCTCCTTCGAGGCTCGCTGGGGATCGGCGGGGGAAAGCCTGGTGGTGATCGGCTACTCCGGTCCGATTCGCGTGCTCGACGCGGCGCTGTTGCGCGATTCGGTCTACGTCGCGATCCGACCCAAGGAATTTGGCGTCGCGGGGCTGGTTCGCCCGGAACAGCGATTCGGCGCGGACGGCCTTCGCTTTCTGCTCCGTCCGTGGGATTTCGGACCGGCCTGGATCCGCGAAGCGCTCGAGCGTGCCTCGGCCGACGCGATCGAGGGCGGCTGGAGACTTCGCGGGCGTGGCGAGGCCGCGTCGGGAACGGTGACCTTCGCCCTCGACATCACCTCGCGAGGCGAGCCGCGCCGGCTGGAACTCGCCCGTGCCGACGATCCACGAATCGTCGCGGTGGTTCGCTACGGGGCGCTCCGGCGTTTCGCCGCCGGGCGCTACCCGCGCTGGATCGAGTGGTCGCGAGACGATGCCCGAGTTCGCCTCGACGTGCGCGAGATCGGGGATCTGCCGGGCGGAAGACTCCGCCTCCTGCCGCCCGCGTCCTTCGATTGGCGCGTCGTGTCGCTGAACGACCCCGAGGGCGTCGAACTTCTCGGACGCCTGATCGGCGCTCCATCCAAGGAGGTGTCGCGATGAACCGTCGGGATCGCGTGGCCGTGCCGGACCGCGTATCGTCCGCCGGCGCGGCCGCGGCGGTCGTGGTCGCGGCGGCGATCGTGCTGACCGCCACGCTCACCGCACCCCGTGCGCTCGGGGAGGAAGACGCCGTCGCTAGCACGCTTCGCCGCGTCCTGACGGCGCGGGAAGCGACCGCCACCGTCACGCTGGAGCGGAGCGATCCCTTCGGGGGCCCTCCGGAGCGGGAGCGGGGGCGCGTCTGGTACATCCCCGGGCGCGGGCTCCGTTACCGCGCTGATGGTGCGCAGGGACTCCAGCTCGCCCTCGATCGCGATGCCGACCGTATGCTTCTCTACCGACCCGCGGAGCCGAAGCTCTATCGGGCCCCATGGTCGAAAGCGCCCTCAAAACTCCGGCGTCTCGTGGCGGAGCCGGAGCGTGTGCTTCACGGTTCCTTTGGTGCGGAGGCGGAACGCCGCGACGTGCGCGGCACGTCGCGAGCGGGGTGGAAGCTCCGCTCGGCGTCGCTTGGCGACTCGCTGGCCCGTGTCTCGGTCTGGATTTCCGTAGACGCCAAGAGCGGCCTTCCCCGATTCGTCTCCCTCGGTTCCGACGTCGACACGCTGCTGGTCGAGTTCCGTTCCTGGTCCTTTCCGAGTGGTGCGCGGAAAGGGGATCTGGAAGTCCGCGTTCCCCCCGGCACGCCGGAGGCGCCTCTCGATCCCCGCGAGTTGCTCGATCCGATGGACGAGTCGAGAAGCGGGGAAAGACGTTGACGCCCCGACGAGGGGTCGTGCTACGGTCGCGACCGTGACCATGGATGGTGCTGGAACAGTCGGCTCCGACTCTCTCGTGACCGAGGCGGCATGAAACTCGGGGTATTTCAATTCGCCCCGGTTCGCGGCCAAGCGGACACGAACGCGGCGACGCTGGAGTCGGCGCTTCGCCTCGCCGACTGCGATCTCCTCGTCGCGCCCGAACTGGCGACTTCCGGCTACCTCTACCTCGACCGCACCGAACTCGCCTCCGTCGCCGAAAGCGTTCCCGACGGCCCGACCTGCGCCCGCCTGCTGCGGGTGTGCCGTGAGACGGGCCGATCGATCGTCTTCGGTTTGGCCGAGCGTGACGGAGAGAAGATCTACAACTCGGCCGTGCTCCTGACCCCCGCCGGCTGCGCCGCGCTCTACCGGAAAGCCCATCTCTTCGATACGGAGACGCTCGTTTTCGACCGGGCTGGAGCGTCGAACGACCTGGCCACGGCGGCGGGAGCAACGATTGGGCTCATGATCTGCTTCGACTGGCGATTTCCCGAGGTGGCGAGACTCCTGGCGCTTCGCGGCGCGGAGGTGATCGCGCATCCGTCGAACCTTGTGCTTCCGTATTGCCAGGACGCCATGGTGACGCGGGCGCTCGAGAATCGAGTCTTCACCGCGACCGCGAACCGCTTCGGCACGGAGACCGTGCAGGGCAAGAGCATCACCTTCACGGGGCGAAGCCAGATCGTCTCGCCGCGCGGCGAGCGGCTGGTCGCGATGGGGGTCGACGAAGAGGGAGTGCGCATCGCGACCATCGATCCGGCTGAGGCGCGCGACAAGCGCGGCACAGGACGGAACGATCTCTTCGCCGACCGGAGAGTCGATCTCTGGTCCGGGCTCCTCACCCCTCCGGAGTCGCCGCGATGAGGCGCGCCCGGTGAGTCCCGCGCTCGTCACCTACATCGCCCTCGTCACGGCGATCGGCGGTTACATTCTGTCGGGGTCCGTGGAGGGGTTCCTCGCGCTGGGGTGGATGCCGCTCCTGGCCTGGATCGTCGTGAGCCTCGTGGCCGAGAGTCTTTGGCTCCAGACGATCACGGGGAAGGCCATGGAGAGCATGGCCTCGTCGGTCGACATCAGCCTTCTCGTCCTGTTGGGGTACAAGCCGGCCGTCTGCATCGTCGCCATCGCCTTCGCGCTCGCGAATGTCTTCTTCTCCAAGCGCGTCTGGTACAAGGCGATCTTCAACGCGGGTCAAAACGTGATCGCGCTCACGGTGGCTGGCCTGGCCTTCTCGCTGCTGGGCGGCCGGCCTCTCGCCTCCGAGGGAGGGCTGGAAGCGTTTCGCGGGCTCCATGGTCCCGGACTCATCCTGCCGTGGGTGGTCGCGATCGTCGCCTATTTCGTCGCGAACACGCTCCTCGTCTCGGGAGCGGTCGCGCTCCAGTCGGGGCGAAAACTATTCACCACCTGGCGCGAGGAGTACCTGAACGCCCACTCAGCGCTCGGCTCGGCCGCGCTCTTCTTCCTCTCGCCGTTGGTTGTCGTCTCCTACCTGGCGATCGGGTTCTTCGGCCTGATCTTCTTCTTCGTGCCGCTCATGCTCATCAAGGAGGCGGGGGCGCGCTACATCGATCTCGAGAAGGCGCACAACCAAATGGTCTCCTCGGAACGGCTGGCGGCGAAAGGGGAGATGGCGGCCGAGATCGCGCACGAGATCAACAACTACCTGGCGGCGATCTCCGGACGCGCCCAGCTCTTCATGATGAATGCCCCCACGATGACGCCCGAAAAGGCGCAGGACGGCGCTCGGATCATCTTCGAGCAGGCTCGGCAAATGGGGATCCTGGTGCGCGGGTTGGTCGACTTCTCGCACAAGGAGACGCGGCTACAGCCGACTCAGTTGAACGACGTGATCCGGCGCACGGTCGAGTTCATCACACCGCAAAACAAGTACGAGAGGGTCTCCTTCGACCTCGATCTCGAAGCAGGTCTCCCCGAGACGAACCTCGACCCGGCGCAGGTGCAGCAAGTGTTGCTGAACCTCTTCAGCAACGCCGCCGACGCGCTGCGCCCGCTGAATAGCGCCGATCCGCGCATCCTCGTCACGACGCGATTCGTCGGGGGGGATGCGGTGGAGGTGAGGGTGGAGGACAACGGCCCGGGAATTCCGGCGGATGCCATGTCGAAACTCTTCGAGCCGTCGTTCACGACGAAGCCCGAAGGGCACGGCTTTGGCCTCTCCACCTGCTACCGCATCGTAAAGAATCACGGCGGCACCATAAACGTGGAAAACGTGCTCCGCTCCGGCGCCAGATTCACCGTCAACTTCCCGGTAAGGAAGGCCGCCTAGCCGCGTCGGTCGCTGTCAGCGGTCGATGGCGCGGATGAAGAGAACCCCGGCGGCCGCGCCGAGGAGATCGACCACTAGGTCCTTCCGGCTCGCGCCGCGTCCGTGCCGCGACGACTTGAACGCCGCGTCGAAGATCTCCTTCGCGACACCGAGCCCGATCGTCACCCCCACCGCGCTACCTTCGTCACGACCCTCCACGCGGAGCGATGCCACGATGGCCAGCGATCCGGCGAAATGGAGCGTCTTGTCGGAGCCGAGCCACGGCCCCTCGCGCTCGAGAGGGAGGAAGAAACGCTCGGCGCGCGCGGCGGGCGCGGGCGATGCGGCCAGGAGTGATGCGGCGAGGAGGGAAGCGAGAGTAAGGCGCCGCGCGCCATGCATCGAAGGCATGCCACGAGCCTAACACGCCTCCCCCGCGGCCGGTCTGGTACGATCGCCGCATGCAGCGTATCCGCCCGCTCGATGCCAAGCTGGTCCCGGAGCCGGTCCTGGCGCTCCTCCGAATCCTCCAGGGGGCAGGGTACCGGGCTGTGCTCGTGGGTGGCTGCGTGCGAGACCTGGCCCGCGGGGAACTCGTGTCCGACTGGGACGTGGGAACCAGCGCTCGCCCGGAAGTAGTCCAACGGCTCTTCCCTCGTACCGTCCCGACAGGCATCAAGCATGGGACCGTGACCGTTCTGACGGCGGGCGCCCCCGTGGAGGTGACGACGTTTCGCGTGGAGTCGGGGTACAGCGACGCGCGGCACCCCGACCGGGTGGACTTCACCGACGACCTGCGCGCCGACCTGCAGCGCCGCGATTTCACCTGTAACGCCGTGGCCTGGGACCCGATCGCGGAGCGCGAAGAGGACCCGTTCGGCGGGCGTGCCGACATGGCCGCTGGCATTCTCCGGGCGGTCGGCGAGGCACGGGACCGCTTTCTCGAGGACGGCCTTCGCCCGGTGCGCGCGGCCAGATTTGCCGCCACGTTGGAACTGGAGATTGTCCCGGAGACGTTCGAGGCGCTGGGGGGGGCGAAGGAACAGGTGGCCCGCGTCGCGGCGGAGCGGATTCGCGACGAGCTGGTGAAGATGCTCCGGGCGCGAGAGCCGTCGCGGGGTTTCGAAATCCTGCGTAAGTCGGGACTACTCCCGATCGTCTTGCCGGAGCTGGCCGCCGCCGTCGCGGTGCCGCAGAATCGGTATCACGCCTACGACGTCTACTATCACACGATCTACACGTGCGACGCGGCGCCCCCGGAAAAGCCCGACGTCCGCTTGGCGGCCCTGTTCCACGACGTGGGCAAGCCGGCCACGCGCGCGGAACGCCCCGACGGCGACGCCACCTTCTACAATCATCAATTCGAGTCCGCCCGCCTGGCTGAGAAGGCGATGACGCGGCTCCGCTTCTCGGGTGAGACGACCGAGCGGGTCGTCCACCTGGTGCGCCAGCACATGTTCGACTATCGCAGCGAGTGGTCCGATGCGGCCGTGCGGCGATTTCTCCGTGCCGTGGGGCCGGAACACGTTGCCGATCTATTCGACCTCCGCATCGCCGACAATGTGGGGAACGGGACGAAGAGCGGGTTCCCGCACTATCTGGGGGAACTCTCCGACCGGATTGACGCCATTCTTGCTTCCGCCCAGGCCTTCAAGTTGCGCGACCTGGCGATCGACGGGAAGGACGTGATGCGTGAATTGCACCTCCCGGCTGGCCCCGTCGTGGGGGCCGTTCTGGAAAAGTTGCTGGAAGAAGTGATCGAGCACCCCGAGCGTAACGACAGGCCCTACCTGCTCAAGCGGCTCCGGGAGGGTTACGCGATTGACACGAGCGGCCCCGCCGCCTAAACTTTGGCCGCTGTAATCCCTCGCCATCTCAAGCATTAGGAGCCCCTTGAGCGAATTCAGAGAGCGGCCGCCCGCGGTCGTTGAAGAACCGACGCTTGAAACGATCCGGCAGCCGGTCGCCGCCCCCTTCGACCAGTTCATGAATCGATGGGACGAGGCGTTCCTCTGCGACGTCCACCTTGTCGGCGCCGTCGGCGCTCATCTCCATCGTGCGTTCGGAAAGCGGTTCCGCCCGACGCTTCTCCTTCTCGCGGCCAGGGGCTTCGGCTCCGTGAGCGAGCGGGCGGTTCTCGGCGCGGTGGTCGTGGAATTGATCCACACCGCGACGCTCATCCACGACGACAGCGTCGACAAGAGCCTGGTTCGCCGGGGACTCCCGACGGTGAATCACGTCTGGGCCAACGACGTCGCCATTCTGATGGGCGATTACCTTTACTCGAAGGCCTTCTCCATCCTCGTGCGAGAGAAGATGTACGACGCGATGGATCTCCTGGCCGAAGCCACTCATCTCATGAGCCAGG
>ERZ1292633.5317-Hain-H41-02um-R1-5317-length-11657-cov-14_pt1 | contig 11657 bp, 11 predicted proteins | sample MGYA00564406_ERZ1292633 | MGnify/ENA primary metagenome ERZ1292633 (study PRJEB36523, sample SAMEA6512639) | groundwater metagenome | collected 2019-01-08 | study: AquaDiva: Metagenomics assemblies of 32 groundwater samples
AGGTTCAAAAAATCGCGCAGAAATTCACCACAAAAAGCTTTGTGCTTACCGGAGAGCTTGAAACAATGACCCGCGATGAGGCGAAAGAAGCGATACGCGCGCGCGGCGGAAGCGTCATAAGCTCCGTATCAAAGAATACCGATTACGTGGTGGCAGGCGCGCACCCGGGGTCAAAATACGAGAACGCAAAAAAACTGGGAGTGGCGATCATAGATGAAAAAAGGTTTCAGAAAATGCTTCAATAAATTTCTAATGACGAATTACTAATTTCTAATCAAATCACAATGAAACAATGCCAAAATATTTATATGCACAGTTTTTCATTGGACATTGTTGCTTGGTCATTCATTAGAAATTAGGAATTAAGCATTAGAAATTGGCTGATCATCATTATGGATAAAAAAACCATACACCATATCGCAAAGCTTTCGAATCTCCGCGTCAGCGACGAAGAGGTTTCTTCGTTCGCGCACGAGCTTTCCTCTATTCTCGCGTACGTATCAGAGCTCAATGCCGTAGATATCGCAGGCACGGAAGCCACGGGGCATGCCGGAGAACAAACAAATGTGTTTCGCAACGATGAACCTTCCGCACAAGACCTTGAGCTTGTCGCCGCACTGGTGAACGCCGCTCCCGATCGAGATGACGGCTATATAAAAGTAAAAGCTATTTTGTAATACACGCCTGTAATGCACGACCTCCTCAAACTCACTATTACCGATGCGCACACAAAGCTTGCCGCGAAAGAGATTTCCGCGCGCGAGCTCGTTGAGGCGCATATTGTGCACAGCAAAGAAAAGGACAAAGAAATATGCGCGTATGTAAGCAAGTCATTTGATGAAGCGCTCGCCCAAGCAGATGCGGTGGATGAAAAAAGACGATTCGGAAACGATCTTTCTCCGCTTGCGGGCGTGCCCGTAGCGATCAAGGACAATATCCTCATCAAAGGACATACGGCTACCGCGTCATCAAAGATATTAAAGGATTATGTTGCCCCGTATGACGCGACGGTGATCAGGAAATTAAAAGATCGCGACGCGGTATTTATGGGAAAAACAAACATGGATGAATTCGCAATGGGTTCTTCCACTGAGAACTCCGCGTTTTTCCCCACTAAAAACCCGCGTGATACGTCGCGTGTGCCGGGCGGTTCCTCGGGCGGTTCGGCGGCGGCGGTCGCTTCAGGCCAGGCGATATATGCGCTCGGGTCCGATACTGGCGGGTCAATTAGGCAGCCTGCATCATTTTGCGGTATTGTGGGGCTCAAACCAACCTACGGAGCGGTGTCGCGCTACGGGGTCATGGCAATGGCATCTTCGCTTGATCAGATCGGTCCGCTTACCAAAACCGTAGAAGACGCGGAGCTTGTGTTTCGTGCAATCGCGGGGCATGACCCGCATGATGCGACCAGTGTTACATCATCACCGACCCGCGTGAAACCGGCGCTTCGTTCGCTTGCAGGCGCGCGTATCGGCGTGCCCAAAGAATATTTCGCGGTGGAAGGCATGGATAGCGAAGTGCGTTCATGCGTAGAGCAATCAATTCAAAAAATGGAACGCGCGGGGGCAAAGATCGAGGAGATCAGCTTACCCTATACCTCGCATGCGATCTCGGCATACTATATCATCATGCCTGCGGAAGTTTCTTCTAATCTTGCGCGATACGACGGTATCAAATACGGCTACTCAACCTACGCGGCGGGGGGTGAGGGCGTGCTCTCAGAGGTATATGAGCGCTCGCGCTCCGAAGGGTTTGGCAAGGAAGTAAAGCGGCGCATTATGTTCGGCACCTATGTGCTTTCGGCGGGGTATTACGATGCGTATTACAAAAAAGCCCAGCAGGTGCGCACGAAAATAAAAGAGGATTTTGTGAAAGCGTTTGAAAAAGTCGATATGATCGCCACGCCGACCTCGCCCACGACCGCATTCCGCATCGGAGAAAAAACAGAAGATCCGCTCGCGATGTATCTTGCCGACGTGTTCACCGTGCCGGTGAATCTCGCGGGGCTTCCCGCGCTCTCGCTTCCGTGCGGCGACGCGGGTGGCTTGCCGGTGGGGCTTCAGTTTATCGCGCCGTGGTGGGGTGAAGATACATTATTCAACATTGGTAAAGAGTTTGAGCAATTATAATATATGCCTCCCGATCTTCAAATCCCTTCATCAGTGCAAACACAGCTTGGAAGCGCCGGCGAAAGCGCGGCGGCATTCGCGTCGTCCGAAAGCGGCATACTGCTTTTTCTATTCATAAAATTCGTTTTTATCGCGCTCTCGCTTTTTTTCGTGATGCATATTATATATCTGTTGCATAAGACGGGAAGTATACGGAAAGAGCTTGAATTATTCGGCGAATCGGTCAAGCGCAAAGCGGTGCCGATAGCAAAAGATACGTTCGTCATGGCGTGGCACGGCATTGAAGCGCGGATGCGCACGATGCAGGAGGCGGAGTATAAGCTTGCCATCATCGAGGCGGACAAGCTGTTTGATGATCTTTTGCAGAAAATGAAATATAAAGGGAAGGACATGGGGGAGCGGCTCAAACAGATCACGACCGAACAGCTTTCCAATATCAATGCCATTTGGAAATGCCACAAAGTGCGCAACCTTATCTCGCACGATGTGAGTTATCATCTTGCCTTTTCAGAGGCGCAGTGGGTCATTCAAATATACGAAGACGCATTCATAGAGCTCGGCGTTCTCGACCGCTCTGAACAGGGGTTGGAGCAGTAAGGGACTATCCCGCCGTGCTTGATAGAACCAACTTATTCTGATATTCTATTTTTAGAATCAGTATAAATTGTATCTTGAAAATTTGGAAAAGGAGGATGACATGGATAGCCTTGTATCAATTAGTGAAACTAAGGTAATCGAGTGTATACACTGTAAGGGGACAGGTAGGTGCAAGAACTACACCAAAAAAAGACATAACGATGAAAATGGGGATGTAAGGATTTGTTATTGTGATTTTTGTGGGGAAGGCCAACCTGCTCGCGCTAGAGACGCCTTGGTTCTTACGGGAATAATTGCAACTATTTTTCATGGTAAAGATTGTTTATATGATGACTCTCCTAGTCCTCCTACCTGCAGGGTCTGTAATGGAGTTGGCTCTGTTCGGATTTAAATTGTAATCTCGTTATAGTTTTAAGAATTTTTCCTTATTTAAAGAAATAAGGCAGTAAGATAGGCGAATCGAAAGATTCGCCTATATTTTTTGTTTTAACTTTTTAAGGCACATGGGTCGTGCCGATAAAAAGTTGTCTGGGCGGGCCGGACGGGATTCGCCTCTCGTTGTTGCTACAACGCGAAACCTTCGGCTATTAAATATGTTGGTCGAAAATGTGCTCATTTCGACACGATTTTTACGCTTAAAAATCGCTTGCGGCCCGCGGTTCGAATCCGTCCTTGCATCATAACGCCAAAACACCACCCTGTAAAAGAGTGGTGTTTTGATCGTTGCGGGGACGATGTCCGCAAGTTAGAACCAAGAACACGGCTAAGTTTCGCGGTTATTGATAAAAGTATAAAGGAATTACGGGCAATTTACAAAGTTCATCCGGAATGGTTTGAAATGCCTCACCCAGAGTCCGATAAGGGTAAAAATGAGGTGGATTACTCAATTAAATAATGTGAATAGCACCTTTTAATCATGAAGTTTATTTTCTTCTCTTTTTTACAAGGTTTGGATTTGAGTCAAGAGAGCCAATAAAATAGAAATTATGATCAAGTATATCAGCTATATTTTCTACTCTTGAAAGTATATTATAGACAGTGTTACCTATTTCATATTCTGGCGTGTTACATTTTATTGTCTTATCACCAAAAACACCAACAGCTTCCTCCTTGTCTATCACAAAACCGTGGTCTTTATATCCATAAACTAATTTATTGGCGATAATAGCAGGTTCATTGATTAGAGAATCCTTATGTTTTTCTAGTAATCTTTCGGCGTATTGAACAGCTGACTCTGCTACTCGTTCATAATATCCAATTTGGACTGGTTCAACTGTTAATTTAAGATACTTTGCAAACATCTCACTAGATCCAGGATTTTTACTTACTAAATCCGCGATATGTTCTATAGAGTTTTTTAAACCAAGAGCTGGCATCCTATTGATTTGAGGATCAATTGGTCCTAATTCACTCAAACTACCCATATGGATTTCATCTGCCGCACAAGCCAACAATGTGGCCGCTGATTTTGCGTGTCTTGGTACCACAACCACAAGTTTATTATTATTTGAGAACTCACGACACAATCTACCTATCAAATAGGCAGATCCTGGCTCACCTCCACCAGAAAGCAATATCAAAAGTATGGGTTTTGTCGCATCGCTAAACCCTGTAACAGCATGATAGATTTGATCAGAATCACCTTTTACCAGAATCGTATTATCAAATAATACTAATATGTTGTATTTAGAAGCATTGCTATCTTTCACCAGTTCTTGCTTTAAATATTTTGAAAATGCAGTTGAAAAAAGTTTTTTATTTTCTTCTGAAGCTTCTTTGCCATAACCCTCAATAAGAGCGTCGAGCAGAGTATCAAATTTAATCTCCTCAACTACTTTTTTTGACACTTCTTTATTTTTATCTAGTTTTTTTGGCTTTTTATCCATAAAATTAATGTTTTGTCTTATCTGCCAACCGATATTCCTGACCCTTTTTAAGAGTAGGAGGTAATGGTTCTCCTTTTGTTACAGTTCTTTCAATCCCAGTTCGATTGCCTTTGTTATTAATAATCTCATATTGACCGGAAACAGGAGCTTTTTGACCTGATGTATATTTGTTTGCCATATTTTTGTTTTTAATAATAAATTTATATCAGTGGGTGTGCATAACTAATGCTTGCAATAGAATGCCTATTCTAATATACTAGAAGTATAGCAAAATAATTAGCAAATAGCAAGTACTCAAAATTATGATTACCAAAAAACAAAAAGGGGTCTTGGATTTTATATCCAAATATGCTGAAAAGTATGGCTATGCACCTTCTCTAGAAGAAATGAGAGTGGCTTTTAAGTTTGCTTCTGTATCTACTCCCTATCACTATGTAAAAAAATTGCAGGAAGAAGGTTATATCAAAAAAGATGAAAATAAACCGAGGGCAATAAGTGTATACCCTGGTGGAGAAATAAAATCTCCATTTTTAAGCAGGGCGGGCTTAGATTCGATTAAAATTCCAGTTGTAGGTTCTGCAAATTGTGGTCCCGCAACAATTCTTGCTGAAGAAAATATTGAGGGTTACTTAAAAATTTCCAGAAATCAAATAAAAAACAAGGACGGTGTGTTTGCACTTAGGGCTTCTGGAAATTCTCTAAACAAAGCTAACATTCACGGGGAGAGTATTGAGGACGGAGATTTTGTATTAATAGATTCACAAAATCGGATTCCGCATAATGGGGAGTATGTACTTTCTATTATTGATGGCGCCGCAAATTTAAAAAAATATGTTGAGAATAATAAAAACAACCAAATAACATTAATGTCTGAATCTTCAGATGATTTTAAGCCAATTTTTATACAAGCAAGTGATGATTTTGCAATAAACGGCAAAATTCTTAAAGTTATAAAAAATTCAAATAAAATGTTTAAATAATTTTATGTCATTAGTAACTATCCCCGAAGCATCAAAATGGGCATCAAACTTTCTTGAGAAAGAAATTTTGCCAACAAATATTTCTTATCTTGTCCAATATGGAAAAGTAAAAAAACATGGAGAGAATGGTTCGACTATGGTTGATTTGAATGATTTAAAAAAATATTACGATTCGTATAATGGTAAACGCGAAGTAAGTTGGAAAAAAAATCTAGGCGATGATTTAAATTGGACACTTTCTTTTGATAATTTACGAGAAGTAGATACCACAAAACACGTACATAGACTTCATCCCTATAAAGGCAAATATATCCCGCAACTTGTTGAATATTTTATAGATAATCACACTGATGATTTTAAGAAAGAAGCTTATTTCAAAGCTGGTGATATTATTCTTGATCCATTTTTGGGTTCCGGAACAACAATTATTCAATCATTGGAAATGGGCATCCATTCTGTTGGTATAGACGTTTCGGAATTCAATTGTATGATTTCAAGTTGTAAGGCTACTCACTATGATGATGAGTATCTACAAAAGGCGATTAAAAAATTAACAGCTTCACTCAATTCTTTTAAGCAAGACAATAAAATTCAAGACTTTGAAAATGAACTTCTAGCAGAACTTGCAAATTTTAACTTGGTACATTTTCCTGGTTCTGATTTTAAATACAAAATCAATCAAGGAAGTTTTGATGAAAAGAATTTTGCTATTGAAAAAGAAAAAGAGTTTTTACCCACTTATCAAAAACTACTCAAAAAGTACTCAATTAAGATAAAACAGGATAAATCTGAATCTTTTCTAGATATTTGGTTCATAAATAATGTTCGTCGTGAGATTGATCATGTGTTCCAGACAATAAAACAAGAAAAAGATGTTAAAACTCGCAAAATTCTAGCGCTTATATTGAGCAGAACGATTAGATCGTGTCGTGCAACCACTCATAGTGACCTCGCAACTCTCAAAGAACCACAACTTACGACTTATTATTGCTACAAACATAAGAAAATTTGTAAGCCTCTTTTCTCAATAGCGAGCATGCTCAATCGCTACGCTTTCGATACTTTAAACAGGATCAGAGAATTTAATAGATTGCGAAAACCCGTTCATTATTCTGTTTTAACTGGTGATTCAAGAGCTGTAAATATTTTTGATAAAGTAGAAAAACAAAACCCAGAATTTTCCAAAATCCTGAAGAAACAAAAAATAACTGGTATATTTTGTTCACCTCCTTACGTTGGGCAGATTGATTATCACGAACAACATGCTTACGCATATGATCTACTCGGATTTAAGCGCAAAGACGATTTAGAAATTGGCCCGCTGTACAAAGGGCAAGGGATGGAAGCTCGCAGGTCATACGCACAAGGTATTGCAAATGTGTTAAATAACTGCAAACAATACCTCAAAGAAGATTTTGACATCTTTCTTGTGGCAAATGATAAATATAATCTATATCCGGAAATCGCTGAAAAGACAGGAATGAAAATTGTAAATCAGTTTAAGCGACCGGTATTGAATCGTACGGAACGAGATCGAAATCCGTATTCAGAAATTATATTTCATTTTAAATTAAAATAATCATATGGCCTTATCTAAAGAACAAATAAATAATGTAGAAGAAGTTTTGAAAGCAAGTTTGCGCAATAAGTTTCAAAATTATAAACCAGAACCAGCATCAATGCCTTTTCATACTCGCCTGCTAGGTAAAGACCGTCTTGCTCTATATTCTTTTATCCATTCCATTAATACAAATTTCGGCACGAGTATTTTTGAGCCAGTTGGTCTTGCCCTAGCACAGAAGAATTTTAAAATGGCTGTTTCGCAAGCTACAGCTGGAAATCAAATTAGCACTGCCGCACAAGCCGAAATCCAAAAGATTGTTGATGGTCTCACAACAGCAACGATTACCCCAAATAAAAAAGAAGAAATTGAGAGGATACGAAAAGTTTGCCAAACCGGTGACATGATTAAAGTAAAGCCAACAAAAGTTGATTTAATGTTTGAGTCAAAAGACGGAGCATATTTTTTGTTTGATATAAAAACTGCAAAACCAAATGCTGGCGGTTTCAAAGAGTTTAAACGCACACTGCTTGAATGGGTCGCTGTTGTTTTAGCAAACAATCCTAAAGCTGTTGTCAGTACTTATATCGCAATTCCTTATAATCCATATGAACCAGAGCCATATACCCGTTGGACTATGCGAGGAATGCTTGATTTGGAAAATGAGCTTAAGGTAGCAGATGAATTTTGGGATTTTCTTGGTGGTAAAAATACTTATAAGGATTTACTCGATTGTTTTGAAAGAGTAGGTATTGAGTTGAGAGATGAAATTGACGAGTATTTTAGGAGGTTTAACAAGAAATAAAGTAAACACAAAATCCGATCATAATGATCGGATTTTGTGTCCAAAAACCCTTATTTTACTTGGGTTCGAACTTGGTCATCTGGCGGGCCGGACGGGATTCGAACCCGCGATCTTCTCCGTGACAGGGAGACGCGATAACCGGGCTTCGCTACCGGCCCATATACACTTTTATTTAACTCACACGTACCAGCGGCAGGGATCGAACCTGCGACCTTAGCCTTATGAAAGCTCTGCTCTACCACTGAGCTACGCTGGCAAAGATTCATTCATCCTTCGCAATAAACCATGTATCAATCCTGTAACCTTATACAATAGATCAGAACTTTTATACACTCTCAAAATCAGGGTGCCAAGATGAACATCGTTGTTTTCATACACTTTCTTGTTGGCAGACTTTATGAAAACAGTTTTTTTAAATTGCGTGGAAGAAAAACCCGTGATACGCTTCCATTTTTTTTCTACCTCATGCGCTCTATACCGATGAATCTCATTGATAATAATATTGCAATAAAAATCCTTATCTGTCACTCCGAATATTTTCAACCATTGTATAATAGCTTGTATAACCTCAGGGTCTGCATTTACAAATTGAAAGTGATTACCGCTTTTATTGCCTTCGCCAAGATATAATCCAAGACCGAATAAAAGCGTGTCTCGGGAGGTTACTTTGCCAATCCTCTTAAATCCTTCTTGCTGATAATTACTTATTTTCTCTAATCGCCTCCGTTTCTGAATCTCGGCGCCTTTTAATCTCCCCGCATAACCAGCGGTAATTCTTCTTTTTTGCAAAGCGTCGATCTGCTTTTGAGACAGCTTGATATTGGAACACCACAAGCTTACGGTGCTTTTTGAAACATCAAGCTCTTTTGCTATTTCTTTTATACTCTTGCCTGCTTCGCGCGCACGGCGCGCTTTTATTTTTTCAAAAAACTTTGCCATAATAGAACCAGTGATATATTAACTACTATCAGTATACCACTGGTTCTTATTGGCAACAAATGTTGCGGGGGCTGGATTTGAACCAGCGACCTTCGGCTTATGAGACCGACGAGCTACCAGGCTGCTCCACCCCGCTACGAAAAGCATTTAACAGGAGATCCTGTAAAACGAATGTAATTTTACTATAGAAAAGCGAATTACGCAAGAAGAGAGCTCTTATGCGCTTGCGATATATTCTTTCATTTTATCCGCGACGGTTTTGATGTACCCGTCTCGTGCAGCCACTTGATTTTATTGCGTTATTTTGCTAAGGTGTCGGCAGTTCTTCCACAAATCAATCCAAAAATCAATCCAAAGGAGGTGATCAGCTTGGATCCACAGAAATTGAAGAAATTAGCAGATTTGCTCGGCCACGACCTTGCCGGCTGGAAAATCACTCAGTGCCATTTCCTCGAACTTGAACATAAGCTGAGAGGATCGTTCCCGGCCATTACTAACGACGGGAAAGTCATCGCCACGCTCGACAAGAGCTTGCTTCAGAAAGTCTGGAAGCGTCTCAGTCGGCGAGCCGCGAAGGTAACCAGTCTCACGGTTATAGCGCATCCGGAGAGCGGAGTGGCGTTCAGCCTAGAGAATTATTTCGACAAAGATGTCGAGCCGTCGCGCGTTCTGTCGAGCGAAGCCATCGAGGAGTTGTGTCGGCAAAGGAACTATCCGTTCCAATGGACGTCCGGTCTGCTCCAGATGTCGGAGCGCCCAATTCATGACCCGGTGTTTACTGACTGATTGACAGCACAGTCCCCAAATTTGAGGTCTTTGTGAGTATCCACTCGCGAAGACCTTTCTCTTTTTATTATGCGCTTGCGAGGTATTCTTTTATTTTTTCTGCGACGGTTTCAAAGATGGTCTTAAATTTTTCTTCATCTGACTCAAGCAGGGTGATGCGAAAACCCGAAAGCGACGAATTAAACCCTGAAAGCGGCACGACGCAGATGCCGGTCGCGGCCATGAGATAATACACAAACCGTTTGTCGGGTAGAAACCCACTCACTTTTTCTTCGACGAATTTTTTCGCTTTTTCGTTTTCGATAGCGAGCGTTTGCCGTTCATTGAGCGCGCCGTTCTGAAAAACCACCGACATATAGAATGCTCCTGAAGGCTTGGGCGCGATGATGCCCCGCACATTTTTGAGGATCGCGTGCGCGAGCTCGGCCCGGCCGCTGTATTGCGCGCTCCTTTCTTTCAGGTGTTTTGCATACCGCGGGTCGGACATGATTTTCGGGATAACGGCCTGCGGAAGAGTGGTGGAACACACCTCGAGCATTTTGGCATCCACGATACTTTTGACATATTTTGCAAACACAGGGTCCTTCTCTTTGTTATATACTTCGATCCATCCGCATCGCGCTCCCGGCCATGGAAATTCTTTGGAGATGCCGCGCATGGCGATCGCCGGCACGCCGTCAATGACATCCGCGATAGGAGTCATTTTTTCTTTTTCGTAGACGATATTGGAATAGATCTCGTCGGAAATGATAAAAAGGTCGTACTCTTTTGCGATAGCGACGATCTCTTCGAGCGTTTTTTTCGGATACACCATGCCGGTGGGGTTGTCGGGGTTGATGATGAGAATGCCCGAGATCGCCGGATTGTATTTTACTCTGTTTCGCAGCTCATCAAGATCGGGAAGCCAATCGTGCTCCGGGAGAAGGCTGTAGGTGATATGAGCAGAGTCGGCGTGCGCCGCTTCGGCCGATGAGTGGGTGGAATACGCGGGCGAGGGGCCGATGACCCGCGTTTCGCGGTTGAGGTTGGTATATACCTTTGAAATAGCGTCTCCAAGTCCGTTGAAAAAAAGGATATCGTCGGGGGTGATGTGCGCGCCGCCGTTTTTGTTTCTTTGCGCGGCAATAAATTCCCTCGTCGCCAAAAGCCCTTTGGTGGGACAGTAGCCGAAGCTTTTATCAAGCTCTATTTCTTGTTTGACGATCTCTTTTATCCATGCGGGGATTGTCTCGCCTTTGGCGACGGGGTCGCCGATATTCTCCCAGAATATCTTCACGCCCAACGACTCGAGCGTTTCTGCAACGGCAACAATTCCGCGTATTTCATACGTAAGCTCTTCTGCGCCCGAATGGACTATGTTATTTCGCATATTCCTATGGTATCATATAATACAATTTTTTCCATTGTGGTAGGAAAAACCGCCATATGTGTGTGCACATTACCGCGCGCTATTGACGTTGTGCATTTTCTGTAGTATAATGAGGTTATCAAAATACAAGGAGGTAGCACATGGAGAACGGCTACGCAATAACGATGGGATTGCTTCTTGGGGGTTTTGCGATATTTGCATACTCCATCAGAAGCGACATAAAGGATATGTTTAAACACATATCCAATGCAAAGGAGCGCTAAGCTCCTTTTTATTTTTCTAAATTGATTTTAGCGTGTGAATACGCTATTATGAACGCATGGTGTCGCGCATAATATTTTTCGGCGTGTGCGTGATGGGTGTGGCGGCGCTTGGCTCCTTGGTATTTTTTCTCCTGCTGGTGAATCCGGAGTATCTCGGCTTTTCGGGGTTCCTCCTTTTTTACCTTTCTTTGTTTGTCGCGCTGTGGAGTTTGTTTTTTATTGCAGGGAATCGCTTTATGCGGCAACACCGGGGCAAGTGGAAATACGCGCTCGTGCGGCGAAGCGCCCTGGGGGCGGTTGTCGCGACCGGAAGCGTCACGCTTGCGCAGATGAACTTTTTTT
>ERZ1292633.5320-Hain-H41-02um-R1-5320-length-11654-cov-7_pt1 | contig 11654 bp, 4 predicted proteins | sample MGYA00564406_ERZ1292633 | MGnify/ENA primary metagenome ERZ1292633 (study PRJEB36523, sample SAMEA6512639) | groundwater metagenome | collected 2019-01-08 | study: AquaDiva: Metagenomics assemblies of 32 groundwater samples
CGGATCTAAAGCGACGTGCCCACCCTAGCAGGGGCAGCTCCTCGAGATGTCGTTGGCATTCCTCGCCATGGCGCGAGGCAAACTCCTGATCGGAAGCCGCGAAATGTCCACTGCGAGTCCGTCCGGGGCCGCTCCTGTCGGGCCGAAATTGCGGGCACAGCGGCGATGTTAGCTGCCAAGCATACCACATGCAAGCAAGCCGCACTCCCGGGCAACCTGCGTCATCGTTTGCGCATAGTGCTACGCCAGGGCGCGCCATATGTCGTCCAGCCGCCGCCCTCGTGACCAACTCGACTTGAATTAATTGTTAAAGGATCTTATAGTTGAGATGAAGTGGCATTGTTGGCGTCAAGGGCCGTGTGCACACCAAGCCAGCGTCTCCCCTCCAACTCGCGGACGACGCATGCGGCACCTCTTGGGGACCATCACCCGCTGGAGTGACCAAACTATGCTGCGATGAAACCCTTGTTCGCCCGGACCAGGCCAGACGCAACCAGCTGGCCTGGAATGCAACGAGTTGGGATGGGAGCGGCTTCCCCTCGTCCTTCCCGGCTTCCCTCTTGCTGAAGTTTTGTGATGACTTACCAACCGACAAAGCACAGTTTGACCTGAACATTGCGATGAACGACAAGACTTTTGTTCGTCTCTGACCTCGTGAGCAGATTGTCCACTCCCGCTATCCTTTGGTATCCTCATTGCGGATGACCTACCAGGCAAAGCAAAGTTTAACCGGAACAGTGGCGATGAACGACGAGAACATTTTTGTTCGTCTGTGATCATCGTAAGTGCAAACGTCGCTCCACCTGTTCGCCACTCGACTGTGAGTACAACTACACTGCTCCACCGCGACGTGAAATCCCTAGATCCAACGGCATGATTCTGACGGAAATTGGGCCTTCTGTAAGATTCCAGTCCGATGGTCCCCCTCATCTCCGTCCGCGACTGCGCGACGACTCTCCCACTTTCTCCTTGTTTTCACTCCATTTCTTCTTCTTTTGGTTTTCATTTGAAGAAGATAAAATAACACAGCATAATATGTGCTGTGTGACACATATGAATGCTTATGGAGTATGTGGTGGATGCTAACGGAGCGCCGTTGATACTTCTAATTTGTGCCAACTCAGCGCTCCGTGTGTTGTCGCCTCTTCACACACGCACGTCCCCTTCCCGAAGCCGCCACGCCCCCCAAACGCGGAACAAACGTTCACGACGTCATCACACGACGCTCTCTGTATTTGCGATCGGAAACCATCTCCGCATAGTGACGTCGCGCCAATGTCGTCTTCGTCCACAAGACACACGCGCAGCAGGCTTCTCGCTGGAATTGTGGAAGAGTGTGACCAAGGTCGTCAATCCTCCGTGACGATCCGCCGCGTGGTATGGCCTTGGCTGCTGCTCTCCGGGGCCCGTCGCCGCCATGAAACCCCACGAGGAAGGAGGGGGGATGGCAAGTCGGCGCGCGCTTCCGCCGTGCCGCCGATGACCTCAACCGGCGCGGCGGCGGCTGTTTCGTTGCTCGAAGTGCCGCCGCCCCTGCCTCAAGAGTGGTTTGACGCCGCAAACGTCATCGCGCCGCGCGTGTGCCCGGACGACGATGCTTCTCGTGGGGCAGCCGTCGAACATGCGTCGTGTCATTCGCAGCCCTCGAAAAGCGGCTCTCGAAGACCTGGAAATGAGGGACGAGCATCGAAGGAGCGATGGACCTTGAGGCATCTATTCGCACTGAGTCACCTATCGCGCGCGGCCGATGGCTCGATCGTCGCGGCCATCGACTTGCCTAGCGCCCCTTCAGGTGGAGGCGGAGGCGGCCGAGCAGGAAGAGCCTCCGTCGTGCCCGCAAACTGCGCCCTCAGTGTGATGATCGCCGACGTGAAACGCAGCTTCGTCCATTGGCAGTCGCGGCTCCAGCATGCGGAGAAGGCGTCTTCTCGGCACCGATTGTACCACTGGCGGGCGGCGCTCATGCAACTGATGCTTCGCGTCCTCGTGGCCCAGCCGTCTTTGCACTACTATCAGGGCTATCACGACGTGGCGTCCGTGGTGCTCGTGCTGTACCGGGGCGACGTCGAACAGTCATCCGCGGTGTTGAAGCGGCTGACGTCCACGCACTTGCGTGTGTATTGCGCACCCACCATGCGAGCGGTGAGCCGCAGAACGGCCGCAGTGGCTCAAATTGTTGCTTCCGAGCGACCTGACTTCGTGCAGCGCTTGGATGGGCAGGGTCTGTGGTTTCCGCAGGTGTACGCGTTGGCGTGGCTCATCACGTGGTTTTCTCACGACGTCTCGGACCCGGCGGTGTCAATGGGTGTGTTCGATTTCCTACTGGCCGCCGGAACGTCCACGAACGAAGGCGCTACAACTTCCAGAAATCGAGGAGAAGCAAGGTACGAGGCGCCGGTAGTGGGGGGAAGCGCCAAGAAGCGGCCGCGACGTCACCGATCTTTCGCAGGCATTTCCACGAAGGAGGTGGACGCGAGAGGAAGCGGCGCGGAAGCACCGCCGCCTACTGACATTGTCGCGATGGCTGGTGCCCCCCGTGAAATATTGCTTTCCGCCGCATTGCTGCTTCGATTCGCGGATCAGCTGTTAGCCTCCCTCGAACTGGGGGAGGGAGCGACTGTCGGAGGGAGCGACTTGTTTTCCGTAATCAAACACCTTCCCAAGCTCGTCACGGTGCACGACAGCGGCGACGAGGAGAGTCAAGTGGAGACCCGCTCCGTCTTGGGATCATCTTCTTGTGACACCTTGAGTCAATTTGGCCATGGCCATGGCAGGGGCTACAAGCTCGACGAATGGTTCGCGGACGCACTTGCCTTGGGACGCCGGTACGACGCGAGGGTCTCGCGTTTTCTCGCGGCGCCTATTATTGACGGGCAACAGGACGAGGATGTGGCTGTTGGGTTTGACGAGCTGGAGAATGAGCGTCGAGCTCATGATGGGGACATGACGACACAGTGCGGGGAGCCAAAGGACGCTGCCGATCCCGAGGCACTTGGCTTGATGGCCCTCGGCGATTCCCCCACGCGGAAGAAACGTGGGACACTGCGTGTGTTGGCCCAGGTGGCAAGCCTGGCGGCCACGTTTGTTGTCGCCGCTGCGTTTTACAGCACCACGATGGCGTCCGCGTAATGCGACGTTCTCGTTGCAACCGCCACTCACAATCGAATCTGCAGCAAAGAGGGACGCCCTTACGTGACTCGCCGCCTTCCCATGGCTCTTTTGGGGTTTTTTTTCCTATCTCTCCACTTCCCGTGTCCGTAGTGTGTCGTTCCACGATGTTTCGCTACTGCCGTCGCTTCTTGCAGGCCGCCGATGAGCCGCTCGTCAAGGTGACTCAAAAGGGAGCGGTGGCGCTGCTAACGATGAACCGCCCGAAGGCTCTAAACGCGCTCAACAAACCGATTGCGGCGGAGCTAGCAAGCGCACTGAGCCGTCTCGAGAAGGATAACTCCGTCAACGTCTTCGTGCTCACCGGCGAAGGCCGCGCCTTTGTCGCCGGTGCGGACATTAAAATGATGGCCCCCACGAGCTTCGTGGACTGGCAGCGGGAGGACATGTTCGCCGACTTCGAAGTCATGCGCACGCAAATCAAAAAGCCCATCATCGCCGCGGTCAACGGCTTCGCCTTGGGAGGGGGGTGCGAACTGGCGATGCTGTGCGATATTATTCTCGCCTCGGAGAAGGCCGTGTTTGGGCAACCGGAGATCAAACTGGGGACGATCCCTGGCCTTGGGGGCACGCAGCGGTTGACCCGACTGATCGGCAAGTCGCGGGCCATGGAATGGGTGCTGACCGGGAATCAGTACACGGCCGAAGAGGCGGAACGCGCGGGGCTCGTCAACCGCGTCTACAAGCACGACGAGCTGCTGCCGCAAGCGCTGGCGATGGCGGAGACCATCGCAAACTATTCTCGCGTCACGGTGGCACTCGCGAAGGACTGTGTGAATAAGTCCCAGGAGACGTCGCTCAGCGAGTCCTTGGCCTACGAGAAGCGTTCCTTCCACGCGACATTCGCGTCGGCGGACCAAAAGGAAGGGATGAATGCGTTTATCGAGAAGCGCAAGCCCAACTTCACGCACTCGTGAGCCACCACAGGAACGCGGGAATGGGAAGAGGTTTGGCGCCAAGACACGTCTTGTGTTAAAAGAACGAAACTCACTCGTGCGCCTATGAAACACCAAAAATTCGATCACACATGATTTATTATTGTTTTGCAGAGCACATGGTGGTGGAGGGTGGCTTTGAGCCCCCCTGTGTTTCTAATGCAGGAGATCGATCCACGTCTCCACGCAGCGGTGACGGGACGAACGCGTCCCTTCCAGTCCCTTCCACAAACAAAAAAGTCTCGTCTTGTTTGTTGACGACATCCGCAACCTAATCGAAAAATACGTTTTCGTTTTCTATGTCTGCCGTACCACACGTCCCATTGTTTAAAAAATAGAAGGGAAAAGGCTTTTAACTGTGATCGCTTTCCTTCCGTCACGTGTCATCCGGAGATTTTTAAACAAAATTGGCGGGCCAAAAAGATCGCGCACATGTCGTTCTCCTACCAAAGTCGAGAGCAGGCCAGGGGTGCGCACACCCACGGCGAATCACAACAGGCGTTTGTGCGCAGCGCGATCCTCGATGACGTGGTGACGATTGCCCATGTGTTTTCCAAGCCAGTGCTTCACGACAATGCGATCCAAGGATTGCCCGTGATGCCACCCGCATCTCACATTTCCGATGGAAGGGGTCTTTTCGCCCCCTCCCACGAGGATCGGTCTCAGCGGCGATCGCATCATTCGCTGGACGATGCTTGGGTGTGGGACTGGACGCCGCTGCATTTCGCCGTCGATCATGGTCAGCTGGAGGCCATCGCCCTGCTCGCCGCACGCCATCCTGAATGGATTTCCGCCGAAGATCGTGATGGATGTTCGCCTCTGTGCTGGGCCGCGCTTCATGGCAACTTGGTCGCCGTCCTGATTCTGCTAAATTACGCCCCAGCCCAAGCATTCGACTGTCGGCGTGCCGAGGCGATCGCCATCCGAAGTCGGCATGGGGCGCTCGTGGACGCCTTCGAGGCCTTCCGACACCATCGACAGCAGGCCCCTTTGCTCGTGGATGGACGGCGGCTCGTCGTAGCGCGCAGCAGTGGTGATCTGCAGGCGCCGCCGCCACCGGCCAGTCCGGGTCGTCGTCCCCAAGTCATCCCGGTGATGGAGCACCTTGTGTTGCCCAACGAGACGTTGCTCTCTATTTTAGTGAAGTACGGAACCACGACGCACGAGCTTCGCCGGTTGAACGCGGACCGTCCGCACGCCATTCAGGTCGACCGCGGCACCGTATCCGTCGGACAAGTCGTGCGTGTGCCGATGCGGCTCCGAACCACCGTGGACGACCCCCACCATCAAGCGACGACGTCAGATGGCACTGAGGAGCATTACTACATTGAGCATGACCGGAGCGAGGAGGACGAACGGTTCGCTAACATCGATGAGGATGCCGATGAATCCTCCTCGTCTGGGCGCGGGCGAACGTTGGCTCGACGAAATGGAGCTCCGTTGATGAGCCCCATCTCACTCGCAAACGATGCGTCCGGCGAAGGCGGCTCAATGGCATCGGGACAACGCGACGGATCCAGCAAGAATGACGGCAGCACCAACAAGAAGAAAATTATCACGACCACGACGACGACAACCACGACGACGACCACGCGACGACCGGACAAGGTGAAGCCCTCGTCGGACAACCAAGCACTGGATGCCGTGCTATCGGACGATGAAGAGCTGCACTTTGGAGATGACGACGAGTTCGCAGATGCCGACGACGGGACTCACGATGATTCCTTGTTAGATGAAGGCGACGATCTCGACGAACGACTTCAACGACTCCGCGCGAAGCGACAAGAAAGGCGCCGCCGCCTGGTGGACAATTACGAACAGCGCCGCCGTACGCTTCAAGAATCCGCCGACAGTGCAGCAGATGAAAATGAGCGAAAGGATCGACTGGCGGCTCTCGAACGAGAACGCGTGGCGCACGAGAAAACGGTGACCCTTCTGGACGAAGAAGAACGCCGACGTGAGGAGCTGTTGTATCAGCGTCTGCGAGACCGGGCTGCGACGGCGAGCGATCGCGAACGCGAACGAAAAGAGAAGCACCGGCAGGCGATCGAAGCGTTCGATTCCGAAAGCGCACGGCGTGATCAAGTCTTGCAAGATGAAATTGAATCCGCTCGCGAACGACAGGATCATGACTTGGCCAAACGGCTCGAAGAGGAACGAAGCCGTAAAGTCCAACAGGACCTCGACATCAAACGAGAGAGGCAACAAGAATTTGAGCGGCGCTCTGCCGAGCTCGCACGCCGATCCGAGCAGCAGGAAAAACGGCTCAAGCAGCTGTCGCAGCAACACGAGCGTGACGAGGCCCATCAACGACAGTTGGATGATGCGCGTCGGCAAGGGGATGAAGCTCGCTTGCAACAGCTGCTCAAGCAGGAGGCCGCGCGGCGCGAGTCAGACCAGCGCTCGTGGGAGAAAGAGCGCGCCGATGAGCACGCTGCTCGCTTGAGCTACACCAATCGTGAGGCGCAGCACGCGCGCGACCGGACGGCCTGGCTCGATAGCCAGTCCAAGGCGGACGAACAGGAACGCATTCGCATGGAGGCACTTCACGTGGACCAAAAGAAGAAGAGCCAATCGCAGCTCGAATCCGCCATCGCCGCGAACGACGTCGAGAAGGAGAGGGAGGCTCGTAGGCAGCTGGCAGACCTGGACGAAATGGAAAAGCGCCGTCGCGAGCGGTACGACGGGGAGGAACGTCTGAGGCAGCAGCAGCACGAACGCGAACTCCGGCGCCAGACAATCCACTCCTTGGATGCGCAGCGAAAACAAGAAGAGCGGAGCGAATACGAAGCTGCGTCTTCCGATCGACGCGTGAAGGAGGACGCTGCCTTGCGCCGCTTTCAAGAGCAGGTTAAGCGTGAAGAGGCCGAACGGGCGCACGAGGCCAGCCAGCGAAAGCGGCAAGCGGCGGAGCGCGATGAAGCCATTCGGGCCGCGGAGCTTCGGGGAGATCGATCGCGCGCCGAAACACTGATGTTGGAGCGAGAACGGCAGCAACGCATCGAAGTCACCCGCGCTCGAGAAGTCGAACTCGCCGATCGGCGACGCCAAGAAGAGTACGAACTCGAAATGACCAGCATTCGCAAAGCGAGCACCGCCGACGGCCGATTGAGAATGAAATCAACAGACACCGACCGCAATGCGCAGAGGGCCAAGTACGAGGAAGAGGCGCGGCGTCACCGTGAATGGAAGCGAACGCAGCGCGAACGGGATCAGCAAGCGTTAATCGATGAAGCCCAAGCCCGTGGCGATGTGGCGCGAGAGCAGGCCCTGCGCGAGCAAATGGAACGGGAACGGCGAATCTCGGAAGAAGGCGACCTTCGCGCTGCCGAAGCCGAAGCCGCGAAGCGTCGGAAGTTCGAGGCCGAGCTCGATCGCCGGAAGAAAGTGGCGTCGAGCACCGAACGGCGACAGGCCACTCGTGATGAAAAAAGTGCTGAAGATGCGGAGAAATGGGAAGCACTCATGGCGTTAAGACGCCAGCGCCTCGAGGCATCCCAACTCGAATACAGTGACAAGATGGACCGCGCGGCGGAGGATCGCCGCGTGAGGGACGAGCTCAAACGCACCAAAGACGACGAGCGGCAGCGTCTTATTTCTGAGGCCCGCGCCAAGGGGGATGCGCGGAAGGAGCAGGCCTTGCTCAAGGAGGCTGCGTTCCACCAACGGCAGCACGACCTGGAGGAGAAGCGGGCGCAGGAAAAGGAGCGAGCCTTGCGTGAGCACCACGAAAAAGAAATGAAAAAGTTGGAAATGCAAGCAGAACTGAAGAACATCAGTGCCGATCAGCGCAGCGCAGCTATTCCGGCTCGGCAGAGCTCCGTCGCCGCTCGGGATGCAAAACGACGCGAAGAATTAGACAAAAAGCGCATCGCCGGGCTGCGGGAAAAAGACGCCGTGGCGGCAGCCGTTCTCGAAGTGCAGCTGCAAGCGGCCCGGGATGAACGTGAGAAGCGCGCCGCGGCGCGACAGGCGCCCCGCGATGACGCCGCTTCTAGTAGCGGCAACGACGATGACGCCGACGCGAAGCGGCTTGAGGCCAAGCGACGAGCCGCCGTGGCGGCCGCTCGCAAGCGGCTCGCCGAAAAAGCGGAGCGCGATCGTCTCAAGCAAGAGGAAGAGCGCAACAGACGAGCCGTCGAAGCTGAAAAGCTAGCATCTACCAATGACGCGAAACGAGCGGACGATGACTTCAAAAAACGTCTGAAGGAACTCCGGGAATCGCATCGACATGCTGACAGTGCCAAGCGACAGACTCAATCTCCTATCCGTGCGGGATCCGGTGACGCCGCCCACAGCACCACATCCGTGGTCGATCGGGAAACGAAGCTTCAGCGCGCTCAAATAGCCGCGGATCGTCGTACCCTGGACGAAACGCAGGCGGTGCGTGATCGATCGCGGGTTGAACGCAGTGCGTCCCTTCGGCGCAAGGATGCCGAGGATCTCAAGCGCGACGAGGAGCGCAAGGCGAGTATCTCGTCGAAGCAACGTTTTCTTCTCTTGGCTCAACGCAATGAATTGGATGATTTGGAACGCACTCGTCGTCGAGAATCGGCCTGGGCGAAACTGGAGTCAGAAAAGCGGCACCGCAGCGAATTGGTCGAACGTGAGCGCCAGGCCGAAATCGCGAGGCAGGAAAAGGCCTTGGACGAGCTTCAAGCGAAGCTGGATAAAGTACGCCAGGAACGGGAGGCTCTGATCACCGCTCCACTGCCCGACATCGTCCCTAGTCCAGGCACGTCCAAGGGCCAACCTCGAACCCCGTCACGTTTGGAGCGCCGTCTGCAGCTGAACGAATCTCAGCGCCGCTTTTCGGACGCCGTTCGCTATCGCAATGCGTCGGCGCTGAATGGTGGGGACTCGTCCTACGCCCTGTCTGGCCGCGCGGCGCTTATCCGTAGGCTGCGACTTCACGATTTCACCTCAACTGGCGGTCGCTGGCCACTACCCTTTGCGACGGAAGCGGCCGGCGACGGCGTGATCGCCTCGGTCCTTCCCGAACCATTCAACGCAAGTAGCGGCGGCTGCTCTTCCTATGCGCTCGGCCAATCCACGATGACCTCGCCGTCAAGTGCGGTGACCGCTTCCGGTGGCACGCTTACGGCGCCGCTTGTCGTGTGCAATCCCAGAGCCGTGCTCATTTCGGCCTTGGTGGGCACCACGCCATCGTCAGGCGACGACTCAGGGGGTCATGGGTCCCCGAGTTCCGTGAGTTTGTCCCTGTTGGGGTCCCTCCTTCTCGTGTTGGGGTACGACGTCACGGTACTGAGCGCGGCTCCCCTTGGCCTTCACGGCATCGCGGCTCTACCCGGCCGCGACGAGATCCTTCGCCGGCTGTCCAATTTACCAAAAGACAACACAGCGGCCATCGTAGCGGTTCAGGGCACTGTGGCAACCGGCGCCACCGAACGTCAGGCTGGCGACCTCGCTATCACCTTGCCCGACGGCTCCCTCGTTCACGTTTCGGAGCTCAATGCCGCGCTCGCTCGGCCGCCGACGTCATCACCCGCGGTCCTTCTGATCGACGCGCAATGGGGCAGCGGCGTTGAAGGGAATTCCTCCTCCCCTCCCATGGTAGGCCTCAGCGGCGTGGCCGCGCAAGTGCACTGGCTCCTGACGCTCCGACATTTTCAGGAACCGTCGACGAGGAGTGACGCGTCGTTCCAGCTGTGCCACGCGATCGCGTCTTTCATCATCGCCGCGCAGCCTGCGGAGCCCCTTGCGTCGTATCTATTGTGGTCCTCGCCAAAGGCGGTGAAAACGCCGCTTCTAAAGCCCCGATCCGCCGAGGGGGGGTCTGGTCTGGACGGCTCGAATCACAGCCAAGCTGGCTTTGGTGACAGCTTCACGTCTGCGGTGGCTGCCTCTTCGCCACGGCCCTCGTCCGCCTCGAATCACGCATCTTATCTGTCGCATTCCGTTATCGTCGACGCCCCTACCACGGGCGCAATCACTCTTTCGGTCGGTAGTTTGCTCGATGAAGCGTCTCGCATCGCCCCTTGCGTGAATGGCTCCGCCCCGATCGCCTCCCGTTCTAGCTGGTTTGAGTACGTGATTCCCGACTGGGGCGAGGCGCCGCTAGCGACCTTTCAGCGCAGTGTCGCCGCACAAGCGTCCGCCTTCTTTGGGCCCCGCGCGATTCACGCGTCGCTGCTTGTCCAGATGGACTTTTTCGGGACGACGGTCGCGAAGGAACATTACCACGATGCGGTGATATGTTCGTCGTCCGAACTCAGTGAGGTGCTGAACCTGACCGTTCTTGACACCGCGGCTCGCGATGCAACCTCTTTCGGCCTCAGCCTGGATGCCCCTGCGTTCGGCGAGGCGGCCCATCCGGCGCCCCGTTATCGCCTAGCGTCGCCTGAGCACGATCCCAGTGGCTCCGCAATCGCCAAATTCGCGGAAGATTCCCAGGCCGAAGCTCACCTTCCCGTTCATCGTGTGTGCACGGTTCACGTGCAGTCCATTCCGGGCCCAAGCGAGGATGCGGCTGGGGAGGAAGACTACGAAGACGCCGACGATCCCTTCGCCCGTTTCGACGCCACCGCCCAGCTCATCGATGTGCTGGCCCTCGAAAGGTACAGCGTCACGTTCATCCGCGCCGACGGCTCTGAGGATGCACAGGCTGCCGCGTTGTTGGTCGGGAAACGCGACGCGACGTCCGATGTTCCACGACGTCTCGTTGCCTTGGCGTGCAGCGACGCGCGGCGGCATTATGACCCGTCGGTGGTCGCCACCACCGGGTCTTTCGTCCCCGGGCGTCTTCGTTACGTGCTGTGTGCCGCGTTCCACATCCCGCAGCTACTCTCGGCGATGAGTGCCGTGACGCAGCGTGCGAGCACCGAGGCGACCGTGTACGCCCAGAAAGCTCGACCTCAGCGACGCCAACGCCGTGGTGCCTCGCCCGATAGTGGTGCCCGCCGTGTCGACGGTTCCGTGACGGCGATCACCAGGGTGACTGTCGACGTTCCGGTCGCCTTCACCGTTGCCGCTCAGCGAACGCATCGCGGCCGCCAACGTTCATCATCATACGCACCAACCGATCCCTCTGACGCGGCGGCATCGGCGGCCTCTCCGTTGTTGCACGTCTTGCGATTCCTCCGAACCATTGACACTCGACGTTTCGCGGCAACAACCGGTGCGACGAGCGATGCCGCGAACGACGGCAACGTCGTCGTCGATGGAACGGAGCTGCTGAGGAAGAGCGGCTATCAACGAGTGACCTGGGAGTCCGAGCAGGTCACCGTGAGGGCGAGTATCGTCGCAAATTGCATTGCGTGACGCCCTTTTTTTCCACCCCTTCCTTGCGGCGGAGGGCATGGACTGTACTTTTGGTGGAGTTCCCACCGACACACTCACACATACACGAAACGCGCGAAGTGCGTGACACATTTGTATCGAGAGACGGAGGAGGTTTGACGGGTGTGGGGAGCGGGGAGGGGGGGGTGTTCTTCTTTCTGCTGTGTTGTGCGTCCGTTCAGTGGTAACAACAGCGATATGGCTGGTTCGTTTCTACCGATGGATGGACGTATTTGTATCGCCTGTTTTCGT
>ERZ1292633.5321-Hain-H41-02um-R1-5321-length-11653-cov-9_pt1 | contig 11653 bp, 11 predicted proteins | sample MGYA00564406_ERZ1292633 | MGnify/ENA primary metagenome ERZ1292633 (study PRJEB36523, sample SAMEA6512639) | groundwater metagenome | collected 2019-01-08 | study: AquaDiva: Metagenomics assemblies of 32 groundwater samples
TGAATGACGCGGGAAAGCATCGATTCGCCTCGCCGAAATGCGAAAGTAGGGCTAGCGGATGTGCTTGCGCCGCTGCGCTTCGGATACGAATTCTTCCATCTCGGGGTCGAGGGCATTGCGCGACGAGACGATCCCGACAGGTTTTCCGTTTTCGATCACCGGGACATGGCGAAAGCCGTTCTCGTGCATCATCAGCAGCGCGAACCCGAACGTTTTGTCCGGATCCACAGTCTGCGGTTCGTTCGTCATCACCTCGGCCAGCTTGGTGGTTTGCGCATCGAGTCCCTGCGCCATGACGCGAAACACGGCATCGCGTTCGGTAAAAATTCCGACCAGGCGTTCGTTTTCGACGACCATGACTGCGCCTACGTTCTTGTTCGCCATCAGCTTGGCGGCTTTGCTGACGGTAGTTTCCGGAGGGGCAGTGAGCAGCTTTTTTCGCTCCATCACCTGTTTCACCCGTTGACTGAACATCGTGGTCTCCTCCAACCTGGCATTGAAATGTGCGCATCTACTTCTCGGCGGTGGTTGGCATGTGTCGGGCTGGGCCCGATATGCGTCGCCTGTTTTCGCGTAGCCAGCGTATCGGCGATGTTACCGAGCTTTTAATTTGCTGGATTGACCTATATCAATATCACCCTAAGCAAAAAAGACCGCATTTGCCTGCTATCGATGGCGTAGTGGCGCCGTGTCTTGCCCCTCTTGTGCAGACCATCCCTGACAGGCAATTGCGATCGATTCTTATTGTTGCAACGGGTTCTAAGCCGTCCGCGCGCGGGGCGCGCGCGGACGGTCCTAGATAATGCTGGCGCCGCCGTCGACGGCGACGATCTGGCCGGTGATGTGGGCGGAGGCATCGGAAGCGAACAGCGCTGCCAGGCCTTTCAGGTCATCCTCGCCGCCGAGGCGGGCGAGCGGTGTCTGCGCAATTGCGGTGTCGCCTATCTGTCCCAGAATCCACTGGGTCATTTTCGAGGGGAAGAAACCAGGCGCGATGGCGTTCACGGTGATGTTGTACTGTCCCCATTCGGCCGCGAGCGCGCGCGTCATGTTCACCACGGCGCCCTTGCTGGTGTTGTAGGCAAGCGAGCGCTGCATGCGCACGTCGTTGCCGAGCAATCCGGCGATGGACGCGATATTCACGATGCGGCCGTAGCGGCGCGGAATCATCGACAGCTTGCCCACGAGTTGCGTGGTCAGGAACAGGCCGGTGACATTGAGGTCCATGACCTTTTGCCACGCCTCCAGCGGATGCTCCTCGGCGGGTGCGCCCCAGGTGGTGCCCGCATTATTGATGAGGATATCGATCTGCCCGTAATGCTGCATGATTTGTTCGACCACCGGCTGGATGCCGGCGGCCTTGCTGTGGTCGCAGGGCAGGGTGAAGACTTCCACGTGCATGCGCTCGAGATGCTCCTTCGCTTGCGCCAGTTCGTCCGCCTTGCGCGCGGTGAGCGCGAGCCTGGCGCCCATTTCGCCCAGGGCTTCGGCAATCTGCAATCCCAGGCCGCGCGAGCCGCCGGTGACCAGCGCGACCTTGCCGGACAGATCCATCAGTTTCTTGACGCTCATGGGGAAACCCTCCTTGGTGCAAATAGAGCTGATTTCAAAATGAAGGGGACCAGGTTGGAGAAGGAATGGTTCCACCCCTTCATTCGTGATCGTAAACGCGGTGCAATGCACCTCTTACGCAGGAGCAAGACTCCAGCGTCTGGCGCGCTCCGTCAGGGCATCCACGTATTCGGGCCAGTCGTGCAACGTCGCGGGATCGAAGTCCGCGCCGTTGGGCCACACCAAAGTGTGAACCTCGGGATCGATCTTGACTGCGTTGAATAGCGCCAAATCTCGTAGCCGCGCGTAAAGCTCTCCGGAAAGAACCGGCAAAAAATTGATCGTTCGCTCGGTGCCGTCGTCGAAGGCAATGCGCAGCGTATAGGCGCCAACGGTGTCGAACGACACGATGCGGTAGATCGGATGGCTCATCGCTTGTTCCTCAGCCGAATGATGATGCCGAAAAAGCGGCACAGTTCAAGCATGCGAAAAGCTTACGCTACAGCGGCCCGTGGCGCAACGCCGAGCGATAAAGTTAGTGACAGGAAACCGGCGCGCCAGACTTGGCCCTACCGCTGTGCGAATACCCCCAGCGTGATGGCTGGCGTTAAACGTCCGCATTTCGAACCCTTCTACATCCGCTTTGGGTCGGCTGCCGACGCTGACCCTTCGGGATGGCAGACATTCGCCAGACATAACGCCGCATTGCCATGTCGGCGTAATCGGTTAAAACCACTCGTCGCGCATTTCGATACAGGTTGGATCGAGTTTGCGCAGGAGTTCATTCTGCGCCGCCGTCCTGGGCAGCTCGTAGCGGAAGAAGTACTGGCAGGCCTGCAGCTTGCCTTGATAGAACGCTTTGTCGTCGCCCTGCGCTTTCGCGAGTGCGCGCTGGGCGAGCTCGGCCTGGCGCAGCCAGACCCACGCGATCACCACATGTCCCAGCATTTCCAGATACACCGAGGCGTTGGCGAGCATCAGATTGGCGTCGCGTACGGACAATAACTGGCGCGTGGTCGCGGCGGCGTCCTGCACGGCGGCATCCAGCGCTTTCGCGCATTGCTGCAGAAGTTGCGATTCGCTTGCCATTGCCGCGCCCGTTGCTTCACCTATTTTCGCGAGCAGCAGCTCGAACGCGCGGCCACGCTCCATCCCCACTTTGCGCCCGAGGAGATCCATCGCCTGGATGCCGTGAGTGCCCTCGTGGATCGGATTGAGGCGGTTGTCGCGGTAGAACTGCTCCACCTTGTAGTCGCGCGTGTAGCCGTAGCCGCCGTGCACCTGGATGGCGAGGCTGTTCGCTTCCAGGCACCATCGCGACGGCCAGCTTTTCGCGATCGGCGTGAGTATATCGAGCAACAGGCCGGCTTCGCGGCGCGCGCTCTCGCTCTCGCCGGTTTTCTGCTCGTCCACCAGACGCGCGCAGTACAGGCACAGCGCCAGGCCGCCCTCGACGTAGGATTTCTGCGCCAGCAGCATGCGGCGCACGTCGGCGTGCTCGATGATGGGCACTTGCGGCGAGGCCGGGTCTTTTGCCGCCGGATGCCGTCCCTGCGGCCGGCTGCGCGCGTAGTCCAGGGCGTGCAGGTAGCCGGTGTAGCCGAGTAACACCGCGCCCATGCCGACGCCGATCCTGGCCTCGTTCATCATGTGGAACATGCAGGCGAGGCCGCGGTTGGGTTCGCCCACCAGATAGCCGACAGCGCCGGCGCTGCCGCCGGGCCTGAACTTGCCCTCGCCGAAGTTGAGCAGCGTGTTGACGGTGCCGCGGTAGCCCATCTTGTGATTGAGGCCGGCGAGCGCGACGTCGTTGCGTTCGCCGAGCGAGCCGTCGGCGTTCACGAGCTTCTTCGGCACGATGAACAGCGATATCCCTTTTACCCCGGGCGGTGCGCCGGGGATTTTCGCCAGCACCAGGTGGACGATGTTCTCTGACAGCTCGTGCTCGCCGGCCGAGATCCACATCTTGTTGCCGAACAGGCGGTAGTTGCCGTCGGCCTGGGGCTCGGCGCGGGTCTTGATGTCGGCGAGCGAAGACCCTGCCTGCGGTTCCGACAGGCACATGGTGCCGAAGAACCGGCCTTCCATCATCGGCCGCACGTAGCTGTCGATCTGCTGTTTGCTGCCGTGCGCGAGCAGCAGGTTGGCGTTGCCGATGGTGAGGAAAGGATAGCCGGCGGTGGCGACGTTCGCGCCCTTGAACCAGGCGAAGCAGGCGGCATTGACCACCGCGGGCAACTGCATGCCGCCCAGATCGTAGTCCTGTCCGGCCGCCATCAGGCCGGCCTGGCAGAAAGCATCGAGCGCCTGCTTGACCTCCGGGATGATGTGTACCTGTTCTCCATCGAAATGCGGCTCGTTCCGGTCGCTTTTCTGGTAATGCGGCTCGAACAGCTCGGTCGCCATGCGCTCGCAGGTGGCGAGCGCGGCGTCGAAGGTCTCGCGCGAGTGGTCGGCGTAGCGCGGCCGGCTGGTCAGGGTGCCGACCTCGATCAGCTCGTACAGGACGAACTCGAGGTCGCGGCGGGAGAGGATCCTGGATTGCATGGAAGGCGCGTCAGCCTGGCGGCCTTATTCGATGATGGCGACTACTTCGCCCTCGCCCACCACCTCGCCCTCATTAAAATAAATCTCGACCACCGTGCCCGCGCGCGGGGCATTGACCGGGATTTCCATTTTCATCGACTCGAGAATCAGTATCGTGTCCTCCTGCGCGACCTTGGTGCCGGCCGCGGCTTCGATTTTCCAGACCTTGCCTGCGATGTCGCTGACTACTTTCGTGCGTGACATATCCGCCCTTATTCAGATGCAGAACGGCCCGGCCTTCGCGGAGCCACTGCAATCAAATCAAACGACTTCGAACAGGCCTGCCGCGCCCTGGCCGCCGCCGATGCACATGGTGACGACGACGTATTTGGCGCCGCGGCGTTTGCCTTCGATCAGCGCGTGGCCGGTGAGGCGGGCGCCGGACATGCCGTAGGGATGGCCGACGGCGATGGCGCCGCCGTTGACATTCAGCCGGTCATCGGGAAGGCCCAGCTTGTCGCGGCAGTAAATCACCTGCACCGCGAAGGCCTCGTTCAGTTCCCACAGGCCGATGTCTTCGAGCTTGACGCCGGTGCGCTTCAACAGCTTCGGGATGGCAAACACCGGGCCGATGCCCATTTCGTCGGGCTCGCACCCGGCCACGGCGAAGCCGCGGAATATGCCCAGGGGCTTGAGGCCTTTCTTCTCGGCCAGCTTAGCGTTCATCACCACCGCGGCCGAAGCGCCGTCGGAGAACTGGCTGGCATTGCCGGCGGAAATCACGCCGCCCGGGAACACCGGTTTGATCTTGGACACACCCTCATAGGTGGTATCGGCGCGGATGCCTTCATCCTTGGTCAGGGTCACTTCCCTGGTCAGCAGCATGCCGCTGTCTTTGTCGGCTACGCCCATGATGGTGGTGAAAGGCACGATCTCGTCGTTGAACTTGCCTTCGGCCTGCCCCTTGGCGGCGCGCTGCTGGCTGCGCGCGCCGTATTCGTCCTGCAGTTCGCGCGCGATGTTGTAGCGTTTGGCTACCTGCTCGGCGGTTTGCAGCATGGTCCAGTAGATTTCCGGCTTGTTCTGTTTCAGCCAGACTTCCTGGATCATGTGCCGGTTCGACTCATTCTGCACGCAGGAGATCGCCTCCAGCCCGCCGGCAACGAAAATGTCGGCCTCGCCGGCGATGATGCGTTGCGCCGCCATGGCGATGGTCTGCAGGCCGGAGGAGCAGAAGCGGTTCACGGTGGCGCCGGCGGTGGTCACCGGGCAGCCGGCGCGCAGCGCGATCTGGCGGGCGATGTTGGCGCCGGTCGCGCCCTCGGGCGTGGCGCAGCCCATGAGCACGTCCTCGACTTCGGCCGGGTCGATCCTGGCGCGCTCGATGGCGTGCCTGACCACGTGCCCGCCCATGGTGGCGCCGTGGGTCATGTTGAGGGCGCCGCGCCAGGACTTGGCGAGGCCGGTGCGTGCGGTGGAAACGATAACGGCGTCAGTCATGATGATCTCCTGAATAGGCTCTTAGCGCTGGTCAATTAAATGTCTTGCCTTCGGCAGCCAGTTTCGCCAGCAGCGGCGCGGGTTTCCAGAATTCGCCGTGGCGGCCCCTGGCGTATTTTTCCATCGCCGCGACCACGTTGGGCAGGCCGACGGTGTCGGCATAGAACATGGGGCCGCCGCGATGCAGCGGGAAGCCGTAACCGGTGAGATACACCATGTCCACGTCCGACGCTCTTTGCGCAATGCCATCTTCAAGCAGGTAGGCGGCTTCGTTCACCAGCGCGTAGATCAGGCGCTCGACGATTTCCCGGTCGCTGATCTTGCGCCTCTCGACGTCGATATCCTTGGAGTGCTTGACGATCATGTCGTTCACAAGCTGCGACGGATAAGGCTTGCGGTCGCCCGGCTTGTAGTCGTACCAGCCGGCGCCGGTTTTCTGGCCATAGCGGCCGAGTTCGCACAGCAGGTCTGCGGTCTTGGAATACTTCATGTCCGGGCGCTCGGCATAGCGGCGCTTGCGTATGGCCCAGCCGATGTCGTTGCCGGCCATGTCGCCCATGCGGAACGGCCCCATGGCAAAACCCATCTTCTCGATCGCCTTGTCCACCTGCTCCGGCACGCAGCCTTCCTCCAGCAGGAAGCCGGCCTGGCGCGAATACTGCTCGATCATGCGGTTGCCGATGAAGCCGTCGCACACGCCCGAAACCACGCCGGTTTTCTTGATTTTCTTCGACAGCGCCATGGTGGTGGCGAGCACGTCCTTGGCGGTCTTCGCGCCGCGCACGATTTCCAGCAGCTTCATCACATTGGCCGGGCTGAAGAAATGCGTGCCGATCACGTCCTGCGGCCGCTTGGTGAAGGCGGCGATCTGGTTCAGATCCAGGGTCGAGGTGTTGGAGGCGAGGATGGCGCCGGGCTTCATCACCTCGTCCAGTTTCTTGAATACCTTCTCCTTCACGCCCATCTCCTCGAACACCGCCTCGATCACGATGTCGGCGTTCTTGAGGTCGTCATAGGACAGGGTGCCCTTGATCAGGCCTATGCGCTCGTCGAACTTCTGCTGCGTCAGCCGGCCCTTCTTCATCGTGTTCTCGTAGTTCTTGCGCACCGTGGCGAGGCCCTTGTCCAGCGCTTCCTGCTTCATTTCCAGCAGCGTGACCGGGATGCCGGCGTTGGCGAAGTTCATGGCGATGCCGCCGCCCATGGTGCCGGCGCCGATGATCGCGGCCGACTTGATCGGCCGCTTGGGCGTGTCCTCCGGCACATCGGGAATCTTGGAGGCCGCGCGCTCGCCGAAGAAGAAATGGCGCAGCGCCTTGCTCTCCGTGGTCTGCATCAGGGCGAGGAAATTCTCCCGCTCCACCTTCAGCCCGTCCTCGAATTTCATGCTTGCGGCGGCGGCCACGCAGTCGACGCATTTCAGCGGCGCCGGGAAATTCTTTGCCACCGCGCCGACGGTGTTGCGCGCGAACTGGAAGAAGGCCTCGTGGTTGGGATAGTCGATCTTGATATCGCGCACCTTGGGCAATGGCCGCGCATCGGCCACTTTGTTGGCGAAGGCAAGGGCGCCCGCCATCAGGTCGCCTTCGATCATCTGGTCGAAGAGCTTGGTGCCGGCGAGCTTTTCCGACAGTACCGGATTGCCGGAAACGATCATGTTGAGCGCGGTTTCCACGCCGACCACGCGCGGCAGGCGCTGGGTGCCGCCGGCGCCGGGCAGCAGGCCGAGCTTCACCTCGGGCAAGGCGATCTGCGCCCCGGGGACGGCCACGCGATAATGGCAGCCCAGGGCCAGTTCCAGACCTCCGCCCATGGCGACCGAGTGCATGGCAGCGATGACCGGCTTGTCGGCGTCTTCGATCGCGGCGATGACCGTATGCAGCGTCGGTTCGGCCGAACTCTTGGGCGAGTTGAATTCCTTGATGTCGGCGCCGCCGGAGAAGGCCTTGCCCGCGCCGGTGATCACGATCGATTTGACCGCGTTGTCGGCCAGGGCTTTTTTCAGACCGTCGAAAATGCCCGAGCGGGTCGCATGGCCGAGGCCGTTGACCGGCGGGTTGTCGAGGGTGATGACGGCGGTACTGCCTTTGACTTCGTAGCTTGCACTCATGGAGACTCCCGAGAAAAAACTTGAACCGCAGAGGGCGCGGAGGAGGCAGAGGAAACCGCAAAACTCACCGCGTAACCTGCGTCCTCTGCGGTGAATTCCGGTGTTCAGGACTCGGAGGTCATACCTCGAGCCACTCCTTGCGAATTGTACTATTTTCACGCAGTTCCAGAGGTGTGCCCTCGAACACGATGTGGCCGTGTCCCATGACGTACAGGCGCTGCGAAATGTTGAGCGCGATCGCCAGCTTCTGTTCCACCAGCAGGATGGACACGCCGCGGTTTTTGATTTCGTTGAACAGTTCGGCCACCAGCTCGACGATCTTGGGCGCCAGGCCTTCGGTGGGTTCGTCGATCATGATCAGGTCCGGGTCGCCCATCAGGGTGCGGCACAGCGTCAGCATCTGCTGCTCGCCGCCGGAGATCATGCCGGCCTCGACCCGGGCGCGTTCCTGCAGGAGCGGAAACAGGCGGTACATGTCCGCGAGGTTCCAGCGCGCGGCTTGGTCGGGCGTGCTGCCTTTCATGCCGAGGACCAGATTCTGCTCCACCGTGAGGGTGGGAAAGATGTCGCGGTTCTCCGGCACATAACCCAGGCCCCGGTGCGCGATCTGGTAGGACTTGAGCCCCAGCATCTGTTCTCGTTTGAACAGCACCGAGCCCTCGGCATCGACCTGGCCCATGATGGCCTTGATGGTGGTGGAGCGGCCGACGCCGTTTCGGCCCAACAGGCTGACGATCTCGCCCCGGCCCACCTGCAGATGGACGCCGTGCAGGATGTGGCTCTTGCCGTAGTAGGCGTGCAGGTCTTTCACTTCCAGCATGGTCAGTCCGCCTCCGGTTCGTTGTCGCGGATTTCGCTTTGGCGCTGTCGGCGTCCGGCGGCAATCGCGGCCGGTCGCATCCCCGCTTCGCGTGGCCCCTGCTCCCTGCTCATGCCGCCGCCTCCGTGCCGAGGTAGGCTTCCTGCACCGCCTGGTTGCCGCGGATGTTCTGCGGCGCGTCGCAGGCGATGATTTCGCCGTACACCAGCACCGATATCCGGTCCGCAAGATCGAACACCACGCCCATGTCGTGCTCGACCATGATCAGGGTCTTGCCCTGGCTCACCTTGCGGATCAGTTCGACCGCATCGGCAGTCTCGGAGCGGCTCATGCCCGCGGTGGGTTCGTCCAGGAGTATCACCCCGGCGCCGCCGGCAATGGTGACGCCGATTTCCAGCGCCCGCTGCTCGGCGTAGGAAAGCACCCCGGCCAAAGTGTCGCGGCGCCGTTTCAGTCCGATCGATTCCATCACTTCCTCGGCGCGCAGGTTGGCATCCTTCAGGCCGCCCAGACGATGCCAGAAGGAATACTTGTAGCCTAGCGACCAGAGCACGGCGCAGCGAATGTTCTCGAACACCGACATGCGCTGAAAGATGTTGGTGACCTGGAAGCTGCGCGACAGTCCCCTGCGGTTGATTTCGAACGGCTTCAGGCCGGTGACGCTCTCGCCGTTGAGCAGGATATCGCCGCCCGACACCGGGTAGCGCCCGCTGATCAGGTTGAACAGCGTGGACTTGCCGGCGCCGTTGGGGCCGATGATGGCGTGGCGTTCGCCGCGCGCGACGGCAAGATCGACGCCGCGGATGATCGCGGTGTTGCCGAAACTCTTGGTCACCCCCTTGAGCTCGATCGCGGTGCTCATGGCGATTGTTTCTGCATGACGTGGATGATGTCGTCCCAGGCGCGGCCTACGGCGCTCCAGGCGAAGCGTGAAATAATGAAACCGCCCGCGAACAGGCCGGTGGCGACGGCCCAGGGCATGGCGTCGGTAACGTTGAACTCGAATCCAAACAGCGCCATAGCGGGTGCAGTGCTGGCTTCGAGCGAATAGTGATAGGTGATTTCCACCACGCTCACCAGGCCGGCGAGCAGCACCAGGCCGGTGGCGAGGGCCGCGGCGTAAGGCAGCCACAGGCGGCGCATCAGCCGCGCCTTGAGCACCGGCACATGCATGAGGATCAGACTGGCAAAGCCGCCCGGCGCGTACAGCACCATGATGAGGAACAGGATTCCAAGGTAAAACAGCCAAGCTTGGGTAATTGCGCCGACGGCAGTCACCATGGTGAAGAACACGATGGTGCCGATGACCGGCCCGAAGAAAAACCCGGCGCCGCCGATGAAAGTGGCGAGCAGAACGCCGCCGGAGCGTACCGCGCCCACGTTCTCGGCGGTCACGATCTCGTAGTTGATGCAACTCAGCCCGCCGGCGATGCCGGCAAAAAAGCCCGACAGCACCAGGGTGAGAAAGCGCACCATATGCGTGTCGTAGCCTACGAACTCCGCGCGCTCCGGATTGTCGCGCACGGCGTTGGCCATGCGCCCGAGGGGCGTCTGGGTCCAGGCGAACATCGCCGCCATGCAAACCAGCACCCAGCCCACGATCAGGTAGTACACCTGTATCGATGGCCCGTAGGTAATGCCGAGGAAAGCCTTGCCGATGACGCGGTTGGTGGAAATGCCGGCTTCGCCGCCGAAAAAATCCGCGAACATGAGCGAGCAGGCGAATACCATTTCACCGATTCCAAGCGAAATCATCGCAAAGGTGGTACCCGATTTCTTAGTGGTGACATAGCCGAAAACGACACCGAAAACCGTGCCGGCCAAGCCGCCGATGAGCGGCGTCAGCGTCACCGGGAAATAAAATGCGCCTTTGCTGATCAGGTTGAGCGCATGCACGGTGAAATAGGCCCCCAAGCCTGAATACACCGCGTGGCCGAAGGAGAGCATGCCGCCCTGCCCGAGCAGCATGTTATAGGACAGCGCGAATATGATGCCGACGCCGATCTGGCTCAGCAGCGTGAGCGTGAAGCCCTCGGTGAACATCAGCGGCAGCACGATCATCACCAGGGCGGTGCCGCCCCATACGATCCAGCGTCCCAGGTTGAGCGGGCGGTATTTCAGCGTTGCCATCTGTCCCGTGTCTCGTGTCTCGTGTTTCGTGGCTCGTGGTCTTGGCGTCCGGCGCTGAGTCCGGGCCGCTAGCCCTCTCGCGTGCCCATGATGCCCTTGGGCCGGAAGATCAGCATCAGCACCATCAGCAGATAAGGCAGCACCGGCGCGGTCTGCGAGATGGTGAGCTTCCATAGCGCCGCCAGCGGCGCATCCGGGCCGATCGCGATGCCTAGCCTGGCCGCCAGGTCTATGAACGAGTAGTCCAGCGCCACCGAGAACGTCTGCAGCACGCCGATCAACAGCGAAGCGACGAAGGCACCGGCGAGCGAGCCCATGCCGCCCACCACCACGACCACGAATACGATAGGGCCGACCGCCGCCGCCATGCCCGGTTCGGTGATGAAGGCATTGCCGCCGATCACGCCGGCCAGTCCGGCAAGCGCCGAGCCGCCGCCGAACACCAGCATGAACACGCGCGGCACATTGTGGCCCAGCGCCTCCACTGTCTGCGGGTGCGTCAGCGCAGCCTGGATCACCAGGCCGATGCGGCTGCGCGTCAGCGTGAGGTAAATGCCGATCAGCATGCTCACCGACACCGCCATCATGAATACGCGGTAGATCGGGTAATCGGTGGAAAACAGGGTAAATGCCGCGCCGTCGAGCGAAGGCGGCACCACATACGGAACCGACGAGCGTCCCCAGATCAGATGCACCGCCTCCTCGATCAGGTAGGCGAGCCCGAAAGTAAAAAGAAGTTCGGCCACATGGCCGTACTTGTGCACCGTGCGCAGGCCGTAGCGTTCGACCGCCATGCCGACCGCGCCCACCAGCAGCGGCGCAATCGCGAGCGCCGGCCAGAAGCCGATCCAGCCGCTGATCTGATAGGCGAAATAGGCGCCGATCATGTAAAAGCTCGCATGCGCGAAATTGAGCACCCCCATCATGCTGAAAATGATGGTGAGCCCCGACGAAAGCATGAACAGCAGCAGCCCGTAGGAAATGCTGTTCAACATCGAAATCAGGAAGAATTCCAT
>ERZ1292633.5323-Hain-H41-02um-R1-5323-length-11650-cov-19_pt1 | contig 11650 bp, 18 predicted proteins | sample MGYA00564406_ERZ1292633 | MGnify/ENA primary metagenome ERZ1292633 (study PRJEB36523, sample SAMEA6512639) | groundwater metagenome | collected 2019-01-08 | study: AquaDiva: Metagenomics assemblies of 32 groundwater samples
ACATGATCGCAAACGAAGAAGTGGTCGTGACGATCTCGCACGCCGGCTACATCAAGCGCAACCCGGTGACCCTGTATCGGGCGCAGCGGCGCGGTGGCAAGGGCAAGATCGGGATGGGGGTCAAGGACGAGGATTTTGTCGTGACTCTGTTCACCGCGACCACGCACGAGTCGCTCCTGTTCTTCACGGACGCGGGGAAGGTCTATTGGCTGAAAGTTCATGAGATTCCGGACGCAGGGCGGGCCGCCAAGGGCAAAGCGCTGGTGAATCTGCTGGCGCTGTCCGGCGAGGAGAAAGTTACCGCGACGGTGCCCGTGAAGGAGTTCCGCGAAGACCGGTTCATCGTGATGGCGACTGCGCAGGGCATCATCAAGAAGACCGAACTCTCCGCCTACGGCAATCCCCGACAGGGTGGCATCATTGCGCTGTCGCTGGATAAAGGGGATCGTCTCATCGGCGTGCAGCTCACCGATGGCCAGCGGGAAATTCTGTTGGGTACGAAGAAGGGGATTACGATCCTCTTTAAAGAAGACGGTGTTCGCCCGATGGGGCGTACGGCGCACGGGGTACGAGGTATTACGCTTGAGGAAGGCAACGAAGTCATCGGCATGGAAACCATCACCCCCGACTCCACCACTCAAATCCTCACGGTCACGGAGGGCGGCTACGGAAAACGCACACCGGTGAGCGAGTATCGCGTCCAGGGACGCGGGGGGAAGGGCATTATCAGCGTCAAAACCAATGAGCGCAACGGACTTGCCGTCGGGTTTCTTCAAGTCCGAGATGGCGATGAAATCATGCTGATGGCGGCTCAAGGCAAGGTGCTTCGATGCAAGGTGGATGAGTTCCGTGAAATCGGCCGGAATACCCAGGGGGTTCGGATCCTCGATCTTGAGGGAGAGGGCGATCGAGTCGTGGCTGTCGCGCGTTTGGCGGACAGCGCCGAGGTGCTCCCCGAGGAAGGCGGCGGGTAACGGATACCCGCGAGATCGTACGTTTTCCATGCAAGCGCAGGATTCTTCTCCAACTCCCCTTCCCGTATCCAAGCCGAAGAAGCGCCTGGATATGGTCGTCAAGTTGGCGCTTGGCGTGCTCGTCATGTCCTTCACCCTGATCTGGGGCGGGATGTATCTCAGTCGTCCCGATCGATCGATTCCCCCCTATAGTGTCGGTTCTCAAGTCGGCCACATCGTCGCAATGCATGTGCCTCACGATACGACTAACCAAGGGATTGAAACCTTGGTGAAGCGATTTCGCAAGGTCGGTCGTCTGACGCACCATTTTGCCAAGATGAAGGTTCAACCGACGACGCCGGGCGATCCGGGCGGTTGGTACAGGAAGATGGTGGTGTATGTGTTCGATGATTACGGATGGGCTGAGCCAGAAATGCTGAATAAATATTTGGCCGGAGACGCCGAGGTGGTCAGGAAATATGAGAAGGCGATGCGGGGGTACTATCGGCTGCATGATCAGGAAGAAGAGGGAGGCCTCGGCCCCATGCCCAAAACCGATGTGGCCTCCGATGCCACGAGCATTCTCTTCAAGGGGCTCGTGACGGACCCTATCCCGGCGGAGTTAGAGTACGAAGATTTCTCGATATCACCGATGTAAACAGCAGACGGAGCTCAGGGTCTTGTATCGCTGAGACATGGGATGCTGCCTCAGCCAGTTCGACCTCGGAGAGAGTGACGTCGTCATCGAGTGGAGGCGTCGCGGCAGAGGCCGCTGCACGAGCGGGGATCTCGCCCACGCGCAACGCAATCTCGGTGACGAATTCCCCACCGGCTACCTGGTTGAGTTTCTGAATAAGCGTCGGCTTGAGGAACGTGAGTTGGTGCAGCCAGACACTGTTGCGGACCAGGAGGTAGAGCTTTTGATAGCGAACCTGGTCGGGCCAGGTGTTTGAGGCGATGGGTTCCCCGACGATAGAGACCCAGTCCCGGCGCATGCGGTTTTCGAGCAACTTGGATTCAAGGCCCAGGCGACGAGCCACCCCTTCGAGGATGCTGGAGAGAGAGTCGATGGAACTGATTCCACGCATGGCGGTATCATAGCAAAAAACTCTGTGGCAATCAGCAGTCATTAAGCGTGAGAGGTGAGACGTGAAAGGTGAAACGTGAAACGCAGGACTGCAGGGTGTTGCGAGCGGAAGGCTGACACCTGATGGGGAAAGAGAAGGACAGTTTCGAAAAAGCGGTAGTCACAAACCGCAAGGCCTACCACGACTATTTCATAGAAGAGAAGTTCGAGGCGGGCATCATGCTCCAGGGCACGGAGGTCAAGTCCCTGCGAGATGGGCGCGTGAACCTGCAAGATAGCTACGCCAGCGTGAGGGAGGGTGAGATTTTTCTCCACCACTGCCACATCAGCCCTTACAGTCATGGCAACATCATGAATCATGAGCCTCTCCGCACCAGAAAGTTGCTTCTCCATCGCAAGGAGATCAATAAACTCCTTGGCAAGACGCAACAGCAGGGGCTGACGATCATCCCGCTCCGCATCTATTTCTCCAAGAGGGGCCTTGCCAAGGTTGAACTCGGGTTGGCCAAGGGCAAGAAGCAGCATGACCGCAGGGAATCCGACAAGACGCGTGAAGCCAGCCGCGAAGTGGAACGGGCGATGAAAGAGAGAAAGTGAAGCCGGCGGGTTCTGTCACCGAATTGTGCTCCGACTGTCCTCGCACCCCGCCCGGTGTAGGAAGGGAGGAGTAGCCCGTTAGTCTCCTTTGCTCGCGCAACGCGCGGCCTCAGAAGGATGAGGAAGGAGCGGCCAGGTGCCCTCCTTGCTCGCAGAACGCGCACGATGCAGCTGTGCTCGTTCGATGCGCGCAGTAGAGGGCAACCTTGGCCACTCCCTTAACGAGAGATGAAGAAGATTGGAATGCCCTCGCTTGGGCTGATGGCACGTCTCGGCGTGCCAGTGGGTGGGAGGGTGAGAAAGTTGCGCGCAGTAAAGGACAATATGGTCGCGTATCTGGAAGAGATGGGTTGGTTATTCTTGGGCTCGGTCGATCCAGAGCACGAACACTTCCGGTGAAACTTCTGATTCGTCTATTTTCGTTCCCCCGGTAACATGGACTAACAGACCGATGCGGTCGCCGACCGCAAGCATCGGCGCTCGCACCATGCTTCTATTCCTTACACAAGCTCCCCTGTCGAAGACATCTACCAATCCGCTCTCGTCCTCCAGTGAAAGGGTCGTCAGCTCGTAGGGCACTCCGCAACCCTGTGTCATCACCCTTGTCTGTATGATTCGGACGGTGCCGGCTATTCTGACTTCTCGGAGGTGGTAGCTGGCGGGATCGGAGAGAAGCTTTGAGATAAGCACGCGGTTGTATGAGAGAAGCGGAATTCGCAACGATCCCACTCGCGGAGAGCGAGGAAGAGGGTCGAGCGCGACAGCCAATTCAGAGCTTCCAGCGATTAGTGTGACGATCATGGCAAAAGATATGAGTGTGAAGCGATAAAACCTTGTGTGTAGAAGAAGCATGGACAGAAGGTTCCCCACTCCTCGTTGTCGTCATGTACAGGCTCTAACAAGCTGATATACATCAAGAATTTTATTCTGTCCTTCTTTCTGAAAATTTCCCACTTGACTTAGTTCTACATAGAACTATTATATCTTGGTCAACGTGAGAAATATCAGGAGGTGCCATTATGTATGTTGTCGTTGGTGCAACGGGGAATACGGGATCGGCGGTTGTAGAGACCTTGCTGAGTCGAAAACAACCGGTGCGGATTGTTGTGCGATCGGCGGATAAGGGGGCGGCGTGGAAGGCGAAAGGGGCTGAGATTGCTGTCGCCTCGCTGGACGATGTATCTGCACTCACAAAAGCTTTCGAGGGCGCGAAAGGTGTCTATCTCTTGGTGCCGCCGAACTATGGAGCAGCGGCATGGCTGGCCGACCAGCGCGCACGAATGGATCGCGCCGCAGAAGCCGTGAAGAAGAGCGGCATTTCACATGTCGTGTTTCTGTCCTCAGTCGGTGGTCACATTGCCGAGGGAACCGGGCCCATCAAGGCCGCTCGCTATGGAGAGCAGATTCTCGGAAAGTCAGTTTCCAATCTGACGGTCCTCCGCCCCAGTTATTTCATGGACAACTGGGCTCCGGTTCTAGATGTAGCCAAGGGACAAGGCCTGTTGCCGACGTTCATTGCGCCTCAGGCTATGGTTCCTATGATTTCGACCAGAGACATCGGCCGCGTGGGAGCGGAGCAGTTGATGGCCGGTGGAAAGGGTAAACAGATAGTGGAACTCGCCGGGCCGGAAGAATACAGTCCAGATCAGGTTGCGGCTGCCCTCGGTCGGATTCTGGGAAAGTCCGTGACGGCTCAGCATGCGCCGTTGAGCGCAGTGGTGCCTACATTCAAATCGTTTGGGTTTTCCGATGAAGCGGCGAAACTGTTCGAAGAAATGTACACAGCATTTTCCACAGGGGCGATCGGGTATGAACATCCCGCATCGGTGATTCGGGGTCGGGTGACGCTGGCCGAGGCCTTGAAGGGGTTCGTGAAGGCCTAAAAACGGTGCGCGATCATGAGCGAGACAAAGGAGACAATCATGAAGGCGAATCTCGACAAGGTGAAAGCGTTGGCCCAGGATCTACGGAAGGGCTACCCGCGTAGTCCACGGGAGAAGCTGGGCGGCTATGTGATCGCGGCCCGCTGTGTGGACAAGTGTCGGGCGTTCTTGCTCGGGATGAACGGTGAATACAATTACTGGCCCTGTTCGTTAGCGAGCCAATGGTTTTCGTTCACCGGCATCACGCCCGATCAGTTCAAGGAGGTCGTGGCGACCGGAGCCTCAGACGAGGAGATCGGGGAGTGGATCGTCAGCCATTCGCAAGTCAAGAATATGGATGACGTATTGAAATGGAACAATAAACTGCGCGATATGCGGCTCAGCGAGATGAGTCTTGAGGCCCAGCAATACCTCGAAGAATATATTCCCAAGGTCGTGCCGAAGCATCGCCCGGTGTATGTGTGGTTTGATGTGTACGATCTGGAGGAGAACCGACTGTAAGTTTAACGTTCGCATCACGGGGTTTGAGCCGAAGGGAAGGAGGATCCAATGAGCCATCATGAGACAATCGAGACCACGGCAACAAAAGACATCGTGGGGATCTATCAGCCAGGCTCCACTCACATGGTCGGTGACGGATTTCCTGTGCGCAATCTCTTTCCCAGCAACGACCTCGACCGCGAGGTCAGTCCCTTTCTCATGCTGGACTATGCGGGGCCGCAGTACTTTGAACCGACAGACCATCCTCGTGGCGTGGGAGAGCATCCCCATCGCGGGTTTGAAACGGTCACCATTGTCTATGAAGGCGTTGTGGCCCATCGTGATTCGGCCGGAAACGCCGGCGTGATCGGTCCAGGCGATGTTCAATGGATGACGGCGGCGTCCGGCATCGTTCACGAGGAATTTCACGAAAAAGAATTTGCAAAGAATGGCGGTACGCTCCATGCCATTCAATTGTGGGTCAATCTGCCGCGCGCTTCAAAAATGTCGGCGCCAGGCTATCAGACGATTCTCAATGCCGACATTCCTTCAATTGCTCTCGACGGCGGGGTGGGGCAATTACGAGTGATCGCCGGATCGTTTCTTGGCCACAAGGGGCCTGCTCATACCGTCACACCGATTGAACTGTATGATCTTCAGCTCAAGGCCGGAGCCAGCGTATCTCTCAGGTTGCCCGAGGGACACAACACGTCGCTCTTTGTCTTGCAAGGCCGGGCTTCCGTCAACGGGTCGCAAACAGCTGGAGAGGCTGAACTGATTGTCTGTACGAAGAACGGCTCGCAGATAGCAGTCGCTGCTCACGAAGACAGCAGGATCTTGGTGATGGCCGGTGAGCCGATCGACGAGCCGATCGCACGTTATGGCCCTTTCGTCATGAATACCAAAGCGGAACTGGTTCAGGCTGTGAATGATTATCAGGCCGGCAAAATGGGTCATTTAGCATGATGCTGAAAAAGTCCGCCAGCAGAGGGGGGAGTGGCCAGGTGCCCTTCTTGCTCGCAGAACGCGCACGATGAGAAAGATGGGAAGGGTACCCACATTGGTCCTGTGCTCCCGGAACGCGCACCCTTGGAAGGGCCTCGTTCGACGGCCGCACTTAGACCAACATGGGTACCCTTCCCAGGGCGAAGAAGCTAGCAAGCTTGGAAGGATCAGTTTGAAATGCAGATCGACATCTACTCCGACATCGTCTGCCCTTGGTGTTATGTCGGGAAGCGGCGACTTGAGCGGGCATTGACCTCGGTGGGCAGTGACGTACAGGTGACGTGGCGCCCGTTTCAATTGAATCCGGCGATGCCACTCGACGGAATGGATCGAACCACTTATCTGAAAGCCAAGTTTGGGAGCCTGGAGGCCTTTGGCCAAATGGAAGAACAACTCCTCGCTGCCGGCACGGATGAACAGATTCCTTTTGCCTTCGAGAAGATTCAGCGGACGCCAAACACCTTTGCAGCCCATCGGCTGGTCTGGTATGCAGCACAGCAGGGAAAACAAGACGAAGTGGTGGAGGGTCTCTTCCGTGCATACTTTCTGGGAGGCCAGGACATCGGGGGTGTGAGGACCCTTACGCATCTAGCTGCAGAGGCCGGACTGAGCCGGACAGAGACAGAAGAGTTTCTGGCGAGTAACAAAGGCGTGGTCGAGGTGCAGGGGGAAGAAGCAGCTGGTCGCCAGTTGGGAATTCGTGGGGTGCCCTATTTCGTCCTCAACGGGAGTATCGCAATCTCCGGTGCCCAGTCTCCCGATATCTTTGTGTCCGCCATTCGGCAAGCCGGTGAGTCAGTGATAAAGGGAAAGGAAGGAACATAATGGCAGTTCAAGTCTACGGATGTAACCACATTGTCATTGAAGTGACCGACGCCAAGAAAGCGGTGAAATTTTATTCGGATGTGTTCGGCTTGAAGATGCTCCGTGGCGGTGAGGGCGCAGCCTGGTGCAAGCTGGGCGAGCATCAGTTTATGGCGATTTTTGAAGTGGACAAGCTGCAGCCGGATCGCGTGAAACATTTCGGCTTGATGGTCCGGGACGCGCAACAGATCAAGGAAGTGCGGAAGAAGCTCACCAAGAAATACAAACTCACAATGCAACCGAATTTCCGCTGCGATTTCCGAGATCCTTGGGGCAACCGCATTCAGGTCGGCGATCTCAGCGATGAATCGCTCGTCTGGCTCCTCCCCTACCAGGAAGTGCAGAAGGCCGGGATCACATTCACTAGCAAGACTCGAAAGGAGAAGCGATCATGAGCTCAACCAATTTGCAACCGCGACTGGACAATCTATTCGGCTACATTCGTCAAGGCAAGATCATTGAGGCGATGAACGAGTTTTATGACAAGGACACTGTAATGCAGGACAACGCCAATCCGCCGACGAAGGGTTTGGTTGCGAACATCGAGAGAGAAAAGCAGTTCATGAGCGGGGTCAAGGAGTGGAAAGGGTTCAACGTGACGGCCCAGGGTGTGGGCGACGACGTGACCTTCTACGAGTGCAACCTGGATTTCATCGCTACCAGCGGCCAGCCGGTTCACATGGAGCAGGTCGTCGTGGCCAAGTGGAAGAACGGCAAGATCGTCCACGAGCGGTTTTACTACGACACTGGTGCGAGTAAGTAAGGTACCGTGACCGCATCGTCTAGGGAGCCTGTCATGCCGGATACGCAATGGATGGATATCGGCAGTGTCGAAACGCTGAGGGAGAAGCCCTTGCAAGTAGTCTCATCCGGGAAGACGACTATCGCGCTGACATACAAAGACGGCTCGTTTGCTGCGATTTCAGGTATCTGCAATCATGTCGGCGGTCCGCTGGGTGAGGGTACGCTCGACGGCGACTATGTCGTCCGCCACGAAGAGGAAGAAGCAGCCGCACAAGCCTCATCCGCTTGCGCGCCCGGTGTTGCGCCAGGCAGGTCCGATCCGCGTCGTGGGGATCTCGACGACGGCGATGACCACGGAACATCCACGGTACAGCACCTCCGACGCGATGTTGGATGTGGCGCTGGCGCATGCTCAAAACACGCTGAAGCTGGAGACGCAATGCATTAAGCTTCGCGAGCTGAACTTTCGCTCGTGCGAGGGTTTCTATTCGAAATCCGCCCAGGCCTGCACCTGGCCCTGTTCGATCACGCAAATGGACCCGACCGATCAGCTCGATCGCGTGTACGAAGCGATCGTGCATTGGGCCGATGTCATTCTGATTTCAACTCCGATCCGCTGGGGCAACGCCAGCAGCTTGTATTACAAGATGGTTGAACGGATGAACTGCATCCAAAACCAGGAGACCATCGCGAACAAACATTTGCTCAAGAACAAGGTGGCGGCGTTTATCATTATGGGCGGGCAAGACAATGTGCAGGGTGTGGCTGGACAACTTATGACCTTTTTTGCGGAAGTCGGTTGCCAGTTCCCGCAATTCCCGTTCATCGCCCATTCACGAGGCTGGAGCGCGGAGGATATGGAACGGAACGTCAGCGAGGTGCAGAACAGTCAGGAGCTGCGTGAAGGGGCGCAGGAGCTGGTTGCGCGTGCGGCAGCTATGGCAGGCCTTATGGTTGACGGTCAGCTTCCCGATCATCCACTCGCGCGTGGCGGACGCAAGGCCCACCAGCTCGATAGTGAGCCGACTGGGTAACGAACGCGTGAGCATTGGGAGGTCGGATCATGCCGGAACCGGGTCACCGAGACGCGCACCTCGACCATCTTTTTCAGGCGCTGCTTCGTCTGCACAAAGCCCTACTGGACGACGAACGGGTGTCCTATGAGCGTGTGCATGGGCGTATTCCCTCCAATGGAGCGTTTTTGCAACTGGTGTTGGGAGATGCGTGGTTTGCCTGGTTGCGTCCACTGTCTCAAGCGATGGCCAAGCTCGATGAACTCGGTGAAGAAGATAAATCGCCAGACGGCTTGGATACCGCCACCCTTATCGCGTCGATCCGAACACTTCTAACTCCATCGGAAGAGGGAACAGGATTCGGTAGACACTACTACGAGGCTCTTCAACGAGAGCCCGATGTGGTGTTGGCGCATGCGGCGGTCAGAGCGCTGCTCTGGTAGCCATCGTCCAACAAGGAGTGATTCAGATGAAAGCACATTATCTTGGCCACGTTGTCTTCTATGTGAAGGATCTGGAACAGTCGTTGGCTTTTTATCGTGACTTGTTGGGATTTCAGGAAGTCGGCCGTATCTTCAATGGCGCAGCCGCGGCTCTGACATCCGGACGGACCCACCACGAACTCTTGCTGATTCAAGTCGGCGAGGCTCCTGGACCACTTGAGGGAAGACGTCGAGGGCTCTATCATGTCGGGATCAAAGTGGGAGATAGTCTTGACGAACTCCGTTCGGCCAAGAGGGAGTTGGAACGGGCAGGGGTTCAGATCGACGGCATGAGCGATCACACTGTCAGCCAAAGTCTCTATCTGCGCGATCCTGACGGAAACGAAGTGGAACTCTATGTGGACGCAGACGAGTCGGTGTGGAAAAATAATCCGGCGGCCATCGTGTCGCCGATCAAGCCGTTACATTTGTAACGTACAACAGGAGGCCTATTCATGGAGAAGCCACGCATTGCAGCCAAGCAGCCCGAAGTGCTTACGTTGGAAGCGGGAACTTACTATTGGTGTCAATGTGGACGATCGAGGGACCAACCGTTCTGTGACGGAGCCCACCAAGGAACCGGGATCGAGCCGGTCGAGTTTACCGTTGATGAAACGAAAGAAGTGGCCTTGTGCATGTGCAAGCAGACCAAAACTCCGCCGTATTGCGATGGCACGCACGCGACGCTCTAAATTCACTGGAAGGTTCGCATAAGAGGAGCTGTGCCATATGTCGTCTTCCGGCATTGTCTTTCTCTTTGATGTGGATAACACGCTGCTGGACAACGATCGAGTGACCGAAGACTTGCGGCAATATCTTGAGCGCGAAGTCGGCCACGAGCGTCAGAAACGATACTGGGCAATTTTTGAACAGTTACGAGTCGAGCTGGGGTATGCGGATTATTTAGGGGCTCTTCAACGGTATCGCACTGAGCACCCGCGTGATCCACATCTGTTAACGGTCTCTCATTTCCTCATCAACTATCCGTTTGCCGACCGGCTGTACCCGAATGCGCTCCAGGTGATTAAACACGTCAAGCAGTGGGGGCCTGTCGTAATCCTGTCCGACGGGGATGTGGTCTTCCAACCGAGAAAAGTCGAACGATCCGGATTATTTGAAGCCGTTGGCGGGAATGTCTTGATCTATATTCACAAAGAACAGGAGCTGGACGACGTGGAGCGGCGCTACCCCGCTGAGCATTACGTGTTGATCGACGACAAATTGCGTATTCTCTCGGCCGTGAAGACTATCTGGGCCTCGCGCGTCACGACTGTGTTTCCTCGCCAGGGCCACTATGCCGTGGACAAGCAGGTACTGGCGCGCTTTCCACCGGCGGATGTGACGATCGCGAGCATCGGAGACATGCTCAACCATGATCTCTCGACATTACTGGCGCACCACGACTGAGTAAAGATGATCCCGCCAAGCTCGCTCGTTCTCTCTTCAGGGATGGGGGCTGATTGATCTTCCACTGCACGCGTCCCCCCAATCCTCCAGTTCATTTTGAAGGGTAGCCTGGTCGATCCTCGATTGCGCGCGTCGAACGAGCACATTCCGATCGTGCGCGTTCCGCGAGCAGGAGGACGGCCAGGCTGCCCTTCCCTTTCTATGCTTCGACAATATCTTTTTTCAAAGATTGTACGAAGCCGACTACCTCACCACGCTCAGTCGGAGGAAGTTTAAAGACATCCAGGGTCGCATTGACATGTCCCATAAAGTTTGTCCAATCGGCTTCATTGATCTTCATCCCTTTATGAGACACCTTCATGTCGCGCCCGGTGTAGTACATGGGACCACCTGAATTCGCGCAGAGAAAATCGATCAAGAGTTGCTTCTCGCGGTCGATGCCGTCCTGTCCTCGATGCTCCCAGAATCGTTTCAGCCGAGAATCCGACATGAGGCGTGGCAACAGGTCACCGGAAACGGCAACAATCGCATCATAGCCCCCGAGGCGTTCATAGAGTGTTTTTGTGCTCATCGCTCGCTCTCCTTCCTCTTAAAAAATTGGGAATAATCTGAGCGGACCAGCGCTACGACCGCCAGCCCATCAACTCAACACGTCGGTGGCAACTTTACTGAAAAAGCCAAACCGATGTCTACTGTTTCCGGCGTAAACTCGGCCCTTGAGGATATGCTCTAAAGGGCGTAGCGGAACATGCGTTCCCCTCCAGAAAATTGTCAGATTCCCATCTCATTGACCATCCTGATTCTTTCCGCCGGAATCCACAATCGAGCCAATAAATATTCCTTAAACGATGCCTCATACGGCTGAACAGCGATGGCACGTTGCATACAGCGCATCCATGCGTCTCGCTCTTCAGTTCCAATTGGAAATTTCCTATGAAAATCAGGGAGGTTGACTCCGCCGTAATGTTCGATATACAGGCTAGGACCGCCTAGCACTCCGCATAGAAAGTACGTGAGTTTTTTCCGCGACTCGGTTAAATCCTCAGGATGCATGTTCCTAATCACCCGGGCTTCAGGAAAAGTATCCATGTTTGCGTAGAACGCATCGACCAGGCTCGTGAGTCCTGCAAGTTCT
>ERZ1292633.5326-Hain-H41-02um-R1-5326-length-11644-cov-6_pt1 | contig 11644 bp, 11 predicted proteins | sample MGYA00564406_ERZ1292633 | MGnify/ENA primary metagenome ERZ1292633 (study PRJEB36523, sample SAMEA6512639) | groundwater metagenome | collected 2019-01-08 | study: AquaDiva: Metagenomics assemblies of 32 groundwater samples
CGCTTCTGTAGTTTTTAGCGTCCCCAAGTTTTTACAGCTAAATAACTTAAGAAAATTATTGAAATATTATTTACTAATGCTATAATACAAAAATTAAGAACTCAATCAAATTAACACCCAGCGCAATCGTAATATGCGCTGGTGTTGCCTAACCGGCAAGGAGGTTTTAATGACTAAGAAAGACATTATTTTAAAAGTTTCCGATGACACCGGAATAAAACAAATAGACGTAAAGAAAGTCGTACAAAAGACTTTCGATTGCATGGTTGAAGCGCTTGCACGTGGTGAAAAAATAGAATTACGTAATTTCGGTGTTTTTAAAATTAAACAAAGAAAAAGCCGCACCGGCAGAAATCCCCGTACCGGAGAAACTGTTCCTGTACCGCCGCGTAAGGTCGTGGTTTTTAAGTCCGGCCTTGATATGAAAAAGCTGGTAAAATAATCCGCCTTTATTTATGATCAATAGAATACCCGGCACGCGCGATATCCTGCCGCCGGAAATATCCCTTTGGCAACATATCGAAGCAATAGCGCGCGCCATATTATCAAATTATAATTACCAGGAGATACGGCCGCCGCTAGTTGAGGAAGCCGGCCTTTTTAACCGTTCTTTGGGAGATTTTACGGAAGTAGTGCAAAAGCAGATGTTTCTCATACCAAAAGGTGATGATCTTTACGCATTAAGGCCTGAAGGTACTGCTTCAGTTGTGCGCGCCTATATTGAAAACGGACTTGATAAAACTACCGGTTTTATGAAATTTTTTTATACCGGCCCGATGTTTCGCCTTGAACGGCCGCAAAAGGGAAGGCAGCGTCAATTTCACCACTTAGGCTGCGAAGTTTTTGGTTCAGAAGGCCCGTTAATTGACGCAGAAGTAATTTTTTTAATAAAAGAATTACTCGATGCTTTTAAAATCGAAGGTTACCGCATTAAATTAAATTCTTTAGGTTGTCAGGAAGATAAGAAGAAATTTAGCCGGTTATTGACCGAACGCTTTGAAGCGGAGAAGAGCAATTTTTGCCAGGAATGTAATCAAAGGCTTAAAAATAATGTTTTACGTATCCTTGATTGCAAAAATGATTCCTGCCGGGCGATTGTTGATAAATTAAATATCGGCCATAACCATTTATGCCCGGAGTGCCTGGATCATTTTAACAAAGTAAAGGCGCATTTAGAAAAATTAAACGTAGTTTTTGAAATTACGCCTCAACTTGTTCGCGGGCTTGATTATTATACCCGCACAGTCTTTGAGATTACCCATTCAGAATTAGGCGCCCAGGATGCTGTGGGAGCAGGAGGCAGGTACGACAACCTGGTAGAAGATCTAGGTGGCCCTAAGACTCCGGCGATCGGGTTTGCTTTTGGTATGGAACGCTTGCTGCTTGTGACAAAATTAAAAAATATAGAGCGCAAGGGGCCCTCGGTTTATTTGATTACTTTAGGTGATAAAGCTAAAAATGAGTCTCTGGCTTTATTAAAGAATTTGCGCCAGGAACAAATCGCCTGCGATACTGATTTCGAGGAAAAATCTTTAAAAGGCTCGATGCGTAAGGCAAATGATATCGGTGCAGATTTTGTACTGATATTAGGAGATAACGAGCTTCAAAAACAAACTATTATGCTCAAAGATATGGCGCTAAAAAGCCAGGAAGAAATCCCGCTTGCTAATTTAATAACCGAACTAAAGAAAAGGATAAAATGATCTACCGTTCACACACCTGTGGAGAATTAAGAAAAGAAGACGTCGGAAAAGAAGTTACACTTTGCGGTTGGGTAGGAAGCCGCCGTGACCACGGAAAACTTATTTTTATCGATATCCGTGACCGTTATGGCCTTACTCAAGCTGTTTTTATTCCTAAAGAAGCAGGTGAAGCTTATAAAATAGCACAGGAATTACGCAGTGAATTCGTAATTAAAATTAAAGGCATAATAAATCCGCGGCCAGGAAATACCGTAAACCCTAAACTTCCTACAGGTGAAATCGAGATTTTAGTTAAAGACGCAGAGATCCTTAATCCCAGCCTTACACCTCCTTTTGAGATTGCAGATGGCCAGGATATTACCGAAGAACTTCGGCTTAAATACAGGTATCTTGATTTACGCCGTCCCGCAGTATTTCAAAAATTTATTATGCGCCACAGGCTTTACCAGCTTATGCGGCAGTATTTAAACGAAAATAAATTTATTGAATGCGAAACCCCGATTCTTACTAAATCTACTCCTGAAGGAGCCCGCGATTATTTAGTCCCCTCAAGGGTAAATCCGGGGCAGTTTTACGCGCTTCCTCAATCTCCGCAATTATTTAAGCAGATTTTAATGGTATCAGGGATAGAGCGTTATTATCAAATCGCCAAATGTTTTCGCGATGAAGACTTGCGTGCTGACCGTCAGCCTGAGTTTACCCAGATCGATCTTGAAATGTCTTTTATTAACGAAGAGGATATTTATAGCTTATGCGAGGTGCTTTTTCAGAAAATTTTTAAAGAGTTCCGCGGGATTGACTTGCCAATACCGTTTCCGCGGCTTACTCATGCACAAGCTTTGCAAAAATATCAATCTGATAAACCGGATTTACGCAAAGAATTAAACTGCGAATTTGCTTTTGTCTGGATTACGGATTTTCCGATGTTTAAATATAACGATGAAGAGAAGCGCTGGGAAAGTGAACATCATCCGTTTACTTCTCCTCGCCAGCAAGACCTGGATATTTTAGAAAAATCCCCGGATAAAGCTTTAGGACGCTGTTATGACCTGGTTTTAAACGGCACAGAGCTTGGCTCCGGGTCTATCAGGATACATAAACAGGAACTTCAGGAGCGTATTTTTAATATTATCGGGATTGAAAAAGAGCAGGCGCAGAAAAGATTTGGATTTTTGCTTGAAGCTTTTCGATACGGAGCTCCGCCGCATGGTGGCGTTGCTTTTGGTATAGACCGGCTTTTGGCAATATTAGCAGGAGAGGCAAGCATTCGCGAAGTTATTGCGTTTCCCAAGACTCAGAAGGCATTTTGCCCTTTGACCAGCGCACCGTCGGATGTGGATGAGAAACAGCTGAAAGAGTTACATCTTGCGATTAAATTGAAATAAAGTTTAACTTTAGGGACATTTCTTAACGTTAGGGACATCTCTTAACAAGTAATTTGCCTGTCAAGAGATGTCCCTGTAAGAAATGTCCCTAGAAAAAGAAAGGATTTAAAAATGGATAAACAGATAAAATTTGCAGTATTTGTCAGCATCGCATCAATGTTATTATCCGGATGTGTGGTAAGAACCTATCAATACACCAAAGATAGAGTTGATCAGGATTTAACAGAAGGAAACCACGGATATATTCAAGGCAACCGCCCTGAAACTCTGGAAAATAAAAATAGGGAGCCTAAAAGGACATTTCAGGCAGTAGAAGTTGAACTACATTCACCATTGAAATTTGTTAAGAGTAAGAAATCTGCTCCTGAAGCTTCTGAATTAACTACGGAAGAAGCCGGGAACCGCGGATATGTTAATCAATCAGAAAATGCCGTAGAAGAAAAAACAGAAGATTATACAGTTTTAAGAGGAGATACTTTGCAGAAAATCTCACAAAAAATTTACGGCACCACTAAAAAATGGAATAAAATTTTTGAATTAAATGTAGGTTCCTTAAAAGGGCCTGATAAAATTTATTCCGGTCAAGTTATCCGAGTGCCTGTCCGAGTTATGAAAGAAACCAAGGAGAACTTAAAATAGTTTACAATCACGACCTACGCGGTCGTATTTTCGACCGCGTAGGTCGAAATAGGTAAAATTATGGAAAAGGTACTGCGCGTTTCAACTAACGAGGAACTACAACAGCTTTTTGGATCGCGTGATGAGAATATTCATTTTATTGAAAAAGAATTAAAAGTAAAAATCACCCTGCGCGGAGAATATTTAAAAATAGACGGCAGGTTAAATGACGTAGAAAAGGCTCAAACAGTAATAAAAAACCTGCTTTCTCTTATTCGCAGCGGAGAGAAGCTTCCCAGCCGGCAAGAGTTTTACCACTTATTACAAAATCCTAAAAACGACAAAAAAAATACTCAGAAGAAAGAACTTTCTGGAGAAAAATTGCCTAGTATCACTAATAATTTCTTAGGAAAGCCCATAGGCCCGCGTACGAAGGGGCAGTCTGAATACGCTGAAGCCATAAAAAATTATGATATAGTTTTTGCTTTGGGCCCTGCCGGCACAGGAAAAACTTATCTTGCCATGGCAGCTGCGGTTGAGGCTTTAAAAAAACAGGAGGTCCGCCGGATTATTCTTACCCGGCCTGCGATAGAAGCAGGGGAGTCGCTTGGTTTCCTACCCGGTGATATAAATGAAAAAATCTCTCCTTACCTACGGCCGCTTTATGATGCTATCTATGACATGCTTGAGGCAGAACGGGTTGAAAAATACATTGAAACCGGAATAGTAGAAGTTGCTCCGCTTGCTTATATGCGCGGAAGAACTCTTAATGACGCTTTTATTATACTTGATGAAGCGCAAAATTGTACTGCCGAACAAATGAAAATGTTTCTTACCAGGCTGGGTTTCGACTCAAAAGCCGTAATTACCGGAGATTTGACCCAAAGCGATTTACCGGGCGCAAAGCCAATCGGGTTATTACAAGCGCAGAAAATCTTAAGTGATATTGAAGAGATAAAATTTATTTATTTAAGCGGGGAAGATGTTGTGCGCCACGCTTTAGTACAAAAAATTATTGAGGCATATGATAAAAATAACCGCCAATAAGAAGCTTTATTTTTTCCGTAAATACTTAGATATAATCGTTATCTCAGCACTGCTTATCTTAATAAATAGCCTCCTTAAGCTTGAGCCGGTAAATGTCCTTTCTATATTAATAAGTATAATATTTTTAAAAAAACTATACCCTGACTTAAAAAATAAACCTTATAAACTGTTAAATTTAGGATTAATATTTATTTGTTTTTTTGTAGTTTCTTACTTTATTATTATAAAATACAATTCGGTTCAATTCCTGCCTTTTTGCGTGATCCCGATGCTTACGATGCTGCTTTTTGATGAATCAATAATCGCGTTGTTATTGACACTTACTTGCGCTATAAGCGTCGCTATTCTTAATGGTAATGATTTTTATACTGTGGTTATTTTTTTAATCAGCGGCATATCTGCAATCATGCTTTCAAAAGGTATCCGTAGGCGTATAGAAGTAATACGCACAGGAGCAATTATAGGACTAATCCAGGTAATTACTTTATTTTTTATAAATAGTTTTAAATTCACTAATCCTTTAGATTATTTTATTTTTTTTGCAAACGGAATTCTTTGTGGAGTCGTCGTTATGTGGATGCATGCCTTACTTGAGCATCCTTTTAAAGTAGCGACTGATGTTACGCTGCTTGAACTTGCGGACTTTAACCACCCGTTATTGCAGCGCATGATTATGGAAGCGCCCGGTACATACCATCATAGCCTGATAGTAGGCAATCTTTCTGATGCCGCCTGTAAAGCAATAGGGGCTCATGCGCTTCTTGCCCGAATCGGGGCATATTATCATGATATCGGAAAACTGCAAAAACCTGAATATTTCAGCGAAAACCAAAATTTAAACGAGAGCAAGCACGATAACCTCACTCCTACAATAAGCAAAATGGTAATTATGAATCATGTGAAAGAAGGCGCGGAATTGGCTAAAAAATTTAAACTTAGCCCGAGCATTATTGATTTTATCGAACAACACCATGGAACAAGCCTGGTGTATTATTTCTACCGTAGGGCTTTAGAAGGAAAAGATGAGCACCAAAAGGTGGAAGAAGAGGGTTTTCGTTATCCCGGGCCGAAACCAAAAAGCAAAGAAACAGCGGTCGTTCTTCTTGCTGATTCGGTTGAAGCATCTATGCGTACCTTGCGCGACCCTAGTTCTGCAAAAATCGAAGAATTGGTGCATAAAATTATAAATAATAAATTTATCGACGGACAACTTGATGCCTGCGAATTAACACTTAATGATTTAGAGATTATCGCAAAAGTTTTCATCCGTATCTTAAGCGGAATATACCATAATAGGACTGCCTATCCGCAACAAGAGGCTAAAAAGTAGTAATGCTTCCGCCGCGTATATTTAAAGAAACAACAGCTATAGTTTTAGCTAAATTAAAATATACCGGCTCTGCGCAAATAAACCTGCTTCTTGTAGACGATAAGCAAATCCGCAGTTTGAATAAATGCTACCATAACAGTAACTACCCTACTGACGTGCTTGCTTTTGATAATCGAATTTTTAAAAAAGATGAAATTATTGCCGATATTGTGATTTCAAGAGATACGGTGATGCGAAATGCTAAAATTTACGCTGTAAGCTATAAAGAGGAATTATTGCGCTGCTTCATTCACGGGCTGCTCCATCTTTGCGGTTATGATGATTTAATAAAAAGCAAGCGCATGCGAATGTTTAAAAAGCAGGAAGAGGTTTTAAAACTATGCCGATATTAAAAGCCGAAGTGTTTGTGCTTAAAAAGCATGATTACGGAGAAACATCTAATATCGTTAATTTTTTTTCGCGGGAATACGGGAAATTTAACGGAATCTTAAAAGGCATTCGCGCAAAACCCGGAAAATTCGCCAGCACCTTGGAATTATTTTCACATAACAAAGTAATATTCTACCGTAGCCGTAGTTCCAGCCTCCATCTTGTGAGCCAGTGTGATATTGAGAATAACTTTGACCATACGCGCACGGATTTAGACAGGATCACTGCCGCAAGCCTTATAACTGAACTGTTAGACACAGTCATGCCGCAGGAAGATAAGAATGAAGAAGTTTTTTCCCTTGCACTTGAAAGTTTTAGCGCACTTAACAATGGAGTGCTCCCTGATAAAGTAGTTACGGTCTTTAAAATAAAAGTGCTTACTCTTTCGGGATTCAAGCCAAATTTTGATTCTTGTATCAGCTGCCGGACCAAAGTCAGCGGACAGGCAAAATTCAGTTTGGCAAAAGGAGGGCTTTTATGCCAAAGCTGCTATTCTAAGGATCAGTCAGCTCGAAATATTTACCGGGGAAGCATCGCCTCTATTCTTTATATAGAAAAAAATAATTTTACAACCGGCCTTGGCCTCGGGATGAACTCGCTGATAAAAAAAGAAATCGACCTTCTGCTCAACTCATTCTTAGTTTTTCATCTTGAAAAAGAACTTAAAAGCCAGAAAGTTATTAATAAGCTAAAAAGTTTTTACAAGACACCCGGCGCAATCTGAATGTGCGCCGGTGTTGACTAACTGTCAAAGTTTCTACGGGAGGGTAAACCTATGAAAATAGCAATTATCGGGCCCGGAGCTATGGGCACACTTTTGGCTGCGCTTTTTACCAAAGCAAAAGAAGAGGTGTTTCTTATAGATAAAAATGAGGAGAGGGCAAAAAAAATAAACGAACAAGGTGTTTTTGTTGAAGGCCTATCCGGTGATTGGCCGATAAAAATAAAAACTATTGTCCAATTAAAAGACCTTACGGCTTTTGATCTCTTAATACTCTGCGTAAAGTCCTACGATACAAAAGAGGCTATCAGCCGGCTTAAACCAATAATCAAGCCCACAACTTACATCCTTACATTGCAGAACGGTATCGGAAATATTGAAACAATGGGGGAGATCATTAATTCCGACCAGATTATCGGAGGAACGACAAATTTAGGCGCAACTTTATTATCTACCGGAAAAGTGCGCTTCGCCGGTAAAGGAGAGACTATTATCGGTAAATTAGACGGTAAAATACCGGTAGAGATGCGCGCCATAAGAGAACTTTTTAATAAAGCGCACCTGGAATTAAAAATATCGCGGGATATAAAAGGCCTTTTATGGTCAAAATTAATCATTAACGTTGGAATAAATGCGCTTACTGCGCTTACTCGCCTTCCTAACGGAAAACTTATTGAATATGAAGGCACGCGCAGGATTATGCGCGATGCAGTAACTGAAGCCCTGCGCGTAGCAAAACGTAAACGCATCAAACTGCTTTATGACGATCCGCTTGCTAAAGTAGAAGCAGTTTGCGAAGCAACCTCGGAAAATGTTTCTTCAATGTTACAGGACATACTGCGAAAAAAACGCACAGAAATAGATTTTATTAATGGAGTGATTGTCAGGCAAGCGCAGGAATTAGGAATACCGGCAATAACTAACAGAATTTTGCTTGATTTAGTTAAAACTGTGGAAGCAAGCTACGCGATATGATAGAATTAAACATGACGCAAAAAATGTTTTATTGTTTTTCCCAACTGGTTGATCGTCCGGTTTTTGATAAAAGCGGGCAAAGTTTTGCTACAGTTTATGATATTATTGCTACACCTACAGAAGTATACCCGTTATCTTCTGCGCTTATTATCCGAAAAGGTTTTCCTAATAGAAAATACGCGGTGGTCCCCTGGCAGGAAATCGAAGGAATTAATGATAAAGAAGTTAATTTAAAAATTGACAGTAAAAGCATTAAATTTCATGAAAAACACGATAAAAAAGACGAATTGGCGCTGCGGCGTGACATACTTGATCAACAGGTAGTTGATACTTATAATCATAAAGTAATCCGCGTTAATGATATTCATTTTGTAGTTGTTGACCGGGCATTAATGGTTGCGCACGTAGATATTAGTTTGCGTGGGTTGATCAGAAGGCTGGGTTTTGAAAAACAAATTGATTTGATGGTAAAACTTTTTAATAAAAAAGCCGAATACCTGAATACCGAACACCTTATCTCCTGGAAATATATCCAGTCGCTTTCTATAAATCCGGCGTCAAATACAATTAAAATAGACTTACCTCAAAAAAAATTCGCCACAATTCCCGCAGCAGACTTAGGAGAGATATTCCAGGATTTAAACATTCAGCATCAAATCGCGTTTTTTAAATCTCTTGATATTGTAAATAAAGCCAGGATATTCGCTAATGTCGAACAAAAAACACAGAATTCGATTTTTGAAGAACTTGATAAAAAAGATACGGCCGAACTTTTAAGCAATATGCCTTCAGACGATGCAACAGATTTCCTGGAAACCCTTTCTAAAGACAAAATCGATGGTATTTTAAGTGTTATGGAAAGCAAATATTCACGCAAACTTTCACAACTGCTTGGATATTCAAATGATTCAGCCGGCGGCCTTATGACTACGGAATATTTTGCTTTTGTTAAAAATACACCCGTAGAATCAGTATTAAAGCAAATCCGGGAAAGGTCTTTTAAGGTAGAACCGGCGCAATTTGTCTATATCGTAGATGAATTTAATCACTTGGTAGGCTCAACAAATTTCAGGCGCATGATTTCTTTAGAAACCCAGGATCCGGTACAGAAAGCTGCATTTCCTAAAACTTATTTTGTCCAACTTAATTCCGGAGTAAAGGAAGTGGCTTATTTAATGGAAAAATATAAATATTACGCTATTCCCGTAGTTGATGATCAAAATGTTTTACAAGGAATCATTACTGTTGATGATATCTTAAGCCAGGTTATTTCTATTGCCTGGCGCAGGCTTAAAAAAATTAAAGTTGCGCCAAAACAATGAAAAGAAAAACATTAAAATTTATCGCTAAATTGAGTATCTTCCTTTCGGTAGTCGGGCCGGGGATCATCACCGCTAACGTTGATAATGACGCCGGCGGTATTACCACTTATTCGGTTGCCGGCGCGCATTTTGGTTATGCACTTATCTGGTCATTCCTGCCGATTATCGTCGCCTTAGTGATCATACAGGAAATGTCAAGCCGAATGGCGGTAGTTACGGGAAAAGGCCTGGCTGATCTTATCCGCGAAGAATTTGGGGTAAAAATTACATTTTACGCGATGATGGTGCTTATTTTTTCTAATATTTTTAATACGATTTCAGAATTTGCCGGTATCGCAGCAAGCGCGGAACTTTTCGGGATCAGCCGTTATATCATGGTTCCCATTTGCGCTGTTTTTGTCTGGTGGCTGATTGTTAAAGGAACTTATAAAACTGTTGAGAAGGTGTTTCTGCTTGCTTGTTTATTTTACGTTTCCTATGTAATTTCCGGATTTATCTCTCATCCTGATTGGAAGGAGATTGGTAAAGCCGCCATTAAACCGGAATTTGAGTTTAATAAGGGGTATGTTCTTATGCTCATCGGAGTAATCGGGACTACAATTGCTCCTTGGATGCAGTTCTACCAACAATCTTCCGTAGTAGAAAAAGGAATTAAACTCAGTAATTATAAATACTGCCGCTGGGACGTTATTATTGGATCGTTTGTGGTCAATTTAGTAGCAATCTTTATTGTGATAGTATGCGCTACTACGCTTTTTAAAAACGGCATTCGCATTGAATCTGCAAAAGATGCTGCTCTTGCCTTGAAACCTCTAGCCGGTAATTATTGTTTTTATCTTTTTGCCTTTGGCCTGCTTAACGCGTCGGTATTTTCTGCCTGTATTTTACCGCTTTCTACGGCATATTCGGTTTGCGAAGGAATGGGGTGGGAAGTTGGGGTGAACCGCCGTTTTAAAGAAGCGCCGCAATTTTACGGATTATACACTGCGATTATTGCCATTGGCGCGCTTGTAATTATGATCCCTGGAGTAAAACTTATTCCTATTATGCTGCTTTCCCAGGCAACTAACGGATTACTCCTGCCGTTTGTTTTAATTTTTATGCTGCTTTTAGTTAATAATAAACGCCTGATGGGTAAATATACAAATTCTCGTATTTATAATATTTTAACCGTTCTGGTAATTATAGGAATGATCGGGCTTTCTTTCGCGTTATTTTTTATGAGTTTTTTTAGTTAATATCAGGGACATTTCTTAAGATGTTATTTACACGCTAAGAAATGTCCCTAAAGCCTATGAACATTAAAGAGATCCAATTATTAAAAAACAAACGCAAGCTTTCCATGCTTACTGCCTACGATTATCCTTTGGCATCGTTTATGGATAAGGCGGGCCTCGATATGATTTTAGTTGGGGATTCTCTTGCCAATGTTGTCCTCGGGCTTAATTCCACTACTGAAGTGGGAATGCAGGAGATGCTGCATCATGCAAAAGCAGTTACGCGGGCAGTAAAAAATGCTTTAGTAATCGGTGATATGCCATATGAATCTTATCAAACCAACCCGCAGGAAGCGGTAAATAATGCTAAGCGTTTTATTGTTGAAGCAAAATGTGGCGCTATAAAACTTGAGTGGTTTGATAAATGCCTGGAGGTAACTGAAGAAATTATTAAGGCAAATATTCCGGTAATGGGACATATTGGGCTGACACCTCAAACCGCAGACAAAATCGGCGGATTTAAAGTCCAGGGTAAAGACGCAGAGGCTGCGCAGCGGCTTATAGAGCAGGCGCTTGCGCTTGAAAAACTTGGTTGTTTTTCGATTGTCCTTGAATGCGTGCCGGATAAAATTGCCGCAATTATTACAAAAAAATTAAAAATTCCTACTATCAGCTGCGGCGCAGGCCCTGATTGCGACGGGCAAGTGCTGGTAACTTATGACCTTCTGGGATTATTTGAACGTTTTACCCCGAAATTTGTCAAAAAATACGTCGATCTGGCGCCGATAATCATCGAAGCTTTTAGCAAATATAAAAAAGAGGTTGAGGAAGGCAAATTCCCCGGCCCGGAGCATAGTTTTAGCATTAAAGAAGAGGAGTTACGTAAAATAATCAATA
>ERZ1292633.5328-Hain-H41-02um-R1-5328-length-11641-cov-5_pt1 | contig 11641 bp, 9 predicted proteins | sample MGYA00564406_ERZ1292633 | MGnify/ENA primary metagenome ERZ1292633 (study PRJEB36523, sample SAMEA6512639) | groundwater metagenome | collected 2019-01-08 | study: AquaDiva: Metagenomics assemblies of 32 groundwater samples
TACCTTCGCCATCATAACCGATACAATGGCCGTCAAGCATATCTCCCTCTACTTTAAAAGAATGGATAATCTTATCCGTGGCTCCGAAAAGCATGAGAAGCCCCACCAGATTCTTGTCTTCTTTTGCCTTCTTGTAAAGTTCAACTGCCGCATCCACTCCCGGGCCAAAAAGCTGCCGAGTGTATTCCTTAGGCACATGTATCGGTGGAATATAATAAACATTGGGTTCTAATCCGAACTGGGGATAAAGCGGTAAAGCAATCTTTTTAATATGGACTAAATAATCAATCGGGTTATCTTCCCGCGGCTTATCCCACTGGCTGATAAAACCAAACAACCTGATTTTCCCAACACAATTTATAACGCACTGGGGCTGGAGCCCCTGTTCCACGCCTGGATAGCAAGCGATACATTTTTCAGATTTTCCGGTATAAGCCCGGAAGAATGATTTTTTATACGGGCAGGCGCGGACGCATTCCCGGTACCCCCGGCATCTTTTCTGGTCCAGCAGAACAATCCCGTCATCTCTCTTATAAATTGATTTTCTCGTGCAAGCCGCCAGGCAGGCCGGATGGGTGCAATGGTTACAAATCCGGGCCAGGTAAAACATCCAGGGCTGATGCGGTATCTTAATATACTCACCCTGATGAACCGGCTCACTTATTTCATCCTCACCAATATTTGGATATTGATAATCGTCTTCTTCCGGCTGGAAACCGGTAATTTCTTCGCCGTAAGGCGCATTTTCAAAGATTGTTTTACCCGTATAACGTTCACCGGACCATGATTGCCCGTTTAGTTTTTCCAGAAGCCGAAGATCCCAACCCAGCGGATAAAATCCCCAGGGCTTGGTTTCCACATTATTCCAGAACATAAATTCCTGCCCCTTACCGGCGGTCCAGGCATTTTTACAAGCAATGGTACAAGTCTGGCAGGCAATACATTTATTAGTATCAAAAACCCAGGCCACCTGTTTTTTCGGACGGGTTTCGGGATATTTGTACGCCATTTTACGTTTTAATTGCCAGTTATAAACCGTATGTTCCATGTTACCTCCTCAATGACCGGTCGCGTTTAGGTAATAAATCCACCTTTTATAAATTTTTTCATCGGATCGGTTTCATAGGTTGGCCGCAAGCCCAGTCGGGCCGGACGCCAGAGCGCCTGGCCGTTAATTCCGCCGTCTTCGGCTTTGGTCAACTTGACAAAACTATCGCGGGGCGCACCAATGGTACAATGCACATCAGCCGCGAAGCCGGTGGCAATCACTGGTCCGATCGTATCTTTTCTGACCAGACTATCCGTCATCAAAGTAGGCCGCAACCAGCTGCGGGTGCAACTCTGATGCGAGCCGAATCTGAACATCGACTGATAACCGGTCTGCTGGTTACGCGCCAGTCCATCTTTATTTTGCAGATGACCTTTCACCGAACCATAAGTGGCGCCGTACATATTAAACCACGATCGACTAATGGTCGGCGGAATGCCGTAATAATAGCGCGCCCGTAACATTAATCTGGATAATTGATATTCGGAACTATCCTTTTTCTTTTCTCCCCGGTAAGGACGGTCTTCCGGGTCGGCATCGACCCAGATATAATCACCATCCTGGATCCCTAATTTCTTCGCATCATCCGGATGAATATCAATATATCCTTCACCCACCCAGGGGGTTCGTTTATCCTTACGGCTAGAGTCGCCGAAAGGTCCGAACCAACAGGCCATCAGATCCGTATCCACCGGCGTAGTATGCGCCCCATGACGATATTTAGGGGTTATGTAAACATGCGTATAATTATATTTTTCCGCCAGGGGATGTTTTGATTTTAAAAGTTCTTCGGGCGTCAAGACAACGTTTCTGACCTGACGGGCTTCACTGGAGCGTTCTTCTTTTTTATGGATCCCGTATTTCTCCGGTCCCTGAGGCCGGATGGCCGGGTGAGGTTTAGCCACAATGACATTCGGTTCGTAAACCGTACCGTCAACTGTTTCGCGATGAACCGGCAGGTTTTCACCGTATTCAATAAATTCATCCTCTTCCCGATAAAATTCCAGCCGGCCGGTTTTGTTATACCATTGTTTGTTTTCATGGGCCTGTTCCCAACCAATAATTTTAGGATAAGTCCGACTCATCAATAAAGCCGGGATGCCGTTTTTGGCATTGTTTTCCAGATCCTGGATCTGATAACCTTTGGTCATTGAAGAAGCATTCAAAATTCTCTGCAGATACGCCTGGACATTATTATCAGAAACAAATTTCCAGTAATCCGCAAAACGGTGATCATTTAAAAGCCGGGCTAAAGCCGCGGAAACGCCGGCCGGGACTTCAATATCGCTGCGCGTATCATGAATGCGTTTCAGCGGAGAACGCGGAAAAACTTGCAGGAACGGGTTGGTCACGGAAGCGGTCATATCCGGGACGTTAAATTCCCCCCAGGAATCAACCGCAAAAACGATGTCCGCATATTCACAGGAAGCCGTCCACCACCAGTCCGCCACGGTAATCATCTCAATCTGAGGGAGAACGTTTACCACCACTTCATAATGCCCTTTCATATTTCCCAGGATGGAATTTGAGTTAGAGAACATCATTGATTTGGTTGGCGTGGGGATATGAGTTTTGCCGGTAAAGAGTTTCTGGCCTACCCTGAGCGGCTTATCGCCGTGGCCGTAATAATGAGCTGATTCATATTTAAAATATACTTTAGGCCGGGCTTTTTCCTTGGGATTAAGTTCAATATCAAACGGATTTTCCATGATATACTGCCCGATTCCATCAAAATAAGCCGCCCGGTAATTACCGGCAAAACTGCCGATATTGCCGCTGTGGGTACCGATATTCCCGGTTAAGGCGCAAACCAGGAAGATCGCCCGGTCTTTTAAATCGGCGTTAAAGAACTGGTTCGGTCCCATGCCCACGGCAATTAAAGTCTGTCCTTTATTTTTAGCAATCTCCCTGGCTAAACTTAAGGTCGCCTCCACCGGCGCCCAGGTAATTTTAGAAACCGTCTCCGGGTCAAAATTGTCCATCAGATACTTTTTGACCAAACTGAAAATAGTCGTTACCTTAACTTTTTGGCCCTTGATCTCAACTTCATACTCACCTTCCAATTCAGGGTTAATATTTTTCTTTTCAAAATATTCACCCACCTCGTCGCGGGTAACCGGGACAAGTTTATTAGTGTTTTTATCCCAGACAACGAAATTACCCCAAGAATTTAATAACTCTTCTGAGATGTACTGTTTTCCGCCTGATTTAATCGGCAGCGGCGGCTTTTCACCTTTTTTCATCACGACGGTATCCCGTCGCTCAGCCGGCGCCTTAAATCCGTCAATGACTTCTTCGGCGCGCAAGAGTTTTAAATTATCTAACCGGACCAGGAAAGGCAAATCAGTCCGGCTTTTTACATAATTATCATCATATAATTTTTCGTTGATTATCACCTGAGCCAGCCCCAGGGCAAAAGCCGAGTCGCTGGCCGGGCGAATAATAATTACCTCATCTGATTTAGCCGCCACCGAAGAATATTCCACCGTAACCGAAATCACCCGGGAACCCTTCACCCGGGCTTCGGTCAACCAGTGGCTGTCCGGCATTTTGGTGGAAATCCAGTTCATCCCCCAAGGAATAATTAATCTGGCATTTTCCGCCGTGACTAAATCAAAATCAATCGTCTGCTGACCGGTTACCATCGGATGTCCCGGCGGCAGGTCGGTATGAAAGGAATAATTATCCCAACCGCGCCCCCCTAAAGCATCGTCCGGCGAAACACTTCTTAAATGGGTATCCAGCAGGGCCATTGAATTAGCCAACCGGTACATTCCAAAAACCCGGGTGGCTCCTAAAAGCGGCATCCCGCCGCGGAATTTCAAAGCCTGGGTGCCGGCATTCTTCATCGCTTCAATCGAAACCTGGTCATAAATCCCCTGTTGCTGCAATTTTTGCTTACCCTCTTCGCCGCTATAAGTTTTACCAATATTGATTAACGACTTGGCGGTGATTTCAAAGGCTTCATCCCAGGAAACGCGGATAAAATTTTCCTTACCACGCTGGAAATACTCCGGAGGCGGCTGCCCGTCAATCCCGCGCGGGAAATCGGCTTCCACCCATTTTTTAAAACCTTCTCGGATCATCGGATATTTCACCCGGCGGGGGCCGTACATCCGCCGGTTGAACGCTAAACCTTTCTGACACACCCGCGGTTCCCAACGGGCTGAAGCCTGATTGCCGTACAAGTCTTTGGCCTGACTGTAACCGTAACTCGGCCCGATACGAGTGATGATATTGTTTTTAACATACGCTTTTAGCAAACAATTATGGGTATCATTCGGAGCGCATAAAAAGTGGAAAGTAGAATCGTATTTAAACTGGTCGCGGTAGATCTTTTCCCAATCACGCGCTGGATAAAAATCTAACGGATTATCAATCTCCGGAACAAATTTTAAAGAAGCCAGAAGCGGATGAGTTAACATCAAACCGGTCACGCCGGAAGCGCCGGCCCATAAAAAATCACGCCGTGAAATTTTTTTCATATATTTCTCCTAACTACTGATTACTGAACTATTGCGAAATGCCTCCCCTGTCATTGCGAGCGAACCCGCCGAGGCGGGTGAGCGTGGCAATCTCTGTTTTATGCGGAAAATACGAGATTGCTTCGTCGCGGAGTTTATCCCGATATTCCATCGGGAGAGACTCGAAATTACCCTCTTTTTAGGATAGGATCTATTACAAATCCAACCCAAAATAAAGATCGCTCCTTTGTGAAAAAACGAACACGTCTACGCAAAAATAAATAAAAAAAACTATTTTATTTTTATATTTTGAGTCTGTTGACAATCCCGATATCCATCGGGACACCCTGAACGCAGTGAAGGGTCTCATTAAACACAGAATTAGACCCTTCGTTTCACTCAGGATGAGACTGTTGAAAGGTTTTTCAACAGTCTCATTTTAAGAAAAAGCAGGACGCTTGTCAAAAGAATTATTAAATTTAGTTTCCCGCGATAATTTTTTAATGGTTAATTTATCAAGAACCTTAAAAAGTTTTTTTTGGATCAAATCAAGCTGAACGTTTAACGAACAGCCGTTCTGCTGACTGCAACTTTTTTTAGTTCGGCTCCGCTCACCACTTTTTTTAACCAAGCATTTATTAAGGCCGACCGGCCCCTGGATAATCTCTATTATTTTTCTAACACTGATATTTCCGGCGTTTTTTACCACCGAAAATCCGCCCTGCGCGCCGCGGTGGGAGCAAATAATTTTTTTACTGGTTAATTTTTGGAATATCTTATAAAGAAATGCGGACGGAATATCCAGCTGGCGGGCTACTGAAGAGACGTCAAATATTGTGCCCTGGGGAAATCCGGCCATATAAATCAATCCTCTTAATGCGTAATCGGAACTGCGCCTGACAACTTCCATAAAAATTCTAATCTGGACTAAATTAGTCTTATATTACTCGAAATTTACAATGTGTCAATAAAAAAAATAAAAAAATTTGTAAGATTTTTTTTTAACTCTCACGGCCGGCATTTTATAATTTTGCAGTTCGGCGCAAGCAAGCAAAATGAAAGTTTATCCCTTTGTGATTTTTTGTCATAATGCGTTATCGTATGACTTTGGTGAGCATAGTGATTATTCTAGTTTTTTAATAGCCGCGACAAATTCTTCTGCCTGTTTAACAGACTCAGATGCGTCTTCTATGGATAATTTCACATATTCTTTATAGTCGCCCTCTTGTCTGGCGTCAAATAGTTTGTGCAGTATCTTTGAATAATATTTATCTATTTTACCGGTATGTATAAACTCCTTGTCAAATATAGAAATAATACCGACGTGTTTGGAGGTTTTTAGAAAGAGGGCTAAAACAGCATAAAACACCGCATAATATGCCCTATTTATAATAGACCGCTGGCTAATTTGGTATTTTAACATCTTTTTGGCATCCGAGAGCGTTTCCTCAGCCTGGGTCATCCGACAGTTGAAAAGCAATTGCCTATCTGTCATACGATAATGCCTTCCTCAACAATATTCATTACCAGTGGAGATGCCCTCAACGGTGATTTTTCAATTTCGTCCCGGCTGAAAATTAGAGATGAAATGACAATAGAATGTTCAAATCCTGTTTCCCAGATAATGTCAAAAATCTTTGCTTTCAGTTGTTTATCAAGTACTTCTACTTCCATAAATACATCCAGATCGGAATATTCTTCGTCATCACCTCGTGCCCTTGAACCAAAGATTCTAAAATCAACTAAGTCAATAATCCCGGATAGTCTTTCTTTCAGTTCCCTGGCTATTTCATAATCCTTCGGTTTCATGATAATTTCCTTAACAAATATTTATTATAATAAAATCAAAAATAGAGTCTGTCAATAGTTTTTTATATAATTATTGGCGAATTATAGGCGATATTCCCTTGACCCCGTTAGAAATTATGTGTATGATCTACATATATTATGATTACCAAAAAACCGATCCCCCTTCCGCTGGCTATGATTATCTGCGATACGGTCATTGAAGACCGTTTCACCGGCAAGAAAAGTCTGATCGGTATTTTCAACACCATCACGGCTTTCCAACTACCGCTCCGTCATCCTTCCCTGAACATTTTTTGTATTCTGACCGAAGGCATCGGCGAATATGAAAGCATTCTGCGTTGCATCAAACTTGATACTAATGAACCAATCATTAACCTCAAAGGGCCGATTATGTTCCCCAATCCTCTGGCCATCGTAGAATTTAATTTTGACCTTAAAAATGTGGTCTTCCCCTCGGTCGGCCAGTATGTTTTTGAATTACTGTGTAATGACCAACTGCTAATCAGCCGCAAATTTACGGTGGGGGAATTCAAGAAAGAAAAACCGGCCGGCAATTTTTCTTGACACTTTTTTGTTAGTTTGGTATTATTTGCATTTCCTCTCAATCTAAATCGCTTTCGGCGATTTAGTTAAAAGACTTTTGCGAAATTGATTCTTTTTTATAACTAAATCATCAAAGATGATTTAGTAAAGGTATCAATGTATGGTTTCTACTTTGCCCCGCCCCGGCGGGGTGGCCACGGTTATTCTGGCGGCCGGAAAAGGAACCCGGATGTATTCGGACCGACCTAAGGTTCTGCATGAAATCTGCGGAAAACCGATGCTGGGCTATGTCCTTCAACAAGTCCGGGATATCGGCGTTAACCAGATTTATGTCGTCATCGGTTATCAAGGCGATAAGGTCCAGAAAACTTTTAAAAACGAACCGGTTTTCTGGGTCAACCAGGGCGAGCAACGCGGCACCGGCCATGCCCTTTCAGTAACGGCCCCAATGTTAAGCGGTTTTGAAGGAAGCATCCTGGTCCTTTACGGCGATACCCCTTTAATTACCACGGATATTTTAAAAAAATTATTTGAAACGCATCAGGCCCAGCCGGAAACCGCGGCAACCATCCTGACCTGTCAACTGGATAACCCGTTCGGTTACGGCCGCGTCCTGCGGGATGACCACGGTCAGATTCAAACGGTGATAGAAGAAGTTGAAGCAACCGACGACCAAAAAAAAATAAAAGAAGTTAATGCCGGTTTTTATGTTTTTGACCCGGGTATTGTTTACCCTTTGCTGAAGGAATTAAAACCTCAGCCTAAAAATGGGGAATATTATCTTACGGATATAGTTGGTTTATTAATTAACCGCGGCAAAAGAGTCGCCGGCTATCTGGCGCCTGAACCGGGTGTTTGCCTGGGTATTAATTCACCGGCCGAACTAATCAACGCCAACCGGTTAATGCGCCAGCGGGTTACCGAACACTTGCTATCGCAAGGCGTCACGATTATTGACCCGGCTAACACTTATATTGAACCGGATGTTACCATCGGACGCGATACGGTCATTTATCCTTTTACCGTTATGAGGGGAAAAGTAACCGTCGGAAAGAATTGTTCGGTCGGACCTTTTAGCCATCTGCGCGAAGGAACCGTCCTGGAAGATTACGCTAGGGTAGGTAATTTTACCGAATTGAAAAAAACATTATTAGGAGAACATTCCAAAGCCAATCACCTGAGTTATCTGGGCGATACGGTCGTCGGCGAGGAAGTCAATATCGGAGCCGGGACGATTACCGCCAATTATGACGGAAAAAGTAAATACCAGACTTTCATTGAAGACCGGGCTTCCATCGGCAGCGGCACGATTTTAATTGCGCCGGTAAAAATCGGTAAAGGCGCCACGACCGGCGCCGGAGCCGTCGTCTCCAAAGGTCAACATGTTAAAGACGGGGAAACGGTGGTCGGTATTCCGGCCGAACCTTTGAAAAAAAAGAAAAAGAAATGATCCAACTAAACACAAATTATATACGAATAGTCATGAATCTAACCTAGATAGGCATCGGAGTAAAACTTGTAGTGAGCGGAGCCGAACTATTTGTGTTAATTCGTCCCGCCCTGGCGGGATTCGTGTCGATTCGTGTTAACATAAGAGGAGATAATAATTATGACTCGCCGAGAACGTTTACAGGTTTTCAGCGGCAATGCCAGCCACGACCTGGCGTCAAAAATTTGCGAACATCTAGGAATTTCTTTAGGTAATCTGGAATTACAACGTTTTCCGGACGGTGAAATTGATCTTAAAGTTAAAGATGATGTCCGGGGCAGCGATATTTTTGTCATTCAATCCACCTGCCCGCCCGTGAATGAAAATCTGATGGAGTTATTAATTTTGATTGATTGTTTCAAACGGGCTTCGGCGGAACAGATTACCGCGGTCATCCCTTATTTCGGCTATGCCCGGCAGGACCGGAAATCCGAAGGACGCGTTCCCATTACGGCTAAATTAGTCGCTAACCTTATTACCAAAGCCGGAGCCGACCGCGTGTTAACCATTGACCTCCACGCTACCCAGATTCAGGGATTTTTTGATATTACCGTTGACCATCTCTTTGCCAACCCGGTACTGATTGATTATTTCCAACAATTGAAAATTCCAAATCTGGTGGTGGTCAGTCCGGACGTCGGCGGGGTTAAAGTGGTTCGGGCTTATGCCAAAAAATTATCAGCCCCACTGGCGATTGTGGATAAAAGACGCAGCGGTCCCAGAGAAACTGAAGCGGTTCATATTATCGGAGACATTAAGGGAAAAAATATCATTATCGTTGACGATATGATTTCCACCGGCGGGACGATTGCCCAGGCCGCCCGGGCTCTTCAGGCCAGGGGCGCCCGGGATATCTATGTTTGCGCCACTCACCCGGTCCTTTGCGGCGACGCAGTTGAAAAATTGGAAAAAGCGCCCATCAAAGAGATGGTCGTTACCGATACTATTCCTTTTAATCATAAAAATAATAAAAAATTCATTAAAGTGCTGTCTATCTCCAAATTACTCAGCGAGGCCATTAGAAGAATTCATAACAGCGAATCGGTCAGTTCGCTATTTACATAGGAGGAAAAAATTATATGGAATGGGTTACTTTAAAAGCCGAACCTCGGAACCAGACCGGAACAACCGAATGCATCCGTTTAAGAACCAAAGGTTTTATCCCGGCCGTCCTTTACGGCCGCCGCGAACCAAACCAACTTTTGCAAGTTAGCCAAAAAGAATTTGTAAAAACCTGGTCTCGCGGGCACCGCCTGCTCAACCTGGACCTTCAGGATAAAACCGAAAAGGTGATTGTTAAGGAAGTCCAGTACGATTCCATCCGCGACATGGTCGTTCATGTTGATTTTAACCGCCTCGCGATGGATGAAAAAATATCCGTGGACATATTGCTCGTCCTGAAAGGACAACCTAAAGGAATTAAAGAAGGCGGCGTGTTGCAACAAAATCTTAAAATGCTCGCCGTAAAATGTTTACCAAATGCGATTACGGAAAAAATTGAAGTCGCGGTTGATAATCTGGAACTGAACCAGATGATTCGGGTCAAAGACTTGATCTTACCAACCGGGATAGAAGCGGCGACGGATGCGGAAGTGGTCGTAGTCGCAGTGCATCTGCCGAAGGTGGAAGAAGTTACGCCGGCGACCGAACCGGGAGCGGCTGAACCGGAAGTTATTACCGCGAAGAAAGAAGAAACAACCGAGGAAGCGACCGGTAAGGACGCCTCATCGCCAGGTAAAGAAGAAGGTAAAAAAGCCCATGGCGCTCCGGCTCACCCGGAAGGTGAAAAATCCGCTAAGGATGAAAAGAAAAAGGGATAAAACGTTAAAGACTGTTTTAAATTTTCCGTATCCAACTGTTCCCGCAAGGCGGGACGACGAGTCCCGTCCCGCCTGGGCGGGAACAAAAAGAGGATTATGACACAGCCTGAATGACAATTCCGGAAATTTGAAACAGTCTCTAAAATTTCGTAAAAATTTTCATGAAAATCATCTTCGGGCTGGGTAACCCGGGCAAAAAATATGAACGAACCAGGCATAATCTCGGCTGGCGTGTCATTGACCAACTGGCTAACTCATTTATCACCCCGGGTATTGCTAAATTAAAAAAAAAATTTGAATCCGCCTGCCTCACCATCGCGTCCCCAGAATCAAACCTTAGCCTAACCGGCGAAACTATTATGCTGGTCAAACCGTTAACTTATATGAATAATTCCGGCCAAGCGGTAAAACACATCCTGAACTATCATCCGGAACCTTTAACCAATATCCTGGTTATCTGCGATGATTTTCAACTGCCGCTGGGTAAAATCAGAATCCGGCCTAAAGGTTCGGCGGGCGGTCATAATGGACTGGCTTCCATCATTCAATCGCTCAACACTGACAACTTCCCGCGCCTGCGGGTCGGCCTGGCCTCTCCAACCGCCCCAATTATATCAGGACAAACTGATTTTGAACCGGCCGATTACGTCCTAAGTAATTTTACCAGGGCCGAAGAACAGTCGCTTAAAAAAACGATGCCCGATATCACCGGGGCCGTCCATTGCTGGATAAACGACGGCGTAGAAAAATGCATGAACCGGTTTAATTAAGTGCATCCGGGACGAAAGCCGCCGAATCTATGCAGAACCGATAAAGTTTTATATGAAAGTTTCTTACCAAAGTCACCTCTTCCCGCCGATGAGGCGGGATGAGGCGGGAAACGGAGTACCCCAGATTGTCTCAATCTGGGAGTAACCGAGGTTGAGACAACCTCGGTTACTCCTTTAGGGACTAAATTTAATCGGTTCTGCATAGTTAGAGATATTGCGATCTATCTCTTACATAGTTATACCGGGTTAAATAATCAACGAATTGGTCTAGAGTTTGGTTTGACTCCGAGCGCGATAACCAAAGCCGCCGAACGGATTAAAAAAGGGTTAAAACAACAAAGAAGGTTGAGAAAAGATGTTGGGAAAATATTTAATTCAGTATTCAAGGTTTGACCCTACGGTACTCTATACCTGCGGGATGAGGGGCTTCCCTATGGGGGATATAGGGCTTGGGCATGGGGGATTATCCTATAGGGATAGGGGGAAGTAGGGCTTCTCTACACGGGATATGGGTTATGGTGGTCAGGGGTGCAGGGGATGGGGGTAAGTTGCTTTGGTAAATCGAAAGTTAGTATCAAAAATATTGACAAAAAAACATAAATCTAATTAAAATTGGGATAAATTTTAAAATAAAGACACCGGAAATAAGCAGAAATGAGAAGAAAGCATTGAGAAAAGAGGTTCGATCTATTGAGAGC
>ERZ1292633.5329-Hain-H41-02um-R1-5329-length-11641-cov-5_pt1 | contig 11641 bp, 13 predicted proteins | sample MGYA00564406_ERZ1292633 | MGnify/ENA primary metagenome ERZ1292633 (study PRJEB36523, sample SAMEA6512639) | groundwater metagenome | collected 2019-01-08 | study: AquaDiva: Metagenomics assemblies of 32 groundwater samples
TATCTTCTAAAGAGCCAATTTTTCCAATTTTATTTATTATAGATTGATTCATATGGGTAATGTAACAGAACTAATATATAAACTTTTCTATTTTTATATAAATTTAGTAAGAAAATTTTACGAATTTGTAGTAACCATAAACTAAATAATCCTTCTCATTTACTGTTTCTATCGGAGATTCTTTTTTGCAAGACAAACTATTAAAAGATAAAGTTATTAATACTGAAAAGAACTCTATTAAAATAGAACTGCGTCTTGCTAAAGAATATCTTGATCAAGACAAAGATGCAGAGCTTAAGTCTTTGGCCACAGATTTAAAAAAAAGAAAGCTATCAAAACTCGATAATGAGTTTTTAAATGCACTAGTAGCCTTCTCGGAGAACAATTTAATTTCTGCTATAACTATACTTAGTCAATTGTTGGTTGATAATGAAGCGAATGTAGAGGCTTTGAAATTATTAGCAGAAGTTTATATAGCCGATGATAATTATTTTGAGGCCAGTGCAGCCTATGAGGACTTAAACAAGCTGACAAAAAATTCATATTTGCTTGAATTTTGCCAGGCTATTGTCCTTAATTCTTTGAATGCTGACGGTGAGAAATTTTGTTTACAGGCGGCAACTCAATATCCAAACAATCCATTTCCGATTATTTTTATAGGAATTTCGCAGCGTGAAAGAGGGGACTTAAGGCGTGCAATATTATCATTTAAAAAGGCAGTGGCTTTAAAATCTACAGAAATGGGCCATACGTGTTTAGCCGAGGCCTATTTTTTGAAAGAAAATTACGATTTAGCAATTGAACAATTCAAAAAAAGCATTGAGCTGAGCCAGTATTCCCAGAGGGCTGTACTAGGGCTGGCTTGGGCCTATCTGAAGAAAAAAAACTATACGGATTCACTGGCTACATTTAAGCGTGCCTGTAAAATGAATAGCAAAACTGTGATTGAAATTAGAAAGGCTTTTAAAGAGCTAAATTTAGAAAAAAATCCAGAAGATAAAAACTTCATTAAGCTAATTGAAGCTTGTGGTGGTTAATAGTTATTAAGTGTTGCTATTGGACCATAGCCAATTGAAATTTAGTTTTGCCTTTTAGTGATTTATTGAATTTACACCTAGTCAGCAAATCAACAAGAATCTCTTTCGGCTTTAACGCGGTTTTTACGATAAGTAGACTGGCCGCAACACCAGTAACATAGGCTGTGGCCTGAGACGTTCCAGACATTATTCCGTAGGTATTTTTTGGTAATGTTGAATAAATTAATTTTCCCGGTGCTGCTATATCAATACTGTTGTGCCCATAGTTGCTGAAAGATTCAAGCTCTCCGCTATTGTCTGTGGCCGCAACAGAAATAATATTATCCAGTGCATAGTTGGCCGGGTAGTACTGTTGATTATCTGTGTTTGAATTATTATTACCTGCAGCCGCTACTAATAAAGTATTTTTTTTCGCTGCTTCCGCTATGGCTTGATATTCCGGTGCATACCGGCTGCCGCCCCCGCCAGAGTAGTTGATAATACGAGCTTGCATTTTAACTGCATAATTAAGTGCTTTAGTCGTATTGAGTATATTTTTTGTGTCTGATGCGTTTGGGTCGTAATATTTCAGTATCATAAGACGCGCAGACGCTTCAGACGTGAAATTTGCGCTGTGTTTCTGAAATTCTTTTTTTATTATCCCCGTGATATGTGTTCCATGCCCATGCAAATCAGAAACATCGTTATTATTATCAACAAAATTCCATCCATGGAGATCATCGACAAATCCATTGTCATCATCATCTATTAAATTGGTCGCCTTATCTTGACCTAAAGCATCGACTCCCGATTCGCCACTATTAATCCAAATAAATTTTTTCAAATCATTATGTTTTACGTCCGCACCGGTGTCGATTATGGCAATAACAACATGATTATTTTTTATATTTAAATTGTAGTAAGCGTTTTTATTTATGGCGGCATAGTTTTTTTGTGTTAAAAACAAAGCAATACCCAGAATGATTTTTTTTCTCATTGTAAACCCCGATTCGAATTTTTTTAGTTGTGTGTAGTAGCGGTATGAAATACTAAAGCAAGCGGGGTGCCAGCTTTAAAGTGAGTTTAAATGTAGATGAAAACTGTCTAGGGTGTAAGCTGTATACTAATCCTTAGACAGTGTGAACTTTTATACAGTCTTATTATGATACGCTCTAAGCGACATTAGGCGTTTTAAGCAATTTACCTGCAATTGTGTACTTATTACGACCAGAGCTCTTTGATTGATAAAGGGCCAAGTCAGCCCGCTTGAGCCAATCTGATGTCGTCTCATTCTGTAATAACTGGGCAAGGCCCATGGAGATAGTAAAACGTATACTATGCTCACCCTGCAAAAAAACCTCATTGCGGATGCGTTTTTGAACCTCTTCCGCGCGAACTACGGTGTGTTCAATATTGTGGTTTGGTAGCACAACAACAAACTCTTCTCCACCGATTCGGGCCACCATTTCTTCTTCTTTGCTAAAAACTTGTCTCAATATAGCAACGCACTCTTTTAATACAAAATCGCCAATATCATGTCCGTAAGTATCGTTGATCTTCTTAAAGAAGTCGATATCGAGCATAATGATACTCATTTGCCCGTTATTGATTTTGTTCATTTGTACCAGTTTTTTTAGGTATTCATCAAAACTCTTGCGATTACTGGCTGAAGTTAAATGATCAACATTCAAACTATTATTAGCTTCTAGAAGTTGTTTTTTTACTAAATCTAAATTCTTTTTAGTACTGACAATGCGTTTATTGCGCATCTCATTTTTTTGACTCTGATACTCAACGTATGAGTTTATAAACTCACGAGACTTATGACGAAGAATTTCAATGGAGTTAGCTTCGACAGCTTCTTTTAAGTCTTTTAGGTTGGTTGCCAAATGTTTTTCTTTAAGATTTTCGAAACGCATATCTTCACCTAACTGATCAGCAAAATCCCAGACTATTCTTTTAAAGTCATCAAAGGTGTTCTGCACATAGGAGTATTCGTCAATTCGGTAACTTGAAAAAAACTGACGGATTTCAGAGAGGGTTTTTTCAAGTTGCTGTGGGTCAGCGTTAACAAGGTTTTTAGCCATGGCATCAAGTTTTTCCCTGACTTTGCGGATGGAGTGTTTTTCTATATCAAAAAGATGCTTATTATAAACATCAATCATGTAAATTAAGGTGGCCTTTTCTTCATTGATTATTGGTGGCCCATTTGGTGATGGCGCACTTTGATTATTATGAAAGGAAATATCCAATTGTTCCAAAAGTTTAACAACCCATTGCTTCAAGCTAGGCCTCCCTAAAAGTCGGTACTATTTCTTTTCGGTATTTTGAAGTTAAATTGTAGTTTTTTTTAAAATTAAAAGAAATATGTCTCATTTTGAGAATAGTCTTAAACGCGGCATGATAGCAGCATGATATTAGTGGACTCATTGTATTTAAGGCATCAGTCTTAACTGACCTAGTAGTTAAAGCGAGGGCGCGATGAGTGTTTCATACTGGCTTGATAGATCGAATGAATCTAAACGAAAAAACTTTGACGTGGTGATTATTGGTGCCGGGATTACGGGTGTTTCAACGGCTTACTGGCTTAATCAGGAAGATCCTTCATTAAAAATCGCTATTATCGAAAAGAATCGCTTGGGTTTTGGGGCTTCCGGCAGAAATGCAGGTTTTGTGACCTGTGGCTCGGTCGAACATTTTAATCGGATGATCAATAAGCATGGACTTGAAGAGGCCATCGAAATTTGGAGATTCTCTGAAAAAAATCTGAATTTGCTGATGGAAAAAATTATTCAAGACGACGAAAGCGCTATTGAATTTAAAAAAGGCGGCGCTTATTCGCTGGCGGCACAAGAGAATGAATTCGTTGAACTTAAAAAAGTCTCTGAAGTTATGGCTTCGCTGAAAATACCGGTTGAAGTGTATAGCAGCGATGAAGTTCAAAAACGTGTTGGCGCAATCAATTTTGTGGGTGGTATAAAATATGTTGATGATGCCTATACAAATCCGCTTAAACTACTACAAAAAATAATGAGTAAAATCAATGTCACGCTGATTGAAATGACGGAGGCCAGCTCTGTTGTAACAACTCATGAGGGCACGCGTATAGTTAAAACTGATAACGGCGATATTGAGTGTGCGATGGTGGTTTATGCCTTAAATGGCTATACACCGATTATGAATAAATACTTTCATGATAAAATTTATCCGACACGTGCTCAAATACTGATGATGGAAAAGGTTCAATATTTTATGGAAGGACCTTGCTATGCCAATTTCTATTTGGATTATTTCAGACAATTGCCCACGGGAGAGTTGCTCATAGGAGGTTTCAGGCAGCTCGAGAAGACTACCGAAGTCGGTTACTCAGATCATGTAACAGAGGTTATACAAAATGCCCTGCACCAGTTTGTCATGAATCATTTACCGCAGTTTACAGGAAAAAAAGTTACGCACCGATGGTCGGGAGTAATGGGGTTTTCGGCAGATGGTCAACCAATAGTGGGTTCATTACCTGAAGACTCTCAGGTTTTCTTTGCCGGGGGCTATACGGGCCATGGTATTGGACTCGCATTTAACACTGCAAAGACCTTAGTTGATTTAATTTATGGCAGAGAAATACCTAAATGGCTTTCGGCCAAACGGTTTACTTAGTTGAAATTAATTTGCGAAATGATATAAGAAGTTAAAATACATATAATATAGAAAGAGGATTTATGAAAAGACGAGAATTTTTTAAAAATTTGGCCGAAATTTCCGGCGTAGCAGTTGTTGCACCTATTTTATTTACAGTAGTACAAAGTCAGGCTGAAGAAAGCAGGCGGAAAAAAGCTGCCAGCGGCGGGTCCGATATGGTTTCACCTGACGATCCTGTAGCCAAGGCTGTCAAATATACTGAAGCCTCTAAGGTTGCCGGTAAAGACTGTGCTAACTTTGTGCTATTTGTAAAAGCTGATGCTAAGGGCGGAAAAGAAGTTGGTACTTGTGCTTTATTCCCTAAAAAATTAGTTGTTGCTAAAGGCTATTGTAATTCTTGGGCTAAAAAAGCCTAAAGCGACTTGTCCTATTTTTTAAGCAAATATAAATTTAGCGAAAACTAAATGGCCCTACTTTTGTATTTTTAATTTGGTATCGATCTTGCTCTTTGCTTCTTCGGAAACAAAAAGAGGGGACAAAATGATACGATTTTTTTTAAAAATAACGACAATGACTATTTTCGTTTGTGCTATTTCAGGCTTAAGTATGGCCGAAACAGCTCCGGCAGAAAAAACCAGCGCACAAATAAATCGATTAGTTGATTCTGGAAATCGGATAACGGGTAGTTTATCTAAGAATTTATTTAAAACAGAAAGCTACCAAGTTCCTTATGTTGTGCAAGTTCCCTATCAGGATACTGAAACCTATACTGTTGAAGTTCCTTATCAAGATACTGAAACTTACCAAGAAACTGTTCCTTACGAAGAAGATGAGTCGTATACAGTAGAGGTTCCCTATCAGGATACTGAATATTATACAGTTGAGGTTCCCTATCAGGAAACAGAAACTTACGAAGAAAGAGTTTCTTATACTGTTGATATTCCCTATATGGACTATGAAACTGATTACCGACAAGAGCATCGCTGCCAGGATGTTACGCGCTACCGGCAAGATTGTCATAATGAACAAAAGTGTTATTTAGTACCCGGAGGACAGCAGTGCCGCGACGTTGAGGAGTGCGGTGTTAATGTTCACGGACAAAGAATTTGTAAAACACGAAGGGTTTGTGAAGATGGTCAACCTTCGCAAAGATGTGAAACCAAACAAATTTGTCAAAACATTCCTTATACCGAGCGTGAATGCAGCTATGTGCAAGTGCCCTATCAGCGAGAAGTCACTAAATACCGTACTGAGACCAGATATCGCGATGAAACTCGCACGCGTACAGTAACTAAATATCGAAGCGAAACCCGTACGCGTACTGTTGATAGAACAAGAACTGAAACTCGCACCCGCACAATTACTAAATATCGTACTGAAACTCGCACACGTACAGTAACTAAATATCGTACTGAAACTCGTACGCGTACGGTTACTAAATATCGTGAAGAGCAAAAGTGTTGTAAGACAGAAACTCGAGAGGTATTTGATAAGCAATTGCAGTATCAAGTGGTTATTAATTTTCCACAAGAGGCTCAACTTATTGAGAATGAATCCGAAGTGATGATTATTAAGCTTATCACCGCGACTGCGGCCACGGCAGAGGTTCAGCTGCAAATCATCAACTCAATTTTTGGATATAGAATTGCTTCACAAAGTGTTACGGGCTCTACTATAAATATTGAATTGGCCCTTATTCCTAAGTTTGATTTAATAAATGCAGGGGCCACATCTATTAAAGGTTTAAGAGTCAGCTTTATGGGAGCTTCGCAAAAATTTCTGGTTAGCTTTTCTGATTCTATCCAAGCGGCCCGTGTTAGATCAGCATACTCACTTGTGATTTCAGATTTGAAATCAGGAGCTCAGCTCGAGGTTTTAAAAGTTGAAAGGCTTTCTAATGGTCAACTGGGTGCATGGGTTAAAGCGACTGTTGATCCACAAGCAAAGATTAAAGCCACATTAAATGTAAAACGATCAGGCGTGGTTGTTGCGGGTTCTGCGATTGAGTTTAAAGTTGCAGCGACCTCTGTAAAACGAGCCTTACTAAATGGTGATATCAGTATTATTTCAGATTTAAATAATATTGATGTGACTTTGAGTGGCGAAGGACCAGACTCTGTACTAATAGTTAATGATTTAACAGATGAGTTAGCTGACGTAGCATCACAATATGAACTCACACTTGAACTTCAAAATAGTGATGATTCGTCGGTTAAGTCAGGCACTCAGGTTTTAACCAGGGAGCAGCTTAAAAACAGTATGATGCGCATTGATATCGCTGCGCTTATTAATAGTGCTCAAGATGAGAAAGTTGAGCTTAAGTCCGGAGACTCAATTACATATTCATTAAGTGTAGTGAGAACTGGTACGGCTACGAGTTTACTAAAAGGCAAAGCAGTTAATTTATCAGTGCCTCAGGGTATTATAGTAATTAAATAATCCATGATGTGTGGATGAGGCGCTTTTTAATCAAAGCGCTTCGTCTATTAAAGCGCTTCGCGTTCCCATATCTGTGTGCGTCCTAAAAGCGAAAATCCAATAAAGCCGCGGAGCTTAATTTTATTTCCTTTTTCGATCAATTCAATTTTACAAGAATAGGTCTTGCCATTATTGGGATCAAGAATTTTTCCGCCAGACCATTCGGTGTCCGAATCTTTTTTTAAATCATTTAAAATCTGCATTCCGATAATCAACTGATCTTTTTTATCACCGGAGCACTTATCGCATTTCGGATTTTGATCTTCTTCAGGTTTTTTATAAAGTTTTTCAATTTTACCGAAAAGTTTACCATCTTGTTCAAAAATAAATATAATGGATTTTGGCTGTTTGGTTTCATCGTCGATGGTTTTCCATTTTCCAGTGGGTGTTGTTTGTGAAAAAACATTTAAAGCCAAAAACAGAATAGATAAAGACAAAAATAATTTCATTGATAACTCCTCGTGATCCTATATGTTTACGCTAAATTACCTTAAATTTAAGAGCATTTCAATAGCTGTGCATTTGCAGGGCTTGCCATCTAAGACACAAGTATAATCGACATTTATCCAATAGTTCGGATGTTCAATAATTTTTTTAAAACCCAGATTGCTAAGATATTTATAAGATGTGTTGTCGGGGGATTCTTTCCAGCAATGAGCCACTACAGCTTTGGCGCCCAATTTATTAAAAATCTTTAATGATTCTGCGGCCAGTTTCGGACCCCAGCCTTGGCCTTGCAGCTCAGGCGATATAAAAAGACTCTGGAAATAAGCAGTTTCAAAAAGCTTAGTCGGCCACAAATCCACTCTTAGTTTTGCGCCTTTACCCTGTGTCCAATTTCCTGGTGGAAGAGCTAAGCGTAAGCCTTTAACTTCTTGGGTCGTATCATCAACTAATATAAACGAACAGTTTTCATTGGTATTTGCGATTGATTTTTTTTGATACTCAGTTAATTCATCTATTGAATAATAACCATGGCCAACTACTTTATCGGTGAATACTTTAACGCTTTCAATGTCGGCGGCCAAAAATTCTTTTATAATTATCAAAAATAATTACTCTTCGTCATCGGACCCTTCATCTTCATCCTCATCAAGGTCGTCGTCCTCATCTTCTTCGTCCTCATCCTCATCAAGATCTGCAGTGGCTTCGATTCTTAGTAGCCAGCCTTCTTCGTAGGGATCTTCTTGAATAAGAGAGGGCTCATCGATAACACTGGCATTAACCTCTATAACAGTACCCTCGACAGGAGAATAAATATTTAAAGGGCCGTCATCGGTTTCAATAACTCCAATAGCCACATCTTCTTCTACTTTTTCTTGTTCAGGCGGCAAATCAATTGAGGTGATTTCAGTTATTTCCGACAGACCTTCATCATTGATTCCAATTGTGATAATTCCGTCTTCTTCTCGGTACCACATATGATGACTGAAGTTTTTTATGTCGTCGCTCATTTGCATTCTCCTTCAATAAAAGTGCTGCTTAAAAAGCGAGTATTAAACTTCCGTCAAGTTGTTTAGCCAAGCAGCTTATTTAATATCCACCAAAGTGCGGATTCGGTATATTCTAACGAAAAAATTATAAGGGTCAAAGTATGTAAGTGCTAACGCAGATATAAAAATTTGCGATTTAGCAAAGTCTTTGATAAAAGACACGAGCTTCGTTCGAGTTACTGTATTGAATTTTAGATTAAAGAAAAGTTTTTGCTGTCAAAAGTCAGAGGGGGATGTATGACGACAATGCGTTTTTTTGTTATTGGTTCGTGGACCGAAGGCTTATTTCATTTTCAAAAATTAAAACCGTTTATAGTATCTAATCAACCGGCCAGTTTACGGGCCTTAGTCTACAAGCTGCCTATTGGATTTCCCGTAATTGTAGCGCAAAATAATAGCAACAGTGTAGGCGCCGATATAAATGCCGAGCAAATAATTGAACAAGCTGATGAAATTATAGGCCAATTGCTTGAGCTTAAAAATGACGATACATTATTAACACTTATGGACTCTTTACATGGGGTGAGGTTGGCTGACCCAAGTAAGGGTCTGCACAAGAGATCAAGCGTTAAAGTTACCACAAGCTCTGGTGACCAGGACGAGGCCCAGGTTTATTTTTTTAATCCACTCAAGTTAAAGGCGAATGCTCATCGTATTATGGGCGGTGTGTGGCGGGAATACTTAACTCTGAACCCACCTTTGACGGAACGTCTTACCGAGAAGCAAAAAACTTATATTTTAAAACTGGGTTCTATAAAGGGGCGCGACATCGTGCCGATTAATGATTTAACACTCTACCGAGAATTGATGAAACTTGAGTTGATTGTTGATAAAGGCCGCAGATTAGCATTGAGTTCTTTAGGAAAAGAAGTTTATAACCATCTGATCTGATGGAAGCAAATAATTCACCACTTAGTCCACTATTTAAAGTTGTTTTACTGGAACCTGAAATACCTCAGAACACAGGTAATATCGGGCGTACTTGTGTTGGTACTAATTGTGAGTTGCATATTATCGGACCCACGGGTTTTGAAATCACAGACGCTAATTTAAAAAGAGCAGGGCTTGATTACTGGCAACATTTAACCTGGCATCAGTATAAATCCTATGATGAATGGTTTGCGCAAGTTGAAGATCCAAAAAGAGTTTTTTATTTCAGCACCAAAGTAAAACAAACTTACTTTGATGTTCAATATCAAAAGGGTGATTGGCTGGTTTTCGGTAAAGAAACCAAAGGGCTCCCACCTGAAATCATCAATAATAATTTAAACCAAACTCTTACCATTCCTCAAACGGGCCCAGTCAGGAGCCTAAATCTGGCTACAGCTGTGGCGATAGCTGTTTATGAGGGGTATAGGCAAGTGAGTCACTTTAAGGCTTAGATTTAATTAGCGGGCCCAATATAGGGTTGTCATCGAGGCGGCCCATATTGCTGGGGTCTGTTTCCTCGCGGTTCCATTTAATAAAAAGAGCCAGATTATTCGGTAACACAGCGGCTTTAGCAATTGAAAGATTATCAAGGGCCACAAGTATTTCGCCACGAATGTTTGCAGAGACCTCGGACATATCAAATAATAGCAAATTCAAAAAAATCGGAATAAATACTTCGCCCAATTTTTCAGCTCGAAACAGTTGAGCCTCCGAGAGATCAGTCCTGAGATGATATTTTTCCAAGTTTCTGTAGGGACCTAATAAGACCTGACCAATTTGGGCAACATAGCGTCTAACATCTTCAACCTTGTCGTGATTTACTAACTGAATGATATCCGTAAGTATTTTTTCATTTAATAAATAGGTGAAACTTTGCTCTTGAAGCTCTGGTTCGGTGAGTTTATAAAAAAGTAAATACCAAACCTGGGCAGCCAAAGCTCTGATCTCGTCAGGGTTTTCTTTTTTCAGTAAGTCAAAAACAATAGTGGCGGCGCTCGTAGAGTAGTGCCCCTGACCCTTAATTAAACTTAAGGCCGAGTCTAAAACTTTATGATCATTTGACGTTTTAAGAAGAAAAAGGGCTAATTTACGCACTTCGCAATTGGGTGATCCATCAGAATTATAGTAGGCCGCCGTATGAATATCTATGTCGCGGTTTAAATTTACAAGATTTTCATTACAGGCTGAGGCCGGTTTTAAACCAAAAAACATCACTGAAATAGCTATAAGATTAATACGTTTCATGTAGGCTACAATTTATCAGAAAAACTGCTGGCGGGGAGATTATTTTATAGGTTTTGAATTGTTTACTAAAAAGTGTTAAATAATTGTACAGTATTGCCTACTTGAGCGTTTAGGCGCGTTTTTTCTTAAGCTCCGGAAGATCAAAGTTTTGAATGTTTATTTTTAATTTGGCTGAATGTTTATTTTTTTTAGAGGCAATTGTTTCACTCTTTGGTCTTATATTAAGTTCCAAAAAGTATCCCAGTTCACTTAAACCCTTTTCGATTGTTGCTAAGGTCGGGTTTGCTTTTGGATTTTCAAAAACTTTTGAATAGTTTTGTTGTGAAACATTCATTAGATCCGCCAATTCCTGTAAACTTTTGTTGCCATCATTCTTTCTTGAGAAGCGCATCTGGTAGGCTAAGGCCAAAATTGAGTTCACAGGGATTTTGGTGAGCATGTTTTTTTTAAGACTTTTGCCCACCAACCTGAGGCACTCCTCGGGCATTTTTACAGTAAGGTTTCTATCGTAGTTAGATTCAAGCCATCCGTTTAGGGCTTCCTTTGCATTGGTTAAGGCTTCATTAAGAGAAACGCCTTCAGTTACACAGCCTGTAAGACCTGGGAACTCAACTAAAAATGATCCGCCTGACTGAGAGACAATTGCTGGGTATTTCATAGCTTCCTTTATTTGCTGAGAAATTTTCTCAATTTCTTTTCAAGGCCTTTTCCTAAATCTTTCGAACCATGTGCGGGAATTGAAATAGTTTGGTTTCCTTTTTTCATAATATGGTGGCTTCCATTGGCTTATTATCAAATATTAAATCAAATGATGTTGGGGTGAAATCGCTATATAAACACGTA
>ERZ1292633.1719-Hain-H41-02um-R1-1719-length-23315-cov-7_pt2 | contig 11637 bp, 8 predicted proteins | sample MGYA00564406_ERZ1292633 | MGnify/ENA primary metagenome ERZ1292633 (study PRJEB36523, sample SAMEA6512639) | groundwater metagenome | collected 2019-01-08 | study: AquaDiva: Metagenomics assemblies of 32 groundwater samples
TCACGATGACGCCCACGGTCAGCGCCACGTCCACCGCCGCCGAGAACGTCACGATTACGCCCACGGTCACTGCGAGTCCGACGTCAACACCAAGTGCCACGTCGCCGACGACAAACGCGACGACGACATCGGCTTCCAGCGCCACAACTTCATCGTCGACGGCTGCCAACAGCAATGCCACGACGACGACGACGAGCAACAGCAGCAGCACGACGTCGCCCTCGAACGCAACCTCTCCAAACGCGACGACCACCAACTCGTCCTCAAGCGACACATCGGCGCCCACCACGCCGACCACCACGGCGGTTCCCCTCCTCGCCGCGACCCTTTCTGGCAACACATCCGTCTCCCAGTTCACGGCGAATGTCGCCAGCGTTATCGGGGCGAACATCGAAATTGTCAACACCACGGTCAACTCAGACGGCAGCGTGACGGTGAGCTTCAGGGTGACGGGAGTCACTGCCCCGGGGTCTCCCTCGTCGGTGTCCCCAACGACCGCCGCGGAGGCGGAAACGAAGCTCCTCAACTTGAATCCGCAAACGATGCAGGAACTGGGCGTCACGAGTGTCGGCGCCGCCAGCGACAACGGTGCCACGCCCACACCCTCACCGTCTAGCAGCATGACCGTGTACATCATCGTCGCTGCCATCGGGGGCGTGGTGCTCATCGCGCTCGTTGCGTTTGCAGTCATTTACAGCCGCATGTCTTCGCGAAAGGCTCGCGACAAAGAAATCCGAGCCGCGCTCAACGACAAGGAGGAACTCACGACCCTGAGTTCCAGCGTCGAAAATTCCGCAACGGAAGCGTGACAAGCTGGTTGTGCTTCGCCGCTGTAGGTATTCCGAGGGCCCCCATGCCGCAAAGGCACGAGCGTGCGGGCGCGCAAGGGGCACGAGCGTGCGGGCGCGCAAGGGGCACGAGCGTGCGCGGTGATGTTGGTTTCCCACTCCTCTTCCCTGTTTTTCCTCTCTACCTTTCCGTGTCTAACCTTCGAAAGGAGTGTCACGCCGATCAACCTTTCTCTCTCGCTCTCCTTCGCCTCGCCTTTTCCCGACGCTTTCGTCGCCGACCGCTTTTCCACGGAATCAACTTGCGGGAGAAGGGATGGAACGGGAGCGCGCAGAAGCACCCCCCTAACTTTTTTCCGTGGCACCCACATTAAAGCATCTATTTTACATCGGCATCGGCAACAGGACGACGAAACAGAAGCTTCCCTATCGGTGCTCGTGACGGTGTCGTTGATTTGCTTTGCCTTCCTCTTGGTGGTGACAGATAAGCAGCAAAAATCTCTCCCAACCGTGAAGGCTATGGCGGGCAGAATCGTCGTCCGAGGGATTCTTTTTTCAGTTGGTCTGGACAGACTGAGACTCAGTTTGCAGTGAAACGCCGCTTTCTAATCGTCCGAGCGGGTTCACAATGCCCCTGTGTGACGTTTGCTTGGTGGCTAGAATATGCATCGATCTTAAGAGATGCACTCAAAGACGGCTTTTTTTTGCCGGCCAAATAAATGCAAATTATTTTAGAGGCAAGAAAAACCCCGTATCGCCGTTCAGCTGACTTTGCGTTTGTGAGTTGCACTCAGACTCGCGCAAGAAAACGCAAAGTACAGTAAATTTTTAAACGTTTATTAGAACGTCAAACCAAAAATACCAGCGGTTTTCACAATCCTCCCGATGTGTGTCAGCACTCGTTTTTCCCGTTGGCGTAAGGATCATTGGACTGGGAAAATTAATGCCGCTGTGAGATACGATGCGCCGCTTTCTAATCATCCGAGCGGTCTCTTTCATTGGCCCTTTTGCGATGTTTGCTTGGTGGCTAGAATTTTAATGACCTTGCGAGGAGCACCCGAAAGATGTCTTTTTGGTTCGGTGCATTAATGCCGCTGTGTGATACGCTGCGCCACTTTCTAATCATCCTAGCGGTCTCGTTTTCATTGGCCCTGTTGCGATGTTTGCTTGGTGGCTAGAATTCAGATGAAGGCGAAGCGAGGAGAGTCCGAGCCAGGGATGTGATGTCAGTCGCAGCCAGTTCCTTGCTTGCTGCAAATCCACGCTTCCGCTTCCACTTTCATTGTTCGTGCGGAAAGCTGCAGAATTTTTCTCTTGGGATGCGACACGCTTTGAGTAACATCTTGCTGATGGCGACAGTCACCACGTCGCTGCTGGCGGTCAGCGTACAATCTGCAGCTTTTCCCGACGACGTCGTCGTGAGCGAAGGGCAAAACGCGGCACGCGTGGCCTTCGGCCCTCCGCATCGCCTAGGTGGCGGGTTGAAGCCTGTCGACAAATCAAAAAAACACTTTGTGGTGACTACACCGATGCCACACGAGATCCTCTCCGCCGCGGACGTCCCTCGAAACTGGGATTGGCGCAACGTATCTGGCGTCAATTACGTGAGCAGCAGTCGCAATCAACATATTCCAGTGTACTGTGGATCCTGCTGGACCCAAGCTACCACCAGCAGCCTGGCCGATCGCATTCGTATCCAACGGAACGCACGCTTTCCAGACTACATGATCCCTGCCCAGGTCATCGTGTACTGTGTGCCGGATGGCTGTGCCGGCGGCGACCCGGACCTTGCTCACGCGTACATTCATCAAAATGGTATTGGTCCGGACACGTGTCAAATGTACGTCGCACAAGGGTCGGGGTTCGAGTGCTCCCCTCTTAGACGCTGCATGGACTGCTCTTGGACCAACAATTCGTGCAACGCAGTGGAAAACTATCCCAAGTTTGGCATCTCTGAGTTTGGAAACGTGCTTGGCGTGCCGCAAATGAAGGCAGAAATTTTCGCCCGGGGGCCCATTGCGTGCGGGATTGACTGTGCTCCCATCGACGGCAATTGGGGCTGGGGTCCCGACAAGGATAAAATTTTCACCGGTGGTGCGGGATTTCTTTCCATTTCACACGAAATTGCCGTCGTCGGTTTTGGCTACGACCCCGAGGAGAAAATGGATTACTGGATCATCCGCAATTCTTGGGGTGAGTACTGGGGCGACACAGGCTTTTTTAGGTTGAAGATGGGTGACAATCTTATGAACATCGAGGGGAATGCGTGTTCGTGGGCTGTCCCGACGATTCCCCCTGAATTGATGTGAGGATATAAAATGGATGTGACCCGACTCCAACGTCTGTTGTGGGGGGGGGGGACGGTTCCTTCGTTCGTCGCGAGTGACCTTCATGGCGGTGCAACATACGGGCGGAGGGAGGAAAAGAAGCGACTCAGCAGCAAACCTCGTTTGCTTTTGTTGTACTATGTGCGACGGTTTTCGTTAGTCCGACAAAATATCATAACGTTAACTCATCCAAAACAATAAAGAAATGGCGAGCGGGCTTGAACTTTCGTCCAACTTTCGCCTTTCCGCGGTGCATGGCATGTTGTACACGGGGGGAAACACAAAGTTTGACCCGAGCAACGCCTCACAGCCGGTGCTCCTTTCCCCTGTGCGAAACCACCTGACGAAGGTTCAACTCGTCAGTGGTGCGACCAGCGCTCACACCGTCTGTAATTCAACACTGCAGTGTTTCGACCTGTCGAGCGATGGCGATCTCGCCGTGGCGGTGGGAAACCGCGGCCTTGCGATATTTTATTCCTTCTCGGCGCAACTGCCTTTGGATTCCATATCGTTCCCGCCACATTGTCGCATCATCAGTGTTCGATTTAGTCCTTGCAACAAGTACGTGGCCCTTGGACTCGACAGCACGTTGCAAGTCTACGCGGCACCAGCGACGCGAACCGTTTCGTTTCACAGTTCGCCTCCGCTGCTCAACTGGCACAACTGCTTGAGCCAGCAGATCACTCACATTGAGTGGACCCGCGACAGTCAACACCTGCTAGTGAGTGGCGCCGATGCCAACATCAAAATCGTGCCGCGGCTTTCGAGGCATAGGAAAGGCCTCGTCGCCGCTCAGAACCACTTGTCGGGTCATCGCAAGCCGGTCATCGGGGCGTTCTTCGCTCCCACGGCTAATTCATTGGAACGAGCGGGCGAAAATGGACAGGCGTCTCGTATTGTATCTGTAGCGCAGGACAATTGCGTCATTCTGTGGATCCGGTCAGCCACGACGAGGCAGGAAGTCATGGCCGTCGTTCACGCACAGAAACGCCAGCTTCGCCGCCTCGGCGCGTCTCACCGCCCGCGACCACATCGTCGAGGCGGCGATGACGATGAATCTTCCGATGATGAAAAGGGAACGACAGAAATCGGCGACGACGGTGGCGGCGGCAGGGCTCCTGAGTCGTTTTTTGAAAAGTCGCGTCGGCTTGGGGCACTAGCTGCGGAAGGCGCTGCCGCAAACGGCACCACCGTCGACGAGGACATCGCCGCGGCACTCACTCAGAGGGGAGACGACGCCTACCTCGCCGATGTCATTCGGTACGTCTACGACATGAAAAAGAAGTTCATTTTGAAGCACGACGGGGACATCTCCGCGGTGGCTTACCACGAAGCCCGAGGCGTGTTGGCGCTCGGCTACACCTCCGGCATTTTCGTCATTCACGTTCTCGACGAACTCAACCAAGAGCTACCTGCCCTTCAAGAATTGAGTGTGTCCTCACAGGCTTTGACCGCGTTGTCTTTTAGCGTCACGGGCGACTATGTGGCCGTCGCGAGTGAGGCGCTCAAGCAACTTATCGTCTGGGACTGGAAAGCGTCGAGCTACGTCTTGAAGGAGCAAAGTCACTACTACGACGTCAACGTCGCGGCCTTCAATATTGACGGATCGGTCGTTGTCACGGGCGGCGAAGAGGGCAAGGTGAAGCTGTGGAACGCGTCGTCCGGGCAAGCGCTTGTCACGTTCACGGAACACGTCGCAGGTGTGACCGGGATTGCGTTCAGCCACAGCACCAACGCCGTGTTCACATGCTCGAAGGATGGCACCGTGCGGGCTTTCGACACGACGCGGTACCGAAACTTTCGTGTCTTTCATCCTGCGCAGCCCACTCAATTTAACGGAATCACCGTGGATCCTTCAGGGGAAGTGGTCGCGGCCAGTTCCAATCGTAGTTCGACCGTGACCCTGTGGGCGGTGCAAACGGGCAAGATTATCGAAGAATTCACTGGGCACGAAGGTCCCGTGAGTTGCGTCGCGTTCCACCCGAGCGGCACCACGCTCATCACGTGCGGCGCCACGGACAAAACGATGATGGTGTGGGACGTCTTCACCACGAGCGACGAGGGAGAGCGACTTCGCCACCGAGCGGAGAGTGTTCCGCTGTTGTCCGATGCCGTTTCGGTCAGCTGTTCTTGGAACGGTCGAAGGATGGCCATCCTCCTTCACAACGGGGACGTCATGGTCTGGGACGTCGTGGATCCCAAGGAGCCGGCGTTGATCCACACGTTCTCGACGGTACACGACGCCGCGGGCGGCTGGCAGGGACGCGTGGGTCCCAATACGAAAAACGCAGATGTGCGTTTCACGCATTTGGCGATGTCGCCTGAAGGTGATCGCGTGCTCTTGTCGGGCGATTGCCGGTGGATCGCGCTTTATCACAGCACTCAAGGATTTTTGCTCGCCAAGTGGCCTGTCACGAGCAACCTGGACATGGAAGGTGCCGTGGAGCAGTTCGACTACCGAAACATGTCGGAAGGGGGCTTCATGATCAACGATGTCGACGTCGACCCTGACGACGCGCAGCTGCGATCGGCAAAGCTGCTTGAATTACCTGGCGCGAACCACAGGCATTTTGCCACCGGGAAGCGCAAGACGAAGCTCGTGGCTCGGTCCATGGACATTGCCTTCGCTGCTCATGGTCGAGACTTCATCGCGGCGACCACCGACGGTCTGCTGCACTACTCGCTTAGCCACCACAGAACAAAGTTTAGCCCGTTGCAACTCACCTCGAACTTGACCCCCAAGGCGGTGCAGCACCTGCTGGACGACGGAAAGTTCACTCTCGCGCTTGCCGGTGCGCTCTTGCTCCGCGACCCTACCTTGGCGACCCTATGCTTTCGTCGAACGCCGGCAAGCGGCATTGCGATTGCGGTCTCGAGCGCGCCCACCCGGGCCTTCCATGAGCTTGTCCGGTGGGTGGCCATCGATGTGGAAACGACCGTTTACACTGAGCAGGCGCTCACCTGGGCGCAGACCTTACTTTTGCAAAGTGAAGAGCCGCTGTTCGGACCGCGCCGTGACGTGCAGGTTGGGTCGGCCCTTCGATTGTTGCACCGCGCCATCGCGGCCATCGGCGCCCCTCTGCGTGACGCCCTCAAGGGCTGTGCCTATACGGCTGCTTACATCGACATTCAGTGCAGCATCGGGAAAGGGGGGGATGCTGCCGCCGCCGCGATATGAAGGGCGACGATTGCCGCATTAATTTGTTCTTTTTTTTCCTTCGGATAACTTTCGGATAATTTCTATACCTTCCGCCTTTCGTCAACGATGGCTCCAAATTCAATCCTTGGAGGGGGGAGGAATCAATTTGGTTCAACAAATTGCGCCCTTCCAGACGACAAAGGTTGGTCTTTCTCTTGGTGTTTTTCTTGCTGCGTAAATTTCTTGATGCTGCGTCGAGTGGTCACCGCTGCTCACGTTGCAACATGCGCCGCCCTCGTCGTGCTGTCAGGAGACGGACGCATGGGATGGAGTGACGATGGCAAGGTCTTGTTGCGTCTGCCGTTGCGTGGAGGCCAATCCCACGGGACCTCGACGTCCTTGACCCATTCATGTGCCACCACTTTTCATTCATCCATATCGATGCGAAGGCCGATGAGCGCCAAATCAGCAAGAGGGATGCGTCCCACCACGTGGGTGATCCACGCCGCACTTGCGCCCCAAGAGCTCTATAGTTTGGCGACATCATCGTCATGTCATGTTGGGCCATCACCTCCAAATTCATGTTCAACGTCGTCAGCTTCTTCAGCTGCACCCGAATCAAAAAGAATCGAACCGGAGGAATGGACCGGACGTGAGGCACGAGGTTCACCAGGACAGAGTTCACCGCCGCTCAATCATCCCGACAGAAAAAGCTCAAGTCCCTCCTCCTCCGTTTTCCACAACCCACCGCTCTCCGCATTTCATTATCAGCGCGACCACAACGCTGCGGACGTCGTTATGAAGCCATTCTCGTCGTCATTCAACTTACCCCCCGGTCCGGGAACGGTGGCGAGCGCGCTTGGGCCCATCGCCCTTCCTAAGGACCATAAGGTGCTCTTTGGCCGAGTTGAAGGACAAAACCGCGGCGAGAATGCAATGTCTCCTACCCTTGAGCGAAATGACGACCTCTTTTGGCTGCGCGATGACGAACGCGCCGATCCCACAGTGATGGCTCATCTTCGCGTGGAAAACGAATTTACGCAGCAAAAGACCGCGCACCTCGAAGCCTTCCGAGAGCAACTTTACCAAGAGCACCTCGCCCATCTCAAAGAGTCAGATACGACCGCCAAGGTGAAGCATGGTCCGTACTACTACTACACACGTACCGTGAAAGGACTGTCGTACAGAATTTACGCTCGGCAGCCGGTCGCCGCCGCCACCATGGGCGCGATCGTGACGGCCACACCTACAGGGACGGGCGACGATGCCACGACGCCTCCTGAGCCGGGAGAGGAAGTCATGTTGGACGTGAATATTCTCGCACAAGGACAAAAGCATTGTGACGTCTCTTCGGTGGAGCCAAGCCCTGGAGGTCACGAATGGATCGCATTCGGCGTTGACTTCAAGGGCGACGAAGTCTACGAGCTTCGCGTGGGGAAGCCGAATCTCAAGGGGACGATCGACGTCGTCGATTCTTTATCGGGTACCGACGGCAGCGTGGAGTGGGGCAACTCGGCTGACTACCTCTTCTACGTCACGAAGGACGAGGTGAAGCGTTCTGATAAGGTCTGGTTCCACCGAATGAACACGCCGCAGTCCACCGATATTCTCATCGCGCATGAAAGCGACGAGCTGTTTTCGATCGGATGTGGCAAGTCAAAGCACGGCCAGCACCTCATCGTACAAATGGGTTCCTCGGAAACAACGGAAATGCACGCGATCGACCTGCAGCAGCTGGGCGACGTCTTGAAGCGAGCCACGGCGGCGGCCACGAACGAAGCGTCCTTGTTGACGTCCGACGTTCGCAAGTTGTTGAAGCGTATTCGTCCGCGTCAAAAGGGGCACCGTTACGGCATTGACATTCATGGCAGCTCGCAGACGGTGTTCATCATGACGAACATGCAGCAGTGTTTCAACAACAAGATCTTAGTCACCACCGTGGATGAGTTGCTTCGCGTGGCAGCAGGTGCGTTCGGTGCTGTCGACGAACCATCATCCAACGCTGTCGAACCGAAGACGGCGGCGGTGGACCCATGGGATGCCTTCGACGTGCTAGTCCCGCACAGCGCGAGTCGGAAAATAGATGGAGTCGATGCGTTTGAAAATTTCGCCTCGCTCTCTGGACGGGAGGATGGCCTGACGCAAGCGTGGTTCATGACTCTCCAAACACATCAACCTGCTAGCGGCGTTCGTCTCACTTTCGGGCCGCTCGTCACCCTCACTTGGCCCGAGCCGATTTATTCCGTGGACGTGACAGCCACACCGGATTTCGATTCGCCCACGTTCCGGGTATTCTACTCCTCCTTGACGACGCCTGCCACGAGCATCGATGTCAACCCCTTGACGGGCGAGCGCCAAACCGTGAAGCGAAAAGAAGTGCTCGGCGGTTACAACCCGGATGACTACGTGGCAGAACGGCATTACGCGACGAGCCCCGATGGGGTGAAAATATCCATGTCGCTCGTCCGCCGACGGGACTTGAATCCCAAGGCGTCGCATCCCACGCTGCTGTATGGCTATGGCAGCTATGGGATATGCATCGACCCCGACTTCATGCAAACGGCGCTCATCTACCTGAAGCGGGGCATCGTGTTTGGCATCGCGCACATCCGAGGGGGGGGTGAGAATGGTCGGCTGTGGTACGAGCAACACGGGAAGTACCTGACCAAGCGCAACACCTTTGCGGACTTCACCGCGTGCGCCGAACACCTCGTCGAGCAAGGCATGACCACGCCTGCCACGCTCGCGATCGAGGGGCGCAGCGCCGGCGGTTTGCTCATCGGCGCCGTGCTCAATCTGCGTCCCGACTTGTTCCGCTGTGCCATTGCGGGAGTGCCGTTCGTCGATGTCATGGTCACGATGGCGGACTCCACGATTCCCTTGACCACCGGGGAATGGGAGGAATGGGGCAACCCGAATGAAAACCGCTTCTACAGTTACATGCTGTCCTACAGCCCGATGGATAACATACACATCGGGCGACCGTATCCTTCTGTATTGATCGTCGCGGGCTTGCACGACCCGCGCGTGGCGTACTGGGAGCCTGCGAAGTGGGCGACGCGGCTGCGACTGGCACAGTTGCCCTTAGTCGAGCCAGCTGGGAGCAGCAGCAGTCTCGCTGGTGATGTCCTCTTGAAAATGGATCTCGAAGTGGGACATTTTTCGGCAAGTGATCGCTACAAGTATCTGCGAGAAAAATCCTTTGAACAGGCCTTTGTGATTTGGAAGATCACATCGTCGCTCAAATAATCGCACTTTCATTCGATCTTTTTCGCTTTTTTAAAAAATGTCGTTCCCCTTCTATTCTGTTGTTGCGTTTTTGCTCGAGAAGGAGAGATGAACGATAGGTACGAAGCAATCTTTGCTCCTGCGTCGGCTTGGGTGCCCCCCTCTTCTTCGTATGTTTTTGTGTGTCTCGAGTTTTCGGTGGTGATGATGACTATTTTCTCATCGAGCAGGTTTAACTAATTCTCTCAAAAAACTCTCAAAATGATCCCGTCAACGTCGTCGATCGCGTCAGCCAAGCAAGAACTTTCCTCTTTCAGCCGACCAACCGCCGGTTCCAAAGCAGATGCTTCTGTTAACCGTGCTGCCCACTCAACACTCACGAGCTGCTTGTTGGACCGGTCGACGGGTTGCATCGCGATGGAGTTCGTCCTCGGCGTCATCTTGATCGTGATTTGCGCCGTCGTGCTTCCTCAATTGCCTCACATCATCCACGACGAAATCAAGAGGTTCGACATCGTGACAAGTCAAAACAGTGGCGGCTACGGCGATTTCTTAAACATGAGTGGCAAAGTTCCCATCAAATTTTCCAACTATTTCTTCAACATCAGCAACTTGGAAGCCGTTCTTGAGCGAGGTGAAATGCCTCATTTAACCCAGATGGGTCCCTACACGTATCGAACCGTCGTGTGGAAACCGGAAGCCTACGTTTCCTGGCTGCCGAATGGTACCGTGCGCTACGTTGAGGGGCAAACGTTCGAATTTTTGCGCAACGAAAGCAGCGGAGATGAGTCGGACCGTTTTTTCACAGTGAACATCAGCTTGATCGGCGTGGTCAAGAAAGCTCAATCTCTCTATAACAACAGCATCGACAACGGCCTGGTATGGACCATACTCGAGGAACTTTTTGGGCTGGGCAAACTAACGCCGCGAGACCTCTTCGCGTCTATCCGGGTGGGAGATTTGTTGAACAACTTAACCGATCCTTTGTTGGTGAAGTTGAACAAACTGGATCCTGCCGTGAAGTCTTGGATCGCGATTCAACCGCAGCGACCTGATCCTAGGCCCGAAGAGTTTCTCACTGAAGCGTACACCGGCGGTCCTCGCTCATCCTCGATAGCCGCTCCGCCGCTCGAGCCGATGCGCTACATGTCTGTGACCATGTGGCACCGACATCAGCCCCTTTCTTTTTGGGCCACGGAGTATGCCAACATGATCAACGGCACTGACGGTACTGTCTACCCTCCCGGCTTGACCCCACAACACGAGCTGTACGTGTTCATTGCCAGTCTCTACCGCAGTTTCAGACTCGTGTGCACAAGCGACGACGTCATCGTCCACGACGCCAGAGTGCTTCGCTATCGGCTAGATCCCCTCCTTCTTCAATCGTCGGAGGTGTATCCCCCCAACGCCGGGTTCAATATCGACCACGCCGGTTTCCTTCCCACGCCGCCGAGCCTCTCGTTGCCTTACTTTTTTTCTCAGCCGTTCTTCTTGGCCGCGAACCAATCAGGCATCAACGTCAAACTTCCAGGTCCCGCGGATCCGACGATTCACGAAACGTTCATTGACATCGAGCCTAACACAGGCGTGTTATTTAACGTCAGCAAGCGCGTGCAAGTGAACATTGCAATTGGCGAAACCGTGCTCGGTGGCCGGGTCATCCCGTTCACACGCGGCATTGCGCCTGCAATATTGCCGGTGGCTTGGTTCGATCAGCACATGGAGCTGCCAGAATCCTTGGCTCAAGAGGTCATTCACAAGGTACTTGACGTGGACCATTCAGTGCGAGCAACCCTTGTGGTGCTCGGCGCGGGCGGTGCGCTGCTCGTGGTGATTGCGTGCGCTTCGGTTTATAGAAAGTGGCTGAGGTGAGGGGTGAGATCGATACTTAAGTATAGGCCCAGTCGTGTCATGGAATGGGCCGTGCCGTGGTTGGCAAATAGTATGGTTCTTTCCGAATAATGGTGTGAGTAAGGGAGCGAAACTGCTTTGTTCTGTTGTGTTCTGCCAGGCTTTTTCGGTACCTTTCTGGGGAAATGTCTCAGCCGCACTCGCTGAAAAGAAAGGGCTCACCCTCGCCGGAGAGCGTGTTGAGTGCTCTGAAGTATGGGGTAGTACGAGAGGAACTCCCATGCCGTGCCGCTGGTTTATGGGG
>ERZ1292633.5330-Hain-H41-02um-R1-5330-length-11636-cov-6_pt1 | contig 11636 bp, 10 predicted proteins | sample MGYA00564406_ERZ1292633 | MGnify/ENA primary metagenome ERZ1292633 (study PRJEB36523, sample SAMEA6512639) | groundwater metagenome | collected 2019-01-08 | study: AquaDiva: Metagenomics assemblies of 32 groundwater samples
ACGAGTGCGACTTTTCCCGTCAGGGTGAATCCAGCCTGGGTCATCTCGACTCTCCTATCGTGACGCGTCGCTCGAGGTGAGCGCGCGAATTCCATCGTTCAAGGCCTCGCGAAGCGGCTCGATCTTTCCGGTGAAGAAATGGTCGGCGTGCGCCACTACCCTCAGTTCCACCCGCCCCAGCGGCGCCAGCCGGTCGCGCAGCGCGGTCATGTCGGCCACGGTGCCGTACTTGTCGTGGTCTCCCTGCACCATCAAGAACGGCCACGGCAGCTGGTCGAGAAACTCGAATTGCCTTCCGTCGACGTTCCCGCTCGCTGGAAGCCCGAGCCCGATCATGAGCTCCACGTCCGGATCCCGGAGCGCGAAATTGAGGCCGATCCAGGATCCGAAGGAGAAACCCGCGACCCACAGAGCCCGGCTCCCCACACGTCCGCGCGCGTACGCCGCGGCGGCTTCCAGGTCGCCGATCTCGCCGTCCCAGCCACTGTACTTCCCTTCGCTCTTCCCGACGCCGCGAAAGTTGAAGCGAAGCGTCGGATGCCCACGCGCTTCCAGCGCGCGATAGACCGTGTGGACCACTTTGTTGTGCATGGAGCCGTGGTGCGCAGGGTGGGGATGACAGATGACGGCAGCCGGAAGGACCGGCTCGGCAACAGTCCCGTCGCTCCAGAGTCCTTCCAGGACACCAACCGGGCCCGAAAAGAGGACCGTTTCGACCTTCCTTGCCTGCGTCATTCGCCTCCCGATCTCGCCATTTGCCCCAACCACCACCTGCCGGGCCACATAGGGGAGCCTATTCAAGCGGACTTCCCGGCGTTCCCGGCCCCGAGTTTCTCCGGTATACTCAGGGTTCTCAACACTCAAATCCCGCGATCAGGAGGCATCTTCCGTGGCTCTTCGTGCCGACACCACGACCTTTCATGGCTTGAACCGCCCCGATCTCGTCGACATCTACCGGCTGATGCTTCTCTCCCGCCGGATGGATGACCTCGAGATCAAGCTGAAGAAGCAGAACCTGATCTACTTCCAGATCAGCGGCGCCGGGCACGAGGCGATCCTCGTTGCCGCCGGCAAGGCGCTCCGGACGGGCTACGACTGGTTCTATCCCTACTACCGCGACCGCGCCCTCATGCTCACCCTTGGCATGACGCCGCTCGAGATGCTTTTCGAGGGTGTCGGCGCCGCGGCCGACCCCAATTCGGGCGGCCGCCAGATGCCGAGCCACTGGGGCCTGAAGCGCGCGAATGTCGTCACGCAATCGAGTCCCACGGGAACTCAGTTCCTCCAGGCCGTCGGATGCGCCGAGGGGGGGCGGCTTCTCGCGACCATCCAGGAGATTCGCGACCGGCGCCCCTTCCACAAGGACGAGGTCGTCTACGTCTCGGCCGGCGACGGTACGACCAGCCAGGGCGAATTCTGGGAGGCGCTGAACAGCGCGTCCACCGGAGCGCTGCCGGTCCTCTTCCTGATCACCGACAATCAGTATGCCATCTCGGTCCCGGTCGAAGCGCAAACGCCCGGGGGGGACATCGGGAAGTGCATGAGCGCGGTGCCTGGGCTTCGCGTCATGAGGGTCGACGGCACAGATCCGCTCGCGTCGTATCGCGCCATGCTGGAGGCCGCCGAGCATCTCCGCGCGGGCAAGGGTCCGATTCTCATGCACGCGATGGTCACCCGTCCCTACGGCCATTCCATGTCGGACGACGAGCAGTCGTACAAGCCCGCCTCCGAGCGCGAGGCCGAGGCGAAGCGCGATCCGGTGAAGGTCTACCCCGAGTTCCTGATTCGCGAGGGAATCGTGACGGCGGAGGAGATCGAGCGTATCCGCCAGGACATCGAGACCGAACTGGCACAGGCGGAGGCGGCCGCTCTGGCCGCGCCGAAGCCGAACCCGAGCACGATCTACGATCATCTCTACTCGCCGACCGTCGACCCGACCTCTTCCGCCTTCGAGACGGAGCCGCACTTCTCGGGAAATCCGGAGACGATGGTGACGCTGATCAACCGCTGCCTGAAGGACGAGATGGCGCGCGATCATCGCATCATCTGCTTCGGCGAAGACGTGGCCGACGCGACTCGCGAAGGCAGTCTGGAAACGGTCTCTGGCAAGGGAGGCGTCTTCAAGGTCACGCACGGGCTGCAGCGGGCGTTCGGCAAGACGCGCGTCTTCAATTCTCCGCTGGCCGAGGCAAACATCGTCGGCCGCGCGATCGGCATGGCGACCCGAGGCATGAAGCCTGTCGTGGAGATCCAGTTCTTCGACTACATCTGGCCCGCCATGATGCAGATCCGGAATGAACTCGCGATGATCCGCTGGCGCTCGAACGGCGACTTCTCCTGCCCTGTGGTGATCCGCGTGGCTACCGGCGGCTATCTGCAGGGCGGCTCGGTCTACCACAGCCAGTCGGGAGAGAGCATCTTCGCCCACTGCCCTGGGCTACGAATCGTATTCCCTTCCACGGCGACGGACGCGAACGGGCTCCTACGCTCGTCGATCCGCTGTGACGATCCGGTGCTCTTCCTGGAGCACAAGCACATCTACCGCCAGCCCTACGCCAAGGGGCTCTACCCCGGCGCCGACTACATGGTCCCATTCGGTAAGGCGCGGATGGTGCGCGAGGGAAGCGATCTCACGGTCATCTCCTGGGGCGCGACGGTGAATCGCGCCGCCCTGGCCGCTCAGCGGCTGGAGGCCGAAGGGATCAGCGTCGAGGTCATCGATCTCCGGACGCTGGTGCCGTTCGACAAGGAGGCGATCGCCGCGTCGGTGCGGAAGACCTCCCGCGCGCTCGTGCTCCACGAGGACGTCCTGACGGGCGGCTTCGGTGGAGAGATCGCGGCGTGGATCGGCGAGCATCTCTTCGATTCGCTCGACGCGCCGGTGCGGCGAATTGGGGCGGCCGACACGATGGTGGGTTACGCGCCTGATCTGGAGGATGCGATCCTTCCGCAAGTCGATGGGATCACGGCGACGCTTCGGGAGCTGGCGAAGTACTGACGAGGGTGGAAGGCGCACCCCTGTAGCGCGTCCCTCCGGCGCGGCTGAAATCGCGCGTGTGGCGCTATTCAGGAGTAACGATGAAACAGTTGACGAAGAATCTCCTTGTCAGGCTTTCCAGCAACGCAACCTTTCAGAGACTACTTGAGCGAAACGTCGCGCTTTCTCAGTATCTGATGGGCATAGGCTCAGGGAGTTCCACAGACTCAAGCGGCGAGAGAGTGCTTGTCGATAAACTCAAGCAACACGCAACGACAAGCCAGTCGCTTTGCGTTTTCGATGTCGGCGCGAACAAGGGGCAATTTCTCAGCCTGATGGAGCGCGGACTTCAAGGCGTCCCACACCACATCCACGCCTTTGAACCTAGCCAGTTCACATACAAGGTGTTGTATGACAACGCCAACGCTTCACCACATATCACGCTCAACAACGTCGGTTTAGGAAAACAGGTTGGCGAATTCGAGTTGTATTACGATGAGGCAGGGTCTGGGTTGGCGTCTCTATCCAAGCGCAGATTGGGGCATTTCGGGATCGACTTCAAATATTCCGAGAAAGTCGAACTTGATACGCTTGATGATTATTGCATACGTCACGCGATCCACGGTATAGACCTTTTGAAGTTGGACGTTGAAGGGCATGAGCTCGATGTGCTGCAGGGTGGGTCGCGATTGTTCCGTGAGCGAAGGATCAGAATGGTATCGTTCGAATTCGGCGGTTGCAATATCGACTCGCGGACATACCTCCAGGACTTCTACTATTTCTTTCGTGAGAATGGGATGAATCAAATGTTCAGAATAGCGCCGTCAGGCTGCCTGGTGCCGCTCCATGAGTACAAAGAAGCGGATGAGCAATTCCGCACGACGAATTTTCTTGTGTTGCAGGGTGAAACACAAGGGCAGGCAAACCGGAACAGGTGAGGCTCCAGACCTCCCGAGCACTGATGCTCCACGAGGACGTCATGACCGATATGGATCTCAATCAGCTACCGCTAGAGACCCGGTCGCTTCAGCTTCGGCAGTTCGTTCCGGGCGATGCCGCGGCCGCCCTCATTCTGAGTAATGAGGAATCCGCGCGCGCTGAACTTCCAAGCCAAGTGTACAGAGACTACGGTCACGCGCTCTCAGAGCTCGAGTTCCTCATGAGTCAGTACTCGACTCCGGGGAACCCCAAGTACGGTCCCTATGTTCTCGCAGTCGAGCATCGCGCCAGCTCCTCCCTGATAGGCCACGTTGGATTCAGCCCCCTGGATGAGGAGGTCGAGATCGGCTTTTCCGTTGCGCAGAAGTACCAACGGCAAGGGCTTGCGAGCGAGGCGATTGTTGCCGCATCGCGTTGGGCTTTCGAGGCATTCGCGCTCAACCGGATCCTGGGCATCACATCCGCGACCAACGTCGCATCAAGACACACCCTCGTGCGAGCACGATTTGCCTACGAAGGAGCCAAGGCCATGCGCTTCCAGGGCACAGAGAAGGAGGTCAGTGTCTACGCCCTATACAGGTAACTCCGGTCAGGAGCGTTGAGCCTAACAACGGCATGCAGACGCACGGCGCTTCGCGCCGCCGCTGATATCGCGACACTCTACCCGCGAAGCACCGAGAGGTACGGCTCGGGGAGATCGGCGAGCCAGGCGCGGAGCATCGCGGGGGCCCGCTCCAGTACCGCCGCCGCTTCTTCCAGACGGTACGTCACGACACCAGCCCCGCGACGCCACCCTCCACGTGCACCTTCCCTTCCGCCTCCAGCTTCTCCAGATGCGCCGCGAGCGTTCTTCCGGCGAGCCCCGGATCGGCGTCCGGCGTGTCGGAATAGACGCGAGTCCGCAAGTCGTCCAGTGAGAGCGGCCCGCCGGCCAGGGCATGAAGCACTCGCCCCTCGCGCATCCGGCGGTGCGCGGCCAGCCCATTCAGTAGCCTGTCGACGCCGCGGTGCGGAGCGCCGTGGCCCGGGATGAGCGTCCGGAGATCGAGTGCGCGGAGTCGCTCCAGCGACGCCAGATAATCGCGCAGATTTCCCTCCGGGGGATCGATCACCACGGTGCCAAGCCCGGAGACGAGATCTCCCGCGATGGCGGTTCGCGAGGTCTCGTCATGGAAGACGAAATGGTCCGGAGAGTGCCCCGGGGTCGCTAGCACCCGAAGCCTACGCGCATGCCGTCCCAACAGCTCGATCACTTCGCCATCTCGAAGCACCCGATCGAGCCGGACCCGCGCTCCGACGCCCTCATGCGCCCAGACGGGAGCGTTGTAGCGGCTTCGCGCCGCCCCTACGCCCGCGATGTGATCGCGATGCGCGTGAGTCAGCAGAATCGCCAGCACGCGCCCTCCTGGACCGAGCGCCTGGCGCACCACTGTATCGAGCGCCTCCTGCTCATCCGGGTCGGCGCTTCCCGGATCGATGATGACAACGTCGCCGTCGCCCACCACCACCGCGTTGGTATGCGTCGCGGGGAGAATCGTCTCGCTCTTCAGCGGCGCCATGGTGATCCCCGGCCGGACTTCGACTTGTCGCGAGGGTATTCCATTCGCTTCGGGAATCGCGTGGAGCCTGGCCGGGAGTTCACTCCCGCCCTGGGCGAGGACGCGAATCGTGTAGAGGGTTGGCATGGCGAGAACGATCTGGTCGGTGTCCCAGAGCCGTAGCGCCTCGCGCGGGTCGACCCAGCCGCCCGACTCCAGCTCTCCTGGCCAGACATCGACGCGCGGCAAGTCGGGGAGATCGATCAGGAAGAAGTTCGTGTTGAAGCGCGCGCGGCTGAAGTGCGGGGTGATCCAGCGGCCGCACCAGACGTAGGGGGCCGGATCGAAGCGAAGTCCCCACGACACCACGGTCGGCCAGAACTCCAGCGACCCGGCCAGAACCTCGCTTCGGACCCGCTGCTGCTCTTCTAGCTCGGGCGGCGTTCCGATGAATCCGACCAGGAGTCCCGACTCCTCGAAGAGTTCCCGAGCGGCGCAGCGGATCATGACTTGAAGATTCGCCGCTTCGTCGGATCCCAGCGCGCCATCCTCGCGGGCGTGCCGCCCGCCGGGGAACGAATGGAATCCCCCGAGAAACGGATTCGCCTCCGACCTCCGCACCCACAACAGCCGGAGCGCGCCGTCCGTGCCATCGCCCCGGTGAATGATGATCGTGCTGGCGGCGGGGCGAAGCGCGAGGTGCCGCGTCTCGCTCACTCGACCAGCACCGGCGGCACCGCCTCGCGCAGGGCGCGAATGTGGCCCGGACCGGTTCCGCAGCAGCCTCCAACCACCAGCGCCCCGCGGCGGATCCATGACATGGCGTGGGCCGCAAACCACTCGGTCGTCTTCTCGTCGTCGTGACGCCAGGTGCCGTGATCAAGGTCGGGGTGCCCGGCATTGGGGTAGCAGCCGATCGGCGTCTGCGTCTCCCGCGACATCGCCTCCAGGCAGCGCTCGGCAGTTTCGGCCGGCACGCAATTGACCAGAATGGCGTCGGGATGGAAGTCGTCCACCGAGCGGACCGCATCGTCCAGGCCTTCGCCGCTCCATATCTCCCGGTCGCTCCTCGCGATGAAGGAGACGAAGACCGGGAGCCCTGTCGCGACGGCGGCGCGCGTCGCCACGACCGCCTCGGTGATCGAGTTCATCGTCTCCACGAGGAGGAGGTCGACGCCTGCCGCGGCCAGACGCGCGGCCTGGATTCCATGCTCGGCGGCGGCGACGTCGAACTCGGGAGCGATCTCCGGCTGGTAGCAATCCTCCAGCGGCGCCATCGCCCCCGCGATCCAGACTTCCCTACCCCGGACCACATTGGTGCGCGCCTGGTGCGCCAGATCAACCGCGAGTCGCGTGAGCCGGATGGCATCGTCCTCCTTCCGGCGGGCACGGCGCATCGTGCGTGCCGTCGTCCGGAAGGTATTCGCCGTGGATGGCACGGACGACCTCCGGCGCGTCCAGGAGCGCCTGGGCGCTCCAAAGCGGCAGCGGCGTCTTCACGCCTCGGCGGTCGAGCTCCGTCCCCATGGCGCCATCGAGAATCAGAACTTCGCCGCGAATGAGCCGAGACTGCAGGGGATTGTAGGAGGCCGGCGAATCGTGCGAGCGCACGCGATCAGCCCTCCGCCGTGAGGTCGTCGCTCGGATTGAATCCGTGGATCTCCATCAGCTCCTCGATCACAGAGCGCCGACGCTTCAGGATCGAGGTCATCGACGAATAACCGTAGCGGAGAATCCGCTCCCGCTCTCCGGACGACATGGCGTGATGGAGGAAGAGCATCACCTCCGAGGAGGAGGGCTCGATCCGGTAGATCTTCACGTGGGGATACTCGACCTGATAGCGGCGGATCTCACCGTCCAGCCGGACGCGCGTCTCAATCCGCGTCGCCTGGTCGTGAATGAACGACATCCCCTTCTCGCGGATGCGCGCGCACTTTCCGTCCCGGCGCGGAATGCAGACGACCGATTGATCGTTGGATATGTTGATCATCGGATTGATCACCAGGACGGTTGACGCCCCCGCCTTGATCGCCACGTCCAGGTGCGCCACCTTGCCGACGGAACCGTCGATGTAGTCGCGCCCTTCCACCTTCACGGGGCGGAAGAAAAGCGGAATGGCCGAGGAGGCCGCCACTGCCATCGAGAGCGAGATGGAGTCGCCGTCGGCGTTCGAGAAAAGGCGCCGTGTACCGAGATCGAGATCGGTGGCCGGGATGTAGAGCTCCCGGTTCAGATCGGCGAACGAGTCGCTCTTTCCGTGCGCCGCGAGCACCTTCGAGAAGAACTTCTCGTAGAACTCCAGCGCGAAGATTCCCGCCGGAAGCCGCTCCTCGATCCAGTGCATGAACTCGAACGGCGAGGGCCGCACGCCGGTGCGGGCGCAGTTCACGAAATAGCCCGGCACCGAGAGGACGACGTTGAAGAACGAGGTGAGAATCCCCCAGCGGTTCGCGCCGTACATGTCGCCGCGCTTGAACTGGAGGGCTGGGTCGGAATCGGTCAGGAGCGCCCAGTAGATCTTCCGGGCCGGAATTCCCTTCGCCAGGAGCGCGGAAACGGAAGCGCCGGCGCTGACACCGATGTAGAGGTCGAATCCGGTGGAGGAGAAGTCGAGACCCAGGAAGTCGTCGAGCGCGGCGAGGCATCCGATTTCGTAAAAGGCGCCGGTCAGCCCGCCGCCGGAGAGGCTGAGCGCGATCTTTCGGGGGGGAGATGTCATGCGGGGGGAGAATACCGCAACAGACCCCTCAGGATGCGGTCAGAAAGTCGAGGGAAGGCGACGTTGAGCACGGCGAGGTACCGATGCAGGCGCGGCAGGTAGATTTCAGCCGGGTGTCGCGTGAGCGCGCGCTCGATGGCCCGCGCCACGGCCTCCGGGGCGAGCACGATGCCGGCCAGCCCCCGCCCCAGCGCACGGTCACGTCCTGCCTTCTCGAGAAACCGCGTCTCCACTGCCGCAGGCAAGACGGTCGTTACCCGTACCCCGCGCGGCGCCAGTTCTCGGCGCCAGGCTTCCGAGAGCGCCACCACCGCGTGCTTGGTAGCCGAGTAATAACCGTAGTAGGGAACCGCCACGCGGCCCGCGAAGGAACCGACAGTCACCAGCGCGCCTTTCGATTCCAGGAGCGCCGGGAGCGCCGCGCGCGTCATCCAGATCGTGCCGAGGAGGTTTGTCTCCACCTGTTCCAGGATCTCGGCGTCGGTCGCCTCGTCGATCCTGCGAAAGTGCGCGAGGCCCGCGTTGTTCACCAGCGCATCGATACGGCCGAACCGCTCGAGCGTCGCCGCAACGGCGCGCGCGGCTTCCTCGGGCCGGCGGAGGTCTCCCGACACGACGTGCGATTCTCCCCCGCCACGCAGCACCGTCTCCGCGGCCTCGCGAAGCAGCGGCTCCTGGCGCCCATGGAGCGCCACTCGCGCGCCGGCCGCGCCCAGGAGCGCCGCCGTAGCGCGGCCGATACCTCCAGAAGCGCCGGTCATGAGAACGACGGCGCCGCGGAGTTTCATGCCCGGCGGCTTCCGGCCATGGCCAGCGCATGCGCGCCCGCCTCCGTCGTGGCCGGCGGCGCCCCCGCGGGATTCAGATGCCGCACGAACCAGTCGCGCATGATGTGAAGCCGCGCCACGCGTCGCGTCGGCGTCCCCATTCGGGAGAGCCCGTGACTCTCGGCGGGATAGAGCACCATCTCTACGTCCCGCTTCAGCCACTTGAGCGACTTGTAGAGCATCTCGGCTTCGCCGATGGTGCAGCGGAGGTCTTCCATGCTGTGCGTGATCATGAGCGGCGTCTTGATCTTCTCGACATAGGCGAGCGGCGACTGCTCCCAGAGGATCGGCGCGAACGTCCAGGGCTCGGCCCCGAACTCGCCCATGCTGGAGCCGCTGATGTCGTCGGCCAGGAGGAGCGTCGGGATCGTCGTCACGCAGCGCTGCGTCAGCGCCGCCTTGAAACGATCAGTGTGCCCCACCACCCAGGTCGTCATGTAGCCGCCGTAGGAGCCGCCCGTCACGCCGAGCCGCTTCGGATCGATCTCGGGGTGGCGGCGGAGCGTCTCGTCCACCGCCAGCATAAGGTCGTCGAAGGCGGGCGCGGCCCAGTTCCCGACGATCGCCTGGGTGAACGCCTCGCCGTACCCCTGCGAACCGCGCGGGTTCGAGAAGAGGACCGCGGTCCCCATGTTCGCGAAGACCTGGAACTCGTGCATGTAGGTGGCGCCGTACTGGGCGCGCGGCCCGCCGTGGATCTCGAGAATCATGGGAATCCTCTGTCCCGCCGTCGCACCCGGTGGCTTCATGAGCCATGCCTGGACGCGGTGTCCCTGCGGCGCGTCGATCCAGATCTCCTCCGGCTCCACCAGCGAGAGGCCGGCAAAGAAGTCGCGGTTCGGCTCCCAGAGATCGCGCCTCGCCCCGCTGGCGCCGTCGAGCCGCGCGATTGTTCCCGCGTTGGTGAAGGTGTTCCAGACGATCGTGAAGTCCTCGGCATCTCGGCCACGCGCCATCGCCATGACCTGAATGGAGCCCTTCGTGACGGGGCGGGTGGCGCCGCCGGCGGCTGGCACCGCGTAGAGGTGCGTGGATCCTTGATCGGACACCGGGAAGGTGATCGACTTCCCGTCCCGCGACCAGACGGGAGACCCTCCGCCATGCACGTCGTGCAAGTCGCCGATCGTCGCGTCTTGGGCGATCCGGTCGAGATCCGGAGTGATGTCTCGCGGCGCGCCGCCCGAGGCCGGCACGATCCAGACGTGGATATTCCAGATGCCCCACCAGTCGTCTGCACGGTCGTGGCCGATGAACGCGATCGTCTTCCCGTCGGGCGACCAGGAAGGCCCGTACCCAACACCGGGCCCAGGCGTGAGATTTCGCGCTTCTCCGCCCGAGGCCGCCACGACGAAGACGTCGCTGACGGTGTAGGCGCTGTACTCGGCGTCGCCCTGCCGGTTCGCCACGAACGCGATCGACTTGCTGTCCGGCGACCAGGTGGGGGTCTCGTGATCCCAGTCACCGCTGGTCACGGCGGTCAACGCGCCGGACGCGACGTCGAGCACCTGCACGTGCGAGCGGGCGTGCGGCAGGAAACCGTAGCCGTCGAGCTTGTACGCGATCCTCGTGATGTGCCGGAATGAAGGGGGCGGCAGTTCCTTCCCTTCCTTCTTCGCCGCCGCGGCCTGCTTCGCCGCCACCGATCCCGGCAGATGCCCGTGATCCGTGGAATTGAACGGACGGTAGACGAACGCGATCTTGGCGCCGTCCGGCGACCATTCGAGACAGGAGATCTCCCCGTCGAGGCTAGTCAGGCACTCCGCCTCGCCGCCGTCCAGGCGGAGCCGGTAGATCTGCGGCCGCTTCTCTTTCCGATTCGAAACGAACACGATCGCCTTCCCGTCGGGGCTCCACGCCGACCCGCCGTTCTTATGCTCCCCGTGCGTGAGGCGCCGGGGCAAGCCTCCGTCGGCCGAAAGGAGCCAGAGATGCGCGAAGTACTTGTCCTTCTCGGCATCGATCGTCCGGATCGTGGCGACGATCAACTTCCCGTCGGGCGACGGTACGGCGCCGTCGAGATACTGGATGGCGAGGAGATCTTCCGGAGTGACGGGACGTCGCGTGGTCATGGTCTTGGCTCCTGGATCAGTGTTTGGACGCACGGAAGCGCGCCATCTGTCCCTTGAGATAGTAGTCGTCGGGGGCGAGCATGAGCGCGCGCCCCATCGTTTCGATCGCCTGTTCGGTCCGGCCGGCCCGGAAATAACACTCGGCCAGCGTGTCGATGATGCCCGTATCCTTGGGCTCCAGCGACACCGCGCGCTCCGCCGCCGCGATCGCCTCCGGCAAGAACATGTCGTGGGTCGCACAGGTCCAGGCGAGCCCGTTCAGATTCTGCGGATCGTTCTCGCCGCGCGCCACGGCACGCTGGAGCGCCTCGCCGACGCGGTTCCGTTCGGTCGCGGCAAGCTCCTTCTTTCCCGCCCGCTCCGCCGCCGCCGCGAAACGAAGGTGCGCCTCGGCAAGGCCATTCGTCTCGTGGATGAGGTAGACGCGGCGAAGTTCCACGATGGGATCCTTCGCGTCCTCCACGCGCAAGTCGACATAGCGCGTCCGATACTCCGGGTTTTCGTCGCTGGGGCGGCCGACGATCAGCGCGGCCGACTGCATGCCGCGCTTGTCGCCGCCCGCCGCCT
>ERZ1292633.5334-Hain-H41-02um-R1-5334-length-11635-cov-5_pt1 | contig 11635 bp, 8 predicted proteins | sample MGYA00564406_ERZ1292633 | MGnify/ENA primary metagenome ERZ1292633 (study PRJEB36523, sample SAMEA6512639) | groundwater metagenome | collected 2019-01-08 | study: AquaDiva: Metagenomics assemblies of 32 groundwater samples
TGTGCTCACGGCGCTGTTCAGCGCCGCGGCGCCGCCATCCTTCCGTCGTTCCAGGTCGGCTTCACCGAGCCAGGTAAACCGGCTCCAGGTCAGGTATCCGTAGATTCCGTGGCGATCGATCCGGCGTGGGCGCGAGGAGTTTCGATACGCGCTGATCCCCAGCGCCGCGCCCACGGGTCCGAATCGGCGCCGGTAGACCGAATTCAGCACTCCTGCCGCCTTTGTGTCGCTATCGAGCGCGCCGCCAGGATTCCCATTCGTCACGGCGGCGTGGACGTCGAGTGAGCCGCACGAGAAGCCGGCCTCGATGCCGACATCGCTATTGCCCGGCGGCATGAATCCAAGCTCGCTCCGAACGAACATCGTGTGATCGTCGAACTTCCAACCGTAGGAGGGCACGAATCGCCCGACTTTCAAATAGAGCGTCGGCCGGATGTATCCCAGGGCGAAGCTCTCGTAACTCCCGCTCGCGGCCCGATCGTAATATAGCGTCACGCGGGGGTCCGGCTGGAAGGCGATGTAGAGATCGGACTGCATCTGGAAGAAGTTGAGGTGGGCTTCCCGAATGTTTCCTCCGATGTAGAGAGTTCGAAAGTCCGCACCCACGAGAACCTGTTTGGCGATCTTTCCTTCGATCTCCGCGATTGCTTCCGGTTTCGCGCGTAACCACGCGATTTCCTCGGGGACAAGTTTCTGCGACGCATAAGCCGTGCGAAGCCCGCCGCCGGTGGGATTCACATGACAGAGCGCGCACTTCTGCTCATACCGGGCGGTGTAGCGCGGTGTGGCCCGCGCCTCGGGCGCCGAAGTCGCGCCGGCGAGGCAGAGTCCCAGCATTCCGGCGAGAAGGCTCCACGACTTGACGCTCCTTTGCCGGGTGCTAGTTCTCAAGCGCACCCTCCAGAATCCAGCGTCGAATGTTGTCGATGTCCGCATCGGAGAGGTACGGCCCGCCTTGGGGCATGCGAGCGCCGATTGAATTCGGGACGACTCTCGAGTAGATCATGGAGCGCCCCAGATCATAGGGTTTGATTACCCAGAAGGTGAACGGCGCCCCGTCGGTCACGAGATAGGTGTACATGCTCGGGTCGGTGGCGTCGGCGAAATAATGGCAGGCGCCGCAGCGGCCGTTGAGAAGCGGCTTGATGTCGTTTGCGAAGGAGACCGAGATTCCGAATCCGGTCACCGCTACCTTGGGACACCCTGGGCCGACTTCCAGTTCGCAGGAAGCGAGCCCACTTGCGGTCGGGTTGAAGGAAACCGATACGGAAATCGAGCCGCCGACAGGAATCTCGGCTGCACCCCCGCCGACGAGGATCTGAAATCCGGCGCATGGAGAGACGATATTGACGAGGAGGGGGGCCGTGCCGGCGTTGAGGACTTCGAACGTCTCCACCACTGGATTCCCCACCATGACCGAACGGAAGGGGATCGAATCGGGGAGTACGACGCATCGGGCGCCAGGCGCCTGAAGGGCCGCGGCGCCCACGAGGGCGACCGGGGGCGCATTCGGACCCAACTCCAGGACGCAGGGGAACGTACCGACACCTCCGGGCGTGAACGCCACCTCGATAGTCCGGAATTCACCCGCCCGAAGCGCAAACGCGCCGCCACCCGACTGAAACGTGTATTCGGCACACGAGAGTTCGGCGGATCCGACCAGCGTCCCCGTTCCGGAATTGCTGATCGTGACGGATCTAGTCGTCGAACGGCTGAGCGCCACCGTACCGAAATCGAGCGTCGTCGCGGTAAGCGAGCTTTGGGGCTGTGGCTTCAGCGGATCACCCAGGTCGGCACAACTCGAGAGGCAGAGAATGGCCATCAGACCAGGCAGGACACACGGCTTCCAGATCATCGGCCCCCTCGGACGATTGGTCGTTGCAGCGAGAGTCTAGCCCGAAGGAGGCGAACGTGCGCACGCGGAATTTCAGGAGACGGGAGTGGCGAACTGCTCCTCCCCCGGGGGGAATGCACGATGGCCGCACGGTGTCCTGTTGTGGGCCCCGGTGGGGTCGAACATAACGGATTGTCCCACAACAGCTAAGTAATCCCCGCTCGCTTTGGTGTGGAACTTGCGACTACCCTTGCTGCTACCGCTGTCTCGACTCTCATCCTGGAGGACACCATGGGCCGCGTCCCTCGAATCTCTCCCCTAAGGGCCGTCATGGCTGTTGCGGGCCTCTTCTTGGCCGCCGCCTTCCTGACCCACACCGGAAGCGACCGCAGCGTGAAGGCCGTCACGCTCGATGTGGTTCCGAGTGAAGTGCCGCCTCCGGTGAGTGCCGTTACGGATCCTGCTTTCACGGAACCGACGTCGAAAGAGACGCCATCGGACGCGGCCGACGAAGAAGTCATGGCGCCAGCCCCGATCCCCACAGAACCGGCGATCACGAGCAGGGCCGTGTCATCCACGGAGCCGGTCGGTACCGCGGGTATGGTTGTCGGGATCGACCCGGTGACGGGCAAGGTGGGAATGCCGTCGCGTGAGTTCCGCGACGCGCTCCGCGAAAGCCACGCAGCTCCGGCGCTGAGCCGCTCCATGGATGGCCTACAAGTCATTCATCGCCCCGACGGATCGAAGATGGTCGACCTGAAGGGACGCTTTCAGGAGTACTCGGTCATTCGAATCGCTCCCGACGGACGGAAAGAGCAGCTCTGCGTCCAGGGTCCGGATCTAGAAGCGGCGCTTCAGGGGAAGGTGGGCGGCTTGACTTCGGAGGCCGAGGCTGCCGCGTCGAACGGAGGCTCCGAGGCTGAAATCGCCACCGAGCCCCAGGAGCGCTAGGCCATGGCACGACACGGAAACTTTCTGGGGGTCACCGCTCTTGCGATAGCGCTGCTGATGGGCGGCGCCGGTCCCGCACCAGCCGCCACCATCGTGATCGTGAATAACGACGGAGCCGGCGAAGGCTTCAACGATCCCACCTCGGTCTCGCCGATCGGGGGGAACCCCGGCACGACCCTTGGCGCGCAGCGGCTCTTCATCTTCAGTCATGCCGCCTCGATCTGGGGCGCGATACTCCCGAGCAACGTCACCATCCGCGTGCTGGCGCAGTTCAACCCGCAGACCTGCAGCGCCACGAGCGGCGTGCTGGGAAGCGCGGGGGCACGGAGCGCGCACGCCAACTTTGCCGGCGCCATTCTCACGAACACGTACTACCAGCAGGCGCTGGCGAACAAGCTCTCGGGCTCCGATCTGAGCGCGCTCGAGGACATCAACGCCACGTTCAACTCCGACGTCGACAACGCCGTCTGCCTGGGCGACGCGAACTGGTATTACGGTATTGATGGGGAAGAGGCAACCGACATCGAACTCCTCCCCGTTGTCCTGCACGAACTGGGGCACGGGTTGGGATTCGCCACGTTCGCGAGCTCGAGCACCGGGGCCTTCCTGGACAACACGCCAGACGTCTTCTCCCACTTCCTCCTCAATAAGTCGACCGGACTGCACTGGGACGAGATGACCAACAACAACGCGCGTAAGACTTCGGCGACGAACACCGGCAATCTGGTTTGGGATGGTTCCACCGTGAACCTGCGCGCCCCCCAGGTGCTCCAGCACGAGCCCGAAGTCCGCGTGCTGACGCCTGTGTCGATCGCCGGCTCCTACACCGCCATTGAAGCGGAGTTCACCGGGCCGATTGACGGAACGGGCGTCACCGCCGACATCGTCCTCGTGACCGACGCCGTGGCGCCGGTCAACGACGGCTGCGAGGCGTTCACCAACGGAGCGGCAGTGGTTGGAAAGCTGGCGCTCATCGATCGCGGGCTCTGCAATTTCATCGACAAGGCTGTTTCGGCGCAGGCGAACGGCGCCATTGGCCTCATCGTGGCGAACAATGTGGCGGGAGCCCCGATCCCCATGGGAGGCGTGAACCCGGCCGTCACGATTCCGTCGGTGATGATCTCCCAGTCGGACGGGACAGCCATCAAGAACGCGCTACTCTCCGGCGTCGTCTCGGCAACGCTTCGGCGGCATCCGACGCTTCTCGCGGGCGCGCATCTCGATGGGGAAGTGAAGATGTACGCGCCGAGCCCCGTAGAGCCGGGCTCCTCGGTCTCGCACTTCGACGTGACGGCGTTTCCCGATCTTCTGATGGAGCCGGGGATCAACAGCGGGCTCCACGATGGCGTCGATCTGACGCATCAGCTCTTCATCGACCTCGGCTGGCTCTCGCCGGTTACGTCGGTGGAGCCGGTGGCGGCCGTTCCCGGATTCCGGGTCCGGAGCGCGCCGAATCCATTCAGTCCCGCCACCACGATCTCGCTCAATCTCCCGGCCGCGGGCCGGACGCGTGTCATCGTCTACGACATCCAGGGTCGGCTGGTGAAGCGGCTTCTGGATGACTGGATGCCGTCGGGACCCCACGGAATCGCGTGGGACGGCACCGACGATCATGGACGTCGCGCGGCGGCGGGAGTTTATTTCTCTCGTGTCGAGTCGAATGGTCTCCGCGCGGCGGAGAGGCTGGTCAAGCTAGAGCGATGAGCGTTCGGCTCAAGGTTTCGTCCGCGGTCATCCTTCTCCTGGCTCTGGCACTCGGCGGCGCCGCCACGTCCCACGCGGCCACCATCACGATCGTCAATGGCGACGGCGCGGGGGAAGGCTTCAACGACGCCACACCGGTCTCCCCGATCGGCGGTAATGCCGGGACGACGCGTGGCGCCCAGCGACTGAATGTCTTCAATCAGGCAGCCGCGATCTGGGGCGGCCTCTTGCCCAGCACAGTCACGATTCAGGTGCTCGCCAAGTTCGATTCGCAGTTCTGCACAACGAACTCCGCCGTGCTGGGGAGCGCGGGTCCGCGGTCGACGCACAGCGACTTCCCGGGCGCCGAGTTCCTCAACATGTGGTACTCGCAGGCCCTCGCGAACAAACTTTCGGGCGCCGACCAGAGCGTGCTCGAGGATATCTCCGCCACGTTCAACTCCGACGTCGACAATGGCACCTGCCTGGGGTCGGTGAACTGGTACTACGGCTTCGACGGTAACGAGGGGAACCATGTGGAACTGCTTCCCGTGGTGCTCCATGAACTCGGGCACGGGCTCGGTTTCCTGACATTCGCCGACGTGAACTCGGGACAGCTACTCGGGGGCACGCCGGACATCTTCTCCCGCTTCATGCTCGACAAGTCGATCGGGCTCCACTGGAGCGAGATGTCCGACGCACAGAGGCTCCTTTCGAGAAACAACACCGGTAACCTCGTATGGGACGGATATGCCACCACGTTCCGGGCCAGCACGTTCCTCTCGCCGCGGGCGGAAGTCGAAGTTCTCGCGCCGGCGTTCTCCGCGGGGATATACACCGCGCCGAAGGCGCTCTTCGGGCCCGCCCTCACCACGACCGGAGTCACCGCCGAGGTGGTGGAAATCTTCGACGGTACCGGTGGCCCCGACGCCTGCCAGCCGATCTTGAACGGAGCGGCGTTGAGCGGGAAGATCGCCTTTATCGACCGGGGCGGCTGTACCTACGACTTCAAGGTGGCCGCCGCGCAGGCGTTCGGAGCCGTCGGCGTCATCGTCGTCAACAACGTCACCGGAGCCGCGTTCTCCATGTCCGGGAGCAATCCGTCGATCACTATTCCCGCCGTCATGATTTCCAAGGACGAGGGCGACCTGATCCGGGAGGACGTGAACGCCGGGGGCACTATCGTGACGCTCCGTCAGGATGCCACCGCCGTCGCTGGAGCGCATCCGGATGGGCAGGTGCTCCTCTACGCGCCTAGTCTCATCGAGCCCGGCTCCTCGCTCTCCCACTTCGACGTCACCGCCACGCCCGATTTGCTCATGGAGCCCAACATCAACGACGGGCTTCACGATGACGTGGATCTGACGCTGGAAGCATTCGAGGACATGGGATGGATCCCGCGCCTGACCGCCGTCGCGGCGACCGATGCGGCGCCGCGGTTCCGGGTCGCAAGTGCGCCGAACCCGTTCCGGCCCTCGACCGTGATCTCGCTGGAGTTGCCGGCGGCGGGAGCGACGCTGGTGGAGGTCTACGACCTGCAAGGCAGGCTGGTGAAGCGATTGGTGAATGGCTGGCTCCCGGCGGGAAGGCACGCCGTGACGTGGGATGGGACGGACGCGACGGGCCGTGGCGCCGTGGCGGGCGTCTACTTCACTCGGATCGCCGCGAACGGAGCGCGGGCGGGGCAGAAGCTGGTGAAGTTGAATTAGCCCTTCGAACCGATCCGGAACCCTTCCTCGATCATATCGGCGTGGATCCCGACCGTGTCATTCACGTCCCTCGCATACCCCCCCGCCAGCGTCGCGAATACGGGAATCCCGCGCACCATGCAGGCGTCGAACACCAGCCGGTCCCGCGCCCGCATGTCCTCTCGCGTCAGCTTGAGCCGCCCCAATTGGTCTTCCTCGTAGGGATCCGCCCCGGCCAAGTACGCCACAAGATCGGGCTCCACCCGATCGAGAATCCGCGGCACGTGATGCCGGAGCGCCATGAGGTACTCCTCGCCTCCGGCGTAGGTCTGCAGGCCGACGTCGAGATCGCTCGGCGGCTTCACGGCGGGATAGTTGTCCTGCTCGTGAATCGAGAAGGTGAACACCGTGGGATCATCGTGAAAGATCGCTGCGGTTCCGTTCCCCTGGTGGACGTCGACGTCAATCACCACGGCGCGATGGATTCGGCTGTCGGACTGCAGATCCCGAATCGCGATCGCCACGTCGTGAAGGACGCAGAAGCCCTCGCCATGATCGGGGAACGCGTGATGGAGGCCGCCGCCGATGTGCATGGCCATCCCTCGCTCCAGCGCGCGCCGCGCGGCCTCGATGCTTCCTCCCGCGCATAGGAACGACGCCTCGACCAGTTGTCGCGAATAGGGGAGTTCCAGCACCGCCTCCTCCAACGCCGACAACCGCCCCTGAAGCAGTTTGTCGATGTATGCCTTGTCGTGGACGCGGCACACCTGGCCGACGGTGGCGGCGGTCGGCGTGAGCACCTCGCCCTCGCCGATGAGGCCGCGATGGATGATCTCATCACGGACGAAGCGGTACTTCCGCATCGGGAAGACGTGCATTCCGATGTCGGCGTAGTAGCCGTCGTGGTAGACGACGGCGGGCTTGTGTGGCGCGGGTGGTGTTGCGGAGGGCTCGGGCGTCATGCGCCGGATCTCCCGATTACTCGAAGGTCGTGAATCCCGCGGCCGTGGCCGTCTTCTGCTGCACCGGAACGACAGTACGGTAGAGAACGACCAGCACCGCCACGCTGAAGGGGAACGCCAGCGTGCTCACGGCGCTATCCCACACGAGCCGCGCGATCTCCACCGCCACCAGCTTCTGATTCGCCACGCTCGTCATCACCGTGAGCATCGAAGATGGAAGCGAGGCGAAGACGACCGCGAAGGTCAGGATGACCACGGAAATGAAGAGTCGCCCCAGAATCCATCCGAACTGTCTACGAACGAGCGAAAAGCTCTCGCGAATTGACGCTAGCGGCCCGCGCCCATCGAGCACGAGAAGCGGGGTCGCGAAGGCGAGCAGGAGCATCGCGAAGGCAACCCAGAGTCCCGCGGGGAGCATGGCCAGCAGTACCAGGAAAGAGCGTGCCTCAACCGGAAGCGCGCCCAGGGCCATCGTGGCCATCCCCGCGGCCACCACGATGGCGGCCGCGGGGAGCGAGATGAAGAGGAGCTGGAAGAAGGCGGAGACACCGTACGGCCATAGCAACTCCAGAATCTGCTTCACCGCATCGACGAAGGAACGCTTTTCCCCGCGCAGGATCGAATCCTGGAACGGCAAAAACGGCGTGTAGACGAGAACCAGGAGCGGCATGTACGCCGCTGCCGCGACGATCCACGTGACGGCGCGAAGCTGGGTGGAGGGATAGCCCATGGGCGACGTCACGTCGCCGGAGAAGATCATGTAGAGCCCCATCCCGAACCGATAGAAGTAGAGCAGCACCAGGATGGGAAGAGCCGGCAGGATGGAGCGCCGCCCCAGCGCGAAGACCTGACGAAGGAACTCTCCGACCGAGGGAGCGGGCAGCACGCCCGGGCGCGCTGCCTGCGGTGATAGCGGCGGAACGGCGGAGGCCGCAGGGGCGGTGAAGCCGTCCGTCGGCGAGAGGGTGGGCCGGTCGATCGAGTCCATCGTCGGCAGGATACACCCGGCTACGGGAGCCCCCAAGCCCGTTGTGCCGGCGGCGTCCGCTCTGCTAGCGTTCGGCGGGATGAACACGCCGCCGCTCGTCGTGATCGACAAAGTCGTGAAGCGTTTCGCATCGGTGGAGGCGGTCGCGGAGATCTCCTTCTCGGTACGGGAAGGAGAGATCTTCGCCCTCCTGGGGCCGAACGGAGCCGGCAAGAAGACGCTGGTACGAATGCTGGTCGGTATCACCCGGCCCGATTCGGGCACGATCACCTTCGCCGATTCCCTGACGTCGGCCCACGGCCCCGACCGCGGGCGGATGGGATACCTCCCCGAAGAGCGCGGCCTCTACCTCGACCGGCCCACCGTTCAGACGCTCGCGTATCTCGGGGCGCTTCGAGGTCTCTCGCGGAGCCGCGCGGAGGTGGCCGCCAGGGCCTGGCTCGAACGTCTCGGCCTCGCCGATCGCTCCACCCACAAGATCGAGACGCTCTCCAAGGGGAATCAGCAGCGGGTTCAGATCGTGGCGGCGATTCTGCACAAGCCCTCGCTCGCCATCCTGGACGAGCCCTTCTCCGGACTTGATCCCATCAACCAGGATGCCGTCGTCGACCTGATCCGCGAATTGCGGTCCGAGGGGATGACGGTGCTACTGAGCGCGCATCAGATGGATCTGGTCGAGCGGCTGGCCGACCGGGTCCTCCTCATGAACCGCGGAAAGGAGTTGGTAGCCGGGACGGTCCCCGACCTGCGCGCCCGCTACCAGAGTGCTCCTTCATTGAGACTCGACGTCACCGGGGAGATCGACCTCGGCGCGCTCCGCGCCCATTCAGCGATCGCCGACGCGCGGATCGAGGAGGACGGGGCGGTAACGGTCGTCCCCCGCGGGGAGGGGGATCTCAGCGCCGCGGTCGCGCACGCGGCATCGCTGGTCCGGATCGTCGGCATTCACTCCGAGCGTCCCCGGCTCCACGACATCTACGTCCGAGCCGTGCGGGATCACGAGCGCCGGCTGGAGACCGGGAGCGCGCTTTGAGCTCGATACGTACGGTGATGGAAGTGGCGCGCTGGGAGTTCCTCCGCTTCTTCAAAATGAAGGAGCAGATCGTCACGTTCACCCTGATCGTCGTGATAGGGGTCGCGGTCTGGGGCATCGGCCGGATGACTGATCTGGGGCGGCTGAAATCGGTAACCGTGGCGGTCGTCGCTCCGGAGGGCTTCAGCGTGGAGACTCCGCCGGGGACGCGAATCCGATTCGAGCCGCGGGACTCGGCGAGCATTCTCTCGCTGACACAGGAGGTCGACTTCCGGCGTCTCGACGGCCTTCTTGTCGCCGCGACGAGCGATTCCGCTGTCCTTCGCGTCGGAAAGGTCGCCGCCTGGCAGTCCGACGTCGAGACCGCATTCCGGGCCGCGTCGAAGGACGCGCGGCTTAGGAGGATGCGACTCTCCGCTGAGGAGGAAGCGCGGCTCGCTCGCCCGGCCGCCTGGACGGTTGACCACGGGAATCCGGAGGCTCGGGAAGCCTGGCGGGCGGGCCGGCTCTGGAGCGTCCTCTTCATCGTGCTGACGCTCATGGGGCTATACATCGGGAACGCCTACCTCTTCGTCGCGATCACTGGCGAGAAGCGCCTGCACGTAACCGAACAGGTCCTCTCCGCGATCACACCTCAGACGTGGATCGACGGGAAGATTCTTGGTCTCTCGGGCGTGGCCGCCGCGTCGACCGCCATCGTCGGTTTCGGGTTCTTCGCCATGGGATGGGTGACGGCGCTCCTGAACGCGGCGTTCGGAGCGGGGGTAGCCGACACCGCGGCTGGATCCGCCGCGGGCGGGGCGTCGCCCGGCCCCGACCTCACCGTCCTCCTGGTCGATCCGATGTTCCTCCTGGTCGCCTTCCTCTTCGCCGTGCTCGGATTCTTCTTCTGGTTCACGCTCTTCGCGGCGGTCGCCTCTACCATCAACGATCCGAACACCTCGGGACGCACCGTCTTTCTCTTCGTTCCCATGATCCCCGCCTCGATCTGCTTCATGGGGCTCAAGGACCCCGACAGCCCCCTGATGCGAATGCTCGGCATCCTTCCGTTCAGCTCGCACGCGGCACTCCCGGTGCGACTGGCGATGGGAGGGCTCGCGCCATGGGAGATCCCAGCCGCCCTCGCAGTCCTGACCGGATCGATCTGGCTCCTACGCCGCGCGGCGGGAAAGGTCTTCGCGCTCGGCATGCTCCTCTACGGAAAGGAACCTCGCTGGAGCGAGATGTGGCGCTGGATTCGGGAGGCGTGAACGCGGCACAATAGCAGCGTGAACGACACCACGCTCGCCCCGGACAACGCTCCCTCAACCCCCGTCGTGCTCGACGACGAGCAGCGCGCCGCCGTGGAGCATGGCGACGGCCCGCTCCTCATCGTGGCCGGCGCCGGCACCGGGAAGACCACGGTCATCGCGCGGCGGATCGCACACCTCATCGAGTCGAAACGCGCGCGCCCTTCCGAGATCCTAGCGCTCGCCTTCAACGACAAGGCCGCGGCCGAGATGCAGGAGCGCGTCGACATCCTTGTTCCGTACGGCTACGCGGACGTCACCATCCAGACGTTTCACGCCTTTGGCCAAGACGTGCTGGCGGGCTACGGTCTGGAGATCGGGATCGCGCCGGGATTCTCGGTGCTGGACACGACGTCGCAGGCACTCTTCCTGGCGGAGCGGCTCGACGAGCTGAGGTTGAAGCACTACCGGCCGCTCTCCGATCCGACCCGCTACGTCTCCGACTTGGCCGGCTTCTTCAGTCGCGCGAAGGACGACCCGCAGTGGCCCGAGGATATCCGGCACTCCGCGGCGGATCGATCCGACCGCGCTGCCTCCGCGCGCGCGACGGGCGGCGGCGATGAAGCGCTGATCGCCGCGCTGGAGGATCAGGCCGAGCGGCTCGCCGAACTCGCCGGGGCCTACGAGCGCTACAACGCACTCCTCTGGAAGTCGGGATTCCTCGACTTCGGCGATCTCCTGGCGCTGGCGCACCGGCTCTTCATCGAGAGCCCGGCAGCGCTACGCAACCTGCAGCAGAAGTTCCGCTACGTACTGGTGGACGAGTTTCAGGACACCAACCCGGTTCAGTTCAAGATCGTTCGCCGCCTCGTGGAGACGCATCGAAACCTGGTCGTGGTGGGTGACGACGATCAGAGCATCTATCGCTTCCGCGGTGCGCACCTGAAGAACATTCTCGAATTCCGCGAGCACTATCCGGAGACGAAAGAGATCGTGCTCCGGCGGAATTACCGGAGCACGCAGCAAATTCTAGCTCGGTCACGCCGGCTCATCGTCCAAAACCAGGAGCGGCTGGAAGTGCGCTACGGCATCTCGAAGGAACTCCTGACCGAGAAGAACGGCACGGAGCCGGTCTGGAGGGAGTTCGATGCGGAAGCCGACGAGGCGGGGTGGGTCGCTGACGAGATCGCCGCCGCGGTCCGCGAAAAGCGTCGCCGCCCGCGCGACGTGGCGATCCTGGTTCGAAACAACAAGCACGCGGAGCCGT
>ERZ1292633.5336-Hain-H41-02um-R1-5336-length-11634-cov-5_pt1 | contig 11634 bp, 13 predicted proteins | sample MGYA00564406_ERZ1292633 | MGnify/ENA primary metagenome ERZ1292633 (study PRJEB36523, sample SAMEA6512639) | groundwater metagenome | collected 2019-01-08 | study: AquaDiva: Metagenomics assemblies of 32 groundwater samples
ATCTGCCGAGAGAAAGTGTTGCAGTCGGATATGGGGTTTTGAAAGAGGTCTAATGATGATGCTCCCCATGATAGTCGCGGGCGGCCTGGACAAACACCTCAAATAGTCGCTGCGCCCAACGTTCGATTAACATCGCTTCGGGATGAGATTGAAGACCCATCAGCCACTGGTCTGGATCACTACTCTCGATCGCTTCGATGATTTGATCAGCACTCCGAGCAACAATCTTCAAATTGGCACCCAGTTTTTTAATCGCCTGGTGGTGCATACTATTAACCCAAATTTCTTCGTGGCCGGCCAACTGTTGGAGATAACTGTTAGGCTCCAGACGAATTAAATGACCGTGATGAACTAGATTAGCATAGGCCACTGGTTGTTTTCGGTGTTCGGTCGGCAAGTTGAGATCAGAAGGAATATCCTGATACAAAGTCCCATCAGCGACAACATTAACCATATGCATACCTCGTGAAATCGCGAGGATTGGCACTTTGCTCTGCAACGCCCAACGGATCAGAGCTGTCTCCGTTTGATCGCGGACGCGGTCAACAATTTCTAGTTTGTCTTCTTCCGGATTATTATAGAGCGCGGGGTCAATATCAGTGCCATCGGGCAAAAAGAGTCCATCAAGTTCGTCAACAAGGTTACCAAGTTCACTTATCAATTGAATCTGCGGCAAGAGAACTGGTGTCGCTTGGCACGCCAGAAGTGGCGCACAGTAGCTCGATCGGACGCCCCAGAGGGGTGGCTCGCCCAGGCTATGATGACCTATTTCCGCGGTGGTGAGACCAATGAGTGGTCGGTGAAGCAGCTTGTCAGCCATTATTTAACTCCTCCGTCGTGTCTTGAAAGGTCAGGCGTTTGTAAATTTTTCTGGTCAGCTCAACATCGCGTGCACAGTAGTCGTAAATTTCTTGCGTCCGGCCGGCTTTCCAAAAGTCATAGACCTGGCTGCCATCAATCCCCTGTTTAGATGTTTCGTAGCCAAAAATTTTCGCCAGACGGTCGAGGCTGGTCGAGGGACTACTGCTCCAGTTGTCCCATTCGCGCATGGTGTCAAAAATCGGTTCCGATCGGTAACGGGCAAACGAGATTGACCGCGAGGGCTTAATGCGCTGAATGATCGATCGTTTAACGATAAAGGGGAGGTCAAAATCGAGGGCGTTATGGCCTACAAAACGATCGACCCCCAAGGCGAGGGGCCAAAAATTTTCTAAAATCTCCCGTTCGGCGCCGATCAGATTTTGCGTTGGTTCGTCGTTTTTAGCATAACTAATACACAGAATTTGCCCGTAATTGGCCGACAGGGAAGTTCGGCGCCAGTAATCTTCAAAACTAAAACTCCGCTCGGGAATTTTATTGTACTGCTCAAGGATGGCTGGTTCGACCTCTGGTGGCGCGGGGAGGGTTTCGATATCGAGGTAAAGGATATTCATTTCAACCTCCAAACTAGCATTCTTAAAATAAATCGAGTAAGCTCGCTTCATGCATATTCTAATCATTGGTGACATTGTCGGCAAACCGGGCCGTCGGGCGGTGACGGAAATTCTGCCCCAACTCAAAATTGACCATTCGATCGACCTCGTCATCGCCAACGGGGAAAATGTTTCTCATGGCCGCGGTTTGAGCTTCAACCACTACGAAGCGCTGCGCGAGGTGGGGATTGATTGGTTTACCAGCGGCAACCATATTTGGGCGCGAGCCGATATTTTGCCTTATCTCGACGACCCCAAGATTCAGATTATCCGGCCGGCCAATTATCCCGGCGCCGTTCCCGGGCGAGGCATTGCCAGTTTTAAGGTGGGAACAACACCGATTCATCTTCTTAATTTGATGGGTCGCGTCTTTATGGCCGAAGAAACAGATAATCCATTTCGACTGTTTGATGAACTCATCGAAAAGCTCAAAGGGGTGATTATCGTTGATTTTCATGCCGAGGCAACTTCCGAAAAATGGGCTTTTGGCCACCATGTCACCGATCGCGCCACAGCAGTAGTTGGGACGCATACCCATGTACCAACCGCCGATGAACGTCTTCTCGGCGCTGGCACCGCCTTTATTTCTGATATCGGCATGACTGGCCCGATCGACTCCAATATCGGCGCCGAAAAAGGCACCATTATCAACCACTTCTTAACCGGGCTCCCCTGGCGCTATGAAGTCGCAGAAAACGGCCCGATCTGGTTTAATGCTGTCCTCGTCACGATCGACGTTAAAACGCATCGCGCCACACACATCGAGCGGATTCAAAAAGTATTAGATTCTTGAATTGGCCTAAGTCTATGCGGGCGATTACAGTCGACAAACTAACGAAACGTTTTGACAAGATTACGGCGGTTGATAATCTGTCATTTTCTGTCGAAAAGGGGGAGATTTTTGGCTTCCTCGGGCCGAATGGGGCGGGCAAAACGACGACGATCCGCATACTCATGGATTTTGCGCGGCCAACAAGTGGTAGTTTAACGGTTTTGGGCTTCGACGCCCAGCGTGAATCGGTTAAGGTTCGCCAAACTGTTTCTTACGTTGGGAGCGGTTTTAAACTCTACGACCATTGGACGGGGTGGGATCATCTTCGATTTGTACAAGCTTTCCGTGGGGCGGATAGCAAAGTCGAAAGTCTCATTGCGGCCCTCAACTTTGATCCGTCGCAGAAGGTGCGAACGCTTTCTTTCGGTACGAAACAGAAATTGATGCTCGCTTTGGCTCTGGTGGGTCAGCCCAAATTGCTTATTCTCGACGAGCCGACGGTTGGCCTCGACCCAATTTTACAAAATACGATTTACGACCTCTTAAAACAGCTAAACGATGCGGGCACAACGATTTTTATGTCGAGCCATAATCTCCATGAGGTCGAACGGCTCTGCGGGCGGGCGGCCGTCATTAAACAGGGTAAATTAGTGGTGATTGAATCAATCCGGCGGCTGCATGAAAAGAAAATCTCCACTATTCAAGCCACCTTCAGCGAGAGCTACGGCGCCGAGACATTTCTGGCCGACAATGTCATTGTTATTGAGGCCCGCCCGCGGGTACTGGTGTTGCGCGTTCGGGGTGATGTCAACCCGACGATTCGCGCCCTTGGTAAGACAAAGCTCACAGATTTATTGGTAAACCACGCCGATTTAGAAGATGTTTTTCTCGATCTTTACCGTTAAGGGGAATGATGTTGGCAATTATTATTCGCACGCTCAAAGATCGACTGACGACCACTCTCGCTTTTTGCGCGGCGAGTGTTGTCTTTCTCTGGATGTATATCGCTCTCTTTCCTTATATTCGAGATCAAGCAGCTGCCCTTTCACAGCTGATAGACGCCTACCCCAAAGGCTTTATGCAAGCCTTTGGCATTACCAGTCTCGAACAACAGTTTGGCCATCTCGGCAGCTACCTGGCAACCGAGATGTTTAGCTTAATTTTCCCCATGATGGTTATCGCCCTCGTGGTTGGCTATGGTGCCAGCGCGCTGGCCGGTGAAATTGAACGTGGCACAATCGAACTGCTGATGAGTCAACCGATTTCCCGGCTCCAGCTCTACGTCGCTAAATATTTGGCAGCCATCAAGATTCTGGGGGCTTTTGTCTTAGTCTCGGTTATGGCGATTGCCCCGCTGGCGGGCCTTTACCACGCCGAGTTTGCTTGGGCGAGTTTGACTCGGTTTTCGCTGATGGCGTTTTTGTTTGGCCTGGCTATTTTGAGTTTCAGTTTCCTTACTTCCAGCCTCTTTTCAGATAAAAGTAAGGCCAGTTTTTCCGTCACCGGTTTGGTGGTGCTCATGTACGTCTTGAATATCATCGCCGCCTTAAAACCAAGCCTTACTAATCTCAAATATGTCTCTTTTTTCCACTATTACGACCCTGCCGCCACCCTCGGTAACGGGGCCTTACTTGATACGCCAGCTGTCGGCGTGCTACTTGGCGTCAGTATTATCGCGACCACTCTCGGTGCGATTCGATTTATGAAACGCGACCTCTAACAATATGATCATAGTTGGAATTTTTTTGAGGTGACTTCCCCGATGTAAGCTCTATGAAACATATTTACGTTCCAGTTTACGTACGCGGCTCGTCTCCAGCTATGACTAAGTTCATTATTTGGGATTGCGTTAATATAAGGTTAAGTAAGATAAATAAATAGGTTATAAAAAATATCACCTATTTATTTTAATTGCTCTATTCCAGAACTCCGTAGTCCCACTATCGAACTACTTGTCGCGAGCGCGGTTTAGTGCGCTGATTGCTTCTTAAAGACATCCATAATTTCTTTGATGTCTATACCTTTCTTGCCCTCTTGACATATCCCCCATGGGGGGATTACATTATTACATATAAGCGGAATAGACAGCTAATAGGAATAGGACTTACGCAAATTTTCCTTCACTCCAGGAGTGTCCTTCGCACAGCTCAGGATCGTCACTCCTGGAGTGTTCCTAATTTGCGAAAGTCCTGGCTAAGTTTATTGGGTCAAGAGAAAGGACAGACATTGACTAAACAGATTAATCTCGCCATTAAAGGTATGACGTGTGGCGCCTGTGAGAAACTCATTACGCGTAAGCTAGAACCGCTGCTGGGGGTCTCGAGTATTAAAATTAGTGCTAAAGATGGCACGGGTCAGCTCGAGATGGATTCGGGGGAGGTAACTATGGAGGCGATTTTTGCAGCCATTACCGAGGCCGGGTATTCAGCCAGCCTTGTAAAGGAAGAAAAACTCCCCGACACAGCCCCACCGGCCGCCGTGCCGACAAACGTTACCGTGCGCGTTGTGTCTGGGGTTAAGGGTTCAACTGGCCTGGCTGGGACCCAACGCGTTCAGCTCGGTCTGTCGGGCATGCACTGCACGTCGTGCTCAAAACTAATTGAACGTGCGCTCACCGGCGTTCCCGGCGTGAAAACCGCCAACGTCAACTTTGCGGCCGAAAAGGCCACTGTGCTGGCCGATTTTAGCGCCACTACAACCGACGCTCTGCTGGCTGCTGTAAAGAGTGCCGGTTACTCGGCTGTAATGATGGATACCGTCGATGCCGACTACGAGCGGACCAAGCGTGCTAGTGAGCTCACGGGCTACCGATGCAAGTTTCTGACCGGCTTAGCGCTTAGCCTACCGATGCTCTACTTTATGCTACTCGACTTCTTTCCGAGTCTACCGGGCGGCACTTCTCTTCCACCGTACTTTGCGATTACCTCCCTTATCCTGGCCAGCCCAGTTCAATTCATTGTCGGTGCCGGTTTCTACAAAGGGATGTGGTCGGGGCTCAAGATGCACACATTCAATATGGATAGCCTGATTGCCATCGGCACCAGCACTGCCTTCTTCTACAGCCTCGTCAATTACGTTATCTACGCGGTCAACAATCAGTCGCTAATTGGCCTGGCTGGCAAGATTCCCGAAATCTACTTTGAGACCGCGGCTTTTCTCATCACCTTCGTGGTGCTCGGTAAGCTCCTCGAGGTTCAAGCTAAAAGTAAAACCTCGGACGCGATCAAACGCTTGATGGGACTTCAGGCTAAAACCGCCCGTGTCATGCGCGGTGACAGTACCGAGGACATTCCAGTGGATGACGTTGTCGCTGGTGATATTGTGCTCGTGCGTCCCGGGGAAAAAGTACCCATCGATGGTGAGATCACCGAAGGTTCATCGGCCGTTGACGAATCAATGCTGACTGGAGAAAGCATGCCTGTGGAAAAAACCGTCGGTGACCGCGTTGTTGGGGCGACGATCAATAAAAATGGCAGTTTCCAGTTTCGGGTAACGCACGTGGGGAGTGAAACCACCCTCGCGCAAATTATTCGCGTGGTTGAAGAAGCCCAGGGATCCAAAGCCCCGATTCAGGCCTTTGCCGACCGCATCTCTTCGTGGTTTGTGCCGGCGGTTATTATCGCCGCCGTCCTCACCTTTGGCGTTTGGTACTTCGCCCTCGGTGCGGGCCTCGCCTTTTCCCTGATGGCCTTTACGGCCGTCATCGTTATCGCCTGCCCCTGTGCCCTTGGCCTCGCCACGCCAACCGCCATTATGGTGGGCACCGGCAAGGGCGCTGAACACGGTATCCTCGTAAAGGGCGGTGAGCCGCTCGAAGCGGCCTATCGCATTAACACGATTATCTTTGACAAAACGGGCACCCTGACCAAGGGCAAACCAGAAGTGACCGAGGTCTTAAGTCTCGGCGAGCTCGATGAAGATGAAGTGCTCGAAATCGCGGCCGGCTTGGAAAAACAGTCTGAACACCCGCTCGCCGAAGCGATCTACGCCTATGCCGAAGAAGAAGGCGTGACAATCGCTCCGGTGACGGAGTTTAAGGCGGTACCTGGCCACGGTGTCCGCGGCCAGGTGGCTGGCGTTGAATATTTCTTTGGTAATCGTAAACTCATGACGAGCATCGCCGGTCTCGACATTAATCGCCTCGACCGCAAGCTCACCCGCCTGGAGAGCCAGGGTAAAACGGCCATGATTCTCGCCACCAAAGATGGCATTGTCGGGGTGATTGCCGTGGCCGACACCGTCAAGGCCACCTCGCGCGCGGCGGTGACAGCCCTTCAAAAACGTGGCATCCAAGTGTACATGATTACCGGCGATAATCAGCGCACCGCCCAGGCGATTGCCGCCGAAGTTGGCATCACTAACGTCTTGGCTGAAGTCTTACCTGAACATAAAGCTGCCGTCGTGAAATATCTCCAATCTGGGGTAATTGAAAATTCAGAAGTTGAAAAATTGATTGAAAATTGGAAATTGATAATTGATAATTCCACCCGCAGAGTGGTGGCTATGGTTGGCGACGGCATTAATGACGCGCCGGCCCTCGCCCAAGCCAATCTGGGCATTGCCATGGGGTCGGGTACCGACGTCGCTATGGAGACCGGCGGGATTGTGATGATGAAGAGCGATCTTCATGACGTGGTAACGGCGCTTGACCTCTCTAAAGAGACGATGCAGAAGGTTAAACAGAACATGTTCTTCGCCCTTTTTTATAACGTTATTGGTATCCCGATCGCCGCGCGTATCTTTATTGGGTTTGGCTTGATCTTGAAACCGGAATTGGCCGGGCTGGCCATGGCCTTAAGCTCCGTTTCGGTGGTGACCAACTCGCTAACCTTGCGTTATTTTCGCCCTGGCAAACGCAACTGGGTGTCGCTGGCGGCGCCGCTGGTGATGACGTTGCTCTTTAGCTTTGTCTTCTTTGAATTTGCCAAATTCAGCACAGAGATGACGAAGACTGAAGTCAGCGTTCAGACCTTTGAACAGGTAGCGGCCAGTCAAGACAGGACTTTCGCACTTTCTCCTTAACCCCAGGGGTTAAAACGCCTGGAAACCCCTGGGGTTTTCCCAAAAGTGCGAAAGTCCTATCGACATCTCATTCCTTCGCTCTGGGCCATATGCCCGTGGCAACGCTGCGGACTCTTGTGGTAAAATAAAAGTGATGATTCGTCGAGGTTTTATTTTTGTTAGCGCGATGACCCTAGTATTTGTCAGTATGTGGCTGACAGCGATTTTGCAGTCGCATGCCGAGATGCAAGCCAGTAACGACTGTGCGATTCAGGTTGGAGCGGCAGATTGCGCCGGCACGCCCGAACACACCCTTCACGTTCTTGCATATCAGATTAACAACCTCGGTCTTTCCGGAACAACAGTCCCGATTAACCAGCTGTCGCTGCTAAAACTTCTGACTGTTCTCGGTGCTATTGGTGGTCTGATGTACTTTGTAAAGCAGCCGGAGATTGCACAAATCCTTAGACGCGCAATTCGCTTCAGACGACTCCTTGGGCATACAACCGAACAGCGTTTCCGTACCTGGCGCGTGACTATTCAAGAACTGTATCCCGAATTCGCACACTAGCCGACTCGTACTACTATTTGTGTGTTAATGGAGGATATTGCATGACTAATTTTTGGTTAATTTTTGTAACCGGTCTGACCACTGGCGGCCTAAGTTGCATGGCCGTCCAAGGCGGCCTGCTAGCTTCAGCGGTGGCGGATGAAAAACAGGGGCAAGGCGCCGCGCCGGCCAAAACTATCGCCCTCTTCCTTGGGGCAAAAATCGTGGCTTATACCGCCCTTGGTTTCCTGTTGGGCTGGTTAGGGACCGTGGTTCAACTCTCGGTCACCACGCGGGGAGTTATTCAAGCTTTGGTGGCGATTTTCTTGATCGGCACGGCCTTGCGGATGCTCGATGTTCACCCGTTCTTTCGCGTTTTTGCCATTCAGCCGCCCAAAGCCCTCACGCGCTGGCTGCGCCGATTTTCTAAAGACGGCGCCAATGATCACGCCACCCCGATTTTCCTCGGTGGGCTGACAGTCCTCATTCCCTGTGCCATTACCCAGGCGATGATGGTGCTAGCTTTAAGTACGGGTAGCCCGTGGCAAGGCGCCCTTCTCATGGCTTCGTTTACCCTCGGCACCACCCCGATTTTCTTTGGTCTTGCCTATCTCGCCACCAAGTTAGGCCAGACGCTCCAGCACCGGTTTACCTTAGCCACCGCCCTGCTCATCTTAGCGCTTGGCCTTTATTCGGCGGAGGGGGCATTGAATATCTTGGGCTCGCCGATTTCTTTCGCCACGCTCAAACAACGCTATTCCACCTCCACCGCCGAGGTCGTGGCGGCAGTACCGCCATCGCAACCCACCCCGGAGGCGTCCGTTCCTACTACTCCGCCATCGAGCAAGGGTACCTCAATAAGCCAAACGCCGACACCGCCCAAAGAAACACCCAAGCCGCAATCGGCCGAGCTGACGATTAATGTCACGGATGACGATGGCTATCAGCCGAGTAACACCCAAGCCCCAGCCGAGACTCCGCTCCAGATAACCTTTGTATCGGAAGACGTCTACAGTTGTGCCAGTGCAATTGTCTTCCCTGCGCTCCGCATGCAGCTGTATCTAGACCAAGACGACCGCCAAACGATCGATATCCCTCTGCAAAAAGCCGGCACGATCCTTCGTTACACCTGCGCCATGGGCATGTATTCCGGCCGCATTAGTTTTAAGTAGGACTTATGCAAATTGGAAACACTCCAGGAGTGACGATCATGAGCTGTGCGAAGGACACTCCTGGAGTGAAGGAAAATTTGCGTAAGTCCTAGTAAGAAAGGAATGAACATGCTTGTCACCAAAACCTACACCGTCAATATGCATTGCCCGTCCTGCGAGATGTTGCTCGAGGGGTTTGAAGATCTGCCCGGGGTTGAGAAAATTGAGGCGCACTACAAGGACCAAAAGCTCACCGTAACCTTCGATGATACCCAGGTAAAAGAAGAGTCCATCATGGACGCCGTGCGCAAAGAAGACTATGAAATAACAGCGTTAGACAGCGCCTAACAGTCCAGTCAGCGTGTGTGTTGGCAGGTCTTGCCGTGTTTACCGGCGCGTTCACTTTTGATCTCTCCGTCTTCAAACTCGATCACGCGATGGGCGATCTCCTCGAGCCGTTGGTCGTGGCTGACGATTACCACGGCCCGCTGTTCGCGGCAGGCAATCGCACAGAGCATCTCCATTACCTCGTGGCCGATCTTTGAGTCGAGGTTAGCCGTTGGTTCATCGGCAAAAATTATGGCTGGATCGTTAACGATCGCTCGCGCGGTCGAAACGCGTTGTTTCTCACCGCCGGACAGCGCAGAGGGTAGGTGATGAAGCCGGTTACTTAACCCGAACTTTTCGAGCGATTGTTTGGCTTTCGCCAGCGCTTGAGCCCGCGCCATCCCAGTGGCAATTAAGGGGAGGGCGACATTTTCTTGCGCCGTTAGCGCGCCGAGCAGGTTAAACGACTGAAAGACAAAGCCTAGTTTCGTGAGCCGCAAGTGCGGCAGTTCCTTCTCGGTCAACCTCGTTGTGCAGGTGCCTTCAATATACACATGGCCCGAAGTTGGCTTAAGCAGTCCGCCAGCAATCGTCAGGAGTGTGGTTTTGCCCGACCCACTCGGACCCATAATAAGGATGATTTCTCCAGCCACAACTCGTAAGGAAACGTTTTTGACCGCCTCCACCTTGGTGTGGCCAGTGCCGTAGCTTTTGCTTAGTTTATCAATCACTAATAGGGCCATAACCACCTTAATTCTTAAACACTTCGGCGGGGTCGATTCGGCTAATGCGTCGAACCGGAATATAGGCGGCCACTAACACCATCAGGGCCGTCAGCCCAAACACCCAAGCCAGATCGAAGGGGCGGATATTGGTGAGAAATGCCGAGGCGTACTGCTCGCCAGCGATCCCTATCGGGAAGGCCAGCGCCACGCCCACGGCGTAGCCAATCAGACCGGCAATCAGCGCTTGGTAAAAAACGAGTGTTAAGAGTTGGCGATTGTTAAAACCGATCGCCTTCATCACCCCATACTCGCGCGCCTTTTCGATGGTGGCAGAGTAGGTTGTCAGGCCAATAACGGCAATGCCAACCAGCAGCGCAATCAGATCGAGAATAAAGATAATCGGCAAAAACGTGTCTTGGATGACCGATTTGGCTTTTTGGACGAACTCGTTTTTGGTCAGGACGTTCGTGTCAGAAAACCGATCGAGGATGGCTTGTTCAGTTGTTGCGGCTGAAGCGCCAGCTGCGAGTTGAACGATGTAGAAGTTGACCTTATTACCCAATTGAAAGAGTGTTTTGGCATCATCGAAATGAATAAAAGCGTACTGCGAGGTGACCAAGTTACCGCCGTTCGAGATCCCCGCCACGCGGAAATCGCGCTCAGCGATGCTCAACGTATCGCCGACCATCACGTCGTTGTTGCGAGCAAAGGCGGCGTCGATAATAATTTCACCGGCGCTTAAGGTTTGCCAGGTGCCCTTTTCCATGGTCGGCTTACCGACACCCGTCGTGGGATTAAGACCAACGATAAAAAGTGTCACCTCCTTGTCGTTTAGGGTAAAAAGGACCGACCGACCTAGATACGGGAAGGCGTTTTTTACGCCTGGCGTTTGTTCGAGCCGTGCTTCGAGATCATCGGGCAAAAAAGACAGGGTGTGGTACATATCCCCAACGCCCTTTTGCTCAACCCACAGGTCGGCTTCGATACTGGCCGCATACGAGCCCATCATCGTATTCCAACCCTGGTACAACCCATTTAGCATCACAATCAAAAGCACCGAAAATGCCACCCCACCGATGGTAATGAGTAGTTTAGTCCGTTCTTGAAAGAGGTTGCGAATTGCGAGCCAGAACATGTTATTTAGTAGAAATGTACTTCCACAGGGCGGCGATCCCGAGCCCAAACAAGACAATAACCAGAATATAGGTCAGCCAGGCGAAAATCATCATCCCACCATAACCATCCACACCGCTCATCAGGGCATAGTCCATCATCATCCCTCCTCTTTCACACTATTAGCGTGCCGACTGTTTTTTGAAGACGTCCATAATTTCTTTCATGAACTTTTTCTGGTCGTGATGCTCGTGCATGGCATCTGCCACACAGCTCGCCAGGTGATGTTCAAGCAGAGTATGATCAATGGATCGCATGGCTTGTTGCACAGCCTGCGACTGGTGAAGAATATCGATACAGTAGACGTCGTCTTCGACCATCTTCATCACCTTTTTATAGTGGCCAAGCACGATTTTTAAGCGGTGCAGTAATCGCTCACGGTCATTTTTGGGTCGAAACATTTGAATCCTTCCAATAGAACTCTTTCAAAACCCCATATCCGACTGCAACACTTTCTCTCGGC
>ERZ1292633.5339-Hain-H41-02um-R1-5339-length-11630-cov-5_pt1 | contig 11630 bp, 6 predicted proteins | sample MGYA00564406_ERZ1292633 | MGnify/ENA primary metagenome ERZ1292633 (study PRJEB36523, sample SAMEA6512639) | groundwater metagenome | collected 2019-01-08 | study: AquaDiva: Metagenomics assemblies of 32 groundwater samples
GATAAAAATAAATTTGCCAGTCCTGTAATTTCAGGAACAGAAGGCAAAGGAGGAGAGCTTTTTGGAAAAGAAGAGGGTTTGCCAGGAAATATTTATGCACCAAATATAACTCCAGACCACTTAGGTTCTTGGACTGATGGAGAACTTTTTAGAGCAATTACATCTGGCGTTAGTAAAGATAACACGTCTCTTTTTCCTTTGATGCCCTATAATAACTTTGGAAAAATGGATAAGGAAGATATTCTTTCTATCATTTCATATATAAGAACATTAAAACCTATAAAAAATGAGATTCCTAAAAGAGAGTTAGATTTCCCATTAAATTTTATTGTTAATTCAATGCCTCAAAATCCAAATTTCCAAACAATACCTAAAAAATCTGATAGTATAAATTATGGAAAATATCTTGTTAATGCAGCATCTTGTTTTACTTGTCATACACAAATGAATAAGGGCGAACCTATAAAAGATATGGATTTTGCAGGAGGAGAAAAGTTTAAAATAAAAAATTACGGAACTATTTTTTCCTCAAATATAAGCAGTGATAAGGAAACAGGAATAGGAAATTGGACTAAAGAATCTTTTATCAAACGTTTTAAAGATTACTCGCCTAAAAATATAAAAAATAATGAATTTCAAACAGTAATGCCTTGGTATAATTATACTGAAATGCCTGAAGACGAAATTGGAGCTATATATGATTATTTAAAAACTACTAAACCAATAAAAAATTTAATTGAAAATAGGTTTATAAGTGAGAAAAAATAAGTTTAAGATTAATCAAACCTATTTTTATTAATAATACTAATTTCAACTTTAATTACAAAGTGATAATAAAAAGCTTTTTTTAAGGTAAAATTAACTAAAGTATAAGTTTTTAAGAATTACTCTTCATAGAAAAGAAATGATTCACTTAGGTTTAATATCATCTAATTGTATAAAATTGGTTACTTTTCAATAATAGTAATTTTAATGCAAGTAAAAATATTTTAAAAATTAAAATAATTTAGGAACGGTAAAAATAGATGAAATTTGCAATAGTTATGACAGGTGGGGTATGCAAAGGTGCATTTCAAGCTGGTGCATTAAGAGCTTTTGCTGAATTTAATTTAAAACCATCTGTTGTGGTTGGAACATCTGCTGGTGCAATAAATGCAGGATTACTAACAAATTTGATAGTTCAAGATAACTTTGTATCAAATAAAATAGAAGAAAATTTAACCAGACCATGGATAAGTGAAATGAATTTCTCTAACCTTTGGGGTAAAGCCGAAGAAGGTAAAAAAGATTCTATAAGAAATATCTTTTCAGACGTAAATACTAACCCTTTTTTATTAATTAAAAGGCTTGCAAATCTTCAAACAGATGTTTGGAATAAAGTTAGACAACTTATTGCGATGTCTTTTTTATCTGTTTTTAATAGAAGCGTACTTACTCAATATTTAGATAGAACATTAAAAACACCAAAAGAAATTAAGGCAAATGTTATTTGTGCAATATCTGTAACAGATTTATTTGGTCATTCTGAAATAATTAATGGTAAACTTTTCAATAATTATTCTGATTTTATTATTTTTGATTTTAAAAAAGATGAGCAAAATATAGAAAAAAAGTTTGATTTTTTTAGAGAGTCAATAGCCGCTTCATCTGGTTTTCCTGGTATGTTTCAACCTTCAGAATTAGATGTTAAAGGAAATGGAGAAAAAAGACTTTATGTTGATGGTGGAATTACCAAAAATGCACCTTTTGGTAGAGCCGTAAAATTAGATCCTGAAATAGAATATATTTTTGTAATTTCAACTTCTCCTGTAACAAAACCTCTTTCTAATGAAATAAATGATTTTGCAAGTGTATCTGGTCAAGTTTATGAAATAGTAATTACAAAAGATATTGTAAATGATTATAGAAAAGTTACTCAAATAAACCAAAAAGTTCAACTTTTACATAAAATAATAGAAAAAGATGAAAATGGAATTGTTCTTGATAATGAAAAAAATCATGATTTATGTAAATTAGCTGGTTTTAAAAGTGTTAAAGATTTTTTATCAAAAAGATGTGTAGAAGTTATTTTTATAGAACCTAGTCATCCCCTTGAAGGAGACCCTTTTGCTGGTTTTTATAAAAAAGAAAGACGTTATTTAATGGAATCTTATATCAAACATGGTTACGATATGGGTAAAAAAGTTTTGACTGAGTTTATGAAAAATACGGCTGAATCTAGCGTACAAGAAAAAAGTAGCTAGAAATTTATCCAAATCTTAACCTTTAATTTACTGTAGCTTAAGAAAGAAAAAATTAAAAAAATCTATGATATAATTATGTTATAGGTTTTTAGGAATGAAGGTTTATGAGTACAATAAATAGTAGTAATCCAGTATCATTGATTTCTCCAGATCAATTATTCGGTAATGCAAATACTAAACCTGCAAATAGTGTTCCTGCAACCAATAATAATGTTTCTGGTTTGGGAACTGATAATGTAAATATCAGCGTAATTCCAAGTAATTATCCTCAAGTAGGAAATACTGTTCCTGCAAATATTTTTCCTACACAAACCAATACTAATACTCAAACCAATACTGGAATAATACCTAAACAAACAGAAGACCCTGGAATAAGGCCAATGTCTCCAACAACAGGTGCAAAATTAAAACCTATATCAATGGCTGAAGCTCAATGGGCTGTTAAATTTGAAGAAAAAGTTAAAAAAGGTGTTCAACCTACAGCTCAAGAAACAGCTAAATATCAAGATATTGTTGTAAGATTTAAAGCTAATCCTAAAGTTGATTCTTCAATATTAGATCTTCTTGCTGCTCAATCAAGTAGTTTAGGTGCACAAGTTGCTAGTACTAGATACGGTAAAGATGTAGCCGCATTTTTTAAACCACCAGTACAACCAGCTCCGATTGCAGGAGATATAACAGCCGCTGAAACAGGAGCCGTATCTGGTGCAGCAAGCCGTTTGAAAGGCTTAGGAGGAACTTTACTTAAAGGTTCTGGACTTGGTGCAATTGTAGCTGGTGGTTTCTCTTTAATAACAAATGGAATAATGGTTATGCAAGGTAAAAAAGAATGGTCTGATGTAGGTGGAACAATTGCTGCAGATACAGCAAATGGAGCTGTTAGTGGTCTTACAGGTACTCTTGCCGCAGGTGGTGCAACTCTTTTAGCCGCTTCTTTGGGAGCAACTGGTTTAGTTTCTGGTCTTATTGTAGGTATCGGTGCAATGGGTGGAGCTTGGCTTGGAGATAAACTTTTCAGAGGAACTGGAATGTATGACAAATTAAAAGAAAAAGTTGATTCTTTTTTTCAACCAAAACCACAACCTAATGCTTTTTAATTAAATAGTTTAAAATGAAAAAATTAATATTAGCCTCTATTTTATCTTTTGTAACACTTTTGAGCTGTTCGATAAAAGATAATACTAATTCTTTAGAATTAACACAAAATTTAGATTATGAGAGTCTATCTTACAATGAAATAGGTGGAAAAAGTTATGAGAGTTTTAAAATAGCTCCTAAAATTCCAAAATCTAAAGAAGAAAGAAAAGCTGTAAAAGTTACTTATCTTATGACCGATGATGAAGCTCATCAAAGTCCTTGGTCTGGTAAAATGTTACTTTTTATGGATGATTTACCTCAAAAAAATGTTCATAATATAGTTTTTAGAGATGGTGGAAAATTAGATGATTCATCTATTCATTATTTAACCGCTGGAAAAGATCCATTAAAAGTTGAATCACCTTCTAGTTTTTTAAATGATAATATAAAAGAAGTTCAATCTAATAATCCTAGAGTTTTTTCTAGAATTTTAGAATGGGCTTTTGATAATTTCCCTGCTAAAAAAAGATACCTTCAAATTTATACACATGGTGGTGGTGTTTTTGGTATAGGAATGGATGCAAACCAAACTGATTTAACTGGTAAAAAACTTCCTAATGAAGAATTAGTTACAATGATAACACCTCAAAAATTTGCCGAAGGTTTAAAACAATCTTTAAAAGGTAGAAAACTTGATATGATTTATTTTAGAGCTTGTTTAATGGGAAATGTTGAAGCACTTTATGAATTAAGAGGTATTGTTGATTATGCGTTAGCTTCTGAAGATGTTTCTTATTCTAAAGAAAATTCTAACCTTACTATGACAAAGCTTTTTGATGATTTAGCTAGTAAAGAAACAGAACCAAAAGAATTATCTTATCAAATGGCTATACAAGCTCACGGTAAAACAGGTGCTAAAGATGGTTATACAACTTTTGCAGCTATTGATATAAATAAAATGGATGAGTTAAAATCAGCTATTAATGTTTTGTCTCTTTCTTTGATTTCAGGATTAAAAACTGAGAAAGATGCAATTTTATCTGCTTATGATGCTGTTCCTACAATACAAGGTGAAGATGTCGCTGAAAAAAGTAGTGAAAATATGAGAGATCTTTGGAGATTTACAGCTGAATTAGATAAAAAAGTACAATCTAAATCTATAAAAGATGCTGTTCAACAAGTTAGAAACGCGCAGAAAAAAGCTATGATTCATGAAAAAGATTCTTTTGGTAGTTCTGCAAATGGATTATCTATTTTTATGCCTTTCAGAGAAAATTTAAAACCAGATCAAGGTATGTATAAATTTTTGAATAATGGATATTTAAATAGACGTTTTGCTAAAGATTCTGCATGGACTAAGTTTTTACAACAAATTCCTAGTAAATAAATTTTTTGTCTAAAAATATGTTATGTAAAATTTATAATAAAAATACTAAGAATTTAAACTACGGATTTAGACACATTAAACGGATAAGCTACATATTTTATAATAATAATTTGTAGTTAATTTGTGTAATCTGTTTAATCTGTAGTTTAAATATTCTTTACATATTATAGGAGGAAATAAATTAAAATGTCTAATTTTATTCAAGAAGAGCCTATTTTAGAAAATCAATATACTAATGATAGGACTTTGAAATCTTTTATAAAAAGATTTATTCCTAATGAATATATTTCAGAAATTGAAAAAGATTTAGAAAATTTGGGTAATAGAGTTGTTACTGATATTTTATCTATGTCTCAATCTGCTGAAAAAAATTTACCAGAACTTGTTCAATATTCGCCTTGGGGAAAAAGAATTGATGAAATAATAACATCTCAAGGTTGGAAAGATTTAGATAAAGTATCCTCTGAAGAAGGACTTATTTCTATTGGATATAAAAGAAAATATCAAGAATTTTCAAGAATTTATCAATTTGCAAAGCTTTATCTTTTTACTCCTTCTTCTGCTATTTATACATGCCCTCTTGCAATGACTGATGGTGCTGCAAAACTAATAGAAATTCATGGTGATGATTTTTTGAAAAATCGTGCCTACAAATTTTTAACTTCTACTGATCCAAAAACTTTTTGGACTTCTGGTCAGTGGATGACCGAAAAAACAGGTGGATCTGATGTTGGTAAAACTGAAACCATAGCAAAGTTTGAACATAGTGAATATAAATTATATGGTGATAAATGGTTTACTTCTGCAACCACTTCTCAAATGGCTTTTACTTTAGCAAGAATAGTTGATGCAAATGGCAATTTAATTAAAGGAAGCAGAGGGCTTAGTTTATTTTATGTTGAAACCAGAGATGAAAATGGAAATTTGAACAATATCTCAATTAATAGACTAAAAGATAAATTAGGTACAAAATCATTACCTACAGCAGAATTAACTCTTAATGGAACCAAAGCTCTTTTAGTAGGAACAATAGGCGATGGTGTAAAAAATATCTCTGCCCTTTTTAATGTAACTAGAATATATAACTCCATAACATCAGTTTCTTTTATGAGAAGAGGAATTAATTTATCAAAAGATTATGCAAAAAAAAGATCTGCTTTTGGAAAATTATTATCAGAACAAAAACTTCATGTTAATACATTAGCCGATTTAGAAATTGAATATCAATCCGCTTTTCATAGTGTTTTTTATACAGTTTCTTTGTTAGGAAAAGAAGAGTGTGGAAAAGCAACAAAAGATGAAATATCTTGTTTAAGAATACTTACCCCTCTTATAAAACTTTATACAGCAAAACAATCAATAAATGTTTCTAGTGAAGTCTTAGAATCTTTTGGTGGAGCTGGATATGTTGAAGATACGGGTTTACCTAAATTGCTAAGAGATTCCCAAGTTTTAGCTATTTGGGAAGGAACAACAAATGTTTTAAGTTTGGATGTTTTAAGATCTATACAAAAAGAAGCAACTTTAGAACCTTTATTAAATAATATTTATAATAGATTAGAAAAAATAACTAATTCAAAATTATTAGATGATAAAAATAAAGTTATTACTTCTTTTTTAAATATAAAAGAATATCTTAAAAAAGCTTCAGCAGAAAACTCTGATTTTTGGGAAGCATCTGCAAGAAGTTTTGCATATTCATTAATAAAAACTTTTTCAGCATCACTTTTATTAGATCATGCTCAATGGTCTTTGGAAAATAATAATGATGATTTTTTTCTTACAATCTCAAAAAGATTTTGTAATCAAGAGCTTTCACCATTAATTTATCCTAATAAAGAATATATTGATGATTCTTTATCTATTTTTAATTTTTAGTGTTTATCTATTACCAAGTTGGATTTGAATCAATTAAACGTTCCAATTCTTCTACAGGTAGTGCTTTTGAAAAAAAGAAGCCTTGACCATATTCACAATTTAACTCTCTTAGTTTTCTTAATTGTACTTCTGTTTCTATACCTTCTGAGGTTGTTTTCATATTTAGGTTTTTTGCTAATGAAATTATAGTTTTTATTATTTCAAAATTTTCTTCACTTGAGTCTATTCTTGAAACAAAAGATCTATCTATTTTTAATGTATTAACAGGAAATCTATGTAAATAACTTAAAGATGAGTATCCTGTACCAAAATCATCAATTTGTAGTTGTAAACCTAATTCTCTTAATTTATGAAGCATCATTTTAGCTTTTTCAGTGTTATCCATTATAGAGCTTTCAGTTATTTCTAATCTTATTTGATTAGGATTTATTTCAGTTTGATTTATAATTTCAAAAATATGATTAACTAAATTAGGATGTGAAAACTGTCTGCCTGAAATATTTATATTAACTGTAAAAGTAAAATTATTATTAAACTTTTCATTCCATATTTTTATTTGATTACAAGCTTCTTTAAAAACCCATCTTCCTATTTTTATTATGTACCCAGAATCTTCTGCAATCGGTATAAAAAGAGATGACGGGATTAAGCCTTTTTTCTTATGAAACCATCTTAATAAAGCTTCAAAACCTGTTATTTTACCTGTTTCTAAAGATATTATAGGTTGGTAATATAAAACCAATTCATTTTTTTCTATGGCATATCTTAAATCTGTTTCTATTTGAAATATTTCCATTGTATTTATTTTCATACTAGATTCAAAAACTTCATATCTTGCTCTTCCCAAAGCTTTTGCTCTATACATTGCAATATCAGAAGATCTTAATATCTCTTCAGATTGTTCATTTCCAGAAAAACTTGAATATAATCCAATACTTACAGTTGAAAATACTTCTTTATTATTTATAATAAATGGATTTCTAAATTCTTTTTGGATTTTTTGAGCTAAATTTATAGATTCATCTTTATCTTGAATATTTTCTACTAGAATTGCGAATTCATCACCACCTAGTCTAGCTAGAGTAGATTCTTCATTTAGTAAAGAATTTATTCTTTTTGAAAACTCCATTAAAAAAATATTACCAAAATTATGCCCTAAATTATCATTTATTACTTTAAATCTATCTATATCTATATAAAGAACTGAAAAAAGAGCTTCCTTTTTCTTTTTTATATTAATAATAGCTTTTTCTATTTTTTCTAAAAATAAAGCTCGATTAGGCAATCCTGTTAATAAATCATGCGAAACGGTTTTTAGAAGTTTATCTAATTCATTTTGATTTTCTTTATGTTTTTGTATATTAGTTTGAGATCCACCTATTCTATATATTTTTCCAGATTTATCTCTAACTACAGAGGCTTTACAAAGCATCCAAATATATTTGCCTTCAACATTTTTTATTCTGTATTCACATTCAAAATAATCATTATCTTCATTGATTGTTTTATTAATCATCTCTTTAAGATTTGTTATATCTTCATCATGAACTCTTGAAAACCATTCATCTGTTACATCAGTCATTTCAGAATCTTTATAACCAATCATTTTTTTCCATAAAGCTGAAAATTGAATTTTACCTGTTATTAGGTTTAAATCCCAAAAACCATCATTACTACCTTTTATTGTCAAATTATATTTATCTTGAGTATCTTTTAGAGCTTTTTCTGTTTTTCTTAAATCAGTTACATCAACTACAAAAACCCTAGTTCCAATATTTTTTGTTTTTTCATCCATTATTTTGGTAGAGTGAATTACAGAGTTGAATGTAGATCCATCTTTTCTTTTTGATAAATACTCTGTTAAACCTATTTTTTCACCTGAAATAACTTTTTTAAAATCATCTAACATTTTTTCTTTGTAATTATCATCTATTATATTAAAAAACTTTATTCCTTTATTAAAATCTTTGGTAGAAAAACCATAAACTTTGAAGGTAAAACTATTCGCAAAAGTAATTAATCCTTGATTATCAGTTTCAAAAACTGCTTGAGGTAAAGAATCAAGTAAATTACCATATTTTTTTGCTAAAACTTTATATTTTTTCTCACTTTTTAAAACTTCTTCTTCATTTCTTTTTCTTTGTATTTCTGCACTAGCTCTTTGAGACATAAATTTTAAAATTTGCTTATAAATTTTATTTTCTTTCATAGGTGAATCATTCATAACACCCATGTGTCCTATTACATTTTTTTTAGAATCAAAAATAGGAACAGCCATATAGCTTTTTAGATTATTTCTTTTTAATAATTCATCACTTGGGAAAAGTTCTTGAATATTATCTTTATAAAAAATTAAATTACCATCTTTTATTTTTTCAGAAGGCGTATTTTTCATATTGTAGTTTTTAAATACATTAAATCCATCAACTTCCCATGCAGATATAACACGGACGGTATTTTTCTTTAAATTTGGATAATCACAAACAAAGGCAAATTTTACATTTAATAAATTAGCTAATGATTTAACTAATGATTTAAAAAATTCATCTCCTACAGAAGAAGTTGTATTATCAACTATAGAATCTATTATTTTTTTAGATTGTTCTTTATCTGTTATATCAATAAAATTATATATGTAACCAAAAACTGATAATTTTTGATCAATAATTTCTGAAACTGACATATTTAATAATAATTCTTTATTTTGTGCTAAAGAAAGATAGTTACCACGATAAATTTTTGTATTTGTAACATCAACAAGTTCTTTATCAGAAGAAGAGTTTTTATATAATATTATAATATCTTCTATTTTTTTTAATAATACATCTTCTTTTTTTATATTAAACAAATATTCAGCCGATTTATTTATGAAAGTAATTCTATTTTCAATATTAGTAGTTATTATGCTATCACTAATACTATTCATTGTTTGATATAAAAAATCTTCATTATCTCTAACTTTTTTTTCAAGATTATGTTTATAAATAGCTAATTCTATATTTATTTGGAGATCTTTTGTTTCAAATGGTTTAAAAATATATCCTGCGGGGTTTAATAAATTAGCTCTATCAATAATTTCTTTGTCTTTGTATGCAGTTATAAATATTATAGGGATATCAAAATTATCTTTTATTTTTTCAGCAACATCTATTCCTGTAATATGACCTTTTAACATAATGTCAAGAAGAACCATATCAGGTTTTAGTTCATATAACTTTTTTATTGCATCTTCACCTGTATGTGAGATGGCACATACATTATAGCCAAAAGATTTTACACTAAATTCAATATCCTTTGCTACTATGGATTCATCCTCGACGATGAGTATATTAGTCATAGTTCTCCGAAAATTAAATAAATAAAATCTAACAAAAAAGACACCTTAGGATTATCATAAGTTAACTAATCAAAATAATCTAACTCATAATACCATAAAGATTTTTGGGTATATTCAATTTTTACAAATAGTAAATATAATTAAGGTTAGTACAAAAATATTTCTAAATTTATTAAGAAGTAAAAAGTAAGAAGTGATGAGTAATCAGAAAAGACAATATATTCTTAATCTTTTCACTTTTCACTTTTTACTTATCACTTCTTATGATCTATCAAAAATCTCTTTTGCTATTATAATTCTTTGAATTTGGCTTGTTCCTTCATATATTTGGAATATTTTTGCATCTCTCATTAATTTTTCTACAGGATATTCTTGACTATAACCATATCCTCCAAATATTTGAACTGCATCAGTTGCAACTCTCATTGCTGTATCGGCTGCAAAGCATTTTGACATAGCTGCTTCTTTTGTATTTTTAAGTCCTTGATCTATTTTCCATGCAGCTTGCCAAACAAGTAATCTTGCTGCTTCAATATCTTTTGCCATATCAGCAATCATAAAACTAATTGCTTGATGTTTTGCAATAGGAACACCAAAAGTAGTTCTTTCTTTTGAATATTTTATAGCATGTTCCATAGCTGATTTTGCTAAACCAACCGCTGCCGAAGATATTATTGGTCTAGTATGATCAAAAGCTTTCATTGCTATTTTAAAACCATCACCTTCTTTTCCTAAAAGATATTTTGCAGGAATTTTTACATCAGTAAAAGTAACACCTCTGGTATCTGAACATCTTTGTCCCATATTCATTTCTTTTTTACCAACTTCGATTCCTTGAAGATTTTTAGGAACTATAAACGCAGACATTCCTCTGTGTGCTTTTTCTTTATCTGTATATGCAAGAACAAAATACCAATTAGCAACACTTGCATTTGTAATCCACATTTTACTACCGTTGATAATATATTCATCACCAACTTTTACTGCTTTAGTTTTTGCACCAGAAACATCTGAACCTGCTCCAGGTTCTGTAACACAATAAGCTGCCATCATTAATTCTTCTGTCATTGGTTGTAAAAACTCTTTCTTTTGTTCATCTGTTGCAGCAAGTATTAATGGAGCTTGAGCTAATCCATTTGCTTCAATCGCAGTTCCTATTCCTGTGCAACCAAAAGCAATTTCTTCTGCAATTAAAGCTGCATCAAAACAACCTAAACCTAAACCACCAAATTGTTCAGGAATATTGGTATTCATTAAACCAACTTCCCAAGCTTTTTTTAAAACTTCCCAAGGGTATTCAGCTGTTTCATCATGATGTTTAGATTTTGTAGCAATTTCTTTTTTGCTAAAATCATGTGCTAAATCTTTTAATTGTTTTTGTTCATCACTAAGTCCAAAACTTACCATGATTAATTATTCCTTTATATATTCCAAAAATTCGATTCTATTACCAAAAGGATCTCTAAAAGAGAATCTTTCTTGATTTGGTATTTTTATTTCTTCTTTTATTTCTATTTTATTAGCAATTAGATACTCTTTAACTTTTTCTAAGTTTTCTACTTCAAAGGCTGGGTGTGCTTTTGATTTATTTTCAAAATTTTCTACTCCAATATGAAGTTGAATATTATTTAATTGAAACCATAAACCACCATTTTTTTTTAATTCAAGAGGTTTTTCAACTTCATTAAAACCTAAAACATTAGAATAA
>ERZ1292633.3167-Hain-H41-02um-R1-3167-length-16284-cov-5_pt1 | contig 11628 bp, 11 predicted proteins | sample MGYA00564406_ERZ1292633 | MGnify/ENA primary metagenome ERZ1292633 (study PRJEB36523, sample SAMEA6512639) | groundwater metagenome | collected 2019-01-08 | study: AquaDiva: Metagenomics assemblies of 32 groundwater samples
AGCCAAGGTGGCATAATGAGACAGGTGACCGGCACAAAACCGTCACAAGTCCAGAATGACCCAGCGACCATCAGCAACACAAACGCGCGTGATCCAAAATTTCCCCGAGAGCGACCTTCGCGCTGACGGGTTCCAGCTTTACCGACGTGTTGCGCAGGGCGGTTGCGGCGGCACTCATTCGCGGGTCACGGAGCAACAGCCAAACAAGGGCAGCCAGCATAACGCCCGGCAGCCCAACGACGACGAAGGCCAGCCGCCAGCCAAAAGCATCGGCAAGCTGCCCGCCAAGGACAAGACCAAGCAATCCACCAATTGGAATACCGAGCAAGTAAAATGAAATCGCAGCGGGGCGGGTTTCGGGCGTTGTCATATCAGCGATCAGCGAATGCGCAGCGAGCGTGCAGCCAGCCTCACCGACGCCAATCCGCGCAAGCAGCAACTGCACAAAATTCTGCGCAACGCCGCAAATCGCGGTCATTCCAGACCAGACGAGCAGCGCCAACGAAATAAGGCCCACCCGGTTGGTCGTCGGTCGATCCGCAAACAGTGCAATCGGAATACCCAACATTGTGTAGAATAGCGCAAAAGCCAAACCCGTCATCAGGCCAAGCTGCGTATCGGAGAGATTGAGGTCGTGCTTAATCGACTCGGCAAGGATGTTAACGATCTGTCAATCAAGAAAATTGAAGATATAAACAATCAACAATATCCAGAGGATCAGCCTAAGTGAAGCAGGTTTCTCAATCGGCACCGACGTCACCGGTGCTTCGCCGGCCTGCTAGTTCAAAAAAACCTCCTAATTTCTACCTCCAACACTGCACAGTTCGTCCTTGAGTGGCAAGCCAAATTATGATGATCAAATTTATGCCAAAATGGATCATCTTTATCTGGCCACCTACTATATTTGGTGCAAGAAACGCTATTAACCACAATAATTTGAGGGAGGGCTCTAAATGTCGCGCACTAAAGCCGCCGAAAAACCACGACAGAATATTCTGCGTACCAAACGAACTCGGTCGACGTCAAAGGCAGACAAAAGCATTTTTTTCTGCACTCATCAATCTGCACCGGCTTTTCCTTCTGACATCGTGCTTGCGTTGCCAAAGGGCGCTCGATCACAGTTGGCACAAATATCGCCACCGGTTACCGCTGTCCGTGATATTGCGTCGGAACGGCTCTTGGTACGGAAATCAACTTCCGCCAAATTGAAAACCGCGTCGTTAAATACGACGATTGGGAAGACGACCAAACGCCGGAATTCAACTAAATCGAAGGATGGGAGGATTTTGTCATCCTTAAACCATTCGCACCCCCCAAAGGGTCGCAAAACTGCGGCTGGACAGCAAAGTTTAGCTTCCACTGTGCCTGAGATTGCACAAACCCAACATCAAGCAGCCCCGCGTGATGAAGTGCACCCCAGATGTCCAGCCGCAGCACTCCCTCATATTCACAATGCTCCAGTTGGTACACCCGCCGAGGTACGGCAATTGCCGCGAAGTGCCGCTGTGACTGTCTACCGAAAAAGCGGCCCGATTGACGCGGTTGCCTATTGGCTTCGCAGCCAAGGGCGATCATTCACTGCGTTTTTCAAACGCCCGAAATCAATCCCATTGCCCAAGGCCGCGATTATCGAAATTAGCCGTTTGCGGCTCGAAAATCTTCTGCTTCAACGGCGCATAGAAATGCTGATGGCAGAGCAACATCAAGTCGCTCAATAAAGCAGGAACTGCGCTCTTTTGTTTTTCCAAGCGGCTTCATCTGGTGCGGTGATTGCGTCAAGATCAGCCGCTGTCGCCGATGGATTATCAACCCATTCGCGCAAATGCGGCCCGCCGTTGATCACATCAATCGCAAGCTTGCCAAGTTCATATTCATAGGGGAAATCGCGCCACAGATCATATTTGGGATACAGGCGGCGGATCGCCTTAAAGGCAAGTGCCTGCACGCGCCAGGGCTGGAAAGCAGCATGGTTATATGCCGCACCCTCGGCATGAATTTGTACCCCGTGGCAAAGCTTGCCGACATGTTTATGGAAAGTCGGCTCAAACCAAATTTCACGAAGTGTGCAGCCCGCCAACCAGTGCAGTGCAAACTCACGCATCTCAGCCATCACCGCGCGCGCATCGATATCGGGTGCACCAAATATTTCGCGCGGACGCGTTGTCCCCCGCCCTTCGGAAAGCGTCGTGCCTTCAAGCATTACCGTGCCCGCATAAGCACGCGCCATTGGCAGATTCGGCGCATTGGGGCTTGGGTTGATCCAAATCCGCTCGTTCAGCGGCCAGCCGTGGCCGGGCGAAGTGTCAGGCTGATATCCTTCCATATCAATCACTTGATAATCAACCTTGAGATCAAGTGTCTTGATAAACCAGTGCCCAAGCTCACCAAGCGTGAGGCCGTGACGCATTGGCATTGGCCCCGCGCCGACAAAACTCTCCCACCCGGCACGCAGCGTCAGCCCCTCGATAGGCCGACCGGCCGGGTTTGGCCGATCAAGCACCCACACCGATTTACCATACTTGGCAGCGGCTTCAAGGATGTAGCGGAGTGTTGTAATGAAGGTATAAATACGGCAACCAAGATCTTGTAAATCAATGAGTATCGTATCGAATGATCCCATCATCTGGCCGGTCGGGCGACGCACTTCGCCGTAAAGGCTGAACACCGCGATGCCGTGTACCGGATCGGTAAAATCGGGCGATTCCACCATATTATCCTGCTTGTCGCCGCGCAGGCCGTGCTGCGGGCCAAAGGCTGCGGTGACGTTAACATCACCGCACGCAATCAGCGCGTCAAGCGAATGCGTCAGGTCAGCCGTGACCGAGGCCGGGTGGGCGAGCAAGGCCACGCGCTTCCCGTGAAGTGGCGCACGCAGTTTTGGTTCAGCGAGCAGGCGATCAATTCCAAATTTCATGAACTGCTCGGTGCCGCGAGTTGGAGCGCAAAGCAATCCCCATGATGAAAATCAGGCTGCCCCGGCGGATGCGCCAGCGCCCAGTAGGATTTGGTGCCGTCGTTTTCTTCGATTACCGCTGACAGGCCGATTTGCAATTGACGGGGTGGTATATCCGATAGGTCAACATCAACCTCGATCACATATTGATCGTTTTCTAAACCGCGCTCAATGAATGGATCGACCGATAGAGATACATCAACCCTCCCATCCCGATATCGCTCAAATTTATAAGCCGCCCACTCCGTCGATGGTGAAAAATTAAATTCAAAATATTCAAAACATGAGTCTGTATTGGCTTCTTTAATGAACAGCTCGAAGCATGTCGTCTGCCAAAGTCCGTCTCGGCGTTTTGCCGGCAACCATTCCGCCAGTTTTAGATGCTCCTTACCAGAAACAATGAACGTCAAAAGCAGATCATCAACCGTCGCAATGAGTTCAACTTCCACTGCGCTTACCAATTTTGGCATCATCGCCGGATGCGGCTTGAGCCTGTGTATTTCCAAAGCGTGCATCCCCGTGCTAAGCGCCGCAGCGCTATGACTAACTATTCATCTGAACTCTTACGCACTCTTGATACGCGCGGCTATATCCATCAGCTTACTGACGCGAGCGGGCTTGATGCCTTAGCGCAGAAGGCGGTCATTCCGGGCTATATCGGTTTTGATGCCACCGCGCCCTCGCTCCATGTCGGATCGATGGTGCAAATCATGATGCTGCGTAGGCTTCAACAGGCAGGGCATAAACCGATTGTCCTGATGGGCGGCGGCACAACCAAGGTTGGCGATCCATCGGGTAAAGATGAAAGCCGCAAACTCCTAACGGATGATGACATTAACGCCAATATCGCATCAATTGGGGGCGTTTTTGAGCGCTTCCTGACCTTTGGGGACGGGCCGACTGATGCGGTGATGGTCAACAATGCTGATTGGCTTGATACGCTCGATTATGTGCCGTTCCTGCGCGATATCGGCCCGCATTTTACGATCAACCGGATGCTGACATTCGACTCGGTCAAACTGCGGCTTGAGCGCGAGCAGCCGCTGACCTTCCTAGAATTCAACTATATGATCCTGCAAGCGTATGATTTCCTTGAGCTTTCACGCCGCGCGGACTGTCAATTGCAGATGGGTGGCTCGGATCAATGGGGCAATATCATCAACGGGATTGAACTGACGCGGCGGATCGACAGCAAGCAGATGTTCGGGTTGACCACCCCGTTGATCACCACAGCCGACGGCGCAAAAATGGGGAAGACAGCGGCAGGCGCAGTCTGGCTCAATGATGAAGCCCTGCCCGCTTATGAGTATTGGCAGTTCTGGCGCAACACGCAGGACGCCGATGTTGGCAAATTCCTCCGGCTGTTCACTGACGTCTCGCTTGAAGAAATTGCCCGGCTTGAGGCGCTTAAAGGCGCAGAAATTAACGCCGCCAAGATCGCGCTTGCGAATGCCGCGACAACGCTTTGTCGGGGCGAAGCCGCAGCACGCGACGCCGAGGCAACAGCACATGCGACGTTCGCTCAAGGCGGCGCTGGCGCTGATTTGCCGCAATTTGCGCTACCTGATGAAAATGCCACAGCCAATAATGCAATTGTTGGATTGGGATTTGTGTCTTCTGCCAAAGAAGGAAAACGCAAATTTGCCGAAGGCGCTGTGCGATTGAATGACGTGGTCATAAACGATCCGTTTATGATCGTAAAATCGGGCGATAAAATCAGCCTAGGCAACAAAAAACATGGGATTCTAAGCTTCGCGAGCAAGGCCTGATATAAGCCACAGGAACATTCGGTAGCCAGCGCAACATTGCCGCTTCATCCTCTCTACGGTCCTTCGACCCATTTCCCTTCGTTATCCTGTTTCCAATAATGCCGCTCAACATCATCTCGTTCGCTAAGTCCACGCCATGCGCTGCGTGCGCTGTCGATGCTTTGACTGTCGAAGAAATAGAAGACGCGAGAGAAATTTAACGCAGCCTCTCGCCACAGGCCATCGACCAGCGCAATATTTTGTGCGGACGATGCCTCCGTACCCGCCGTTAGCAGGATCGGCTGATCGCCTTCACGCCCGTGGGGTAGGAAGCTTTCGGGCTTGTAGCTCCACAGCAGGGTGTCAATTCGCATAAGGAGCTTTTCATTTTCAGCCACAATCACTAGCCGCTCGCCGTTCGCCAGCACCCGCTCGGCAATGCTGGGTAGCACTTTTTCAAGCGGAACACGGGTCAGATGGTAAAAATCAGTCCTCAAAATTATCTGCCACAAAACGGTCTAGCAAGCGGACGCCAAATCCGGTTGCGCCCTTGTCCCACACTGCGCCGGGTTTTGCCGCCCACACCATGCCCGCGATATCGAGATGCGCCCATTTGACGCCTTCATCAACGAAACGGCCAAGGAATTGTGCGGCGGTAATTGATCCGCCCTCTCGCGGGCCAACATTTTTGATGTCAGCAATGGGCGAGTCAATCAGCTTATCATAGGCAGGGCCCATCGGCATCCGCCACAGCGGGTCGCCCGCCGCTTTGCCCACCGTGCTGAGTTGGCTCGCAAGGCCATCATCGTTGCAGAACATCCCGGCATATTCATTACCAAGCGAAATGATGATCGCGCCCGTCAGCGTGGCGAGATCAATCATCACCTTGGGCGCATATTTCTTTTGCACCCATGTCATCGCATCACAGAGAACAAGACGACCTTCGGCATCGGTGTTAATTACTTCAATAGTTTGGCCCGACATTGATGTCACCACGTCACCGGGACGCTGGGCATTGCCATCAGGCATATTTTCAACCAGCCCGCAAACGCCAACAACATGGGCCTTGGCCTTCCGCTTGGCCAGCGCGTGCATCGTTCCGGCAACGGCCCCTGCCCCGCCCATATCCCATTTCATATCTTCCATACCCGGAGGCGGCTTGAGCGAAATGCCGCCGGTATCAAAGGTCACACCTTTGCCAACGAAGGCGACCGGAGTTGGCTGTGCACCGTCCGTTCCGTCCCACCGCATTACCAACAGCCGCGCTTCACGTCGTGACCCTTGCGCCACGCCGAGCAGCGCCCCCATGCCAAGCGCAGTCATCGCCGCCTCATCAAGCACTTCTATTTCAACGCCGAGTTCGGTGAGATGCTGGCAGCGCGCAACAAAGCTTTCAGGATAAATTATGTTGGCTGGTTCAGTCACCAATTCGCGGGTGAGCGATACGCCATCGCAAATCGCGCTCGCCCGCACCCACACGGCTTGTGCGTCAGCACTAGCACCAACGATGATCATTTGCTCAAGCGTTGGCTTGGCTTTGGCGGTGAGTTTGGTGCGGTATTTATCATAGCGCCAACTGCGCAAGCTTGCCCCCGCTGCCATCCGTGCAACCGCCTCTGCCGAGGGTGCAATCGTCAGGCCGGTCAGATCAACAACCGCGCTGGTTTGCCCCGAGGTCAGCAGCTTTGCCGCAATCGCTGCGCCCGCTTTTTCGAAAGCCTCCGCATCGCCTTTATCAATTCCTACAAGGAGGATGCGCTGCGCCCCAGCGATGAAATGATCTGAAACTGCACCTGCTTCACCTTCAAAGCGATCCGCCGCAGCGCCTGCCCGGATGACCGCAATCTGGTCATTTGTCAGCCCCGGCATTGCTACCGCACTCACACCATCTTTGCGTACCAGAAAGACGCGAGTGCTGGCTGGGCCGGTATCGCTTTGCGTTTGCGCGAAGTTTATCTTGATCATTATGGTTCCTCGTTCTGGTCGCCAGAGCTTCGCTTAGGCGAATCATCTTGCCCCTGTTAGTGGCAGATCGGCAAATCGCCAATTGCAGTGCACGCGTTCCGGTGCGATAGACGTGCCTAATAGTTAATGTTCAGGTGATTGTGGGAAAATTTCAAGCATTCAAGCTGGCGTCAATTCCGTTTTTGCTCGCTGCTGGCGGTTCAGGCTGGGCGCAGAGCGCTCCGGTAACGCCACCGATTGACAAGAACATCGTTGATTTTGAAGCCGATGCGCTGGATTATGATGATCGCACGGACATTGTTACAGCGACGGGCAATGTCAAGATGGAGCGCGATGGCAACCGCGTACGCGCCGACAGAGTCGTTTGGCAGCGCAAAACCGGACAGGTTATGGCGACGGGCAATGTGGCTGTCACCAGCCCCAGCGGTGACGTCGCCTATGGCGATTCGGTTGAATTGACTGACACTCTGAAAGACGGGGTGGTTCAGGAATTGCTGATCGTGCTTGCCAATGGCGGGCGGATCGCGGCGCGGACGGGAGTTCGCAAAGACAATATTTCGGTGCTTGATAACGCAGCATTCAGTCCGTGCGCGGTCACCAATGACGCGGGATGCCCAAAAGATCCGTCATGGAAACTCAAAGCGCGCAAGGTCACCTACGACCCGGTGGAAAACCGTATCCGTTTCAAAGGTGCGCGACTTGAGTTGTTTGGACTTGAATTGCCGACGTTGCCCGGCTTCTCAATTCCTGCCGACAGCCGTGGATCAAGTGGTATTCTCGCGCCTGATCTGCGTTACTCTCGCGCCAACGGGCTTGAGGCGACGCTACCAATTTATCTGCGGCTTGCTGAAAATCGCGATTTAACTATCACACCGCACGTTTACACCAATGTACTGCCAGCACTTGAGGCCAATTACCGCGCGCTGACGGGCGCAGGCGCATATCAAGTGGGCGGCTTTGCAACTTATGGTTCGCGGCTTCCCACTGGTACAGTCGCCGTAAATAGTGAACGTGACTTTCGTGGCTATTTTTTTGCCAACGGTCGTTTCCAAATTGATCCAAAAATCAGCATTAAGGCATCAACCCGGCTTGCCACCGATCGCACATTCCTGCGGCGCTATGATATTTCGCGCGATGATCGATTGCGCTCAGTCCTTAATGTTGAACGGACGTCAAAATCATCTTATTTTTCGGTTGCGGGGTTCGGCTTTCAAACGCTGCGCAGTGGAGATAATCAGGGCCAAGTGCCCATTGCCCTGCCACTAATTGATTACCGCAAGCGTTTTGTTGACCCGCTGGTTGGCGGTCGCTTGGAGGTTCAACTCAACAGCCTCGCAATCAGCCGCACCAGCGGGCAGGACACCCAACGCGCGTTTAGCAGTGTACGGTGGGATGTTCGCCGAATCACAAGTCTGGGCCAAGAAGTTCAGCTTACCGGCTTTGCGCGCGGCGACATCTATCACACTGATGAATCCGCAGCGACGCAGACGGCTATCTATCGCGGGCGGGACGGCTACCAAACTCGGTTTATTACGGCGGGCGCGGCTGAAGTCCGTTGGCCGTTCATTGGCCGTTTGTTCGGTGGGACACAACGGATTACCCCGCGCTTCCAAATTGTCGCATCGCCCGCCACCAAGAATCTGGGCCTGCCAAATGAAGATGCGCGCTCAATTGACCTTGAGGATACCAACCTGTTCGCGCTCAACCGCTTCCCCGGCTATGATCGGTTTGAGGATGGCACGCGTGTTGTTTATGGAGCGGATTGGGCGTTTGACGTAGCCAATTTCTCACTTCAGGCGAATATCGGCCAAAGCTATCGATTGTCATCGAAAATTCAGCTTTTCCCTGATGGTACAGGGCTTACCAACCAAAGCTCAGATGTTGTAGGAAGAACCACGCTCAAGTATAAACGCATTGTTAGTCTCACCCACCGTTATCGCCTTGATAAAGATAATCTCGCGATCCGCCGTAATGAATTTGACGCCACGGTTGGCACTGACGCCACCTATGCGACAGTTGGCTATCTGCGGCTCAAACGTAATGTTGACGTTGCGATTGAAGATTTGCGTGACCGTGAAGAGGCCCGCGTTGGCGGACGAGCGCAGCTTGCGCGCTATTGGTCTGTCTTTGGTTCGGCGATTGTCGATCTGACGAGCAGGCGCGATGACCCCACATCATTATCCGACGGTTTTTCGCCGGTAAGAACGCGGCTTGGCGTCGCATATGAGGATGATTGCCTTAAGCTTGGCTTTACATGGCGGCGCGATTTTGACGCTGCCGGAGATGCTAGGCGCGGCAACAGTTATCAATTGGAACTATCATTCCGCAATCTCGGTCGCTAAACGCCCTTAGACCACGGGGCAAATGTCAGCCTATATTCAGGCACCTTAGCCTACATGGGGGATGTCATGTCGACTATTTTCGAAGGTAATCCACGAATGAAATCAATGCTGCGTCAAAAGTTGCTGGCTCCAATTATGGTGGCTGCCTGCTGCACGTGGGCGGTTCAGGCTCAAACGGTCGGTGATGACGGGGCAGTGCCCACGACGGGGCTTAATCTGCCTGCCAATATCCAAAACTTTGGCAAAGTTGAGCCGACGGTGCGCAAAGCAACCGCAATTGTAAATGGCGAAATCATCACCGGAACTGACGTTGATCAACGCCTTGCCCTGATCGTAATCGCCAATGGCGGCAAGATTTCACCTGAAGAAAAAGAGCGTCTCCGTCTCCAAGTGCTTCGTAATTTGATTGATGAAACGCTCCAGATTCAGGAAGCTAAGGCAAACAAAATTGAAATCACCCGTGATGAAATCGGCCAGAGTTTCGCGCGTGTATCACAGAATTTCAAGCGCACACCTGATGTTATGGCAACCTATCTGCGTCAGCAGGGATCGTCAGACCGTTCGATCCGCCGCCAGATCGAGGGTGAAGTGGCGTGGAGCCGGTTGCTGCGCCGCAAGGTCGAACCGCAAGTCACGGTGAGCGAGCAAGAAGTCAATTCAGTGATGGAGCGGCTCAACGCCGCCAAAGGCACATCCGAATATAAGGTGAGCGAGATTTACCTTTCGGCCACGCCCGAAAACTCTGAAGAAGTCCTCGCCAATGGTCGCAAGATTATTGAACAGATCCGGGGCGGCGGGTCGTTCGTTGCCTATGCGCGGCAATTCTCCGAAGCGTCAACGGCGGCGGTCGGCGGCGATCTTGACTGGATTCGCGCCGCCCAACTGCCCGATGCACTCGCTCAAGCCGTGCAAGAAATCAATACTGGTCAAATTGCCGGGCCAATCGCAATTCCCGGCGGTTATTCGATCCTATATTTGACTGATAAGCGTCAGGTGCTGGTTGCCGATCCGCGTGATGCATTGCTGGCCCTGCGTCAGATGAGCCTCAATTTCGCTGCCGGTACGACTGCCGAAACGGCCAAGGCAAAGGCCAGCGAGTTCGGCCAAGCCGCTCAGACGATGGGTGGATGCGGCAAAGTTGATGAAGTCGCCGCCAAATTCGGTGCCGAAGTCGTTGACAATGATCAGGTGCGCGTCCGCGATTTGCCAGGGGCACTGCAGGAAATGCTACTTAAGCTCCAAATTGGCGAAGCAACCCCGCCGTTTGGATCACAAAGCGACGGTGTTCGCGTCCTCGTGCTCTGTGGGCGCGATGAACCAGCGTCCGCAGATGGACCATCGTTTGACAAGATCATGGCACAGCTTGAAGAAGAACGCGTCAATCGCCGTGCCCAACGCTATTTGCGCGATCTTCGGCGTGATGCGGTGATCGATTATCGTTAGGATGAAGCGCTAAGTGACTGATGTTGTTCAACCACTCGCAGTTGCGCTTGGTGATCCGTCGGGTATAGGCCCTGAAGTGACGGCGAAAGCTTGGGCTGCGCGTGACACACATGCCCTCGGCACCTTCTTTGCGGTTGGGGATGCCCGCTCGGTTGAGGCGGTGTGGGACGGCCCCGTTGAACGGATCACCGATCCCGCCAAGGCCGCCAAAGTCTTTCCCGAGGCTTTGCCCGTCATCCAGGTGGAGGATGCGGGTGAAATCACCCCCGGCGTGCCCAATGCTGAGGGCGCACGCTGCGCGCTGGCCTCGCTTGAAATGGCGCTTGGGCTTGCAAGGTCAGTGACGGCGAGTGGACTGGTCACCTGCCCGATTTCCAAGGTTTGCTTTTATGAAATCGGCTTCACCCATCCGGGGCAAACCGAATTTGTCGCCGAGCGCTGCGGCATTTCGCCAGCGAATGCAGTGATGCTGCTCGCTGGGCCAAGCCTCAAGGTCGTGCCGATGACGACGCATATTCCGATGGCGAGCGTTTCGGAAACACTGTCGATTGAGTTGCTCATTTGCAAAGCGCGGGCCACCGCGCGTGGGCTGACGCGCAATTTCGGGATTGCCAATCCGCGTCTGGCCTTTGCCGGTTATAATCCGCACGGCGGCGAAAGCGGGCAAATTGGCCGCGAAGAGATCGACATCATCATGCCCGCGATTGAGCAATTGATCAGCGAAGGGATTGACGCAACCGGCCCGTTCGCACCCGACGCGATGTTCCACGCCCGCGCGCGCGAAACTTATGATGTCGCGATGTGCATCTATCATGATCAGGCGCTGATCCCCCTAAAAACGCTCCATTTTGATGATGGGGTGAATATGACGCTTGGCCTGCCAATCGTGCGCACCTCGCCAGATCACGGGACAGCCTTTGATATTGCGGGCAAGGATGTCGCCGAACCCGGCGCGATGATCGCCGCGATCCGCATGGCCGCAAGTGCGGCGCAGTTCCGCCTGCTCGACGCATGACCGCTAAGCTGCCGCCGCTGCGTGAAGTAATCGCGCGGCACGGCCTCACCGCAAACAAAGCACTTGGCCAGAATTTCCTGCTTGATGAGCAATTGCTTGACCGGATCGCCGCCGTCCCCGGTGATCTTGCTGGTCAATCGGTTTATGAGGTCGGCCCCGGCC
>ERZ1292633.5341-Hain-H41-02um-R1-5341-length-11627-cov-8_pt1 | contig 11627 bp, 11 predicted proteins | sample MGYA00564406_ERZ1292633 | MGnify/ENA primary metagenome ERZ1292633 (study PRJEB36523, sample SAMEA6512639) | groundwater metagenome | collected 2019-01-08 | study: AquaDiva: Metagenomics assemblies of 32 groundwater samples
AATGCCGCGCGCCGCCTGTCCGGTCAAAGAGTTTGACGCAGAAGGTGTGGAAGTCGCGGCCAAAGCGCCGGAGCACCGACGGCGGCGTGCGGATATCGAGCGCGGAAGCCATGTCGTGCACGAGCTTTTCCCACGCGGCGTTGTCGCGCGTATCGTCGCTTGACGGAAACTTCGCAATCCACAGACTTCCGTCCTTCTCGCGGTAATTGGCTTTGGGATGGGCTCCGCCAAGCGACGCGCCGGGAGCGACAAGAACGGCCAGCCATTGTCTGAGCCGGTCGAGGTTCTTGAGCGCGGCACGGCCGGAGATTTCCGCCGCAACCGCCTCGAGTTGCGCGAGGTCGGCGACAGGAGGGGCAGGCAGCGGATGGTGATCGATGAAAACCTCCTCATCCTTGCGCCGGAAACGCAAGGCCCCCATCCTGGTGGCGTCCTGGACGCCAAGGAGATAATCCCACGCATGCAGTTTTCTGGGTTGCCGTTTCTCGTCGCGAGCCATCATGGCTTCACGGCGATCCATCAGCATCTGTCCCCATCGATCGGGCGAGGAGTCGAGGAATACGCCGAAGTTCGATTGTTCCGGATCCGGGAAGAACGGTTCCGCATCCAGCGTCAATCCGGGATCGAGCTCGAACGCGTGGCGGTTCGCGATCCATGCCTCGTGATATTCGAAGCGCACCTGGCCGCGGTCATGACTAAGCCTTCCGACCAGGATCGGGCCTTGGGTGAACTCGCAGTCGAGGTAGACCTCAACCATGTCTTGCGCGGGTTTGGTTTTCTTCGCGGCCATGGCCTCAGGGCTGTTGCGTTTGCGCAACGCCTGATCTGCGCGGCGCGCGCCTGCGCTGCGGAATGCCGAGATCCTGGAGCCGGCGACCAAGCGCATCATCCAGCGCCAGTTTTTCCAGGTCGGGATCCAATTGCAACACCGCCAGGACGCGGGCATATGAGCCAAGAGCGACAGCCTGGTCTCCGCACTCAATCCGGTAAAGGGTCATGCGCGAGACAGCGGCGCGCTTGGCCACGGTTTCAGCGGAAAATTTCCTGCGCATCCGGGCAAGGCGCAGGCGCTCGCCCAGGGCGCTCAGGCGTCGTTCAAGCGTAGGAAATAATGGGGGCGGTTTGGTTTTCACAATGTATCATATCATATACAACAATAGCCTAATTGTACATTAAATGATACTTTAAGTAACGGACCCGGAGCGAATCCGGCGCCGCGCGTGCAGGCGCTAGGCGCAGGCGGCGACAGGCGGCTCCGCGGCCGGCTTGAGCGGGCCCGAGAGCACGAACGACACCATGCCCTCGGCGTTATGCGCCAGCGCCAGCGCGTAGCCGCAGGCCTCGGCATGGCGCGCCACCTGATACAGGCCTATGCCCAGGCCGCTATCCGAGGGCACCGGCCCGCGCAATAACTCGGCCGCGACTTGCGGCGCCATCGCGCGTCCGGCATCGCACACTTCCAGCCGCGCGGCATCGCCGCAGTCGAAGCTGACGCTGATGGCGAAGTCGCCCTGCAACCTGCGTTTGGCGAGCGCATTCTGGATCAGGTTGTCGGCCGCGCTGTCGAACAGTTCCTGCGGCAGCTTGGCCTGGTCGCCGATCTCGCCTTCGCGGAACTCGATTTTCTGCCCGGCATAGTTGCGCTGCAGTCCCTGCCACCAGTTTCGCGCCGGCACTTGGCTGCCAGTGTCGTTTGCCGGCTGGCGCAGCTTGTCCAGGGTCTGTTGCAGGCGCTGCGTGATTACCGGCAACTGGCGCCGCATCAGCGCCTGCAGCTCGTCCGAGCCGCCCGTGTCCCGTTCGGCCGCCGCGCACAGCACGTTCAGCGATTGCAGCAGGTTCTTGACATCGTGCGTCATGCGCGCGCCGGTCTCGTACACGGCCTGCACATAGGATTGCTGCTGCAGCTTCTGCTCGCGCAGCTTGGCCGTATAGAACTCACCCAGCATCTGGCCGAGCAGGTGAAAATGCCAGACCAGGGCCGGGCTCAGGTTGAATCGGGTGTAGGCACGCAAATCCAGTTCCTGGTCCGCGTATTCCACCGTGTTCTTGCTCGGCTTGCCGAATTCACCGCTATAGGCGGAACTGCGCCAGGAGCCGCCGCTGACCCAGGGCAGTTTGCCCAGACCGGCGCAGGCCTCGCGCAAGAATTTTTCCGGCTGCGCCTCCGATTGCGACAGCTCGGCCAGAAAGGACAACCATTTTTCGAACGGCAGGCCGACCGAAAGCAGATATCTGGAGAACAGCATACCCACGCCGCTGAAGCCCGCGCGCGGGTTCCAGGCAAGGCCGAGCAGCAGCAATATTCCGGCGATCAGAAGCAGACTATAGGTGAGCGCGACCGGATAATTCATCCTGCCCAGGGTCATGAAAGCGAAACTGCCGAGCACCAGCAGCGCGATGATCATGAACAGAAACGCGCTGTAGAAAAAATCCATCACCTGCGGCGTTTCCCCGGTGTTGGTCTCCGCCGGAAACACCAGCAGCGCAAGAAACAACAGCGGCAGCCCGTACTGCGCGAACTGCTTTAACTCCTGCGTCTGCGAAAACCCGGGCAGCAGTTGCGGGAACACCCAGACTAGCAGCAGCGACACCAGATACACCAGCACCACGAGGTAGAAATTGCGTTGCCAGCGCGCCTGAAACAAGAACACCTTGCCTCCGACCACTCCGGCAAGTATGCACAACCACAACAACATCAGCCACCAGTTCCAGAACAGCATGGTAAGCACGCAAATCAGCGCAATAGCGGAGATCTGCAGCGGCGTCAGGCTCTGCTCGCCGCGCATGAACGGTTGCCACAGGATGAACAGCCCGAAGTGAGCGACCATGAGCGCGCGCGCCCAGATGTCTTCCACACCGCGCATCGCGGTAAGGTGCAGCAATACCAGCATGGCGACGAACAGCAGCCGCGAATAGCGGCTGATAAGGATCGGGTATGCGCGGGTCAGAGTAGCGATGGCCATGATGCAGGTGCTTGCACTTGTTATGCTTGCAGTTTAACCTGAGAAAGGCGAATCCGGTGCAAGCCCGACACCGGGAATTTGCAACCGCGCCATCTGCCGAAAGACTCATGCTGCAACATATCCTGCCTATCGCCCGCTACACGCTGCTCGAGGCGCTGCGCAACCGCCTGTTGTGGCTGGCACTGACACTGGTAGCCGCCGGGCTGGCGTTCACCCAGTTTCTGCAGCAGGTGGCGATAGCCGAATCGAATCAAATCCAGGTGGCCTTGCTCGCGGCGCTGGTGCGCGTGGGCGCCGTGTTCATGCTGGCCGCCTTCGTCGTCACCAGCATGGTGCGGGAATTCAACGACAAGGTGATGGAACTGATTCTTTCCCGGCCGATCCCGCGCAGCAGCTATTTTTTCGGCAAGCTCGCCGGTTACGCGATGACGGCGCTTGTGCTGGCTCTGATATTCAGCCTGCCGCTCGCCCTGTTTGCGCCGGCGCCGCGCGTGGCACTCTGGGGTTTGTCGCTCGCATGCGAACTGCTGATCGTCACCTCCGTCTCGCTGTTTTGCGTGCTATCGCTGACCCAGGTTATTTCGGCGCTTGCGGCGGTCACGGGCTTCTACCTGCTGGCGCGCGCTATCGGTGCTTTGCAGATCATCGCCGCCAATCCCTTGTCGGACAGCATGGTCCTGAGCCAGCAATTCATAAATCTGGCCGTCGATGCGATCGCCTTCCTTCTGCCCGGACTGGATCGGATGACCCAGACCGGCTGGCTGATCTACAGCGCGCCGACCCCGGCCGAAATCATGGGACTGCTGGTGCAAACCGCCGTGTATGCGCTGCTGTTGTGCGGCGCCGCCCTGTTCGACCTGCAGCGCAAGAATTTCTGACGGCAGCATGGATGTCGTTGCGGTCGCCGTGCCCTTGTCTTACAATTTGCGTCAAATGTATTATGGGATCTCATCATGCGCGACACACTGTTCGCCCACATCCCACCCCGCGTGGAGCAGAAGCTCGCCGAATACTGCGTCCAGCATGGAGTCACGCGCACTGACGCCGTGGTGCGCGCGCTGGACGACTACCTGGATCGCCAGTCGGGCGGCAGCAATGCCCATGCGCTGGCGGCCGACCTGATTCCGAAGCGGGGCGTCGCGAAGCTGCAGTCCGCTGCGGTGCGACAACTGGCGCGCGGCGCTTTGCGTGGCTCGCGCGCTCGTTGATACCGGCGCGGTCGTCGCGCTGATCAACCGCGTCGTCCGGATCCTGATTGGCGAGCGTTGATGCCAAGCCTCCGCGCGCCGGCGGTGGGCCAAGGACAAACCAAATGCGCGACGAACGCCCGCTAAGCCATGTTTCCGCGCCGGTGCTGGCCCTGCTTGCGGCCGGCCTCGCCTTGCAGATCGGACTGCATTACCTGACGTCCGCGCCGCAAGCCAAGGCAGAGGATCTCCCGCCACCGCCCGCGGCTTCGATGCTGCGGCTTGCCAGCCTGGGTGAACCGATCGCTCTGGCGAAGATTCTGATGCTGCATTTGCAGGCTTTCGACTATCAGTCCGGCAGCAAAATACCCTACAAGGACCTGGATTACAGCCGTTTGGAAGCATGGCTCGCGCGCATTCTAGAACTGGATCCTGCAGGACAGTACCCCTTGCTGGCGGCGGCACGCCTGTATGCCGAGGTGCCGCGGGAAGCCAAGCAGCGCAGCATGATGGATTTCATCTATCGCCAGTATTTTCTCGACCCCAACCGGCGCTGGCCCTGGCTCGCGCATGCGACCTTCCTCGCCAAACACCGGCTCAAGGATATGGGCCTGGCGCGCAAGTATGCGTCCACCATCCAGAAATACACCACCGCCAAGGACGTGCCGCCCTGGGCTACGACCATGGAAATATTCATCCTCGAAGACATGAACGAGCTGGAAACGGCTCGAATCATGATCGGTGGGCTGATTGCCAGCGGGAAGGTAAGCGATCGTGCGGAACTGATTTTTCTGAACGGCAGGCTGCGCGAAATCGAGGAGCGCCTGAAACGAGGAGCCGGCAAGCAACGTTAAGGTGGATTGTCAGAATATAGACATATGTGACGGAATTTCAACGAAACCGGGGTTTATCCTTCCCCAAAAGCGTGAAAAATGTCACTTTAAGTCAGGCACGGATATTGCTGATAAAGCTGAACCACTAACTTTCCCTTGGGGGAAACAACATGAAAACCAGACAAGCCGGCTTTACCCTGGTCGAAATCGCCATCGTACTGGTGATCATCGGCCTCTTGCTCGGCGGCATCCTGAAGGGCCAGGAAATGATCATCCAGGCCAAAGTCAAGAACTCGATCACCGACTTCTCCGGCGTTTCGGCTGCCTATTACGGCTACCAGGATCGCTATCGCGCGATCCCCGGCGACGATGGCGGCGCAGCTCGTTGGGCTGGCGCTACCGCAGGCGATGGCAATCGCATCCTTGTTGGACTGTATGTGCCTGCATTGGCCACAGACGAAACCGCCCTGTGGTGGGATCACCTGCGCCGCTCAGGCTTTGTCACGGGTTCCGGCGTGGCAAATCCGATCAACTCGTTCAACGGCTCGCTCGGCGTGCAAACCGGCGACGGCACGGCAACGCCGGCCGCCGTGCTGGGCGGCTTCACCAACCTGCTCATGTGCTCGCCAAACCTGCCGGACAAGGTCGCGATTGCCCTGGACGTGCAGATGGATGATGGCCAGCCGAACGCCGGGGCGGTTCGCGGCATACTGGCTTCGGGCAACGCTGCCATCTCGACGGCGGTAACGGCCGCTTCCGGTTACCTGGAGACCGGCACCAACGTATACACACTCTGCCGCCAGTTCTAAGCCGACTTCGCGCAAGAGCCAGCCTCCGGGCTGGCCGTTCAACAACCTGAAAAAGCTCGCCGCGGCGAGCTTTTTCGTTTCCGCCAGGCCAAATTCTACCGGCGTTATCGATGCACCTCGACCACGACTAGGCGTTAAGTTATCGCGTTGAAAACCTAGCGCCAAACGCTCATGATCCCCCCATAGTTCTCAATGGCTTATAGGGGATTTTTTATTGACGGTAATTTCTCATGCGAGTTGCCAAGCCAGCTATCCGCTAGTTCTCCGCCCGCGCAATCGTCTTTTTATTTTAAATTATTTTATGTATTATGAGATATCTTTTATTACGCGAAATAATGTGAGATATGGGCAAACCTACCCCCGACCCCTGGCACTACCCCCGGCAGGAGCTTGCCAGGCGTTACCTAGCCGCCTTCGACATCGGTCTTGAGTCAGCGCGCGGGATTTTTGCCAAGCGCCGGATGGGCAAGACCGAGTTTCTCAACAAAGACCTTATCCCCACCGCGGAAAAGGCAGGCTACCTGACAGCCTACGCCAACCTTTGGGAAAACCGAGATAATCCTGCGCAGGCACTTATCGCGGCGGTTTCCCTTGCGGTTGAACCTCAGGGAATAGGCAAGCTCCTGCAGCGGTTTAACACCCCCATCAAGAAAATCAAAGCATCGGGCAAGATGCCGGGTGTGGTCGAAGGTGGAGTGGAGGCGGAACTGGTCGATGTCAGCGTGGTAGCCGGCTCGGTGCTTGCGGACGTACTGCGCAGCCTAGACAAGACAGGCAAGAAGCTTCTACTGGCCATTGACGAAGCTCAGGTGCTGGCAGTGGCTGACCACGCCAACTTTGCCCACGCTCTGCGCGCGGCGCTGGACGTTCGCAAGGAAACCGTCAAAGTTTTATTTGCGGGCAGTTCGGAAAACACGCTGCGCCGGATGTTCGCCCGCACAGCGGAGCCGTTCTATAACTGGGCGCCGCTGGAGCCTTTTGAATTATTGGGCCGCGATTTTGTGGAAGATATGGTGGAAAAAGTAAACGCGCTATCCAAATATCCGCTTCAGGTGACGGATGCCCTGGATGCGTTCGCCCAGCTCAACAGCACGCCAGACTTTTTCCGTCGCTTTCTCACCCAGTATTTGACACACGCCCAGTTCGGTGCGCAAGCGGCACTAGACGCCACCAAAGCCCAAGTATTCAATGATGCCGAGTTCGCCAATTACTGGAAGTCGCTTTTACCCGCAGACAGGGAGGTACTGCGAATGCTGGCCGAAGGCGTGCCGGACCTGCACGGCAAGGTCGCCCGCACACGCCTTGGCGCGGCACTGGGGTTGGACGCTCCGGTCAGCCTCAACACACCGCAGCAAGCGCTGAAACGGCTGCAAGCCGACACGGTGGTGACCCGCTTCGACCACGGCGAGTATCGCTTCGAAGATGATGCCTTCGCTCAATGGGTGCGCGCTCTGGAAATGTGACCGGCGGGGAATTGCGGGATATCCGGAAGCCGAAGCTGTCGTTGAGATAAAAAAAGGCACATCTACAGGAATGCGCCCTGCGATCGGGATCGCCGCCATGCTCGCCGCGACGCGTATCACCGGCACCTCCTTGACGCTGGCGAGCGCCGCGGACACCGAGAGGGATGCCGCGGTCATGCGCAGCCTGACGCGCGGCCCGTTCGCACCGATGGCGGAACTCTGGATCTTTGTCGGCTCGCCCAGCACCACCACATCACCAGCCTCGAAGCGGATCTCCGGCCCAGGCTCACCGGCGCGGGCTTGGCCGGGAGCCGGCTGGCTCCGGTAAGCCACGCCACCTCTCACCCTCGCAGCTACACCCCGGCCATCAAACTTTCATAGGGAATATTCAAACCGTCATGCAGGCGTTTGACCATGCGCAGGCTCAAGCGGCGCTTGCGGTTGAGCACTTCGGAAACCCGGCCGCTCGACCCGATGAAGGGTTCCAGATCACGCAGCGTCAACCCCTGCTGTTCCATGCGGAATTTGATCGCCTCAACCGGGTCCGATGGGCCGATGGGGTAATGCGCGTCCTCAAATTTTTCCACCAGCAGGACCAGAACATCCAGTTCATCCCCCTCCGGCGTGTCCCGCGCCGCGCCCCACAGCTTATCCAGCCGCGCCAGAGCTGCCCGCAAGTCGGCGTCGTTACGAATAGGCTTAATGTTCATCGATTCTCTCCACATCAACGGCATCGTATTGCGCATGGGTGCCCACGAATTTCACGAAAGCAAGTTGGCGAGCGTAATCCAGCGCCGCTACTACCCGATACTTGTTACCCGCCACATTGAACACCGCGCGTCCACCCTTTAGAATGCTTGCCGAGCGGATGTCCGCTTTCAATGCCTGCGGCATCGGCCAGTCCACTTTCAGCATCATGTTGTGCCATTCGGTCAGTGGGCGCTCTGCATCCGCATGAGCCGGACTGCTCTGCCAAAACCGTCTGAGCGTACTCTTGGCAATTACCCGCACCACCTAATCTCCCATTTTGGGAGATAATATTGCGCATCAACCCGAAAAGCAAGCGCCGCTACCGAATGACGCATTCCCGGCTTCTAGTGCGCGGTGAAACGGCTCAAAGCCTCAGCCAATTCTTGACCTGAAGTGCCGGGGCCAACTTATCCAGAGCGGCCCGTCCATGCCGGGCGCGCCTTATCCAACCCGGACCTCTCAAAATCAAATCTGCCCAGGCCTCCTCTGCTTCGGAGGCCCGATGCGCCTTGAGGTAGGTCAACAACAACCGCGCCTGGAGCAGATCTTTGCTGGACTTGGTTGCAAACGTGCCTTCGCGCTCGCCATAGACCAGGAGTTTGTGAAGCGCATAGCGTGCCGGTTGCGGCACATTAGCCACTACACTGCGGTCCCCCGCGAACAGCACGGCCTGCTGCACGTTCTCCAGCGAGAATTCCATGAACTTGAGCGGCTGCAGAGTGACCCCAAGTTGTGGGTGCTCGTAAGGCTGCATGCCTTTGCGATGCAGCGTGGTCACGAAGTCCAGCTTGAAATCCGGTTCGCGCGGGTTCAGATAGGTCGCGCCTGCCTTTGCGGCGAGGCCGGAGACCGGCAGGAATCCCATCTCGAGGGACTTGATCGCCTCATGCGTCTGGACCTGAACGTCGCCGGGCAGCGCCAATGACAGGCTCTTGCCCGCGTGGGCAAAGTCGATGTCTTGCGTGCGGGAGCCGTCTCCCCAGCGCACGCCGAGCATGTTGGCAAACGCCAAAAACGCATGCGTACCGATGAGCACGCCCCCCGCGCGGAAAAACCCGTATTCGGCCAGGCGCTGCAGCACGCGCAGGTGCCGGGGCAGGATTTCGGAGCATCCCAGGGCGGCACAAGAGCGCGCCAAGGGACCCAAGGCGACCACGGCCGATGGTTGCGCCTTGCGCGCCATCAGCGCCCGCACCGGGGTTGTATCCGGACCGACAAACACCTGACGCAACTTGCCGGAGGGCTCGGTGTACTGGAAATACCAGTACTTGGCCCCGCGCACCGTTTTCGATGCGAACGAACCCGACAAGTCTGCGACACTGCGCAGGTGTTCGGCAACCAGCGCCGCTTCGAGCAATTGTGCGTACGCAGTCTGGGCGGTCAGTGAGAGTTCTTTAGAGGCAATCATTTGGCTATACTAGTATAAGAGATAAGTTAGTATAGCATTTGGCTATACTAACACCAATCGAATTTTAGTATAGCAATGACCGCGCCTCTCATTTCGTCCCCTGCAGCAAGCGTATCTCCGCGGCGGCAAGGCTGTCCGGCTCGCCCAGCACCACCACCACGTCGCCGGCCTCGAAGCGAGTATCGGGGCCGGGCTCGCCCACGCGGATACCGCGCCGGCGCACCCGTGTCACCCCGGCGCCCGTCGCCGCCAAGTCCAGATCGGCCAAGGTTCGCCCGACGGCATAGGCGCCTTGAGTCAGCGTCACCGAATGCAGGCGCTGCTGCCGGTGCTCGGCCGCATCGACGACCACGTCGCCTTCCCCATGAAAAAAGCCTCGCAGCAAGCTGTAACGGTTGTTGCGCACCTCGCGCACGCGATGCACCACACGCGCCAGCGGCACGCCCATCAGCACCAGCGCATGGCTGGCGAGCATCAGGCTGGATTCGAAGGCGTCGGGCACCACCTCGGCCGCGCCGGCGGCCTGCAGCCGGTCCATGTCCGCATCGTCCAGCGTGCGCACGATCACCGGCAGCGCCGGGTTGATCGCATGCGCGTGATGCAGGATTTTGATCGCCGCCGGCGTGTCCGCGAACGAAATCACCAGCGCGCTCGCCCGCGCCAGGCCGGCGGCGATCAGGGCCTCGCGCCGCGCGCCATCGCCATACACCACGCTCTCACCCGCGGCGGCGGCCTCGCGCACCCGTTCCGGGTCCAGGTCCAGCGCGACGTAGACTATGCCCTCCTGCTCGAGGAAGCGCGCCAGGTTCTGGCCGGTGCGGCCATAGCCGCACAGCACCACGTGCTTTGCGGCCGCCATGCCGGAGACGGCGATCTGATGCAGCTCGAGCGAGCGCAGCATCCATTCCGAGGCGACAAAACGCAGCACCAGTTTGTCGCTGTAATGGATCATGAAAGGCGCGCTCAGCATGGACAAGAGCATCGCCGCCAGGATGGGTTGCAACAGCGACTGGTCCACCAGCTGCACCCCGCCCGCCAACGCCAGCAGCACGAAGCCGAATTCGCCCGCCTGAGCCAGGGCCAGCGCGGTGCGCAGGGCGTTGCCCGGCGTTGCCCCGAACAGGCGCGATAGCAGGGCGATCGTGGCAAATTTGAACAGCACCGGGGCAATAAAAAGCAGCACCACCAGCGCGAACCTGTCGGCCACCACGGACAAATTCAGCTGCATGCCGACGGTGACGAAAAACAGGCCCAGCAACAAATCGCGGAACGGCTTGATGTCCTCCTCCACCTGGTGCCGGTATTCGGTTTCCGAGATCAGCATCCCGGCCAGGAACGCGCCCAGCGCAAGCGACAGGCCGACAAGCTCGGTGGCCCAGGCGAGGCCCAGGGTGATGAGCAGCACATTCAGCACGAACAGCTCGTGCGAGCGGCGCAGCGCCACAATGTGAAACCAGCCGCGCATCAGCTTCTGCCCGGCAAACAGGATCAACACCAGCACCGCCGCGGCCTTGGCCAGCGCCAGTGCCAGCACCGGCGCAAGATTCTCCGCCGGCTGCGCCAGCGCCGGGATCAGAATCAGCAGCGGCACCACGGCCAGATCCTGAAACAGCAAGACGCCGATGATCTCGCGCCCGTGCGCGGATTCGAGCTGCATGCGCTCGGCCAGGAGCTTGATCACGATTGCGGTCGAGGACATGGCGAGCGCCCCGCCCAGGGCGAAGCCCAGTTGCCACGGATAGCCCAGCGCCCAGGCGGCTGCAGTCGGCGCGAGTACGGTGAGCAGTACCTGCACCATCCCCAGGCCGAACACCACGCGGCGCATGTTGAACAGTTTGGGCAGGCTGAATTCCAGGCCGATGGAGAACATCAGGAATACCACGCCGAACTCGGCCAGATAGGCATAGCTGGATTCCTTGCTCGCCGGGATCCAGTGCAGGGCATGCGGCCCGATCGCGACGCCGACCAAGAGGTAACCGAGCATCGGCGGCAGATGCAGGCTGCGCGCCAGCACCACCACCAGCACGGCACTGGCCAGCAGTACCAGTACCAGTTCAAGGGGATTGGTCATCAGGGGCCGGGCGTCGAAAGGGAGGGATCGGGATTCTGCTATACTTTGACCTATGATACCTGCAGCATCCCGCATGGACAAAATATTACCGTCCAAGACCGCGCTGGAGCTGGCAAAACAGGTGCTCGCCATCGAAGCCG
>ERZ1292633.4444-Hain-H41-02um-R1-4444-length-12982-cov-4_pt1 | contig 11623 bp, 6 predicted proteins | sample MGYA00564406_ERZ1292633 | MGnify/ENA primary metagenome ERZ1292633 (study PRJEB36523, sample SAMEA6512639) | groundwater metagenome | collected 2019-01-08 | study: AquaDiva: Metagenomics assemblies of 32 groundwater samples
CACCCGTAGGCGACGGTCATTTAAGTAGGCCCCCTTGCCTTTGGAGGCATAAAACAAGTCGTTGCGAGTGGGGTCGTAAACAACCGCCTGTTCGATTTTGTCGCGGTATTGCAGCGCAATCGATACGGCATATACCGGAAAACCGTGGATGAAGTTCGTTGTGCCGTCGAGCGGATCGATGATCCAGACGAAATCGCTGTCTTTTGCGCCATGCGTGCGGCCTGATTCTTCGGCCAAAATACCGTGGCCGGGGTAGGCCGTGAGCAGCGTTTCAATGATGGCCATTTCGGCCTTTTGGTCCACCTCGGTAACGAAGTCATTGGGCGACTTGCTTGAGACTCGCAGCAGATCGAGATCCAGCGAGGCGCGGTTGATCAATGCTCCAGCGGTGCGCGCTGCCTTGATAGCGATATTGAGCATTGGATGAAGTGCGGCTTGCGACGACATGCGGGTTCCCTTGCGGTTTGAGGTGGGCTAACTGAAAAAAAGAGCAAGGCAGCTTGACTTTCTCTTGGAAACCCATATTGCTGCGAAAATCGGCATTTTAACTGTATTACATGTTAAACCCTAGCTCCGAGACGCAAAACAATCCAAGGTTTGTGCTCATCAACACCAGTCACCCTGGCAATGTCGGCGCTGCTGCGCGTGCCATGAAAGTGATGGGCTTTGACGATTTGGTGCTGGTTGCTCCTCGGTACGCTGACGTCCTGACGCAAGATGAAACCGTTGCCCTGGCTAGCGGCGCGGACGATGTTTTGCGCAAGGCGCGTGTGGTGGCTTCGCTGGACGAAGCGCTGGATGGCGTTACCTACGCTTGCGCTACCGCCATGACGCCACGCGACTTTGGTCCGCCCACGCACGCGCCGCGGGAGTTGTTTACCCAGCTCGCCGACCACACGCACCAGCTCGCGTTCGTGTTTGGTGGCGAGCGTTTCGGGTTGAGTAATGAAGACGTGTATCGCTGTCATGCGGTGTTGTCCATCCCAACGCATCCGCAGTACGGCTCGCTCAATCTTGCACAATCGGTACAGCTCCTGGCTTACGAGTGGCGCCAGGCCTTGGGCGGTTTTGACGTCAAGGCGCGCGCAGCCGACCCGAATTTGGCCGATATGCGCGCCGTGCAAGGCATGCTGGATCATTGGCAGGAGGCACTAACCCAGATTGGGTTTTTAGACCCAGCCGCCCCCAAAAAGCTCATGCCACGCCTGACCCAGCTTTTCAATCGAGCCGAGTTGACGCAGGAAGAAATCCATATTCTGCGAGGTATCGCCAAGACGATGATGGCATCAAACAACAGTCACTAGCGCAGTGCGGCGTCGTTGGCGCAGAATCGGCGCTTATGACAAAAACAACTTCGCGTAAAACCGTTTTGTGTGTCTTTGGCACACGCCCGGAGGCCATCAAGATGGCCCCAGTTGTGCGGGCGCTGCAAGCGTCGTCGCAACTGGTGTGTAAGGTGTGCGTCACGGCGCAGCACCGCGAAATGCTGGATCAGGTGATGCAGCTTTTTGATCTGCAGGCCGACTATGACTTAGACCTCATGCAGCCTGGCCAAACCTTGAACGAACTCACGGCGCGTGTGTTAACCAATATGCGTAGCGTGCTTGACGACTGTCAGCCGGACTTGGTTTTGGTGCATGGCGACACCAGCACCACGATGGCGGCAGGCTTGGCGGCGTTTTACCAGCAAATTCCGGTAGGGCATGTTGAGGCTGGTTTGCGCACCGGCAATTTGGCGGCACCTTGGCCTGAAGAGTTGAATCGATGTGTTGTGGGTTTGTTTGCGACTCTGCATTTTGCGCCGACAAATGGCGCGCAGCAAAACTTGCTGAACGAGGGCCGCTTGGCACAACAGATTTTTGTGACCGGAAACACTGTGCTTGACGCTTTACTAGAGGTCAGTGGGCGCATTGATGCAGACGCCACGCTAGGCGCACAATATGCAGCGCAGTTTGAGTTCCTGAACCCCAGCAAAAAACTCATCCTAGTGACAGGCCACCGGCGCGAGAACTTTGGCGAAGGCTTCCTAAGTATTTGCCGCGCCCTGGCGCGTTTGGCGGCAAGACCCGATACACAAATCGTCTATCCGGTGCATCTGAACCCACAAGTTCAAGGCCCTGTCAATACATTGTTAGCAGATGTAGGCGATGTGCACCTGATTGCGCCGCAAGACTATCTGCCTTTTGTGTATCTGCTCAAGAAAGCCTATGTGGTGCTCACGGACAGCGGCGGCATTCAAGAAGAAGCGCCGACACTTGGAAAACCCGTATTGGTGATGCGTGACACCACCGAAAGACCCGAAGCGTTGGCTGCTGGCACGGCATTGCTGGTAGGCACGCAGGAGGAGCAAATTTATGCGCAAGCCAGCCGCCTGTTAGACGACCGCGCCGCCTACGGCGCGATGGCACAGGCCAGTAACCCTTACGGTGACGGCCAAGCGGCAAAGCGCATTGTGCAACTGATCGAAAACTGGGCTGCTGTATGAGCTGGGTTGACTTACTAGCCGCCTACTGGTTTGTGATTGCCCTGCTGCTGCGGGTCGGTATTGTGGTGATTTTTGTCAGTTCAATTGACGACTTTTTGATTGATTGCCGCTATTGGATTTGGCGGTTTTTTAGCCGAGTGGACTGGCGGCGCGATGTGCATTTGCCCACCTATGCTGACGAGCTGTATCACGACAAGCAACAACACATCGCCATCATGATCCCCGCCTGGCAAGAGGCTGCGGTGATTCAGCGCATGGCCGATTACGCCGCGCGCACCTTCGATTACGACAACTATCACATCTTTGTTGGCACCTATCCGAACGACCCTGACACTCAGCGCGAAGTCGACTTGGTGGCCGCCAAATATCCCAATGTGCATAAGGTCGTCACCAGTCAGCCTGGCCCAACCACCAAGGCGGATTGCTTGAATCACATTGTTGCGGCCATCACCCGTATGGAGACCAGCGACGGTATCCGCTTTGAATGCTTGGCCTATCACGATGCTGAAGATTTGGTTCACCCGTTGGAGCTGCGCGCATTCAATCGCTTGGTGCCAAAGTTTGACTTGGTGCAACTTCCAGTGATGCCGTTGGCACGCGGCTGGACGCATCTAGTCGGCAACCACTACATTGACGAATTCTCAGAATGGCATGGCAAAGATTTGCTGGTGCGCCAGATGCTGACAGGTCAGGTGCCTAGCGCGGGTGTAGGCACCGCGTTTAGTCGCAAGGCGATTGACTTGTTAGCGCAAATTAACGGCGGTGTGGTGTTTGACACGGGCTCGTTAACCGAAGACTACGAAATTGGTCTGCGTCTGCATGCCGTGGGCGCCAAAGAAATGATGCTTCACTACGACGTGCAATTTAAAGGCCCCGCCCCAGCTTGGTTTGGCCGTAAGGGCGTGCATCGCATGATTTGCGTGCAAGAGTATTTCCCGGATCAAACCTGGGCGGCCATACGTCAAAAATCGCGTTGGATTGTGGGCATTGTGTTTCAAGGGTGGCGCAATATCGGTTGGGCGGGCAATGCCACCATGAAGTACATTTTGGCGCGCGATCGCAAAAGCGTGGTTGCCTTCCCTTCGCTTTTGGTGGGCTATTTGATCGTATTAGCCATTGGCGTGAGCATTGTGCATTTGCGCCTTGACCCTTCCTGGTGGGAGTTTCCGCGCTTGATTCCTGCCGATAGCTTTTTGTGGGTTTTGGTCGGGATCAATTTCTTCTTCATGTGCAACCGTGCCTTGCAGCGGTTTGTGTTCACGCGGCGCTATTTTGGTGGCTGGCAGGCTCTGCAATCTTTGCCGCGTATGGTGGTTGGCAACATCATCAATATCGCGGCGTTCTTTCGTGCGTTGGGGCAGGTACGTCGTAGCGACAAAACGGGCCGCGCTGTGCGTTGGGACAAAACCAGTCACGACTTCCCTGATCTGCATGAAGGCGCTTGATATGAAGGTCGGCAAGAACCTGCTTGGTCTGGCGATTTTGGTGTTATCGAACACGGCTCAGGCCAATTGGCTCACCGATGAATGGCGTGCCTTTCGTACCCATCCTCGGCTGAACAACGCTTACGAGCAATTCAAGAAAGGGGATATGGTCGCGTCGCGCAAAATGCTCGACGAGGTTAAACGCATTGACCCTAACAACCGAGATGCACAGGTCTTGTATGCGCAGGTGTGTGCCAAGCAAGAAGATCTTGATTGCCTTGAGTCCCTAGGAAATGATTGGTTGAAGCGCTACCCGCAAGATGCCTTGGGCGCTTATGTGCTGGCCTATCGCGCGCAACTACGCCACGACATGCCTGCCTTGGCACAGTTCTCTGGCATGGCTTTGCGCGGTAAAGGGCTGAGTGCGGCGCGCCAAACCAACGCCGCAAAGGGGTGGATGCAAGCTCTTTTGCATCAATCCAAGCATGACGAGGCGCAGGCGGCGCTTGAATGGATAACGGCGCACGCCGTTGCTGTTTCAACCGAAGAGCAGAATCGTTGGCATGCGGCATTGGGTAAACCGGCAGCGCAGGCGCAATCTAGCAAGCAGCCTCCGAGCCACAGCCAATCATCAACGACGAAACCACACACCGTCGAGGCTAAACAGGGCTCGGTGACTGAGTTTCCGTATGCGGGCCTAGCTACAAAAGAGCGCAACACCAAGTTGACAACCGATTTGGTGGTCTTGATTGGCCAAAAGCAATTCAAGCTACTTGAACAGCGTGTGCAAAGCATCAAGACTGCTGGCTTGTGGACGCCCGCGCTGCAGGAATCGGTGGCCTTGAACTTACAAGCCCACAATTGCGACTTGCTTCTTGCGCTGGTGCCGCCAGGCGTGGACCCTCGGCAAACCAGCGAACGGGCCCAGCTTGCCGCTGCTTATTGCAGCGCAGCCGCACCAACCATGGCGGCCCAGTATTTTGCTAACGCGACCCAGCTACGGCGTTCAAGCGGCGACGCCGCACAGCCAGATATTCTGCGTGCGCAGGGCAATGCCTGGGCGCAAGCGGGCGAGTATGAACTTGCCTTGCAGCGTTGGGCTGAGGTCTTGCAACTCCGCTTCGATGCACCATTGGCGCAACAAGCAGTGCGCCTTGCCCTACAAAACCCGGTTTTACCCAGCAGTCCGATGGTGATTGACCGCTACGCCAGCGCCTTGCCTTCTGGTGAATATGCCTTGTGGCAGGCGCGGCGCAGTCGCGCGCAGGGTGAGCTACTCGTGGCCAAGCAGCAGTATTCGCATAGCCTTGCTCAGCACCCGAGCGCCGATGTCTATGAAGAATATGCCGCCTTGCTGGCGCAAATGGGGGACGATGCTGCTGTTGGGGTTGCGTTGGCGCAAGCCTTGCAATTGGACTCCAAGCGGGCACAGACGCAGGCGCAGTATGCTTATTGGGCAAAGGCCCATCAACAGAACGAATTGGCTTTGACGCATTTCGAAAGCGCCTACTCCTTGGACGCCCAGCGGGTTGAGTTGCTACCAGAGATGGCGCATCTGCAAACGCAACTTGGCTTGCACGACGAAGCTGCAAAGAACTGGCGTTTGGCGCTTGATCATCAGCCAACCATTGCCGCCAAGCAAAAACTTGGTTCGGATGCCGTACAAATACAGAGCCATGCATGGAAAAGTGAGTTGCGCGAGATTGAAGACCCATGGTCTGGATCGATAAGTGCCCAAACGCGCCTGAACCGCGGCCCAGATGGGCAGGCAGCCAGCAGCCCGTTGGAATATGCCCAGTATGGTGGCAGCCTAAATGCAGATATTGCTTATCGGCTGCCGCCCAAGTGGGTATGGGATGCCGCTCACCCTACCTGGCTCTTTGGCCGAGCCAGCCAAGGTTTGCAAGACCGCTCTTTACAGCTGACCGAACAAAGCGCCTTGCTAGGCCTAGGTGTGCGGCAACGTTTGCTGAAAGACGAGGTGTTGATGGCTTCGGCGGAATGGTTGCTGCGTCAAGGCGCGAGCCATCGCAGCGACGTGATGCTGCGGCTTTCAGGTTCGCGCTCAGCTGGACTGGGTTGGCAGCCAGCGGGTGATCGCTGGACAAGCTACAACCTGTACGGTGACGCCGCTTGGCTGCTGCGTGCCGCCAGCTACTATGGCACCCTTACTGGCGAGCTTGGGCAGATGATGCGCTTGAGCGGGTCAGAACCCCGGATGGCGTGGGGCCCCTACTTGAGTGCGGGTTTGCAGGCCAACAACGACAATCCTCAGCATTTATCGGTTAGCCGCTTCGATTTGGGTGTAGGTGTGGCCCTTCAAAGCTGGCATGGTGGTGATCGATACCGGGCCGAATCCTTTAACCAGCGCTTGGTGCTGGAGTGGCGGCAGGCGGTTGGGGGCAATGCGCGGGACCGTGCAACGGTGCTTGTGCGTTGGAGCCTTGCACATTGAACACCCTATTGGATGCCGCTAGCCCTCTCCCAAAGAGCGAGGGCGATAACGGCCGTTGAGCTGCCGCGAAGTATGAAAAACACAGTCGTAAAAATATTAAGCGCAGCCTTCTTTTGGACCGCTTTCCACGCTGGCGCGAGCTGCTTGGATGAAGCGCCGCGCATGTTTTTTTTGCAACCTTCCAATGAAATGGCTGGGCAGGCCAGCCTATTGAGCAAGGTGCTACGTGACGAGCTGGGCCACAGCAAGCCGTTAGTTTTGCAGTGGAGCCGCCATGGTTCAAACGACTATTGGCCCAAGAGTGGGGCAGGGTGGCTACAAGGTGCGCTGCAAGACGCTGCGCCTTTGTACTTGATTCATGGCCTCTATCTGGACGACCGCTATGACGCTGCGCTAAGGGGCTCCGATCAAAAGCTGAGTTTGCTGTTGCAAAACAGCCGCCAACAAAGTGTAAAACAAGCCAAGCACTTGCTACAGGCGATGCCAAACGGCTTACGTGCGTGGTATCTACCTGAAGAGATCGACGACTTGAACTGGCAAACGCCGCAGCGCCAGAAATTGCTCGTTGAACATCTTTTGGCCCTGCGCCAGTCACTGGGCGCTGTGAAAAAGGGATTGCCGATTCATATGTCGGCCTACTTTGGCGGGCATGGTTCAGCGCAAGTTTTTGCTGCCTTTTTGCGAACCGTCCATGAGCAAACAGGCATTGTCTGGATCCTGCAAGATGGTCAAGGGGTGATTCGTAGCCCAGCACCAGACACCTTGCACTATTTGCGGGTGATCCATGAAACCTTGCCTGCACAGGCTTGGATTGGGCTGATAGAGGCGTTTGACGAACGGCAAGTGCAGGGGCAAACCCAGTACTGCCCGGCCAGTGCCAATGAATTGCGAGCCCGCCAAGCGGTTTGGTGCTTAGCGACGGGGCGTGCCGCGCAGGCCGTTTTTTCATTGAGTCAACTACACCCTGAAATACTTGGTGCAGGCGCTAATCGGTGCGTGCAGGCGAGGTAGCCTAAGCAGGCTAGGGCAAGCAAGAAGTTCGAAGGGCCGCTAAACTTGCCGACTCGTTGACACCCTTGCTCCTGAACCGCCATGTTCACACGCCTACGCGAAGATATTCAATGCATTCTTGACCGTGACCCTGCTGCGCGCAGCAAATGGGAGGCATTGACTTGTTATCCGGGCTTGCATGCCATCGTGATGCAGCGTTGGTCGCATAACTGCTGGCAGCATGGATTTTTGTGGTCAGCGCGCTTTATTTCGCACATGGCGCGCTGGTTGACGGGTATTGAGATACACCCCGGCGCCAAGCTAGGTCATCGCGTGTTCATTGACCACGGCATGGGGGTGGTGATAGGGGAGATGGCTGAGGTCGGCGATGACTGCACCATCTATCAAGGTGCCACCTTGGGTGGCACCTCGCTGGTGAAAGGGGCCAAACGGCACCCGACCTTGGAGGCGGGCGTGACGGTCGGTGCTAACGCTTGCATTCTGGGGGGTTTTACGGTGGGGGCGGGTGCGCGTATTGGCTCTAACGCGGTTGTGACGCGGCCTGTGCCCGCTGGGGCCACGGCGGTCGGTAATCCGGCTCGCGTGATCGAGCGTGAGCTAGACGCCGAGCGTGAAGCTACGGCTGCAAAAATGGGGTTTTCTGCTTATGGCGTCACCCAAGGCGATGACCCCGTGGCGCAAGCGATGAAGGGCTTGATTGACAACGCCTCATCGCATGAGCATCAAATTTCGATGTTGTGGCAGGTGGTGGCCAAAATGTCGGCCAACTTGCCAGACTGTGTGCCGCAAGATGCACAAAAGGTTGAGCACTTTGATGCAGAAGCGTTGAGCAAGCTCGTCAAGTAGAGCAGCTTGTATGCCGACGAACCAGGTGAAACCTTGGCTTGTATCGAACTCACCAACCGTGGCCGCTATGCGCTAGCCGGTGGGCAAGCACCCCGCATGGAACAAGATTTCACGGTCGATGGCAACGTCGCATTAGAAAAACTTCACGTTTCGGCATGCCTGAAAGCGTGACAAAGTTGGCAGTCTGAATGCAAGCGCACGACAGCGCTCCTTCAGTTGCGGGCTCGCGTTGCCGAAGCTACAGATATCAGTTGCCGTAGCTGTTGCGCGGGCGCGTACCCGTCACTGCGGTTAGCCATGCACCTAGGCCGTCATGAGCAGTTTTATTCTCGGTCTTTCGACGAGCCAAATTGCGGCGCTATCGACAGCCACGATCGCCAATTTGAGCACCGAAGATTGGGCGGCCTTCAGCACCGCGCAAATCGTGGCGCTGAGTGCGCTTCAGGCCGGTGCCATTGGCACGTTGGGCGTTAGTAGCTTGAGCGCGACGCAAGTCAACGCATTTCAGACACAGGACTTGGTGGCACTGCGGCTTGATAGCTTTCGGGCTTTGTCAGGCGCGCAAGTTGCGGCCTTAAGCAATAACCAAGTGGCGGCGCTACGCACCCAGCAGGTAGCGGCGCTGTCAACAACGCAAATTGCCGCGCTGGGTAGCGCGCAAATTGTGGCGCTGGGCAGCGCGCAAGTGGCAAGCATGGGCAGTGGTCAAGTGAGCGCTCTGTCTAGCGTGCAGATCGCTGCCTTTGAAACGGCCGATTTGCGTGCGTTCAATACGGCGGCCTTGCGGTCCATCAGTACTGAAGCCTTAGCCGGTCTGAGTCAAAACCAAATGTTGGCCTTGGCGACACAGCAATTTGTGGCCTTGAGCAGTCAGCAAATGGCGGGCCTGTCTAGCACTCAAGTGGCCGCCATAAGCCAGACGCAGGCCGCCGCCTTTGGCAGCGCGCAATTGCAGGCGCTTAGCAGCGAGCAAACGCGAGCGCTGAGCACAGCAGCCGTGAGCGCGCTGTCTGTGGCCAATGTGCTGGCCCTGAATACTGAGCAAATACAGGGATTGACGACCACGCAAGTCGCGGCGCTGACCACCAACCAGTTCAGTCATTTGAGTACGGCCCAGGTACAGGCCCTCAGCACTGCGCAAGTCGTGGCCATGAGCACGGCGCAAGCGCAATCACTCACCACAGTGCAGGCTGTGGCACTGAGTACGGCTCAAGCACAGGCGCTGGAAACGCGAGACGTGGCGGTGCTATCAACGGCCAATGTGCGCCAATTGAGTTCGGCCCAAGTGGCGGCCTTGAGTAGCGAGCAAGTGGCTGCGCTAACGAGCACGCAAGCCGCTGCCTTGGGTACGCAGCAGGCGGCAGCGCTTAGCTCCAGCCAAGTCGCGGCCCTAGAAAGCGCCGATCTTCGTGCACTGGCTAGCAGCACGCTGCGCGCGCTCGGCACAGATGCCATAGCCGGTTTGTCTACGGCACAGGTCGATGCCATGGGCACACGCCAGTTCACAGCGCTGGCTAGCGCACAGGTGGCGGCGCTGTCTAGCGCTCAAGTGGCCGCGATCTCCACGGCACAGGCGGCCGCGCTATCGAGCGCACATGCAGCGGCGCTCAGCAGCGCCCAAATCGCAGCGCTTGAAACCGCAGACCTTCGCGCCATGAACTCTTTGGCCGTGCGTGCTCTGGCCTCGGGCGACTTTGCCGCCTTCAGCACCAGCCAGCTTAGCGCCATGGACACGCGCCAAATTCAACAGCTCAGCACCGTACAAATCGCCTCGATGACAGGCCAGCAAGTCACGGCCTTGAGTACCGTGCAAGCGGCGGCGCTAACCAGTGTGCAGGTACAGGCCTTGCGTAGCGCTCAAATTGCGGTACTGGATACGGCAGACCTTGTGGCCATGGGCAGCAGCAGTGTGCGTTTGCTCAATAGCGCGCAGCTATCCGCATTAGGGAGCGACCACATCGTCGCGCTCACGACCTTGCAAGTGGCCACCCTCACAAGCGCACAGGTGATGGCCTTGAGTAGTGCCCAAGTTGCAGCCTTCACGCCAACCGATTTGAGCGCCATGACGACGGCCAACTTCCGCCTGTTGAGCAGTGCGCAAGTGACGGCCCTGACCACGGCTCAGATCTCAGCCTTGAGCACGTCGCAAGCCGCGGCGTTGACCAGCGCGCAGGCCGCGGCGCTGAGCACCGACCAGGTGCTGGCGCTCACCAGCCAAGACTTGCGCGCCATGGGTACAGCCAGCCTACGGGCCTTGGGTACAGACGAGATCGCCGTACTTTCTAGCACACAAGTGGCTAGCTTGTTAACCAATCAAATAAGCGGACTTGGTAGCGCGCAAATTGTGGCACTGGGTAGCGGGCAGATTGCTGCCTTGACCAGCGCACAAGCAGTGGCGTTGAATACCGGCCAGGTACAGGCGCTATTGACGGCACAAGTTGCCGCGCTGGAGACGCAAGACTTTGCAGCCCTAGTCAGCGCCAATGTGCGCTTGTTGAGCACCGCGCAAATAGCCGCGCTGAGTACGGATCACATCGTGGCGCTACGTACCGCACAGGCGGCGGTGTTGACGAGCAACCAAGTGGCCGCGCTGAGTTCAGCGCAAATTGGTGCATTGGAAAGTGCAGACCTGCGCGCTCTGGCCAGTAGCGCCCTGAGAGCGATCAGCAGCGACGCCATCGCGGGCCTATCCAATGCCCAAGTTGCCGCCCTAGGCACACAGCAGTTTGCCAGCCTAACGACCCTGCAAATGGCGAGTTTGTCGACCAGCCAAATTTCCGCCATGACAACGGCGCAGGCCGCGGTGATGTCAACGGCGCAAGCCGCTACCTTAAGTACGATGCAAGTGCTGGCACTTGAAACCGCAGATCTGCGTGCCATGAATTCCTTGGCGGTGCGGGTGCTGGCCTCGGGCGACTTCGCCGCCTTTAGTACAGGCCAGCTCAGTGGCATGGACACGCGCCAAATTCAGCAGCTCAGCACCGCACAAATCGCCTCGATGACTAGCCAGCAAGTGATGGCTTTGAGTACTGCACAGGCAGCAGCGCTCACGAGTGCGCAAGTGCACGCCCTGCGTAGCGCGCAAATTGCCACGCTTGAGACCGCTGATTTGGTGGCGCTTGGTAGCAACAGCCTGCGCCTATTCAGTAGCGCACAGATAGCGGCGCTAGGTACGGATCAGATTGCAGCGCTCAGCACATCTCAGGTTGCTAACCTCACAAGTGCAGCGGTCATGACGCTGAGCAGCACGCAGCTTGCTGCCATGACGCCGGTGGATATTGCGGCCCTGTCGAGCCTCAATTTGCGCCTGCTGAACAGCCAGCAAATGACTGCGCTGAGTAGCGCGCAAATTGCTGCGCTCACGACATCTCAGGCCGCAGCCTTGGGCAGTCTACAAACGGC
>ERZ1292633.5343-Hain-H41-02um-R1-5343-length-11623-cov-6_pt1 | contig 11623 bp, 9 predicted proteins | sample MGYA00564406_ERZ1292633 | MGnify/ENA primary metagenome ERZ1292633 (study PRJEB36523, sample SAMEA6512639) | groundwater metagenome | collected 2019-01-08 | study: AquaDiva: Metagenomics assemblies of 32 groundwater samples
GCATCAACACCGGTACACCACTGTCGAAAGACAGCCGGTGTACCGGTTTTTTATTTCTCAAGCTCCGTATTTTCTGATGTAACGCTTCTGCCTACTCGCACCTATTCACATAAGCTCATAATCATAAATATGAAGTAGATACTCATGGTTATGCTCACGTTAAGCCAGGGTGAGTTTTCTCTACTCATTGTGAAAGGGGCCGCCAGTCGCTAAAAAAATTGTTAGCAGCTTAATAATTTTGTGTACTTGCTATCATTTTGACCGTATAGAAAATCTTTGGTACATTCCAATAGCCATTATTTTTGGTTATTGCATATTGGTGAATAATAATAAGGGAGAATAATGCAACACAATCCGGGGTTTTTACGGTTAGTGGAACAAGCAAAACAACGAGTAAAGGAGTGTACTGTGGCTGATGTGCAGGCTCGGATGACGCGGGGAGAAAAATTTCACTTTATTGATGTTCGCGAAGATCATGAATTCTGGATTGATCATGCGGCTGGTGCTTGTCACCTTGGAAAAGGTATCATCGAACGCGACATTGAAAACGTGATACCTGATAAGCAAGCCGCCATTGTGCTGTATTGTGGCGGTGGATACCGTTCGGTTCTGGCGGCGGATGCATTGCAACAAATGGGCTATACCAATGTGGCATCGATGGAGGGGGGTATTAAAGCTTTACGTGATGCTGGTTTTCCGCTTGAAAAAGATAAGTCAATCTAGAAGCGATGCAACAGTTTTGAATATAGCACAGTCAATCTTATGTAAAATTTCAATGTTTTTTTTCACCAGCACCAGAGACCAGTGAATCTAACCCCTTTGATTTACTAGGTAGCTTATTGCCGGTTTCTTTGTGGATAACGGAGTGGATCGGAATGCTATTCTCGTTATCGAACACCATATGCGCCCTTTCAAGGGGGAGGGTTTCACCCCGAAAGAATCTGGGTTCACGCATGCTCCAAAGTATCATTAGCGGTACACCGAGAAATAGCGCGACAACTCCGATTAAGAACACAGTACCCACGCCAACAAATGATCCACTGGATCCATAATTGGGATCCATCATGTTCCAGGCCTGAAGAATACCTACCGCAACCAAAATCACAGCAGCAATTGCGGGCAGAATCACTTGTGATAGTGCTGTGTGCCAATGATTAAATGCGGTACGATGAAAATAGAGCACACAGGATAGCGACGCTACAGTGTAGTAGGTGCAGATTGCTATACTGACACTGTGGATCGAATCTTTGACAATTGATTCGCTAATCATGCTCAGGGTTGTGTAAATTACCAGCGTCATCAAACCGATAGTCCACGTTGCAAACTTTGGTGTTTGTGTTGCTTCACTGATTGAAGAAAATTTGCTAGGAATGGCCCGGTATGTCGCCATTGCAAGCGCGATACGCGCTGCCGGCATGATGGTAGACATCGTCGACGAGAAAGCCGAAACGCCGATTATCAAGGCAGCAATTAGCGCACCTTTGGCGCCGATCATGTCGGTTGTTAGAACGGTTATGATCGAATCGATATTATCCTTGAACGTCAGGCTCGATTTATCCTGCGGATCAATACCAGCATACGCTAACGCTGTTGAAGAGAAAACTACATAGGTAATTACGGTAATTGTCATTGCGATAAGGCCACTTCGTCCTGCTTGCTCAGAGCTGCCATCCGTTTCCTCAGACATTGCCAACGATGCATCAAACCCCCAGAAAATGAATAGTGCTACAAGAAATCCATTCAGAAATGCGCTGAAAGAAGAAATCGCAAACGGGTTGAGCCACTCCAGTGAAAATTGCTCGGCAGTACTCACAGCTTCTCCCTTAGTGACGCGCATCAACAGAATTGCTGCGAGTACGATGAGGCCACCGTATTGAGCGATCGTTAGAACCATGGTGGTGCGTGAAGATTCCTCAGCACCGAGTGCCGTTAGATACGTCGTACTGAGGATGAACAGAATCGCTACACCAAAGTGAAACCACAAGGGCGTTTCGGCTAAATTAAAAACGATGGCTGTCGTGTTGACTATGACTTGGGTTGCGGCGACGCCCGCCAGTACGCTTGCCAGTAACAGCGCCCAGCCTCCGAACCAACCAAAACGAGGGCCGATGGCTTTGGCGCCCCATGTGAAAACCGTACCAGAATCTGGAGCCGAAGTAGTCAGATGTTTGTAGGACAATGCTACAAAAAACATCGGGATCACAGACAGAATGAACACGATCGGCAACTGATAGCCGCTTTCCGAAGCACCGTAACCCAAAGCGCCGGTTAACGAGTATGCCGGAGCAGTGGCTGCTAGACCAATCGTGACCGCGGCCGACTTGGATACCGATCCTTTTTTTAATCCTTTGGCTTTCAGGCCATGCATCACGGATTCTTCGTGCATCTGATACCTCGTCGTTTTCTGCGAAATAGAAAAGGAGAATTCCTAGTAAACGCTGGAAAGTAACAAAGATTTGCAGTGAAGTCAAAGCAGAGTACGGTGTTCAATACACACGACCGAATCGACTGTACGGTCCGATGTGTCGAACGATCGTAGGAGTCCAGTTCTCTTACCCAGGGTATTTTACATAGACTCAAAAATTTATATAGATCTTAACTCCCATGAATGTCTTTACCAGGATTTACGAGTGTTCGATGTTGAAAAACACCGCTATTTTCGGTTGGAACGCATTAACCAAATGGTTGCTGAAGGCCATCGTTCAGAAGCTGAGTACTATTCGCATTTCTAAATCAGAAAGCCTGCCTTTGGTCGGTTTCATTTCAATCAGAAAATATTGGTGTATATCAAACTCAGTTGCTTTAAACTACACGGCAACATGTTCTTTTGCCGGTTAGTTGTATCAGACCGAATGCATTAATCGAGATTAGAAATAGCTTATTATGATAAATATACACGATCAAATTCTGCCTGTAGGGACACAAATCGGTGTCTACGAAATTAAGGGCACCGCAAAAGTTAGTCCGTTCGATATTACCTATCGTGCCTGGAATCACCATCTCAAGGAGCAGGTGAAGATACAAGAGTATTTCCCGTACGATTTCGCTGTTCGCGCAAGCGATGGACTGCGTGTGGAGCCAAAATCTCCCGAAGACAAAGAAAATTTCGACTATGGGCTAAAGGCATTTTTGGATCAAGCTGAAATGCTCACACACGTCGAGCATCCCAATATTGTTGTTTCTGAGAACAGTTTGTCATTCAATGGCACAGCTTATCTGATCATGAGTACCCGGCAAGGTGTGTCACTGTCCAAGTTAATCCAGTCTGAAACAGTCTTCGCCGAAACGGAATTAAAATTCATTCTTGTGTCGATCCTGAATGCGTTGCAGAAAATCCATGAAAACAAGATGGTGCATGGTGGCATTCAGCCGGCAGCGATTTTTTTGGGTAAGGATGGCGAACCGCTGCTGACAGATTTTGCTGCTGCACGATTGGTTATCGCTGCACGCACTACGCAGTTTTCGGATGAATTAGCTAGCGGTTACGCGCCAGCGGAACAATATAGACCTGAAAATGTACCTGGGCCCGCGACCGATTTCTATGCACTGGGCGCTACGATGTTTGCCTGTATCACCCATCACCAGCCCATAGCTGCACCGGGCCGGGTTGTGACTTTAAGCCAAGGTGAACCTGATCCGATGGGCTCAGTTTCTGCGGCTGCGAGTGTTCCTTATAACGTAGAATTGTTGCAAGCAATTGATTGGATGATACAACCAGAATACAGCTGTCGGCCGCAATCGGCAGGAGAGATTTTAACGCTACTAAAATCAGATCAAACCAGCGACTCGGCGGAGTCATCACCCACCAAGCAAGCAATCACAGAAGTTGTTAATCGCAATCCGATTGTTAAGAACACTCTATGGATTGGTGTCATGGCCGGGATTGTTGTACTGGTGACGTATGGATTATGGTTTGACAAAAAACCGGCAGAATTAGTGGATGATAAGCAAAGTACAGTAGCTAGTCAGCCTTTATTCCAACGCAATCCTGGTAAAACCACTGTTACTCCAGAGATTGAAGAGGATCAATCCGCCACCCCTTCGATTGTCGTTCAATCAAATCCAGAATTTGACTCAGAAAAAGTATTAGAGCCTGATCAGAAACTCGAACAGATAAATCTAGAAGCGCCGTTGAAAACAAAAGCTGATGCAGTTTTAATCCAGAAACACTTGGTTGCTGCTGAAAAAGCCTACAAATTAGGGCATTTCACCACCCCATCGAGAGATAATGCCTATAAATATTACCAGAAGGTCTTGGCTACTGAATCCAACAATGCGGAGGCACGTGCCGGATTGCAGAAAATAGTGGATCGGTATGTTCAGTTTATTGAGAAAGCGAAAACTGAAGGTAAGCTCAATATGGTTAAACTCTATTTGCAAAGAGCGGAATCGGTCTTGCCGGAAGATCCTAAACTACAAAATATTCGGAAAGAATTAGCTGCGCAATAAATAAGTTAGCACCTATCAGACTCGATTGTTGCTAGTTTTTTTCATCGATTCGATGCAACAGGGCATCAAGCAAATGCAACACCCGTCTGCACGAGTCCCGTAAAATGGATATTCTCAGCATTTACCCCACTGTCTGCGGCCAATATCGCTAAACCGCCGGTTGATATTTCGCCGGTATCGAGCATTTTGATGTAGGGTGATTTTTGAATTTCTGACGGTGTGTCTCCAAACAAGTTTTGCCATAACAGCGTTACGATCTCGTCGTGGCTGGTGAGTCGTGTCGCATGGATTGCGAATTCCCCCAATTGTTCATAGCTCAAGCCTTTATCCGCTTCAGTCAGGCCAATGCCAACATAGTCTTGATTAGTGGCCGCAGCAGCACCGAAGACAGCGCCAAGTAATTTGGCAACTTCACCGGCGTAACCATCCAGATCAAGCGCTAGCTTGATGTCATTAAATTCCAGGCGTTCAATATGCGTTAGCGTGTCCTGGTTGCCGGGATTGCCGTTGGCAGAGACGATGTAGCCACTGGATGTTTTATTCAGCGTGTAATTATTACGTGGTGCTTGAACCAATACTGTGTCAATCCCGGAATCTCCATCCAGGATATTGCTGCTGTCGTTCCCGATCAGCACATCGTTGCCTTGACCGGCGATGGCATTTTCAATAATCACATTGTCAGCGATCCATACATTCGGAATGGGCAAGCCGACATTCACGCCGTTGGATTGAGCATATACCGGTTTACCGATAAATGATGCGCTGGTTGGGTTCAAATCCATGTGGCTGGCGAGCGCGCCTGAATAATGAATAGTGTCAGAAGAGCCGGTGGCATCCCAGATGGTTTCGTGGTAGGTGTTCGCATCGTTATAGGCATATGTGTCATTTCCGGCATGGTAATGCGTATTGGCACCGTATAAATATTGCATGGCGGCTATGTCCAGTACCATCGGTGTGGTGGGGTGGAAGGAAAATTCATTGCCTTCTTCCCCTTGTAAATTTGAATAGGTATAGCTCATGATGGTATGCATGATGCTGTCCAGGGCGGAAGGAAGCGTCTCTTCCGTTGGATCATCAGGGTTCACAAAGGGGTGTTTGAAGCCAAGAGCATGGCCGATTTCATGTAAGAGGGTTTCAAAGGAAATGGTGCCTGGAGTCCAGTTTTCAAAATTGAGAAGACTCTGGGTATTTATCCAGATATCACCTGATTTGGGACTGTTGCTGGGTAAATAAGACCAAGCCAGCGTTGATTCATCCGGATCTTCCGTATAGGTCGCGCGTATATCACCCACATCGCTGGGGGTTTCCGATACTTTGATGAAGTTTACATTGGCAACATTTGCCCATTGTTGTAGAGCATTTTCAAAGTAGCCCTGGTCTGCGATGGCCAGTGGTTTAGCTGCGCTCTTCCAAGGCTCGCCATCGCCGAACTGAGATCCATAGCCCGAACCGGAGAGCGTGGACCAGAACAAGGGACTGTTGCTGGCCGGAAAACTGTAGGAAATAGTTGAATTCGTCCACTGTGTGCCGTTCAATAAAGAATCAATCTGATTGTCATTGGCCGGATCAGTGAAAATAACGCTGCTGGAAGTAAAAGGGGTTGTCATTTTATGAGTCCTGATAATCGAGAAATTGAGTGATTGGAATACAGTGTTGGTGACAATCTATATCATTTTTCTAATGCACTTCTATTTAAAAACTTCACAAGAAATTCTCATGTTATTTAATAGAATATATTTCTATTAAATAATGTCATGGCTTGGTAGCATCAGTAGCTTAAATTCTAGTCGCATATCGAGTAGTTCGCTCAATCTTTTCTTGTGTTCCTTTTCTCTCTGAAAAATTTGCTTGTTTGATGGTTTCTTTCTATAAGGTGAAATGATGATAGTAGCCAAGAATACAATGTTCTTTTTAGTCGTTTTTGTAACATTTTTTCTGCTGAGTTTGGAAGCCCATGCGCTACCAAGTTTTGCACGTCAGACCGGTCTGGCTTGTAGTTCTTGTCATGTGCAGTCATTTGGACCTAACCTTACCTCGGTCGGTAGGAATTTTAAACTCAATGATTATACGCAAATGGACGGTAAGAATAATAACCCGATTCCATTAAGTGGCATGATACGAGGCTCCTTTACGCACACGCAAGAGGGACAACCGGATGATGCGGCTGCTCGATTCGGGAATAATAATGGCACGATCGATGAAGCAGCCGTTTTCTTAGCCGGTCGCATTACCCCCAGGATAGGCGCATTTATCGAAGGAACTTATGATGGCGTAGAAAATAAAGGGGTGTTGGATAATACAGATATCCGCTTTGCAGATCATTTCGAGCTGGCGGGTCAAAAGCTGGTTTATGGTCTTACGACAAATAACAATCCAACGGTTTCAGATCTTTGGAATACAACGCCTGTATGGGGTTTTCCGTGGAGTTCATCGCCTTTAGCCCCTACGCACGATCAGCAGGAACTCTGATTGAATCGCTGGGTACTCAAGTCATTGGCGCAACTGCCTATATGATGTTGAATAATATTCTCTATGTAGAAGCTGGTGGCTATACCAGTCTGCCGAGAAATGTACAACAAGGAATGGGAGCATTTGATGCGGAACAAGCCAGATTAAACGGCGGTGCGCCGTACTGGCGGGTAGCGCTGCAGAACGATTGGAGCGGACATTATGGATCGATTGGTTCTTTTGGTATGCACGGGTAATGTTAATCCGCAGCGGCTGACGGGAGCGGGTACTGACACCTATGATGATTTTGGATTTTATTTGACTTATCAATATCTTGCAAATTTAGTGCATATTTATGAATTCACCGCAACCTATATCCGGGAGAACCGTAATATGAATGCCAGTGCCGCATTGGGATTGACTGACAGACTGAAAAGTAATCTCGATACGGTTCGGCTAAGGGCAGGCTACACCTATTTGCAGACATACGGTCTGAATTTGTTTTACGGTCAAACTACCGGAACGGCCGATACGGTGATCTACAGTTTTGGTGATCCCATCAGTGGCAGCCGCACGGGCAATCCCAATAGCGAAGCTTTCACTGCGGAAGCCAGTTATACCCCATTTGGAAAAACCAATACTTCGGTCATGAGCACATTCGTCAATCTGCGTCTTGCCGTGCAATATGTTCACAATTTCAAGTTTAATGGTAGCGTCCATAATTATGATGGTCTCGGCCGCAATGCTGTTAATAACGATACGCTTTACTTTAATGCGTGGCTGGCTTTCTAAATTCCGCTTTTACAAACCTCCACTTCTTTAGATCATTGAAGAAATAAACATATTGTAACCGGCTGTGCTAGTTAGAGTTGATCTCATCAACCCTAACTAGTGTGCAGCATAAAAATGCCGCACCACATTCCATGTGATTGCGAATGACAGTAGATACATGCCCGATTTTGCGATAAATTCATCGCTATTGATGAATTGCGAATAAAAAAGCCTTCTTTTACAATCCGAATTCTGAAGACTACCTTGGTATATTCCCCGCTGGAGATTTCGCTCAAAACGGATCCGGGTTTGTCTTGCGGTTGAGCGGCGAGCACATCCAACCAACAAATGAAATAAAAATCTTAAAGGAATAACACTATGAAGATTCGAGTCTTGGTAACTGGTTTACTGAGTTGCACCCTGATGACAGCACCGTTCGTGCATAGTGCTCCAAATGGCGATCGAGTACAACGGGTTATTAAATACAAATCATATTACGACAGTCTTTGGGCAAGTTTTTATGACGGTAATGTCTCTCTGAATGTGAGCGGGAATGTGTACGATGATTTTTCAGGGATCGTGTCGACCAGTTTATACGCTGGTTACTATAATGAAGCAACTGGCGAATCGTGGTCTATTTCCTGCAACTTTCCTACTGGTGGAAATGAGGTGTCCATTAACCAGGTGAATGAAGATTGGATCTTAGGATTAAAAGGCACTTTGGATCCTGCTGATGAAAAATGTGTGGCTACCAACGTAGCTGCACCCATTGTGATCGATCTGAACGGGCAAGCTACTCATGATTATCGCAACTCATCAACGGGGCATGGCAAATCCATGTCTCTTGGGGAAACATGGAAGTATGCTAATAAGAGCTACCAATTTTCTGCAGATATGACCGGAACTGTCAATTCCATGGATGGACCGTGGGGTGGTTCTGTTAGCACCAGCCGGAATTATAATATTCAGAAGATAAAGTAATCCGGATTCAAATCTTCTCTGGCGTGCATAAAACCCGCTCAGACGGGTTTTATTGCCTGAAAATTTTTAGCATTGGCTGGCAAACTCAAAGTAGTGCGGCCGGATAGCTTTGGGATAAGCGCTGCTACTCGACACTTTCTTCGTTACACTCCACCGAAAACCGGTAACCAGTTCCCCGCACTGTTTGTACCAAATTCTCTTTATCTACCGCTTCAAGAATTTTTCGCAGCCTACGAATGTGGACATCGACTGTTCTGTCTTCGATAAAGACATGATCGCCCCAAACGCGATCAAGCAGTTGTGAGCGTGTATGTACACGCTCTTTATATGCCATCAGAAAATGCAACAGACGAAATTCCGTGGGGCCTAATGCAATTTCAGAGAGTTTCTCTGGCTCATTGCTGGCATACACATGCACTCGGTGTGTTGTCGGGTCAAGTCTTAATCCGCCCATCTCAATAATTTCATCCGACATTTCGGGTAAGCGGCGGCGAAGCACCGCCTTAATCCGAGCAAGTAGCTCACGCGGTGAAAAAGGTTTGGTAATGTAGTCATCCGCGCCAGCTTCCAGCCCGGCGATTTTGTCACTTTCCTGAATGCGAGCAGTCAGCATGATAATTGGAATCGCTTTGGTGCGATCTTCTCGCCGGAGTTTGCGTGCAAATTCGATTCCACTCATGTCGGGGAGCATCCAATCCAATAATATGAGATCAGGCAAAACGTTATTGACCATTTTTTTTGCTTGCTCAGCACTATCAGCGCATAACACCATATGCCCCGCTCTTTTCAGATTGAGTGCAATTAATTCCTGGATCGCAGGTTCATCCTCAACGATTAGTATTGTTACAGCCATGAACTACTCCATTTATATAAATGTAGCTAAAAGATATTGAGATAATATAAATAAAGCGTTACACATTTATGACAGTATGATGAATATTATTCTTTTTGCAATGAATGCCTGATTAATTGCCTTGATTAATCAGCTAAAACCGGTGAATTCGATTCTGAAGAGCGGATATGATTCAACCGAAAATTTATTTTCGGTTGAATCAGTCGATCGCATTGGGTGAAAAACGAATGGAAACAATACGCAGTAATGTCAGTACGGCAATTACCATAATGTGTAAGCCAACTTCCAGCAAAGTGTATTCCTCTATACCAGAGACCGATCAATTCTCCGATTAACACCACCAATGCCACATCCAGGATGAAAGTTACCTTAACACGTCCCAGTGCCAGGTAAGATTGCAAAATACGAATCAGTTCCAGTATTGCCAGGATCAGCACGATATCAATAATGATATGTACGGCACGTATGCCCAGCCATTCTTGGGAATATCGGGCAGATGTAACAGTAAGCTCAGAATACCGGCGCCTATCCACAAGTAGAGCGCTAACATCAGAATACCGACAATCAATTGTACGGTGCGCATGTGCCAATCTGTGTCGGTTAACTGGAATGTAGCTTTCTTCTAGCTATCGTTTGATTGATCATCTTCATCCTCCAGTCGCCGCGTAATGGGGATTCTCATCTTAGCGGTGCAATATAAAATTTTTATGACATGTTCGGTTCATATCACCTCAATTGAAGATGCGCTTTCAGGAAGTTTCAAATACTTATGACTTACATAACATGTCAGTGAATATTCCCAAGCTCTCATTTCAGCAATTTATCCATTTTGATTAAATCTAAATGACATCTAAATGTCATGAAAGTGAAATATTCAGCTTGTAGTATGCGAGGCATTGGTGATGAGGGATTTTGGCCAGATTGGATGCTGTTTATTGCGCTCAATATTATTTAATACAACGGGATTTATGCGTAAACATTTTTTTAAAAAAATAATTTCATTCACCGGGATGGTGTTGCTACTGCTTGTTACTTCTGTGGCAAGGGGGAATAGCCTGGAGAATCTGGCAAAAGCGCTGGCGAAGATCCGAGGTGAGGTTGAGACATTGCAAACACAACTGGATACCGAGAAGGATAAGCATGGTAGCAGAATGTCTGCGCTGACTTCGCAATTGGCAGATTTGAGTGTTGAGGAAAGAAGGCAAAAAATGAGTATCGAGAAACTACAGCACTCGATAGAAAAAATGACTGTTAACGCCAAGAAAGCGGAACAATCGGGAGAGAGTCTGAAACCCGTGTTATTAGCGATGCTAGCAGATTACCGGCAGCATATTCAGACATGTTTTCCATTCAAGCCAGAAGATCGCATCAGGGCACTGGGAGACCTGGAGAATAATGTTGTTAATCAGTTAATTGATCCTAATAAGGCAGTTAATCAGGCATGGTCCCTCATAGAGGATGAAATTCGTTTAAGTAAGGAAAACGGGATCTATCAACAAGTTATATTTCTAGATGGAGAAAATGTACTGGTTGATATTGCAAAATTAGGCACCGTTTTTCTTTTCTTCCAAACCAGAGATAGCAGATTCGGGATGGCTAAACGATTGTCTGATGGTGGCTGGAAATATGAAACAGTTGATGACACGAACGATATTGAGCGTATCAAGAATTTATTTGATTCGTTGAAGAAACAAATACGCCAAGGTTATTTTGAATTACCTAATCCGTTGAGAAAATGAATAAAGTATTATTGATATCGTTACTGTTGTTTGCGATGGCAGATACAGTTTATGCCAAAGAAAATGAATCTACAGCTGCTTCAGAAGCTGTATCCGTATCAGCACCCGAAGAAAAACCCAGTGTGGCTGCGCCCCCCAAGAAGCAGAATTCACCTAAGCAGGAAACAGTTAATCTGGAAACTGCTTACAAACGTGAATATGCTTTCCTGGAAGCGCAGAAGCGGGAATTGGTTGACCGGCTAAAAAACTATCAATCCAGTGCCAGTCGTGAAGAGCAAGCACTGAGCAGTAAGATTAATGGCCTTGAGCGGAGTTCAGTTGAACGTTCGGCAAAAATTGATCAACTGAATGCACAGCTGGCAGAAGTCGAACGTAAAGAAGC
>ERZ1292633.5345-Hain-H41-02um-R1-5345-length-11622-cov-5_pt1 | contig 11622 bp, 20 predicted proteins | sample MGYA00564406_ERZ1292633 | MGnify/ENA primary metagenome ERZ1292633 (study PRJEB36523, sample SAMEA6512639) | groundwater metagenome | collected 2019-01-08 | study: AquaDiva: Metagenomics assemblies of 32 groundwater samples
GTCCATGATACTTATACGATCCGCGGTCCATCACCGCGCGTTTGATTCCTCCGGCCACGGCCTTCTCGCCCAAAGTCTTGCCAACCTCGGCGGCAGTGTCCATAGGTTTGCCTTTTCCACCCCCAGCGCCGAAGTCCGAGGCTGAAGCTAACGTCTTGCCAGTGGCATCGTTAATCAGCTGAGCGTAGATGTGTTTGGCGCTGCGCTTAACAGTCAAACGCGGACACTCGGCGGTGCCGTGAATTCTGGCGCGCACCCGGCGGGCGCGCAAGGCAGCTTTTTGACGTTTTTCTTTGATAGCGTTTTTCATACTATTCTCCTGACTTGGCGGCTTTACCAGCCTTGCGGCGGATAACCTCATCTACATACTTAATCCCTTTACCGCCGTATGGTTCTGGCTGACGGACACGACGAATCTGCGCCGCCGTTTCTCCAACCAAAATTTTGTCGACGCCGGTGAGCGTCAAAACATTTTTTTCCACCTTCCCACTGACCCCTTCGGGCAAGTCATAGTCCACCGAATGGGAAAAACCTACGTCAAGCGTAACCTTATTGCCTTGCAAATTGACGCGGTAACCAACTCCCACCACTTCCAAAGCAATAGTATATCCGTTGGTAACACCCTCAACGATGTTAGCTAAGTTGGCGCGAGTGGTGCCCCAAATCGATCGACTAAAGGCATCGTTGTCAGTCACCAAACAGGTCAATTGCTTGCCGCCTTCGACATCATTCAAAGCAAGTTTGACGCTTGGATGCGCGACGTAAACAAGCGTGCCTTTTGGCCCTTTGATGGTCACGGTTTGACCGGCTCCGCCTGAAGCTGTCAACGCCACTTCGACGCCGTTCTGAATGCTAATCGGTTGTTTACCAATGCGTGACATAAAGCTAGAAAATTTCGCAGATCAACTCGCCGCCCAATTTTCGCTGACGAGCTTCCTTGTTGGTCATTAAACCGTTGGGAGTGGAGACAATGGACAGTCCCAAATTAGAGAGGACAACCGGCAATTCCGTTGACTTGACGTAGAGACGATTACCCGGCTTGCTCAACCGTTTAATGCTGTGGATGACCGGCAGGCCGTTTTCGTACTTGAGGCCGATGGTCAATGTTTTGCGAATCCCTTCGGTCGCTTCGGCCACGGCAAAAACATAACCCTCTTTCTCCAAAATCTTGGCAATGGCAAACTTAATTTTTGAGGACGGTAAAGCAACCTGATGTTTCTTCACCATCGAGGCGTTGCGGATTCTGGTCAACATGTCGGAAATAGGATCGGTATTCATAGTGAGTTTATCGAACTACCAGCTAGCTTTGGTCACACCCGGAATCTCCCCGCGTTGCGCCAGTTCGCGGAAGCAGATGCGGCAGAGGTCGAAGTCGCGCATATAACCACGACGACGGCCACAGCGCCAGCAACGACGCACGATCCGCGTCGAAAACTTCGGCTTCCGTTTGGATTTAACAATTTGAGATTCAGTAGCCATATTATTTGTTGCCTTTTCCGCTTTTAGCGACAAAGGGCACGCCCAACGCCCTAAACAATTCCATTCCTTGCTCGTGCGAAGTCGCCGTGGTGGTGACATTGACCTGTAAACCCACGCTGATATCGCCTTCTTCCGGCGACACTTCCGGAAAGGCCAGTTGCTCGCGGAAACCGTAAGAGAAATTGCCTTGTTTGTCAACGCATGATTCCTGAATGCCACGGAAGTCGCGAACGCGCGGGAAGGACAGAGCCACCAACTTTTCAAGGAAATGCCACATCCGTTTGCCGCGCAAGGTGACGATCATCCCCACCGGCATCCCTTGGCGAATTTTGAAGGTGGAGATAGATTTCTTAGCCAAAGTCTTAACCGGCTTCTGACCGGAGATGCGGGTCAACGTCGCTTCGACCGCCTCCGTGAATCTAGCGTCCTTCAAACCTTTACCCAATCCCGCGTTCAAAGAGACCTTAACGATCCGCGGCACTTGATGAATATTCTTCAATCCCAGCGACTCCTTGAGAGCCGGGGCAATTTTCTGCTGAAATATTTTGGCGTTTAATACAATCATATTATTCGATGTCCTCAATCTTGTTGGCCTTTTTGAGAACCCGGATTTTAACCGCTTTACCGTCTTTCTGCAAAAATTTATAACCGACACGGCCGACTTTACCGTCTTTACCGATCAGTTGAACGTTGGAAGCGTCTATCGGGGCGGCAAATTCGATTTTTTGTCCGGCCTTGTCGCCGCGGCCCTTTAAGTGACGAGTGCGAATGTTGGTCCCATCCACAATCAAACGATGAAGCTCGGGAAAGACTTGCGTCACTTTCCCTTCTTTGCCTCGTTCCGCGCCGGAGATTATCCGGACCTTGTCGCCTGTTTTGATCTTCATAGCTTTAGAGCACTTCGGGAGCCAAAGAAATAATCTTACCAAATCCGAGATCGCGCAACTCGCGCGGCACTGGCCCGAAAATACGCGTCCCTTTTGGTTCTTTGGTTTTGCGATCAATGATTACCCCGGCGTTGTCGTCAAAGCGGATGTAGGAACCGTCCGGGCGGCGGGTCTCCTTTTTGGTGCGCACGATAACCACGTGGACCACGTCGCTTTTTTTAGTGGCGGCGTGAGGTTGAGCATCTTTAACCACGGCGGTGACGACATCGCCAACAACCGCGTAGCGCTTTTGGTGCCCGCCATGAACGCGAATAACTTGGAGCCAACGCGCTCCGGTGTTATCGGCTGAAGTAATGTAGGATCGATGCTGGACCATAATTATTTTACCAACCGAAAACGTTTGTCTTTAGACAGTGGCCGACATTCCTCAATGGTCACCTTAGCCCCGACTTCTGGTTTCTCGCCTTCAGCATGAGCTTTGAAGCGACGGCTAACGGTGTAGCGCTTGCCATACGTCGGATGCTTAACCGTGCGATCAACTCGAATCACAATCGTCTTGGTCATCTTATTCCCGACCACGACCCCGGTCAGTTGCCGTTTTTTAGCTTTGGATTCCATAGATTATTTTCCGCCAGAGGCAGATCCGCCTACGGCGAAGGCCGCTGTCATGGCCGTCTTTAGGCGGGCGATCTCTTTTTTAGCGACCCGCATTTTGCGCACTTCCTTCAATTGATTAGCCGCCAATTTAAACTTCATCTCACGCATCTCCGAACACAACTCCGTGATCTTTTTTTGCAGATCAACTTTGGTCTTCTTGGAGTAGTCAGTCGCGTGGCGTTTCATATGAAGGTTAAATTCGAGAAACCAACTTGGTTTTGACCGGCAGTTTGTGGGAAGCCAAACGAAAAGCTTCTTTGGCTGTGGCTTCGTCGACCCCGGCGATCTCAAACATCACCGTCCCCGGACGCACCGCGGAAATGTAGTAATCAACCGCCCCTTTCCCTTTACCCATAGGCATTTCTGAACCCTTGGAGGTAATCGGATGGTCAGGGAAGATTCGGATCCAGAGTTTGCCGCCGCGTTTCATGTGGCGAGTCATCGCCCGACGAGCGGCCTCGATCTGTCGAGAAGTCACCCAAGATTCGGTCATGGCTTTAAGTCCAAAGTCGCCAAAAGCCACGCTTAACTTGGAACTAGCCAAGCGTTTGCCGCTGGCTCGTCCCTTGTGCCATTTGCGATGTTTGACTTTCTTGGGGATTAACATACATTTACTATCTTTGAAATTCCAGCTAAGTTTCTAATTCTAGTTTTTTCTTTTCTTCAAAGATATCTCCACGATAAATCCAAACCTTGATGCCGATCGCCCCGTAAATTGTGTGGGCGGTGGCGCGATAGAAGTCAATGTCGGCGCGCAAAGTTTGGAGGGGAATCTTGCCAGAGGACAACGTTTCCGAGCGAGAGATTTCCGCTCCGTTCAAGCGTCCGCCGATCTTAATCCGCACCCCCAGAGCCCCACCTTTCATCACCCGTTCAATCGCCTGTTTCATCGTCCGGCGAAAAGGCATGCGCTTTTCAATGTCAAAAGCAACTTGCTGAGCCACAATAGCCGATGAAAGAGACGGTCGAGTCACCTCAGTTACGGTAATGCTGACGTTGACTCGACGGCCGCGGTAGAAAGTGTTCTTAATCTTCTTTTTCAAATCTTCCACTCCGGCCCCGGCCCGACCGATAATCACCCCCGGCTTGCCGGAATGGATGATCAGATTTAAATTTTGGTTGGTGCGTTCAATGTCCACGCGGTCAAGCGAAGCTTCTTTCAACTTTTTGACCAAAAACTCCCGGACTTGGACATCGTCCTTCAAAAACTGTTTGAATTTCAAACCACGGGCGAACCATTTGGCGTCAGCGCCTTTAACGGTAGCCAGTCGGAAGACTCGTGGATTTACTTTAGTACCCATACTTACTCTTTATCCGCTTTACTCTTTACTTTGTCCCCTTCCAAAACCACAGTGATGTGAGTGGTGCGTTTACGGATAGGAGCTGATCGACCCATGGCGCGAGGGCGGTAACGATACAGGATCGGGCCGCCGTCGGCAACAATGGTCTTGACCTTCAATGTTTACTCGGACAGCCCAAAGTTGTTAAGAGCATTGGCCACTGCCGAGTTGATCAACTTCCCAACTGGCTCCGCCGCCGCCTTATTCATAAATTGGAGTTGCTGACGAGCGGCAGCCACCGGCATCCCTCGGACAATACCAAGCACCAAGCGCACTTTGCGCGGCGACATGCGGATGTATTTGGCTGAGGCTTTGACTTCCATACTAGTCCTTCAATCTTGGATGATTATTTCTTTTTGACCGGAGCTTTAGCCGACGCCGCCGGAGCCGTGCCGGCCGCCGGAGCGGGCGCCGCGCCAGTTGAAGAAGCGGCCTTAGCCTTGGCGTCAGCACCACCGTGTTTGATGAACTTGCGCGTTGGCGAGAACTCCCCAAGTTTATGACCAACCATATTTTCCACCACCCGAACCGGCAGATGTTGTCTGCCATTATGAACCGCGATGGTAAAACCAACCATGGCCGGAGTGATGGTCGATGATCGCGACCATGTCTTGATGATCGTGGTGTCGCCAACCCGAAGCTTGCCCACCTTTTCCAGCAAGCGGGCGTCCGTGAACGGTCCTTTTTTGAGACTGCGTGACATACTAAGTTATTTCTTGGAATTGCGGCGAGTAATAATCAAAACGCTGGATGCCTTTTGACGGCGCGTGGCCACTCCCAAAGCGTGTTTGCCAGTCGGAGTCTTTGGATATGGGTGACCGATCGGGTTGCGACCCTCGCCGCCGCCGTGGGGGTGATCGACCGGGTTCATCGCCTTGCCGCGAACAGTCGGACGAATGCCGCGATGACGATTGCGCCCCGCCTTGCCCCAACGCACCAAACGCCAATCCGGATTGCTGACTTGGCCAATAGTAGCCAGGCATTCTTTACGGACTTTGCGAATCTCGCCAGAAGGCAATTTGACAGTGGCAAAAACTCCCTCAATGGCCATCAACGCGGCCACGGCTCCGGCTCCGCGCACGATTTGTCCGCCTTTGCCCGGATCCATTTCCACGTTACAGACGCTGGTGCCAATCGGTAGGAATTCAAGCGGCAAACGGTTGCCGACGGCAATCTCCGCCCCTTCTTTTTTGTCCGAAGACATGATTGTTTGTCCAACCTTGACCCCGTCTGGCAGAAGCATATAGCGTTTCTCCCCATCCTTATAGACAACCAATGCGACTCGGGCGCCGCGACTGGGGTCGTACTCAATCGTCGCCACCGTAGCCGGCACCCCGAATTTATTTTGCTTCCAATCAATGAGACGAGTAAATTGACGCGAACCGCCGCCATGATGACGCACGGTGATCTTACCTTGGTTGTTGCGGCCGCCGTGTTTCTTACGAGCGACAATCAAGGCGCGGTGCGGTTTTTGCGCCGTGATGTCTTCGTGAGCGTCAACCGACATGATGCGTCGGCCGGCAGAAGTTGGATTGTAGCGCTTGATGGCCATAGAAAATTAAACCGCTTCGTAAACCTGGATTTGTTTGCCGGCCGGAACTTGAACGTAAGCTTTTTTCCAAGCCTTGGTTCGTCCCAAGCTTCGACCAAAGCGCACTGTTTCGGCGCGAGCGACGATGATGTTAACTTTCGTCGGTTGCACGCCGTAAAGCTCTTTAAAGGCCGAGGCCACTTGAACCCGCGTCGCTTGGGAAGCCACACGAAAAACATAAGTCCCTTTGGCAGTCAAATGAGCCGCTTTTTCCGTGACCACCGGCGCCAAGATCACCCGGGTGGTTTCATGACGCACCAACTTGACCTGTTTTTCCTTTGACTCCACTTTAACCGGTTTTTCTTTTTCTTCTTTTTTCGACGCCGAAACAACCGGGGCCGCGCCCTGTTTCAATTCAACTTCTTTTTTGTTCTTGAATCTATCGAGCAGACCCATAAGTTGTTTCAATTGTTTTGATCTCGCCGACTCCGGCCATCACATAGCCGGAACGAAGCAAGTCGTTGACGTTCAAACTGTTGGGAGCGATAGTCCGCACTTTGGGAATATTCGAAGCGGCCCGGCGCGCGGCCGTGTTCTTGGAATCAACGACCATCAACAAAGAACGCCGACCGTCAATCTTCATGGCCGCCAAAGCTTTAACCAATTGGGAAGTTTTACCGCCCTCAATCGTCAGTTCGTCCATGGCGATAAAATGGTCATCACGCACTCGATCGGAAAGCAACATACAGATCGCTTTGCGTCGCGCGCGCTTGTTGATTTTGACGTCAAAAGTTCTCTCCGATCGCGGACCAAAAGTGACGCCGCCGCCTACCCAAATCGGAGAACGACTGGAGCCATGACGAGCCCGACCGGTCCCTTTTTGTTTCCATGGTTTTTTACCGCCGCCGCGCACGTCGGCCCGAGTCTTGGTGTGAGCCAACGGTTGACGCGCGTTAAGCGATTGAGCCAAACTGGCTTCGTGAATCAAACCTTGATTGCCGACAACGTCAAAAATCTCGGTCGCGAGGGTGAGCTCGCCAACGACTGATCCATCCAATTTGTAAATCTTAACTTTGGCCATACTTAATTTGTCCAAATGGTTTTGCCGTCGCGAGCGCGAATGGCGATCAACGATCCAAAAGCTCCAGGCAAAGCGCCTTTGATAGCCAAGACGTTTTTGACCGGATCGATCGACATCACTTGCAAGTTTTTGACCGTCACCCGATCACCACCCATCCGACCGGCCATGCGCATACCCTTAAAGACTCTTTGCACGCCGCCGGCGCCGATCGAACCAGGCATACGCAAGTTGTCTTTATGACCGTGAGAAGCAGGGCCTCCGGCAAATTTATGGCGCTTGACCACCCCTTGGAAGCCGTGCCCTTTTGACGTTCCGGTCACGTCCACGTGATCGCCGACGGCAAACGCCGAGACATCAATGATGTCGCCGCGCTTAACGTCCGCTTTCCCTTTGGGAAACTCGCGCACCTCGGCAAAAGCGCCAAGCTCTTTCCAAATCCCGAGCTGGGCTTTAGCCACGTGCTTGCCTTTACCAAACCCGATAGCCACAGTCGCTTCTTTGACTTCAGTAACTGTGCAAGGACCTGCTTCAACCAAAGTCACAGGGGCGACGGAGCCGTCGGCCTGGAAAACTTGAGACATATTGAGTTTTTTCCCGAGGATCACTTTCATACTAGCTCATTAACAAAAGCCAGAAGTTGTGGGCCAACGTTTTTAGCCAACAGCTTCCAGCCTTTACACGCGAACAAGGCTTTGACGGTTCTTTGATTATGAAGTTGACGGCCCTTTCTTAGGTCATCTCGGAATCGCGGGAAGGTTTTCCGTCGATTGGATCTTTCTTCCTGGTTCGTTGATGACTTGGACTGTTCCTGTTTTAGGACTTCCCAATTTGAGACCAGTTCTAGACGCGGGGAAGTCGTCCGACGGAGCTGTACAACCAGTACAGCGAGTCGGCGACGGGGCCCCGCAACAACGAAATGGGCCAAATTGGAAAGTCCTACTACATCTTGATTTCTACATCCACTCCCGCTGGTAAGTTCAAACTCATCAGCGCGTCGACCGTGCGCTCGGTTGGTTCCAAAATGTCGATCAAACGCTTGTGGGTGCGAATCTCGAATTGATCGCGCGAGGTTTTGTGCACAAAGGTCGAACGATTGACTGTGTACTTGCGCTTTTCGGTGGGCAAAGGAATGGGGCCCAAAACTTTCGCTCCCGAGCGTTCCGCAGTCTTAATGATCGTCTGTGTGGCTTGATCAATAATCTTGTGATCATACGCCCGAATCTTGATGCGGATGCGGGTGGCGGTTGGTTCTGCAATTTTGGTTTTGGCCTCGGCCATAAGGTGCAAGTCAGCGGATGCCGCAAGGGCGGCCACAGAGGGCCGCCCGTACAGCAATTTTATTTGGTAATTTTAGTCACCACTCCAGCACCGACGGTACGGCCGCCTTCGCGGATAGCGAAGCGCTGTTTCTCTTCAAGAGCGACAGGTTGGATGAGTTTGACTTTAATGGTGACGGTGTCTCCAGGCATAACCATCTCCGTTCCTTCCGGCAAAGTAATTTCACCGGTCACGTCCGTAGTACGAATGTAGAATTGCGGCTTGTAACCATTGAAGAACGGCTTGTGACGGCCACCTTCCTCTTTGGAAAGCACGTAAATCTCTCCATCAAATTCAGTGTGCGGGGTGACGCTCCCTGGTTTAGCAAGCACCATACCGCGTTCGACATCTTCTTTCTTGGTGCCGCGCAGAAGCACGCCGGCATTGTCGCCAGCCAGACCCTTTTCCAGTTGCTTGTTGAACATTTCAATTCCGGTGATGGTGGTCTTTTGGTTAGCTTCGCGCAAACCAATGATTTCTCCTTCATCGCCAACATTGATAGTTCCGCGCTCGATGCGGCCAGTGACCACGGTGCCGCGGCCTTCAATGGAGAAGACGTCTTCAACTGGCATCAAGAATGGCTTATCCATATCGCGCACCGGCTCAGGGATGTATTCGTCGAGTTTGGCGGCGAGTTCAAGGATTGGCTTAGAAGCTTCAGGATCATTAGGATTTTCCAAAGCTTTCAAAGCAGAACCGCGGATGATCGGGGTGGTGTCACCAGGGAATTCGTACTTCTTCAACAAGTCACGAATTTCCTCTTCAACCAAGTCAATCAATTCCGGATCGTCAACCATGTCCACTTTATTTAAAAAGACAATGATTGAAGGCACACCGACTTGGCGAGCCAACAAAATGTGCTCGCGGGTTTGTGGCATCGGACCATCGGCGGCCGAGACCACCAAAATCGCGCCATCCATTTGAGCGGCGCCAGTGATCATGTTTTTGACGTAGTCCGCGTGACCAGGACAGTCGACGTGGGCGTAGTGACGATTGGCGGTTTCGTACTCACAGTGAGCCGTGGCAATAGTAATGCCACGAGACTTGGACTCAGGAGATTTGTCGAGATCTCCGACACCCTTGGTTTGGGCTTTCATGCCGTGGGCGCTGAGCACAGCCAACAAAGCAGCGGTAAGGGTCGTCTTACCATGGTCAACGTGACCAATGGTACCGACGTTCACGTGCGGTTTGTTACGTTGAAAAACTTCGGCCATAACGATGTATAAAAGTTATCTAAATCTACATAAAACCAGTAGACTTTTGATGTTTTTTGAGGTGGCGCCAGTATAACAGAACCATAAAAACGTTGCAAGTGCTGGGGGCTACCCCCAACGAAGTGCCAAACGGAGCCAAAGACGGAGTGGTACGAAGTGGGGCTATTCAACCGGCTCCAAATAAAAACGATCTTCATCGTCACTTTTCGGCTTTTTTTCGCTTTTTGTTGGTTCAACAGCTTCTGTAGAACCTTCTGTTTCGTCGCGCCAGGCTTCAAGAATAGCCAGGTCATGTTCCACAGCCTCTTTGAGGTCATCCGGCCGGTTGACCCCTTCCGTGGGCACCAAATCTCCATAATCCTCAGGTTTCCAGTCGACTTTCATCTCATCATCCTCTTCATCGTCATCCTCTTCTTTGTCTTTAAACAAAATGGCCTCATATTGATCCAAACCCATAACCACATAAGTTTCCTCCCCATCAGGGTCGGTAACAATCATCCGATCACCGGTACGACGAACCAAGTCCAAAATTCGCTTGAATTGATGATTCATAAGAACCCCATCTTAACCGACAGCCCTTCGCTGTCAAGCTGGCCATAAACAGCCTTTCCACATCGCCTATAGTAGTTGGGGGTTGACTTTTCAGCCGGAAAGTGCTATATTGGGCGGTCCTAAAGCCAAAAGGAGGACAAGCAGATGCAGTTTTACACGCCCCAGCAGGACCGGTCCGACAAGCGGTTGGAGGTGCTCACCGACCGCCTCCTCGCGAGCATGATCATCGGCGTCGAGCTGATGATCATCACCGCCCTCGTGGTGGTGATCCTCGACGAGTTCGACATCGAGCTCGTCATGGAGGCCGCGCAGATCATCGGCTTCGCGGCGCTCTGCCTCCCCAGCGTCGTCTGGGGCGTCCGTCACTTCGAAGAGCTGATGGCGGCGGCCCAGGAATACGACTGAATCATCTTCGACCACCCCGCGTTCATCTCTGAACCGGGGTGGACGTGTTTTTAGAAAAAACGAAGCTTACGTCACGCGCTTCACAATGCCGGCACGAGCTTCAACAATAGCTTTGGCCACGTTGCCAGGGACTTCGGCGTAGTGGCCGAATTCCATGGAGTAGCTGGCACGGCCTTGGGACAAGGAACGCACAGTGGTGGCGTAACCGAACATTTCGGAGAGCGGCACCAGGGCGCGAATTGTTTTGACCGTTCCGCGTTCGCCCATTTCTTGAATTTGTCCGCGCCGCGCGTTTAAGTCACCCATGATCGTGCCCATCGATTCTTCCGGCGTGACCACTTCGACTTTCATCATTGGTTCAAGCAAGGCGATGCCGGCTTTCTTGGCCGCCTCTTGAAAAGCCATCGAGCCAGCGATCTTAAAAGCCATTTCCGAAGAGTCCACGTCGTGATAGCTCCCGTCAAACACCGTGGCTTTGATGTCCACCAACGGATAACCGGCCAAGACTCCGCGTTCGGTTGCTTCTTTGACTCCCTTTTCAATTGGGTTTATAAATTCTTTAGGAATTACGCCGCCTTTGATCTCTTCAAAAAATTCAAAGCCTTTGCCCGGCTCGTTGGGCTCGACGCGCAACCAGCAGTGACCGTATTGACCGCGACCTCCGGTTTGCCGCACGTACTTGCCTTCAGCCTCGGCTGACTTCTTGATAGTTTCGCGATAAGCCACCTGCGGTTTGCCGACGTTGGCTTCCACGTTATACTCGCGCTTCATCCGATCAACCAAAATTTCCAAATGCAGTTCGCCCATCCCCGCCAGAATGGTTTGCAAAGTTTCCGGATCCGTGTGGACATGAAAGGTTGGATCTTCTTCCGCCAACTTTCCAAGGGCCAGGCCCATTTTTTCTTGGTCAGCTTTAGTCTTTGGTTCCACTGCCACGGAAATAACCGGCTCCGGGAAGACAATCGACTCCAAAAGAATCGGGTGATCAGGATCACACAAAGTGTTGCCAGTAACCGTTTCCTTCAAGCCCACCGCGGCGGCGATATCTCCGGCGTAGACTTCATCCACATCTTCCCGAGTATTGGCGTGCAAACGAACGATACGGGACAAACGCTCTGTTTTGCCGTTAGTGGTGTTTAGCACATATGAACCGGCTTTC
>ERZ1292633.5346-Hain-H41-02um-R1-5346-length-11621-cov-6_pt1 | contig 11621 bp, 5 predicted proteins | sample MGYA00564406_ERZ1292633 | MGnify/ENA primary metagenome ERZ1292633 (study PRJEB36523, sample SAMEA6512639) | groundwater metagenome | collected 2019-01-08 | study: AquaDiva: Metagenomics assemblies of 32 groundwater samples
GCAGGTCCGTCCCCTTTTGCCACGCCAACCGGCTGACGACACCGAACAGCAGCGACCCGGGGTCGTTGGACAGGCCCAGTCTCGCCTGCAGCACAACCTTGTTCGCCACGCGCGCCTTCAGGTGCCTGGCGTCGAACGGCGAGGGAAGGAACCGGTCCGTGGCCGGATTCCATACCTCCTCGTCGATTCCGTTCAGGATCCCGCTCACGACGGCGGCGCGCTGTCGCAGCAGGCCATCGAGGCCCATCCCGAATTCTGCCGTGCGAATTTCCGCGGCGTACGTCGGTGACACCGTGGTGATGCGGTCGGCGAGCGCGAGACCCGCCTTGAGAAAACCAATCGTTCCGTAGTACTCGACGCCGTCGATGGTGTACGCGTGCGGCGGCAGGCCGAGCTCGGCGAGCAGTTCCGCCGGAAACTGCCCCTGAAACGACAGGTTGTGCACCGTCATGACCGTACGCGGGCGGGCCCCGTCGCCGTAGTGCAGGAAGGCCGGCGTGAGCCCCGCCTGCCAGTCATGCGCGTGCACGACGTCGGGGACGAACGCCGGCACCGCGCCGCGGCCGAGGTCGGCGGCCGCGAAGCTCAGGGCGGCAAAGCGCTGGGCGTTATCCGGCCAGTCCTTGCCGTCAGGCCCGACGTAGGGATTGCCCGGCCGCGCGTACAGGTGCGGCGCGTCGAGCACAAACAGGTCGAGGCCCGCGCTCTTGCCGGTGAGCACCCGTGCCGGTCCTCCGTGGAGGTTGCCGTAACTGTGCACGGTCGACGCATCGCGGAATGCGGCGATGACTTCCGGATAGCCGGGCACCAGGGTCTTCACCATGACGTCTTCGCGCGCCAGCGCCAATGGCAGCGCGGCCACGACGTCACCAAGACCGCCCGTCTTGACGAGCGGGAAGACCTCGGACGCGACCGAGAGTACGGTGAGCGGGCTCACGGGACCAGGTGGTTGATCATCGGCTGCGTGATCAGGCAGATGCCGTTGGCGGTTCGCCGGAAGCGAGCCGTGTCCAGCGCAGGATCCTCGCCGACGACGAGCCCCGGAGGAATGTGCACGCCCTTGTCGACGATGACGTTGCGCAGTCGCGCGCCGCGGCCGATGTCGACCTCGGGGAGGATCACCGCGTTCTCGATCTCCGCGTAGGAGTGCACGAGGACGCGCGTGAAGAGCAGCGAACGGCGCACCGATGCCCCTGACACGATGCACCCACCCGACACCAGCGACGAAATGCCCTCGCCGCGGCGGCCGCTCGTATTGTGCACGAACTTCGCCGGTGGCGTGACCTCGGCGTACGACCAGATCGGCCACTCGCTGTTGTAGAGGTCGAGCGCAGGCACCACATCGGTGAGGTCGATGTTGGCTTCCCAATAGGCATCGATCGTGCCGACGTCGCGCCAGTAGACGTCTGCCTCCGAACGCGAATGCACGCAGGACTCGGTGAAGCGGTGGGCGACGGCCTTGGCGTTCTTCACCAGCCAGGGAATGACGTCGCGGCCGAAGTCGCGGCTCGAGTTCTCGTCGGCGGCGTCACGCCGCAGTTGGTCGTGCAGGAAATCCCGCCGGAAGACGTAGATGCCCATGCTCGCCATCGCGTAGCCTGGGCGGTCGGGCATTTCGGGCGGCTGCGCCGGCTTTTCCACGAAGTCGACGATGCGGTATTTCGCATCGACGTGCATGACGCCCAGGCCCGAGGCCTCGGCGACCGGCACCTCGACGCAGGCCACGGTGACGTCGGCCCCGGAGTTGACGTGCTGCACCAGCATCCGTTCGTAGTCCATCTTGTAGACGTGGTCGCCGGCGAGGATCATGAGGTATTCGGGGGCGTAGCCGTCGATGATGTCGATGTTCTGGAACACGGCGTCGGCGGTGCCGGCATACCACTGGTCCTCCGACACACGCTGGCTGGCCGGCAGGATGTCGAAGCTTTCGTTGCGCTCCATTCGCAGGAAGTTCCAGCCGCGCTGCATGTGCCGGATGAGGCTGTGCGCCTTGTATTGCGTGGCCACGGCGATGCGACGGATGCCGGAGTTGATGGCGTTCGAGAGCGTGAAGTCGATGATGCGCGACTTGCCTCCAAAATAGACGGCCGGCTTGGCGCGACGATCGGTCAGTTCCATGAGACGCGCGCCGCGCCCGCCGGCCAGGACATAGGCCATCGTCGAGCGCGCGAGCGGGGTCGAGTAGGTGACGTGGGGCATCGTGCTCTCCAGTACCGCAGGTGTGCGGTGTGCGTCCTACTTCCCTTCGTGAACCAGCCAGATGGTGCCCAGCGGCGGCAAGGTGACCGTCGCCGAGCACGGATAGCCGTGACTTGGCGACTTGCCGGCGATGACGACGCCCGCATTGCCCGCGTTCGACCCGCCATAGATGGAAGCGTCGGAATTCAGCACTTCCCGCCACCGTCCCGCCTGCGGCATGCCGATCTTGTAGTGCGGGCGTGGAACCGGCGTGAAATTGGCAATGACGACCACGGCGCGCGCCCCGTCGCCGCCGAATCGTGCCCACGCGAACACCGAGTTGGGCGCGTCATCGACGACGATCCAGCGAAAACCCTCGGGCTCGCAGTCACGCTCGTGCAGGGCGCGCTCGTCGCGATGCAGCCGGTTGCAGTCGCGCACGAGGGTCCGCACGCCGCGGTGCACCGCGACGTCGAGCAGCGGCCAGTCGAGCTGCCCGTCGAAGTCCCACTCGCGGCCCTGCGCGAACTCCTGCCCCATGAACAGCAGCTTCTTGCCCGGGTAGGCCCACATGAATGCATAGTACGCGCGCAGCGCGGCGAACCGCTGCCAGGCGTCGCCCGGCATCCGGTCGAGCAACGACCGCTTGCCGTGGACGACTTCGTCGTGCGAGAGCGGCAGCACGAAGTTCTCGGTGAACGCGTAGATCAGGCCGAAGGTCATCTTGTCGTGGTGCCAGCGGCGGTGCATGGGATCTTCGGCCATGTACTGCAGCGTGTCGTGCATCCAGCCCATGTTCCACTTGAAGCCGAACCCCAGGCCGCCGCTGAACGTCGGCTGCGACACGCCGGGCCACGCGGTCGATTCCTCGGCGAGCGTGATGGCGCCCGGATGCCGCGCGTACACGGCCTCGTTCAGCCGCTGCAGGAAGGCGACGGCCTCGAGGTTCTCGCGCCCTCCCTCGCGGTTGGGAAGCCACTCGCCGGCCTTGCGCGAGTAGTCGAGATACAGCATCGACGCCACCGCATCGACGCGCAGGCCGTCGATGTGGTAGCGGTCGAGCCAGAACAGCGCATTGGCGATGAGGTAGTTCACCACCTCGCGGCGGCCGAAGTTAAAGATGGCCGTGTTCCAGTCGGGGTGAAATCCCTGGCGGGGGTCGTCGTGCTCGTACAGCGCGGTGCCGTCGAACGCCGCGAGGCCGTGCGGATCCACCGGAAAATGGGCGGGCACCCAGTCGACGATCACGCCGAGCCCCTCGGCGTGGCAGCGATCGACCAGCCGGGCAAATGCCGCGGGTTCGCCAAAGCGTGCCGTCGGCGCGAACAAGCCGATCGGCTGGTAGCCCCACGACGCGTCCAGCGGATGCTCGTTGACCGGCATCAGTTCAATGTGCGTGAAGCCCATGTCCCGGACGTGGGGGACCAGCGTCTCGGCGAGTTCATCGTAGGTCAGCCAGCGGCCATTCTCGCCGCGCCGCCAGGAGCCGAGGTGCGTTTCGTAAATGGACATCGGGGCGCGGCGTGGATCGCGCAGCGGCCGCGCCGCCATCCAGGTGTCGTCGGTCCAGCGAAAGCCGGTCGTGTCGCAGACGACCGACGCGGTCGACGGGCGCATTTCGGCGCCGAAACCGACCGGATCCGACTTGAGCGGCAGCAGCTCGCCGGCGATGCCGACGATTTCGTACTTGTACAACGTGCCGGGACCGACGCCGGGAACGAAGATCTCCCAGACACCCGTGCCGTGGCGCAGCCGCATCGCGTGTCGGCGTCCGTCCCAGGCGTTGAAGTCGCCGACCACCGACACGCGCTTCGCGTTCGGCGCCCAGACGGCGAAATGGACGCCCGTCGTTCCCTCGTGCTCGATCCGGTGCGCCCCGAGCCGGTCGTACAGCGCGGCGTGCGTCCCCTCGCCGATGAGCCAGTCGTCCATCTGGCCCAGCACGGGGCCGTACGCGAAGGGGTCGTCGAAGCGCCACTGGTCGCCGCCACGGCGGGCGCGAAGCACGTAGCGCGTCCGCCGCGGCATCGTTCCCTCGAACAGGCCGGCCGGATGGCGGCACTCGAGCTGCGCCATCACGCGTCCGTTCAGGGCCACGACCTCCACGCGCTCGGCGCCCGGCACGAGCGCGCGCACCACGAACCCATCGCCCGCCGCGTGAATCCCCAGCACGGAGAATGGGTCGCCGTGCCGGCCCGCGACCAGGGCGTTGACCGCGTCGCGGGAGAGCCTTCCGGCAGCCGGCCGGGTGTCAGCCCGGTTCCGGCGAGGCATCCCAGATCTCGTGCGCGTACTCGAGGATCGCGCGGTCCGAGCAGAACCACGCCATGTGCGCGGTGTTGAGGATCGCCATGCGCCACCACGCGGCGGGGTCGCGCCACAAGGCGTCGATGCTGCGCTGCGTGAGGCGATAGGCCTCAAAATCGGTCGCGACCATGAAGTGGTCGTGATGGCGCAATCCTGCGACGAGGGCCTTGTACCGCGAACGGTCGTCCGGCGAGAACACCCCCGACTCGAGTTCGGAGAGCACCTCGGTCAGCGCGGGCGAGGCGGCGATGGCTTCCGTCGCGTCGAGGCCGGCGCGGCGACGTTCCGTGACTTCCTCGGCGAGCAGCCCGAAGATGAAGAAGTTGTCGGCGCCGACGTGCTCGCGAATCTCGATGTTGGCGCCGTCGAGCGTGCCGATGGTCAGCGCGCCATTCAGGGCGAGCTTCATGTTCCCCGTGCCCGACGCCTCCATGCCGGCCGTCGAGATCTGCTCCGAGAGGTCGGCGGCCGGAACGATCACCTCGGCGAGGCTCACGTTGTAGTTGGGCAGGAAGACCACCTTGAGGCGATCGCGCACCACCGGGTCGCGATTGACGATGCGCGCGACGTCGTTGGCCAGCTTGATGATGAGCTTCGCCTGGTGGTACCCCGCCGCCGCCTTGCCGGCGAAGATCTTCACGCGCGGCACCCACTGTGCCGTCGGCTGCGCGCGCATGGCGTTGTACAGCGAGATGGTCTCGAGGATGTTGAGCAGCTGCCGCTTGTACTCGTGAATGCGCTTGATGTGGACGTCGAAGATCGCGTCCGGATTGAGCGCGATCGACAGTCGCTCGGCCACCAGTCGACCCAGCGCGATCTTGTTGGTGCGGCGAACGGCGGCAAAGCGCTCGCGGAACGCCGAGTCCTCGGCGAATGGCACGAGCTCGACCAGCCGGGACTCATCGTCGAGCACCCGCGGCCCCACGGCCCTGACGATGAGGTCGGTGAGGCCCGGGTTCGCCTGGTACAGCCACCGGCGGAACGTGATGCCGTTGGTCTTGTTGACGATGCGCCCCGGATACAGCGCGGCAAAGTCACTGAACACCGTCTGGCGCATCAGCGTCGTGTGCAGCGCCGAGACGCCGTTCACGCGGTGGGAGCCCAGGAACGCGAGGTTGCCCATGCGCACCTGGCGGCTGCCGTTCTCCTCGATCAGCGAGACCGCGGCCAGCCGCCGCACGTCGTCGCAACCGCGCACGCGCAGTTCGTCGAGGTGCAAGGCGTTGATGAGGTAGATGATCTGCATGTGCCGCGGCAGCAGCCCTTCCATCAGTGGAACCGACCACCGTTCCAGCGCCTCGGGGAGCAGCGTGTGGTTGGTGTAGTTGAACACCGAACGCGCGATGTCCCAGGCCAGCTCCCACGGAATGCCGTGCTCGTCCACCAGCAGCCGCATCAGCTCCGGAATGGCGATGGCCGGGTGCGTGTCGTTGAGCTGGATGGCGACATGATCGGGGAGCGACAGCAGGTCGCCGTGCTCGGCCTCGTGCCGGCGCAGGAGGTCCTGCAGCGACGCCGACGCGAAGAAGATCTCCTGCCGAAGTCGCAGCTCGTGGCCGGCGGGCGTGGTGTCGTCGGGGTAGAGCACGCGCGAGATCGCCTCGAGGCGCACCCGGTCGGCGAGCGCGCCCACGTGATCGCCCTTGTTGAAGTCCTCCATCGACAGCGGATCGGCCGCGCGCGCCGACCACAGGCGCAGCGTGTTCACGTGCGCGCCGCGCCACCCGGTGATCGGGGTGTCGTACGCCACGGCCTTCACGCTCTCGGCCGGATGCCACACCGAGCGGGACGTGCCGTCGGCGTTGGCGACGACCTCCACCCGCCCGCCGAACCCGATCGTGTACGCGACCTCCGGCCGCGCGAACTCCCACGGGTTCCCGGCGGACAGCCAGTCCTCTGGAAGCTCGATCTGCCAGCCGTCCCGCAGGCCCTGGCGAAAGATGCCGTGGTCGTAGCGGATGCCGTACCCGTGCGCCGGAATCCGCAGCGTCGCCAGGCTTTCCATGTAGCACGCCGCGAGCCGGCCAAGGCCGCCATTGCCCAGCGCCGGGTCCGGCTCGAGCTTCCGCAGACGGTCGAGGTCCACGCCGAGGTCGGCGAGTGCGGAATCGGCGATGTCGGTCAGGCCGAGGTTGCCGAGCGCGTCGCCCAGCAGGCGTCCCGTGAGAAACTCGAAAGAGAAGTAGTAGACGCGCTTGCTTCCCTCGCGATAGGTGCGCCGGGTCGAGTCCATCCAGTGCTCGACGACACGATCGCGGACGGCCAGCGACGTCGCGAGGAGCCAGTCGTGATCGAGGGCGTGCTGCGGGTCCTTGCCGACGAAATAAGTGAGCTTCGCGACGACGGTATCGCGGAACGCGGCAACCACGTCAACGGCGGTGGGGGTCTCGCCGGCGGCGAGGGCAGGGGCGGTATTGAGACGGGTGGCCATGGCAAGGCTAGGGTATTCGGAGATGCTGCATTTGCATAAAGCTACGGTGCGGCGTAGAAATCTGCTTCCCGGAATCGCTCGTATTCAACCATCCGGCAGGCGGGGTATCCTGGCCTTGCCGGGAGGAGCGCCGGCCCGACCAGGGGAAGCGACCGGGACGACGCAAAAGCCACGAGACCTCCCGTCGGCGCCTGCCGGGCGACGGTTGCGCGCAAGGCACGTTAGTTTGGGGTCGTGGAATGACGGTCGCGCGTGTCATGCAAGGGAGGCGAGGGTGAGCCAGATACCGGATGACGTGCGCGCTGCCCTCGAGGGGCTTCGGTCGCTGGGTGGTGACGCCCTGCTGAAGCAGATGGTGAAGGTGTTCGTGGACCACTCGCGCGACCGCGTCCAGGCGCTGCAGGCGGCGGCGGCGGCGGGTGATCTCGTCGTCGCCGCGTCCGTGGCGCACACCCTCAAGGGCAGCGCGCGTCAGCTGGGACTCGTCGGCATGGGGAACGCCTGCGTCGATGTGGAGCAGGCGAGCAAGCAGGGCGACGCGGCCGCCACCCAATTGCACACGGCCGCCGTGCACGCGCAGTACACGACGGCCGTGGAGTGGCTGAACAGCGCTACGGCTTGACCGGCACCGCCGTCTTCCTGACCGAGTCGCCCGAGACGATCGGCGGCGGCGGCGGTGGCGCGGCGCCCGCGAACAGGTCGCCGAGTCCGGTGGCCTTGGCCACCCTGATGGCGCTCTCCAGAGCACGGTCCGCCCCCGCCTTGTCGCCTTGCGCGCTAAGGGCCTCGGCAAGCACGTAGTTGGTCGAGACGTACAGGTAGGGAATGCCCACCGACGCCCTGTCCACCCACTTGTTCTTCCGTTCCAGCGCCGCCGGTGACTTGAACGCCGCCGCCAGCGCCTTCATGCGCGGCACATCCACCCACCCCTCGCCCTGCACCATCACGGTGTCCCGGCCGCCGACGATGGAGTCGGTCAGCAGCTTGCGGGCCAACCCCTGGGTGAGCAGGTAGTTGCCGAGCCCGAGTTCGAAGGGATACCCGCCAGACGTGCGGCTGAAGTAGATGGAACGAGTCTTGGCGTCCTGGATCATCTTCAGCACGAAGATGTCGGCGCGCGCGAGGAACCGCGGCTTCACAACCGCTTGAAGCTTGCCGGCGACGAACAACTGTGGCTGCGTGATCTCCTGGCCCAGCGGCACCGAGTCGGCCTGGGCCAGGGTGAGCGCCATCGGCGGGTCCGACGGCTTCACCCAAGTCTTGCCATGATAGATGGCCGGGCCCTTGGCCGCGTCGTACTCATAGACGGGGCGGCGCAGCAGCTGTCGCGTATACCAGTCGGTGTTCAGCAGCGACGTGTTGGCGACGATCACGTCCCTGCGCACACCCATCACGTCCTGGGCGTACCAGAGGGGGAATGTATCGTTGTCGCCCACGGTCACGAGGATGCCGTACGGCTCAACGCTGTTCAGCAGGTCCGTGGCGAAGTCGCCCGTGTCGGTCTCGCCGTGACGCGTTGACGCCGTCCAGTTGCCGAAGAGCGGCACCACGGCCAGCAGCAGGATGGGCGAGGTCATCGCCCAGCTGCGGTTGGTCGGAAGTTCTATGGTTTCGGCGCCGATCTTCGCCTTCTCGCTGCCGATGATCGCGGCAAACGACTCCCACACGAAGACGAGTCCCAGCGCGGCCCACACGCTCCACGCCGAGAAGCTCCACAGGTAGAAGTAGTCGCGGTCGCGGACCTCGCGCTGCACGCTCTCGCCCAGCTCCGGCGCCTGCGAGTAGCCGTACTTGAAGTTCATGTAGTAGATGAGCAGCAGCGTCAGCGTGAGCATCAGCGGCCCGAAGAAGGCGAAGCTTCGAGGGTCGCGCTTGTAGTGCACCCAGCCGCCGAGGATGCCGAGCACCAGGAAGATCGCGGCCAGCGAGCCCTGCAGCCCGGGGCGCACGCCGTCGACGTCGCGCAGCCACTGCCACTTGAAGTACAGCCACCACATCCCGATCTGCGCGCCGAGCGGCGCCTGCCGCTCGACCAGGGACGGCTTGCCGTACTGTCCGCGGTTGAAGTTGTACATGAAGGCGCTGTACGTCCCCTCGGACAGCGTGCACGAGAGCTTGAGTCCGTCGCGGCACGCCGTAGGTTCGCCTTCATTGATGGCTGGGAAGTGTGCGGCGCGGATGGGCTGCGTGAGGAACGGCGTACCGCCCAGCACGATGGCGCCGACGCAGGCGAGCAGCAGCTTCCAGCGCGTGATCGTGCGCGGGCGGCGGATCAGCACCGCCAGGCCCGCGGCAGGCAGGGCGAGGATACCGGCCATGTGGTTGGCGTAGCCCAGGCCGCAGACATACGCGATGAGAACGAGCAGGCGGTCAGCCGACGGCCCGTCGGGGTCATCGCACCAACGCACCGTCAGCCAGGCGGTGATGGCCAGGCCGGCGAGCGAGATGGTGTAGACCTTCTCATTCACCACCGACTGCGACCAGACGGTGAACGCGGTGGAGCCGATCAGCACGGCCAGGGCGCCCCCGACGATGCGCTGCCAGCGCTTCTCGAACCACCCCACCAGCACGCGTTCGGTGATGAGGAACCACATGGCCGCCGCCGTCGCGCTGGAAATGGCGGCCAGCAGATTGATGCGCATGGCCACCGTCGGCGCGATGGGCAGCACCGCAAAGACGCGGCCGATCAGGACGAAGAACGGATTGCCGGGCGGGTGCGGGATGCCCAGCGTGTACGCGGCCGTGATGTACTCGCTGGTGTCCCACATCGCCGTGTCGGGCGAGAGCGTGGCGAGGTAGAGCAGGAACACGGTCGCGAAGGCGATGCCCGCGGCCAGGTAGGACGGGCGAGAATCGAGATCGGAGCTAGGGGCGGTCGACGCCATCGGACTCGGGGCGAGAGAGGGCTCTTGGAGAACCTTGAAATATCAGAGCGGGGGCCGTGCAGAGGGAAGGGGCAGCGCCTTCGGGGCAGCGCCTTCGGGTGCGGGGGTACCGATTGGACACCCCGGCCGTCCCGAAAAGTTGCCGGAACGGGGACTCTCACGAAGACCGAAGGGTACGGAGATTCACGGAGCTGCAACGACTCTCGCGGGGGCTTGGCGGACGGAACTGTACCGCAAGCGCTCCTGTGTTTGTCGTCCTCAGTGAAACTCCGTCCGCTTCGGCCTAAGTGAGATACCTCACGACACCAGCGCGGCGCGCTAGTGCCGGAACAGCCGCTGCCCGGTGAACACCATCGCGATGCCGTGTTCGTCGGCGGCGGCGATCACCTCGGCGTCGCGCACCGATCCGCCGGGCTGCACGATGGAGGTCACGCCGGCCGAGGCGGCGTGGTCGACGCCGTCACGGAATGGGAAGAAGGCGTCGGATCCCAGCGCGGCGCCAGCCGTGGCATGCCCCGCGCCCTGCGCCTTGTGCACCGACAGGAAGGCCGCATCCACGCGGGACATCTGTCCGGCGCCAATGCCGATGGTCGCGCCGTCGCGCGCCAGCACGATGGCGTTGGACTTCACGCTGGCCACCGCACGCCAGGCGAAGAGCAGGTCGGTCATCTCGGCCGCCGTCGGCGCGCGTTTGGTCACCACGCGCCAGGCGGCGTCGTCGATGACCGTGGGCGCCTTCTCCTGCACCAGCACGCCACCGCGCACGCGCTTCACGTCGAGCGCACCAGGACGCTCGACCGCCCGGCCTTCGAGCAGGCGCAGGTTCTTCTTGGCGCCGAGTATGTCCACGGCCTCCGGCGCGAACTCCGGGGCGACGACGCACTCCACGAAGAGCGACGCGATCGCCTGCGACGTGGTGGCGTCCACCGGCACGGTGAAGGCGATGACCGAACCGAACGCCGAGACCGGGTCACAGGCAAGCGCCTTCTGGTACGCCTCGAGCGCGCTCGTTCCGGTGGCCAGCCCGCACGGCGTCGTGTGTTTCACGATCGCGCAGGCGCAGTCGCCGGCAAACGGGCCGACGGCGAGCAGCGCGCCTTCGAGGTCGAGAAGATTGTTGAAACTCAGTTCCTTGCCGCCCCGCTGAACGAGGCCCGCCAGGCCCGCGTGCGGCGCGTCGACGTAGAATGCGGCCTTCTGGTGCGGGTTCTCGCCGTACCGCAGCGACTGCGCGCGCTCGAATGCCAGCGTCATGCGCTCCGGGAAGCGATCCCCCGCCTGCTGGGCAAACCACCCCGAGATCGCCGCGTCGTAGGCCGCCGTGTGCGCGTACACCTTGCCGGCGAGCGCGCGGCGCAGCGGCAGCTGGTCGCCACCCTGCTGCAGCGCGTCGAGTACCCGGCCGTAGTCCGCGGGATCGACGACCACCGTGACGGCGCCGAAGTTCTTGGCCGCCGAACGCAGCATCGACGGCCCGCCAATGTCGATCTGCTCGATGACGTCCTCGGGCTTCACGCCTGGCTTGACCGCCGTCTCGCGAAACGGATACAGGTTCACGACCACGACGTCGATGGGGGCGATACCGTGTGCGGCGATCGTGGCCATGTGCTCGGGAAGGTCGCGGCGCGCCAGCAGCCCACCGTGCACCACCGGGTGCAGCGTCTTCACGCGACCGTCGAGCATCTCGGGAAAATGGGTGACCTCGCTGATGTCGCGCACCGCGAGGCCGGCGTCGCGCAGCGCCTTGGCCGTGCCGCCGGTGGAGATGAGGTCGAAGCCGAGGGTCACCAGTGCGCGGGCGAAATCGGCGAGGCCGGACT
>ERZ1292633.5347-Hain-H41-02um-R1-5347-length-11620-cov-15_pt1 | contig 11620 bp, 15 predicted proteins | sample MGYA00564406_ERZ1292633 | MGnify/ENA primary metagenome ERZ1292633 (study PRJEB36523, sample SAMEA6512639) | groundwater metagenome | collected 2019-01-08 | study: AquaDiva: Metagenomics assemblies of 32 groundwater samples
ATTGAATCACTAAAATAGAAAAATAATAGATGGTAGCGTTGGACGCATACGGTTTACTTCTTATCTTTTCCTGTAGTTTTAGCGCGCTTGCGATTTCTGTTGTCAGAATTAGCTAAAATTAATAAATCTGCTAACGACTTTCCACCGCTCTTGATATCCATGTTGTCCACGATCTTTCCGTATAGGCCGTTACTGATCTCAGTATAAAAAGGGAAACTCCCTTTAAAAATAGCTTTTTTCAATGCGGTGGTGTGCATCTCTACTTCTAGCTCTTCGGGTAAAATATTCATTTGTTGGGAGAGTGCCTTCATTGCTTCCCAAAGGACTGTACGACGATCTCTTGCACCGATAGGACGACCAGTGGGGTTGCCGGATTGTCCTTTTTTGAACGGGCGACCAGGTACTTTCTTCTTCTCCTTTACATCTTTAGAAAGTGCTGTTGTGGTGCTGTTCTTCTTTGTGACTTTTTTACTCCGTGGCATATTGTCTACTTAGCAAACGACCAAGCCAAAGCTACTGCCCATCCGATAAATGTCCAGCCTAGTAATAGATTGACAATGAAGATTGACATGGTGTTGGGTTGGGATTTGGATATTGCGACCGCTGTGGGTAGCAGATAGAACAGGCTGAATATTGCCAATAAAACTGCAAATACTTGTTTCATATACAAAAAACTATACTATTAACTTCTTCTTTGGTCTACCTCCTTTCTTGCCATTATCTCGACGTGCTAAGGTCTGAGCTTCGGTCTTCTTCTTTCCGCCAAGACGACCAAGCGCTACTGCTGCGGGGTTTTTTAATTTCATACTACTTTTCAATTAACTCTGGATTTTCTTCGATGTTGCCGATGATGGTAATGTCGAAGTTTCCTAAGCACCAAGGCATGCCCATACTAGCAACCTCACCCTCCATAGACCACTTGCCACGCTCATCCCACACCACTACCATTTTGTGAGTGCTTGGCGCAACATCAAAGGTGACAAGGTTGGATTTAATCGAAGCCACCACAACATCCCTCCCATAAATCTCCTTGTCATTTCTGTCTTTGAGGTTGGTGTATTGACCTTTACCTATAACGTAATATCTTTTGTAATCTCTCTCCAATATTTCCTTGGCACCACCAGAAAATATTTCGGCGTAATCGAAAACTACTGACGTTATATTTCCTGTTTCCTCATGCTGTAGGTACAGCTTAAACTTAATTTCTAGCATTAAATATATGATAGCAGACCGCTTAGGATATGCAAGGGGATAAACTGTTACAATACAACAAGTTAATTTGTCAATTAAGGTGACTAAATCACAATCTTCTTTTCGTGAGCACAAGTCACATCGCTATCAGCAAAAATATCAAAACCAGCCTCCCTAACTTTGTCGCAGAAATAAATATCCTCAGAGCGTTTATGTACGGTTGCGTCCTCATTGTAGTCAAAGCGGAAATATGGCTTAGTCAAAACATTAAAGACTTTCCGGTGAATTAAAAGACATGATCCACCACATCTTATAATTTTATGTAGTCCAGTATGGCGCTCGGGGATATTTGTCCTTTTTTCCCCGTTTTCGTCTGTAACCACCTCCACAAAACAATTATCGAAGGTTTCCCATTGTTTGGTTTTTTCGTCAAAATTAATAATTGGGGTAAGACCAGAAACTACTGGCTTTCCATGAGACAGCAGGCGTTCAATGGCATCGTCTTCTGGTATGGTGTCACTATCTATCATTAATAAGTGAGTAAGGGGGAAACCATCTGGAGTTTTAGTGTTTAGGAAAACATCAACTATTTGGTTTCTCGCGCGGTCAACTGGTGCAACATTTATTGCAAAATAAAAGTGTAGTTGATGAGCTGGTATTGCGTGTTTCCACTTCAATAATCTAGCGACTAAATTGGTGTTGATACTTCCCATTGTTGGGATAGCAACCATAAGTCGCACATCTGGTGATATTTTCATACTCTTTAATCTTACCATGCAGAGTATAAAAAAAGCCCCGTTATACAGGGGCTTAAAGGAGATTTCTGGTACCGACATTAATGTCGGTACCAGAACTACTGTCTTAAAAGAACTTAGTGCAAAAGGTAATTGACTGCTTCTTGTGCTCTAGCTGAGGCGTAAAATATTGCTTTCTTGTCTTTTTTCAAAACATCCAGCCAAGAGGCGATATATTGCGCGTGATCTTCCCGTGGTGATGGGCTTATACTCAACTGAGCACAACAGTAGGCTGAGGTTAATTCCGCTATCAGCTCTTCCATAGCGTATTTATCATCGCCAAACTTGTTAGTCATCTCACGGTCAAGCCTAGATTTATGCCCAGACCAATGCCCAATTTCATGCCACAGTACTGAGTAGTAGGCTTCAGTGCGTTTATTATCATCACCAAAGAATTTTCGCTCATCAGGCATAAGCACTGTATCGGTACTAGGAATATAACAAGCCTTAGTACCACCAGATTTAATGTTGGCACCAGTGGCTTTAATCGCCAACTCCACATGCTCCAGTCGCTCCATTTCCGATACCTCTAACAGTTCCGGATCAGAATAACCCTCGACTTGATCGCCGTTGAATACTGCATAACTACGCATTATTCGTCTGGTTTTTTCTTCACCGTCCTCACCTTCCTTGGCTTCTTCGGTAAACTGTTTGTAGAACATGATGGTGCTGGCTTTTTCTCCTTTTCTAACTTGGCAACCGGCTTCGGCCCATTGTCGATAGGTTCCCCAAGTAGAGGAACCAAAACCACGGGCTTGCCCCTCAACCCAAAGCGTAAGAATGTTAATACCTTGGTAGTTATTACCGCTAATAATGTTAAGCGGTATTTCCCCACCACCTCTATGCCATGGCATTTTAAAATCACCAACACCTTTTTCAATTGCTGAAACAATTGAGTCGGTAACCTGCTGATAGATATCCATTTCATATGCCTCTCCATTCTGGTGGTAAAGTAGCTTCTGTAATTCCGATATATCCAGCCAAAGTGCCATCCGCTAACCTAATTGGTATAGCGACTGTACCTTTGAGTATTCCCCGTGGTGCAAAGCCAATATTCAGCTTTTCCGCGTCTACGTGGTCAAAGCCTAGTGCTTCTACTGCTGGATGATTGGCTTCAAGATAGTCCAAAGGTTTAAACCCAACACAGGGTTTAGCCTCTGGACTTTCCTCGGCTGGAACCGTCGGAACCGTTTGACTTGTAATCCATTCAGCCGATTCTTTAGCTGATATGGATTTAGTGAATTCAACTAACTTAATCACGTCTCCCCCAATTTGTTTGGCAAAAGAGAAAAACACGCCTTTATTGGGTGTGATAACCAATGACCGTTTATCACCTTCACCAGACGGACACGGCCCACGTAGCTGATTGTTGTGTTTGGTTAGGACTAAACCTAGCCTGTTGGCTACATCTTCAATCGGATGGTTGTTTTTGATTGCTTCAAAGTCTAAATAAGACATCACAGTCTCCTTTAATTGTCATGGAACATTCCTTATTCACAGTAGCACAACCACATGATTTATAAAGGTTTTGAGTATAGAGCAATTGGCTCGTAACCAGCTCTTTGCCATGGTTCGGTTAAAATTTCAGTAAAAGGAATAGGGGACTTGCCGGTAGATTTTTGGTCGGGAATTTCTTTAAACAAGAAGTAACTAGCACCACCGTTCTTTTTCGATAACTCCATCTGGTGATAAGATTTGTTTTTGCTTTTGGTAGTGACAAGAATTTTGAGGTTTGGAACGCCAAGATGGTCTTGGTAGGCTTTCTTTTTGATAATGTCGCGATAAGCAATATCCTTACCCAACCAACTAGAACCGTCCCGCGATAAGTCGGGATTATCCACAGGGTTATCACGTTCGTTTTCTCCAAGGAAAAAACTTGATAGCCCGTCTTCATAAGTTAAACCAAAGAGAAAATCACGCTTGCGTTTACCGGTTAACCTCTCGCCGTTGTGGATAGCTTCAAAAGGCACATCAAAGTCAATATCTCTATTATGCTTTTGCTGAAAGCGTTGGCGGATTTCCCCTTCAGAAATAAAACCAATACCGTGCTTTTTTGCACCAATCTCAATAGATGCTAGGGTGTTGATAATCCCCATGGCGTGCCAAAAGTTTCTAGTCTCGACATCGGTTTCAGTGAATTCCCCACGGCTTTCGTCTGGATCACGCCTTGTGATATTGGCAACAATCGGGGGATTAACTCCAAGCTCTTTGGCTAAAGCTTTTCCTCTTTCGGTCAACCCATGGATAAAAAAGGCGTAGTGGCTGTTTTCACAATTGAACTGCTCACGGGGGCGGAAAATCAGACCATATTTTTCTCGTAGGGCGTACTGTTTACGAACAATGTATTTTTGCCCTACCTTGTCACCTAATAGGGCATAAAGGAAATTTGATTGTAGATAACCGTACTTCATGTACAGTTCTAAGATATCCCGTATGAGTTGGGTTTCTGATGGATTGCGATAATGTTTATACATATGCAACCATCATTGCATATAAAATTAGATTTGTAACGGGTTGATATTGTTAGCTATTTGTAGCTATGGGGTGGGGTGGTAGGGTATGGGGTTTGTAAAAAATATGTAAACAACGTGTAAAGTGTTTACATGTTTTCACACTAATCAATTAATATTTCTCTTTTCTTTGCTCCGTTTGATGGGCCAATCATCCCATCACTCTCTAAGGAATCAATTATTCTTGCTGCTCTTGAATAACCTAAACCAAATTTTCTTTGTAAGAATGAAGTAGATATACCTTCTCCTTCTAATTTAAGTTGCGGTAAAGATTCAACAATTCTATCTCGCATTTCATCATTTGGATCATTCAAATTTTCATCATCAACGAAACTTTCTGGCACTTTATTTGATTCGATAATTTCAGTTTCGATTCTAATAATTTCATCTGTTAAAATATCAATTTGCTTTTCAGTAAGCTCAAAAAATTCTGAGCGATTTAATCTATGTGGCTTCAATAATTCATGAACTCTTTGTTCAATCAAACGGTAATGCTCAGTTTGGTAAACATAAATTTCTTCAATTTCAAAGGGAAGTCGTACATCGAATTGGTATTTTCTTTGATCGTAATTGGTAGTATGACCAATTTTGTAATTATTTGAACCTACTTGGCGAACAACATAGACAGCACCTTGTCCTCTAAGACTTGGTAGTCTATTCATCGCTTCTAATTGCTCTCTTAAATTTTTATTTTCTGATTCTAATATCTGAGTGTACTCATACCTCAACTGCTTTAATGATTTTGCCATATCAATAATCCTACCATACCACTTCCCTTTCTCCTATGTATAGGGGGAGTGGTCATCTGAGGCTCTTTTTAGAAGGGGTCGGTACATCTAAGAGAGTAGGGAAGTGAGGTTTAGTCTCCCGAGATATGGCTTAAAATAAGGTTACATTAGTCACCATTTACTTCTATCAGGATTTTCTTCTTCCGTTTCTATTTTTTTGGTTTTTGGTATCGGGGAAGGGGTTTTTACTTCAATTTTAGATACACCATACCTCTCCCGCATATTATCTCGGATAGCCGATAAGCTTGATATCTCTGGAGTCTCTTCCAATTTGCCGAACTCCACATGGTAGCTTGATACTTCTTGACCTTTTAGGTAGCAAGCAAAATCACCCTTGCCTTGATTCTGGATAAATTCAGCGGTGGTGAACATCTGCTGAGCCAATACTTTTGAGTCTTCGGCTGATACGTTTCTAGCAAACTTAATAGCGGTGTCGGCTGATATTGACTGTCTTAATTTCAGCGGTAATTGCCCAAGATATTGATGTGAGATTATTAGACCAAGGTTGTACTTCCTCGCCTGCTCAAACAGATTAAATAGCACATGGCTGTCTTCGGCATAATCTTGAAACTCATCAATATACAGGTAGGTTCTTTTGCGGTTCGCTTCCCTTGCCATAACGGATTGCATAACTTGAGCGATAAAAATACGACCGACAAGTGAAGCACCCGTTTGTTTCAGATAACCTTTTGCGGTTGATATCAGCACGACTTTCCCGCTGTCCAAAGCTTTGCCGATATTCAGTTTGCTCTCGGTTGCTCCTAACATCTGCTCTAAGGTTTTGTTTTCTAGGACTGCATGCAGTCGCCAAGATATCTGCTGTTTCGTTTCCGCAAATTGCTTTGATTCAAATTCATTTAGGAAAAATGATTGTGCCGTTTCCCCTAGTTCATCAATATATTTTTGGTATTGAAAACTTCCCTTCGGTTCCAATATTTTCCGCATGGTATGGATATTAGCTTTCGGTATTGTCATAAGTAATCTCGACACTGACCGATAAGCCGTTTGTTGTTTTGTTGTCATCTCAGCGTCCAAAGATGAAAAGATATACTCATACAGCTCAATAGCTGTAGCAATCTGTTTCTCACTCTCCTGCTTAGCAAAAAGATTTAAAGCTGGTGGGCAATGTTCGGGGTCTATCAGTATCAGACGGTCAGGGTCAATTCTGGTCGCCAGCTTGTTGATAAAGTCCCCTTGGCTATCGATTACCACTATAGCCACATCTTTTTTGAGGTCATTAAGAATGAGTTGTTGTAGGGCTTGAGTTTTGCCACCACCGCTACCCGCTACAATATGATGGTGAGAGGTTCTAAGTTCATCGGGTAGGACCGTTATCGGCAGGTGGTAGGATTTGAGGCTTTCAAGGACCGTTCCGTCAAAGATTTGAAGCATATCTCTGTTAGATTGGTAGTTACTGTTCATTGTATGGATGGTTTTTGGGAAAAGTGCCTTCCCTCTATCTTCCTCTATAACCATATTGGCTATTTCAGCAGCCAAATCAATATTATATTTTTGGTAACCAATGACAGTGTTTGCCATTATTGCGACTTTAACTAAAGACGGTTTGTTATCTTGAACTCGATTTAAAAAGTCTCGGTATTTTCCCCCATCTATGGAATTGCATACTGGTGGTGGTAACGATAACTCAGTCTCATAGCCTTCATAACGCCATAAGTGGAGAAACAGGTTTCCAACTTGGTAGAACGCATTTCTATTTTCTTCAGTAAGGTTATCGGCATGGTGGATGAAAACCTCGTCAATATCAATCGGCCCCACTAAGCGAGATTTAGCCACCTCATACAATTCCCAAGTGTGCTTTTTTGCCTCATTTTCTAAACGTGAGGGGTTATGTCTCCACCAATAATAACAGCCATAAGCGCCGAAAGCGGGAATAGCTAATACTGCAATCACAGGGACCAGAAATACGACCAATAAGGTGAAAGCAAGGGCAGTTAATGACCAAAATAACTCTAACCCCTCTTTCACTACAACTCCATTGTCACGCCTTGTGGCAGGGTGGCATTACCGTCTAAAAAGCTTTTTGCCCATTTCAGTCTTTCGGTCAATTGTTCAATATAATTTTTAGCATAAAGTGGAAGAGGTAGGTTATATTCATCACTACCTTGGACCAAAGATTTGAATGTGAGATTAAATTCAAACTTTGAATCGCTTGACGCTGGGGCATCCCGCTCCATAATTACATGATTTTCTAAATTATATTCCTTAATTATCGACTTTTCTTCTTCGGTTAATTCCACAAATAATTTCACTTCTTGAAACTTGGATTTTTTCAACATTCCAACTGTGATTACTCCAGTTTTAATTTCGATCTTCATTTCTAATCCTTTTGCAGTACATTGTATGGGTATTATTCTTGATTCTTTTTGGTGTACTAGGTCTTTGAATCTGGTCCAAAGCCTTTGTTTCTTTGTCTATGTCAATATTATGCCACGGGAAAACCCGATAAACGTAGTTATTTAGTTTGTCTAAATCAATATCACCAGTCCGACCTAAACGCTCTTGAAATTTAATCGCGTCCTCGGGTGAAACGCGAAACACATAGCGATAATCGCAGTTGCTCATCAGTGATTTAAATAGCTCACGGTCCAGTTGTTCAATGTACTGGTGTGCCACAGTGATATGCACATTGAATTTGCGTAAGCCTGATAGCATTTCTGCTAGGGTGGAGGCGGTGAAACTGTGAACTTCATCAATATAAATGCAGTAGGGGACCGTCGTATTTCTTTTGAGACAGGCGAGGTGTATCTGAGACAGTAACAGCGAACCAATCAAAGACACCTTGCTCATTCCCAATTGTCCTTGTGGCAACCGCACTAATAGGATTTTATTCGACACCGCGTCAAAGACAGAAAACCGTCCTTTAGTCGTGTCCAATATCCGTCTGATACGTTCATCACCAAAGAGAATAAAAAGTTTGTTAAGTGTGGAAGCGGTAGCCTCCCGTTGTTCTTTAGCCGACATAGCATTAAACATGTCCCAGAATTGTTTAACGGTCACATCATTAAAAGACAGTTGGGACCGATAATCTTTATCGGACAATAAGGACAGACTTTGATAAAACGACAAATTGTTTTCTATAAGAGTGAAAACCGTAAAGAACAAAAACATGTCCATGACGGGTGTGGTCATGCCGTGATAACCCCAAGCGTCTTTTATAGTGTCCGCGATAACGGTAGCAGTTAATGGTTTGTTGTCTGATTCTTGTAGAGGATTCCACGAGATGAAATGTGTGGGGTCGGTGGGGTCGAATAGTATTGTGTCTTTTATTCTGTCCTTGGGAATATGTCCGATAATCTCGTCAATATCATGTCCGTGAGGGTCTATAAAACAGACACCAAATCCAACGTTGATGTCCTCAAGAATTTTGTGTTTGATTAAGCTACTTTTACCAGTACCAGAACCGCCGATAATATATTCATGTGCCATAACCACACCCAAGCATCCATAATCCAGAGCAACGAGCGGTGCATTGGTGGAGGGGTATACAGGAGTGTGGTTAAAGTACATTAAAGAACTGTCCTTGATAATAGTACAGTAAATGTAAAGGACAGTACCAGTCCGCAGAACCGTTGTCTGAGCGTTAGCGACATGACCCAATGGGTTTTACCGTTAGGCTGTGTAGCTTGTAAAGTCTATAAAAGACATTGGGTCATGGCGGTAGCCTGACAACGTGTTCTGCGGAAAAGTTAACAGTAACAATACGGTAAAGTATTCAATCAATATGCAAAAAGATATTCAATCTAGGGTAATAGCGAGTGCATAGGGTGGGTGCATATAATTGGTGGGAATAAGTGGGCTTGATTGAATAGAATTTATTGCTATAGTTGAAGTAGAGATGGTGTGTTGTTGTGTGAATAGTTGCAGGAACTAATATAACTAGCTTAGGTGGGAATACGGACAACGCTAGAACTTGATCCGTAATAATGTGGCTATTCACGCACAAGCACGTCATCAAAGCAATAAAGTTGGTGTGTAGAGCGAGTGTGTAGGCGGTAATAGAGTCCGCAGGGTAGAAAAACTGCTATTCGAAAAACAACACCTGCAGGTCTAAGTAAGGTGACTATACGAGAAACCCCAGCTGGTCTGGAACTGCTTATGCCTCGTCAAATCCTTGCCACACTCGTTCTCTACATCAAGATGGTTGGTTGGTGGGGGAAAGGCAAAGGCTGGCAAGAAGACCAACGATGGCAGAGGCTGCGCTGACTGTACAACGGTATCGAAAACATGGAAACATGGGTCGCCACAGGTACAGTATCCCCACAAGCCCATCATCATAAATTCTGGGGTGGTCTAAAGGAAAGACGCTTGGCTCATAACCAAGAAAAGACGGTTCGATTCCGTAACCCAGAACAAATAAAAATATGGGGACAAATTATTATACTAAAACTGAAAAATGTACTTGCTGTGAGCATAAGTTAGAGGGTGTTCACCTAGGTAAGTCTTCAGTTGGGTGGCAGTTCAGCTTCCAGTACAACGGCGGTCAGTTCTACAAAAATGTCAAGGAAATGAAGAAGTGGCTTAAAGAAAAGAAAATCGAAAACGAATATGGGGAAGAAGTGCCACACGATGAATTTTGGAAAATGGTCAAAGCAAAGCAAGTCCCTGCAAATAAAAATCATGCCGAATATTGCAAAATCCATCACCCAACCCAACCACCAAAAGACTTCGTAATTGATGGTTACTCTTTTACTGACTGTGAATTTTCTTAAAGAATAAAAAAGGCGGGGAATTGCTCCCCGCCCCCACTCCAAATTTTACTTTGGAGTGTCACGTTTAGCTTTCATCCTAGCTATAAAATCCTGTATCTCCTCGTAAGACCAAAAGACCCGTTCGCCGATACGGTAGCGTCTGGGGAACCCAAGATGTGCGTACTCAATATCGTTTTCCCAGCGGTCAATTTGTGTTGACGAGATTGATACCAATTCTCTAACTTGTTTTTTTGATATTAGCTTTTCCATCGTTTGACAACTCCAAAAAATAGAGCGTCGCGCGATAGCTCCGGTGTGTAATCCGGATTGCCTAAGAATTAGGCGAGAATAGTTTGGAGGTGTTTCTCATAATTGGCAATCGCTATTTTCGCTTCGGCGTGATAATTATGGCGGATGTATACGGATTTAATTCCGCTGATCACTCCGCTTTGGTGATTCAATAAGGATTCCACTACGTGTATCGGCGTTCCCACTTTTGCCATTAAGGTTGCAAAAGTTCTCCGAATATCGTGAATGCAATAATCAGTAATTCCCGTTTCCCTATCCATTCTCGACTTCCCTTTGCTCCAGCCATTAAAATCAAATTCTTCGTAGTGTTGTTTTGCCCAAGCGGTAGCGGGTATGGTGTGACCGCGTCCGTTTTTTGTATGTTCGGGGGGTAGTTTGAAAACATCGCCATCAAGTTGCAGGTGCATGACTTCCGTTCGCCGTAGACCAGTAAGGAAAAGTAATTTCACGATATTGGAGTAGGGCGGATAATCATATTTCCATATAGCTCTAATTTCTTCATCCAAAAGTACCCGTTCCCGCTTATTGGTTTTGGCTTTTATGAATTGAAAAGGATTGCGGTCAATCAGCTCATTTTGAATACACCAATTAAAAAAGACTTTCCAACTTGCCACCGCATAGGGGTTGTTAATATCAATATCATTTCGCTTGATATCAGTTAGCTTTTCTTTGTCGATTTGGTTGAGGTGTTGGGTGTATTGCTTGACGGTAGATGGTCTTAACCGATTTTGGCACTCTGTAAGGAAGTTTAACCTAGCGTCATTTAAGCATTTTTGCCCCGTAGCGGTGTCTTTAGCGTACAAATGATGTTTGGCACTATTTCGAGCTTCTGAGAGCGTCATGAGCGGATAAACGCCAATTGTGACCCTTTGACGGGATTCACCATACATGACGGTGAAAGTCTTTTTGCCTTTTGGTGAACAGCGGACGCCGAAGCCGGGTAGGGTGGTGTCCCAATAGGTGGTAAAACTTTCGGGTGGTTTGAGGGCTTTAATTGATAAGTCCGTCAGTTTCATCTTTGGCATTTTGTTTTTCTATGTAATAGTTTTATGTATTTTTCTGTATTTTTCTGAAAATAACCTTATTGTTAGCTGTGGATTTATGTAGTGGTTATGTAGTGAAACGAGAGTTTAAACTAATTTGCTCTTTTTTGCTCTTAAATGTGATGGATTGGGGTGGTTTAGTATGGGGTGCTATGGGGTGGGTGTTTATTATTTTCAATAAGTTACGGTTAGCATGGGAAGCATGGGGTGCGTTGTTCAACGATTTGTAATCAGAAGGTCCCGAGTTCGATTCTTGGTGTCGGCACCATAAAAACA
>ERZ1292633.5348-Hain-H41-02um-R1-5348-length-11619-cov-8_pt1 | contig 11619 bp, 13 predicted proteins | sample MGYA00564406_ERZ1292633 | MGnify/ENA primary metagenome ERZ1292633 (study PRJEB36523, sample SAMEA6512639) | groundwater metagenome | collected 2019-01-08 | study: AquaDiva: Metagenomics assemblies of 32 groundwater samples
GCGTGAACTTTCTCGTCGTCGGGGGCGCCGGCTACATCGGAAGCGTCGTCTGCGAGGAGCTGGTTCGGGCCCGGCACTCGGTCATCGTTCTCGACGACCTCTCCACGGGGCATCGCGACGCCGTCCCGGCGCTGGCGTATCTGGTGGAGGGGAGCGTGAGCGACGAGGCGGCACTACACGAGTCACTCACTGTGAAGAGCATCGACGCCGTCATCCACCTCGCGGCGAAATCGATCGTCGGCGAATCGGTGAAGCAGCCCGAGGCGTATCACGAGGCGAACGTGGTGAACGGAGTTCGCCTCCTCGACGCGATGCAGCGCCAGGGCGTCCGCACCATCGTCTTCTCCTCCTCCGCGGCCGTCTACGATCCGATCGCGGCCATGCCGCTCCGCGAGTCGTCGTCGCTCCGCCCCGGGAATCCCTACGGCGCCACGAAGCTCGCGTTCGAGCGCGTGCTGGCGGAACGGGCCGACGCCGGCTCCATCGCGCACGTCACGCTTCGCTACTTCAACGTCGCCGGGGCGAGCATCGACCATGGCGAGGACCACCGAGACGAGACGCATCTGATTCCGCTGCTCTTGGACGCGGCGCGCGGCGCGCGCGGACCGGTGCCGGTCTTCGGCACCGACTACGCCACGCCCGACGGCACGGCCGTGCGCGACTACGTCCATGTGTTGGACCTGGCGGAGGCGCACGTCCGGGCGGCGAAGTATCTGGCCGAGGGCGGGGAGTCGGTGACGCTCAATCTGGGATCGGAGCGGGGAGCGTCGGTGCGGGAAGTCATCGGCACGGTGCGCCGCGTGACCGGGCGCGACGTTCCGACCGCCGACGCCGGCCGCCGGGAAGGCGATCCGCCGCTCCTGATCGCCTCGTCCGAATCGGCCCGCCGCGTGTTAGGCTGGAAGCCACAATTCGGAGAACTCGACACGATCGTCGAGACGGCGTGGGCCTGGCGCCAGCGCTACCCGGAGGGCTACGAGTCATGAGCGAAGACGAACGCCTGGTGTCGGTGCGGCGCGTCCAGGACGAGTCGACGGCCACTCTCCTCGTCGATTTCCTCCGCTCGAACGGCGTGCCCGCCACGGCGGTGGCGATGCAGATTCCGTGGCTCCCCGGCGTGGGGACATTTCACCAGGGCTTCTGGGGGCACGTAGAGGTGATGGAGCGCGACGCCGATCGGGCGCGCGTGTTGATCGACGATTTCTACGCCGGCGACGTGCAGGACGAGCCGGGGTTGCACGCAGGCACGAACGGCGCCGACTCGGACGAGGGCGGCGAGGACCGGGAATGAATCCGGCATCGATGGCCACCCGCCGCGCCCCCACGTTTACCAGGAGTGCCCTCGCCGCGCGCGTCCGCGAGTTTCGCGGCAAGCGAGTGCTCGTGGTGGGGGACGTGATCCTCGACCGCTACCTCTGGGGGCGCGCCACGCGCGTCTCGCCCGAGGCGCCGGTTCTGGTGGTGGACGTGGAGCGGGAGGAGTTCCGCCTGGGCGGCGCGGCGAATGTGGCGCACAACGTGGCGTCGCTGGGCGCGGTGCCGGTTCTGTTCGGCGTCTGCGGGACCGACCTCGCGTCGAGCGGCTTGGCATCGTTGCTGCGCGAGCGCGGCGTCGATCCCGAGGCGGGGATGATCTCAGACGCGGCGCGGCGCACCACCGTGAAGACGCGCATCATCGCGCACCACCAACAGGTGCTCCGAGCCGACGAGGAGACGCGCGACGCGCTGGCCGATTCTTCGCGCGCGCGGCTTCTGGAGCGGGTGGAGGCGGCTTTGGCGGGCGCCGACGCCGTGATTCTCTCCGATTATGGGAAGGGCGTCTTGTCGCCGCCGCTGTTGGACGCGCTTCTGCCCGAGTTGTCCCGCCGCGGCATTCCCACCGCCGTCGACCCGAAGGAAGAGCAGTTCTTCCGCTACAAGGGCGTCACGATCATCACACCGAATGTGAACGAGGCGTCGCAGGCGTGGGGCCGGCGCATCCGGAACGAAGTCGAACTCGCTGAGGCGGGGTTCGGCCTGCGCGAGAAGTTGGCGTCGCGCTCGGTGCTGATCACGCGGGGCGAGGATGGAATGTCGCTCTTCGACGAGGAGGGCCACACCCACATTCCCACGAAGGCGCGCGAGGTCTACGACGTGACCGGCGCCGGCGACACCGTGGTGGCGACGATGGGTGCGGCGTTGGCCGCGCGCGCGCCGCTGGCTGAGGCGTGCGTCCTGGCAAATCACGCGGCGGGGCTGGTGGTGGCGCATCTAGGAACCGCCGCCGCGACCGCCGACGATCTCATCGCTTCACTTCAAGATCTGGAAGCCTAGGAGGATCGCTCGTGGGTGAAGTGTTGAGCTTGGACGATGCGCTCCGCCGCCGCGCCTCCGCGCGGGCGCGGGGGATGACGTTCGTGTTCACGAATGGATGTTTCGATCTCATTCACCCAGGGCACGTGACGCTCCTGCGCGAGGCGCGCAAGCAGGGACATTTCCTGATGGTCGCGATCAACAGCGATCGTTCGGTGCGCGGATTGAAGGGCGAGGGAAGGCCGGTGCAAAACGAGGCCGACCGCGCCGAGGTGCTGGCCGCGATGCGCGACGTGGACGGGGTGGTGGTGTTCGACGAGGAGACGCCCGCTAAAGTCATCGAGGCGCTGAAGCCCGATGTCCTCGTGAAGGGCGGCGACTATGCGCCGGAGAAGGTAGTGGGGCGGGATGTCGTGGAGAAGGCCGGCGGCCGCGTCCACATCGTGCCGCTGGTGGAAGGGAAGAGCTCCAGCGCGTTGGCTGGCAGGACGTAGCGCTCTGACGTAGAGTTCGGAGGAAGGAGCATTCGATGGACAAGCAGCAATTGATGAAGAACCTGAACGAAGACTACGCCGGAGAACTCGGCGCGATTATCCAATACCTGACGTACGCGGCGAAGGTGACAGGGCCCTACCGGCCGCAACTCGCCACGTTCTTCCTCACCGAGGTGGCGGACGAACAACTCCACGCCCAGTTCCTCGCGAACAAGATCGTGGCGATGGGCGGCGATCCAACGACCGTTCCGCGGCCGGTTCCGGCGGCGAAGTCGAATCGCGAGATGCTCGAAGCGGTGCTGGCGGCCGAGCGCCGCGCCACGAAGGACTACACGCAGCGCGCACGGGAGGCCGACGAGCTGGGCGACAAGGGTCTGGCAGTCCAGCTGGAGGACATGGTGCGCGACGAAAGCGGGCACTCGGACGAGACGGAGCGGATTCTTCGCGACTGGCCGCTCTGAGCAGTGAGGGGAGGAGGCCGCGTCCGCATCGTGCCGCTGGTGGGAGGGAAGACTTAAAGCGCGTTAGGAGGGCGCGGATGAAGGGCCCGATGGTGTACGGAGTTCTGGTCGGTGCTTCTTTTGTTCTGCTCTCAGGGCCTCTCTCGCCGCTCTGGGGTCCCGTCGTATGGTGGGGTGTCAGCGCGGTGCAGTTGGGGATGGGATCGGTGATTTCATGGCGCCGGATGGGATTGCCATTCGCGACCGCCTCCATGGTAAGCGGGGCGGTGACATCCGGCATGATCTCGCTGCTTGCGATCCAGGGGCACCGGTTTCCCTTCGTGCCTCGGTCGTGGTGGCTGCCGCTCGGGATCGGGTTGGGCGCCGCACTACTCTGCATGCTGATTGAATCGCGTCTGAATCGGGAAAAGTGGAACGCGTGGCGGAAGAATGTCCGTGAGTCGAGCGCACTCGACATCTTGTTGGGCCGCCACTTCCCGAATTTGCGCGGCACGGGAGGGTCGGGTACTTAGGCTGTCGGGCCTGTGGAGAAAACTACCTACTCATACCTCAAACTATCGATCGGATTGAGCCCCGCGGCGGTCTTCGCCGGGTAGAACCCGAAGAAGATCCCCACCAGCGCGGAAAATCCGAACGCGAGCGCGATCGCCTGGGGCCCGATCATCGTCGGCCACTTCGCGAAGTGGGAGACCACGTAGGCGATCCCCATCCCCAGCGCAATCCCCACGGCGCCCCCCACTAAACTCACGAACGCCGACTCCGCCAGGAACTGCACCATGATATCCACGCTCCGCGCGCCGAGCGCGCGGCGAACGCCGATCTCGCGCGTTCGCTCGGTCACCGAGACGAGCATGATGTTCATGATGCCGATCCCGCCGACCAGGAGCGAGACCAGCGCGACGCTCGACAACAGGAGCGTCATGATCTGCGACGTCCCCTCGGCCGTGGAGGCGATCTCCGACTGCGACCGCACCATGAAATCGTCGGGCTGACCCGCCCCGATCCGGTGGCGCTGGCGGAGCAACGTCGAAATCTCTTCGATCGCGTTCTCGACGACCGCCTCCGACCGCGCCGAGACCAATATCGCCCCAACCCGAAGCGGAGAGGCGAGGATCTTTTTCTGCACGGTGGGAAGCGGCGCCACGATCATGTCGTCCTGATCCTGGCCGAACGAGTTCGAGCCCTTCGACTTCAGAACGCCGATCACCTGGAACGGAAGGCGGCGGATCCGGATTGTGCTCCCGACGGCCTCGCCGTCGCCGAAGAGTTCCTTCTTCACCGTGGCGCCGATGACGCAGACCTTCGCCGCCGCGCGGACGTCGGAGGCCGTGAAAGTGCGTCCCTCGACCACGGGCCAGTCGCGGACCACGAGGAAATTCTCGTCGCCGCCCTGCACCGTGGTGCTCCAGTTGGCATCGCCCGCCACGACCTGCGCTTGAGACCGCACGGTGGGGGAGGCGATCGCGACGGAGGGGCACTCCCGCATGATCGCCTGCGCGTCCTCGACGGAAAGCATCTGTACCGTTCCCGTGCCGGTCCGCACGGCACCCATCATGCCACCCGAGAAGACCATGATGACGTTGGAGCCGAGGCTTCGGATCTGCTCCTGGACGCTCTGCTTCGCGCCCTGCCCGATGGCGAGCGTGGCGATGACCGCGGCCACTCCGATGATCACGCCGAGCATGGTGAGAAGCGTGCGGACCTTGTTCCGGTCGAGGGCTCGTAGCGCCTCGCGGAGGACTTCGCTCCAGACGACCATCGCGCCCTACCGCCCGCCGCCCGTGCGACCGCCGCTGGTGCCGCCGCCGCGCGGCCCGCCCATGCCGCCGCTCGGCTGGAAGGGATTCGTCGTTTGGCGCTTCCCGTTCTCCTCTTCCTGGCCGATGACGACCATGGCGCCCTCCTCGAGCGTGCCGGGGAGGAGTTCGGTCAGCGTGCCGTCGGTGATGCCGACGCGAATGGGGACCAGCTTCAGCGACTTCTTGCCGCTCGAGTCGGCCAGCACGTAGGCAGTCGCGGGGCGCCCGGGGCCCTCGTCGCGCATCGCGCGACCTCCCTTGCCGCCCGCGCCGCCGGCGCCCGCCGAGCCGGCGCGCGTACGGCCGCTCATCCCGCTTTGGCCGGTCCGACCGCTCATCCCGCCGCCGCCGCTGCCTGTCGCGGCAACGGTACCGCCGCCGCCATTCGCGCCGGCCCGCCTCTCGTCGCGCGGTCGGAATCTCAGCGCCGAGTTCGAAATCTTCAGCGCGTCCTCGCGCGAGGCGGAAACGATCGTCACGTTCGCCGTCATCCCAGGCAGAAGCTTCTGGTCTCGGTTCGGCACGCGCGACACGACGACGTACGAAACCACGCCCGCCTCGGTGATCGGCTCCGCACGGATCTGTCGCACGTTCCCTTCGAAGACGCGATCGGGGAAGGCATCCACAGTGAACGAAACAGGCATCCCCTCCTCAACCTGGCCGATGTCGGCCTCGTCGACCCGCGCCTCCAGCTCCATCTCGGTGAGGTCGCGCGCCAGCGTGAAGAGATTCGGCGCCTGAAGGCTCGCCGCCACGGTCTGCCCGACGTCGATGTTCCGGGAAATCACGGTGCCCGAGATCGGCGCCGTGATCGTCGTATGGGCCATGTTGACGCGGGCCCGCTCCGCGGAAGCCTCGGCTTGGCGGAGATCGGCGCGGCGGGAATCGACCATCGCCTGCGCCGTCTCGAGATCGGTATTGGAGACGAGTCCTTGCGCCTTGAGCTCGCCCGCCCGGCGGAGACCGCGCTCCGAGTCGGCCAACTGCACCTTGGCGCGTTCGATCGCGGCCTCGGCCTCGCCCAGCGCGGCCCGGAAGAGCGACGGCTCGATCTGCGCCAGAACCTGCCCCTGGCGGACGCGGTCGTTGTAGTCGACGTTCACGCGCGCCAGGGTCCCGGAGACCTGACTCCCGACCTCCACCTGGTCAACCGGGTTCAAGGTCCCGGTGGCCGAGACGCGGCTCTCGATCGCGCCGCGCGAAACAGCCACCTCCCGGTACCTCGCCGGCTTCTCCTTCGACCTCCAGGGGCCGAACCAACCGAGCGCGACCGCCACTCCGATGATCACCGCGATCCATGCACCACGCTTCATCCGCACGACAAGACCTCCATGGGGCCCGGAAACCTAGTCCGGGCTCACCCTTGACAGCCCCCTCGGGGGGCGGGTAACGTCCATTGATTTCTTAGGGTTTACAAAACACCGACGTGCTTCGTCCGGGGCCGTCCTCGCCGTGGCGAGCGCCTCGAAGCTCCCGCCGCACCGATGCCGTTGTCAGTACCCGGCGGCCCCCGGTCCATCTTCCACCTTTGAAGGAGGCATGCCTCGAGTGAAACGGACACGCCGTGTCGTCATTATGGGCGCCGGTGGGCGCGATTTCCATAACTTCAATGTTTTCTTCAAGAACCGGGCGGAATACGAGGTCGTGGCGTTCACCGCTTCGGCCCAAATTCCGGGGATCGACGACCGCCGCTACCCGCGTTCGCTCGCCGGCCCCCGGTACCCCAAGGGGATTCCGATCTGCTCCGAGCAGGAGCTCCCGGAGCTGATCCGCGACGAAAACGTCGACCTGGTCGTCTTCGCCTACAGCGACGTCTCCCACGAAGACGTGATGCACAAGGCCTCTTGGGTCCTGGGCCTCGGTCCCGACTTCATGCTGATGGGACCGGGAACCACGATGCTTCGAAGCAAGGTCCCGATCATCGCGGTGAACGCGGTCCGGACCGGCGCCGGAAAGAGCCAGACGACCCGGCGCGTCTGCGAAGTGCTCAAGTCGATGGGGAAGAAGGTCGTCGCCATCCGTCATCCGATGCCGTATGGAAATCTCTCCCACCAAGGCGTCCAGCGCTTCGCCACCTACGCCGACCTCGACCGCCACAAGTGCACGATCGAGGAGCGCGAGGAGTACGAACCGCATCTCGACCGCGGCACCATCGTCTACGCCGGCGTCGATTACGGCGAAATCCTGGCCAAGGCGGAGAAGGAGGCCGACGTCATCGTATGGGACGGCGGGAACAACGACTTCTCCTTCTACAAGCCCGACCTCCAGATCGTCGTGGCCGACCCGCACCGCCCCGGCCACGAGCGGACCTATCACCCCGGCGAGACGAACATCCGGCTGGCCGACGTGGTGGTCCTGAACAAGATCGGCACCACCGACTACGCCAATGTCGAGAAGGTCCGCGCCTCGGTGGCCCAGATCAATCCGAACGCCGTGATCATTGACGCCGCCTCGCCGATTTCGGTCGACCGGCCCGAGTTGATCAAGGGCCACCGCGCCCTGGTCATCGAGGACGGCCCGACCCTCACGCACGGCGAGATGAAGTACGGCGCCGGCGTCATCGCCGCCCGGAAGCACGGCGCCCGCGAGATCGTCGATCCGCGTCCCTGGCTGGTCGGCTCGCTCCGCGACACGTTCAATCAGTACCCCAACATCGGCGCGCTTCTCCCGGCCATGGGCTATTCCAACGAGCAGATCCGCGATATGGAGCGGACGATCAACGCGACCGAGTGCGACGTGGTCATCGTCGCCACGCCGATCGATCTCCGCCGCCTGATCAAGATCAAGCATCCCGCCGTCCGCGTCGGTTACGAGCTCCAGGAGATCGGAACGCCGACGCTGCAAGACGTCATCACCGACGCGCTCGCGCGACTGGCGAAGGGCCACGTGCCCGCGCGCCAGGGCGCCGCGGCCAAGGCGGCCACGAAGAAGGCTCCCGCGAAGAGGGCGCCCGCGAAGGCAACCCGGAGAGGGAAATGAACCTCCACGAATACCAGGGCAAGGATGTCTTCCGCGCGGGCGGCATTCCGGTCCCGCCGGGCGAGGTCGCGCGCACGGTCGAAGAGGCGGAGACGTTCGCGGCCCGCCTCGGATTCCCGGTCGTGATCAAGGCGCAGGTCCTGATCGGCGGCCGCGGAAAGGCGGGCGGCGTCAAGGTCGTGAAGAACGGCCAGGAATTCACGCGGGAAGCGGGCCGCATCCTCGGTATGGACATCCGCGGCCACGCGGTCCGGAAGATCCTCGTCACGCCCGCGATGGAGATCGACAGGGAGTTCTACGCGGGGATCGTCCTCGACCGGAAGTACGAGACGCCGCTCCTCATGGTGAGCCCCTCCGGCGGCGTGGACATCGAGGACGTGGCGCGGCAGACGCCGGAGAAGATCCTGCGCCTCCATCTCGACGGGCGCGGGCTCCCCGCCTACCGGGCGCGCGCCGCGGCGCACTTCCTCGATCCGCGCCCCAAGGTCCAGAAACAACTCGCGAGCGTGATCGCCAAGCTGGCGCGGATCTACTACAGCCAGGACTGCTCGCTGGCGGAGATCAACCCCCTCGTCGTGACGCCGTCGGAGGAGGTCTGGGCGCTCGACGCGAAGGTCGTCATCGACGACAACGCGCTCGACCGTCACGCCGACCTGGCCGACATGCGCGATCTGGGCGCCGAGGACCCGGGCGAAGTCGAAGCGCGCGAGAAGGGGCTCTCCTACGTGCGGCTCGACGGTACCATCGGCTGCGTCGTGAACGGCGCGGGGCTCGCCATGGCGACGATGGACCTCATCCAGTTCCACGGCGGCAAGCCGGCCAACTTCCTCGACATCGGCGGCTCGTCGAATCCCGACAAGGTGACGGCGGCCATGAACATTCTCACGAGAGACCAGCGCGTCCGCGCGGTTCTCTTCAACATCTTCGGCGGCATCACGCGCTGCGACGACGTGGCGCGCGGGCTCCTCGCCGCGCTCGACCGTATCGGCACCAAGCTCCCGATCGTGATCCGGCTCACCGGCACGAACGAGAAGGAAGCGCGCGAGCTGCTGAGCGCGCGAGGCATGATGGCGCTGAGCGACATGGACGAGGCGGTCCGGGCCGTGATCGCCCGCGCGGCGGAGGCGGCATGAGCATTTTCATCGGACGCGATTCGCGCGTACTCGTGCAGGGAATCACAGGCCGCGACGGCTCGTTCCACGCGCGCGGCATGAAGGAATACGGCACCAAGGTCGTCGCGGGCGTCACGCCGGGGAAGGGCGGGACGAACCTCGACGGCATTCCGGTCTTCGACTCGGTAGACGAGGCGGTGGCGCGGACAAAGGCGAACGTCTCGGTGATCTACGTGCCGGCGCCGCTGGCGCAGGACGCGATCTACGAGGCGGTGGACGCCGAGATCCCGCTCGTCGTCTGCATCACCGAGGGAGTCCCGGTCCGCGACATGATCGAGATCGCGGGCTACCTGCGCGGCAAGTCGACGCGGCTCATCGGGCCGAACTGCCCCGGCCTCATCACGCCGGGCGAATGCAAGGTCGGCATCATGCCGGGCTTCATTCACGCGCCCGGCCGCATTGGGCTCGTGAGCCGAAGCGGCACGCTCACGTACGAGGTGGTCTGGCAGCTGACGCGCGCCAAGATGGGCCAGTCGACCTGTATCGGCATTGGCGGCGATCCGATCGTCGGCACGCGGTTCGTCGACGCGCTGGCCCAGTTCGAGGCGGACGAGAACACCGACGCCATCGTCCTGATCGGCGAGATCGGCGGAACCGACGAGGAGGACGCGGCGGCCCTGATCGAGGAGCACGTCTCGAAGCCGGTCGTCGCCTTCATCGCGGGACGAACCGCGCCCGCCGGGAAGCGGATGGGCCACGCCGGCGCCATTGTCTCGGGTGGAGCAGGGACTGCGGCGGAGAAGATCGCGCGCTTCGAGCGGGCGGGGGTGCCGGTGGCGAAGGTGCCGTCGGAGATCCCGGCGCTGGTCGCGAACGCGCTGGCGAAGCGCCGGAAGAAGGCGTCGCTCCACGTGGTCATGGGCGGGCTGAAGAAGGGCGCCACGAAATCCGCTCCCAAGCCGTCCAAGAAGAGCGCCAAGAAGGCCGTCAAGAAGTCGGCCCCGAAAGCCGCGAAGAAAGCCGCGAAGAAGGCGGCGAAGCCGGCCGCCCGTAAATCCTCGCCGAAGAAGGCCGCATCCAAGAAGAAGGCCGGCGCGAAGAAGGGTCGGCGCTAGCCCGCGGCGAACACGAAACCATCGCCGCGGCCGGCCCGTCGCGCCGGTCGCGGCGTTTCGCATCCAAACCAGGCGACGCCAACCGGAGGAAACCCGTGTCGATGCAAGAGACCCTGTTCATGATCAAGCCCGACGCCGTCCGCGGACGGAAGATAGGCCTCATCCTCGCCAAGATCGAGGAGGCGGGGTTCGAGATCGTCGAGATGCGCCAGGTCAGCCTCACCGCCGACCTGGCCCGCCGCTTCTACGCCGTCCACGAGGGAAAGCCGTTCCTGAACGAGCTGGTCTCCTTCATGTCGTCGGGCCCGGCCGTGCCGTGCCGCCTCCGCCGCGAGAACGCGGTCCTGGGGCTCCGCGAACTGATCGGCGCCACCGATCCGAAGGAAGCGAAGCCGGGGACGATCCGCGCCCTCTACGCCGAGAGCAAAGGGTTGAACGCGGTGCACGCCTCGGACTCGCCGGAGAACGCCGCGATCGAGATCGACTTCATGTTCGGTGCCGTGGGGGCCGCCCGCTAGGGCCAGGTGAGACCCGACGGACGAAACGTGCAAATCGACCTACGAGAACTCCCCGACGGCCTCAGCACCCTCGAACTCGATCTCCCGGGCGAAACGTTCGGGCTGGCCAAGGCGGATGTCGATCTGGATGGCCCCCTTAGGGTTCAGCTGATCCTGGACCGCCGAGGGGAGGAGATCTGGATCCGGGGGAAGGCGCAAGGCACGGCACGCCAGGAGTGCAGCCGCTGCCTGGTCGAATACGCCCAGAATCTCGATTTGGAGTTCGATGTTTTCTGTGCTAAGGTACCTAATCCCAACGTGGTGAGCCACAAGGCCGTGGACGAGGAAGACGGGGGCATTCATCCCCACGACGGCCGGGTTCTCTCCATAGACGGCGAGATCCGGGAGGCCGTGATTTTGGCTCTCCCGATGAAACCGCTCTGCCGGGAAGCCTGCGCGGGACTCTGTCCCCGCTGCGGCGAAGATCTGAACCAGGGCCCTTGCCGCTGCGCCCGCGCCGCGGCCGAGGGATGAGACGCGCCCGGACCGGCCCGGGACTAAACGCGCCCCGCAACCAGAGGATGTAGCGAATGGCAGTTCCCAAGAGACGCCACTCCAGCACCCGAGGCAAGAACCGCCGCGCCAATTGGAAGCTGCGGAAACCCTCGCGGTCGCTCTGCTCGCACTGCAGCCAGCCCAAGCTCCCGCACCGGGTCTGCGCGCACTGCGGTTATTACGCCGGCGAAGAGGTGATCGTGCGGGAGTCCGCCCGCACCGCGTAGCCGCCCGACGACGATGGACCAGGGACGGAAGCGACCGGTCATCGGAGTGGACGCCATGGGCGGCGACCTGGCACCCCGCGTGAACATC
>ERZ1292633.5349-Hain-H41-02um-R1-5349-length-11616-cov-8_pt1 | contig 11616 bp, 2 predicted proteins | sample MGYA00564406_ERZ1292633 | MGnify/ENA primary metagenome ERZ1292633 (study PRJEB36523, sample SAMEA6512639) | groundwater metagenome | collected 2019-01-08 | study: AquaDiva: Metagenomics assemblies of 32 groundwater samples
TGGAACGAGTTCGCGCCGGAGCTGTAAACGAAGAGGTTGCTGCCCTGGAGTGCGAGGAACGAAGGGGCGTTCAGCGTGCCCTTGCCAGGGCCGCCCGCCGTGGGACCCGCCGTATTCTGTGTTCCCGCGAACACAATGCTCGTGCCACCCGTCATCGCAATAATCCTCCATATGACGTGACTCGAGGCTTCACTGCAATAGTAGTCCGCTGTGTTTTTGACGCAACTGTGCAGCAATCGCCAAGTTCCACTGTTGCGGCGAGTCAAGGACTTGAATCCGTCGGCGTCAATGGCGATCACGGACTCTGTGACCCCCCCGGATCCGGATCGGGCGTTGCGGAAAACGCCGAGGAGCTCAGTGAAGCGGGTGGTCGCCGCGGCAGCCGTGACGTCTGCAACTCCCCAGACGTCGTCGGCAATGGTCGTCATGACTCGGGACTCGACGGCCGAGTTGAATGCAATGCGCTTGACCTTGTTGTTGCCGGCGTCGCTGATCCAGAGGCCGGTCGTTTGCGCGCCGTTGGTGCCGTCGGAGTTGGCGGTGCAGCCATTGGGGGACGAGAAGCGGAGGTTGGTGGCGGATGCGCTGCCGGCGGACGCCTGCGAGGACTGCGTGCCGACGACGTCGCCGGCGCTGTCGGTCACGCCGGCGAAGACGATACCCTTGCTCGCGGCGGCGGGCAGGCCCGTCGCGGTGGTGCTGAGCGCGAGGATGCGGTGGCTGCCGGTGTCGGGGACGATGATCGTGTCGTAGACGCCCGCGCCGGTGGCGGCGCGCGCCGCGCAGATGCCGCGGACGCCCGTGAGCGGGATCGTCGCGACGTCGATGGTCGTGCTGAAGTAGTCGCCATTGGTCGCCGCGTTGCCGATCTGGACGGTTGTGCCCGCACCGGCCCAGTTGGCCGCGGTCGATGTGGTGGTCGTGGTCGCCTTCATGATCTTCTTGCCCTCGCACACGACGTAGAGGTCGGTGCCGACGACGGCGACGCCGGTGGGCGCGGCGCAGACGACGGACGCGTCGTTGAAGGTCGTGACGACGCCGGAGCTAGTGATCTTGCGAATCTTGCCGCTGCCGTTGTCGGTGACGTAGAGGTCGGTGAGGTCGCAGGCGATGCCCCATGGGCCGTCGAAGCGCGCGGCGGCGCCCCTGTCGTCGGTGTCGCCCGACGAGCCGGCGGTGCCAGCGAAGACGGAGACACCGTCCGCCGCGATCTTGCGGATGACGTGGTTGGTGTTGTCCGTGCAGAAGTAGCCTGTCATGCCCGTGCAGCACTGGGTGTAGCCGGCGAAGATGACAGCGCTGTTGTCGGAGCCGGCGGTCGTCGCGACGGCGCTCGCGGTGGCGGCGCCGGCGGTGGTGAGCGTGACGGTGCGCAGCTTGCGCGCGCCGTCCTCGAGGACGAAGAGCTTGGTCGGCGTCGCGAGGTCGCCGGCGAGGGCGACGGGGCCCCAGAGGCGGCCGAGCGCGGGCGCGGAGGCCGTGCCGCCGAACGCGTCGGCGTCGCCAGCACCGGTGAGCGCGCCAGCGACAGTCGCGGAGGCGGCAGCGCTGACGCGGCGCACGCGGTGGTTGCCTTTGTCGGCGACGTAGATGATGTCGGCGGTGCCGGAGGCGACGCAGTCGGTGGGGCCGTTGAAGCGCTGGTACGCGGCGGCGCCGTCCTGGAAGCCGGCGGCGGTCGTGCCGGCGGCGGGGCCCCAGGTGCCGGTCGTCGCGGTCGAGACGGTGATCTTGCGGATCTTGTTGTTGGCCGTGTCGGCGACGAACAGGTTGGTGCCGTCGGTGCAGATGCCGGTCGCGCCGTTGAAGGCGGCGGACGCAGCGGCGCCGTCGGTGTCGCCAGCGGACCCGGCGGTCGACGCGGTGCTCGGGACGAAGGCGTCGACGTTGGTGTCGTTGAGGACGCGGACGCGGTTGCCGGTCGACTCGACGACGTACAGCTTCGTCGTCGTCACGCCGCTGGTGGTCGTCGCGATGGCGGCGCAGTCGGAGGGCGCGTTGAAGGTGGACTTGAGCAGCGTGCTGTCGAGCGCGCCAGCGGTCGTCGACGCGCCGGCGTAGAAGTTGGTCGCGCCGGCGGTGGACAGCTTCTTGATCTTGTTGTTGCCGGTGTCGGCGACGAAGAGGCTGGTGCCGTCGTAGCAGATGCCCTGCGGCGCCTTGAAGCGCGCGAGCCCGTTGGCGGCGGTGCCCTCGGCGTCGCCCGACGTGCCGGCGAGGCCGGCGAAGGTCTGGAGCGCGCCGGTGGGGATGTTGAAGCGGCGGACGACGTGGTTCGTCGGGTCGGTGAAGTAGACGTCGTCGGTGCCGACGGTGACGGCGCGGCCAGGAACGAAGGCTCCGGCGCCAGCGTACGTGGTGACCTGCGCCGACGCAACGCTGCCAGTGGCCAGGAGCGCGGCCACGAGGATGGTGAAGCGAGCCATTTTTTAAATGTGTCGGTGATGTGTAGGAATGGAGGGCTGCCCGAGAGAGGTTGGCGCGCAACAAGAGCGGTGTCTGAGTTGCTTGCGAGAAGACGGTGAAAACTGAGTAATTAACGCGTGTAAAACGCGACGAGTGTGCTCTTCATTCACGTTTGCCATAATTGAAATGTCTGCCGCACGTCGTACGTTAACGTCACCCCCAATGAGGGTTCGGTGGGCGTTTTACGACGACACTGACGATCCATTCCACACATGCGTAAACCACAACACACGTAGGGTCATGGGTCCGAGGGAGGTCACGCGCGGGGCCCCTACACCCACGTCCGTTGACACCTCAACAGCTGATGATCCGTACCGTGTGCAGCCGACCGGTCGTGTCGCCGACGAGGAGCGTCCCCAACTGGAGATCGAGGACGACGCTCGCTGGCCTCGCATTAGCCGCTGCGCATGTCGACGACGAAGATGATGGTGGCGACAAGGCGATTACGGCCACGGGTTCCACCGACCACGACGACGATTTCTGGACGACAACAGGAGGGCATTGTTGTTGCCGTTGTGAGGATTGCGGGAGTGAGGCCACTCCGCCCTCGCTCAGATACGGCTCGCTGCTGTGGTTGTCACTTCGTCGCGGCCGCCGGAGCGCCCCAGCGCCACGGAGTTGCGTTAGCCGCAGCAACGTCACGTGCCACTGATCGTCGACCATCGCGATGACCCAGGACTGCACTCTCACCTGGACGGAAACGTCTTCGTACGACGTCGGGGTTGTCACCATTGCCGCGACATCCCCTCCTCCGTCAGCCTCCACCACCGAAGTCGGCACCGCAGCGGACGAAAAGAAGGCGGCCGTGCCGCCGTCGTCCACGGCGCACGCCATGATGGTGGGTCGACGAGGGCTACTACGAGTGGCACTGCTTCCGGCCGCTCTCTGGCCATCGGTGGTGGGCGCCTCCCCCTGACGAAGCTCACCCCCTTTTCCCTCTGAGCCATCCCCGTCGATTCCTTCGTATGGCATCCGGAGCTCCACCAACGTCGCGCCTGTCCACAGTGCCCCGCCGACGACGGTCACGTGGACCATCGGCGGTGCAGAGGGCGCGCTATCGGTGCCAGCGACGACACCGCCGTGGTGCGGCCGATCCGAGGAGGAGGACCGTTCGATGGCGATGCGGACGTTGTAGAACTGATGCGACGGCTGTTGAGCGGCTGCGGCGGCGCGGCAACCCATCACGACTACTGCTGTTCCTGCCGACACATCCTCTTCATGTCTTCCGTTAACGCAGCCGTCGTCGGTCGTCGTCGTCGTCGCGAGGTGGAGCCACTCAACGCCTTCGCTGTCCGCCACGCCTCCCAGGGTCCCCCACGGACACGGTGGGCCCGGCGCCCCGTCGGGTCGATGCCATTCCGCGCCGCGGCTCAGCGGAGGGGATAGGTCCCTCCATCTTAGCTTCGGAGGGCGACTCCCGTGGGAGTCGTTTTTCGCTCGCCGTCTGCCATGACGCTCGATGGCAGAACGGTCATCGTCGTCCATCATCAGGACCACTTCGGCGGCGGGCCATGAGTTCCCTGGAGCAATAGGGGCCACGACGACGGCCTCCCCGACGCATCGTGCTGCGGACGATCGAGGTTCGGCATGGACGGCCAGAGAGGAGGACTCGTCCGCCACGGCGAATAGTGCAGTGGTTGCGGCGACGCCGCGCTTCAGCGGTCCGCCTTCGTCGTGATGATGGCCAGGAAGCAGGCCAGCAGGTGCTCCACCAAATACCAAGAGATGTTGGGCGCTCCCAACCGACGCGGCTGCCCCCTGCCACTGCGGATGGTAATGGTTTTGGCGATCCCTTCTGATGTCGTCGTCGCCGATGCCGCCGGGGAGCCACAACACATCCGACGCACCCTGCTGACTGACGACGGCAGCACCCACCAACTCCACCGGCGATAGGGGCCACACGATGGCGGCCTTGATCATCGGCACGTGGTTCGACGGGTGCGGCCCTCCGAGGGACCGATGAATGACACACGTTAACACCCTTGTTGTTACCGCCCCCCCTCGGCTCGTCGCATGTCGCACCCGGAGCACCGCTTCGACCTTCGTTTGCGTCGTCGTTCGCCAGCCGCATCCGGGGGAGGCGCCTCCTTCTTGCATTTCCGCATCCTCTTCCTCGTCCCGGCCGTCCTCGGCGGTCGTCGAGGCCGCGAGGGGTAGCATCCTACCCGTGAGGAGACTAATTCGGGCCGTGGCGGCCCCACAGCGGTGAAACAACACCAACGTGGCGCTCGATGCGATGAGCGGCTGGTGACCACTGCGACGACTGCTCATCGCACAAACGACATTCTCAATTCGATTTTCCATCGTAGGGACGAGCGCGCCATCCAGAGCCCCGACAGGAGACATCGCCACCACAGCGGCGGTCGGCGGAACGGCAGCGACGGTGGGGACCGACGTAATGGCGGCCATCGCGCGCGTTAGCTCCTTGGCACGATCGACGTCGTAGAGGTCTTTGCATGTGAAACTCTTCGCTACCCTTCCAGCGCTCCTCGTTGGGCCAGCGGCGGTAGCACCACGGTCCACGGTAGCCGCCTCGGTTGACAGCCCCTTCTGACGATCACCGCTTTTTCCTTCACCCGCCGGATGCGGTTCCCCCCCACCGGCGTCGTCGCCGTCATGGCCCAGGTCGATGAGGTGCAACCCGCCATTCGCGTCGCATACCGCCGCGACGAGGATCCACTCCTTCGCGGTGTCTCGGAGGATGTACGTCACGTCCGCCACCGGCACGGGCGTCAGCACGATGCCGGTCACCGCGGCGGCTGAGGAGCTACATCGACAACTGCCAAGGTACGCCAGCTGCGTGAATTGGGACGACCATGGCAAGGCCCACGCCTCGATGGCCGCGTCGAGACTCCCTATTCCTCCTCCCACTCCGGGTTGAGCTTCTGCCGGGTTCAGGAGCAGCCGCTCCCGGCGCCGTTCTTCATTGTCAACTCGCGGTTCATGCGCCCTTCCGTCGGACAGCGTCGTTGTCGCGGTCGTTTCCATCCTCAGGGAACCAACGTTGACGACGGCCTCCGCCAAAGAGGTACTCGTAAGGCTGCCGTTGCTGCTCTCGTCGGCAGTGCCCGTTCGTACCGCGAGAGGCTTCAAGAGTTGACGGAATGCGCGCTGGATGGCGTCGGACAACCGCACCGAGTCCGCCGTCTTGATGTGTTCCTCCTCCCCCTCCTCCTTGTCGTCGTCGTCGTCACCTTGGTCGGCTTGACGGCGGCGACGGTTCTGCGAGCGGTCGCTGTCGCCGCGTGGTGGCGGCTGGCGGCAAGCTCGCGGCTGTTCTCCTCCCCGACGCTCCTCAAGAATAACGTCACAGAGCGGACGTGTGGCAGCGGCGGCGTCGCGGCTAGACTTGTCGTCAAGGGCGAAGGCAGCGGCCATCTTTTTCGCCACAGCGTCCATTAACAGCTGGTCGCGGACGGACGCCGCCCCCCCAAGAGAAGAGGACGATCTGGGCGTCGCCACCTTGTCGGTGACGTTGTCAGTCGCAGCACACTCGTCGTCGTCGTCGTCGTCGTCCACGAGGAGCACAACGGCATCGCCCGCGGCAGGAAGGGATGTGCTGCTGCTGCCGTGGCTGCTGATGCTGGGGGGAGGCGGAACTCGCCGCGGTCCCAATTCAGTCATTGACGATGTTGACGACGACACGTCAATGTGACGGCTCGTTGGGGCGAGCGGGTGGTGGTGGAGATGGTGGAGATGGTCGTCCATATCCGACGGTGCGTCCTCTGCTATCGTCGGCACGAGCACGCGGAGATCTCGGTAATCAATGCGGTCGGCGGGCGTAGAGGCACACCGTCGAGGGGGATGATGTGAGCCGAAGAGCTGAAGGGGGACGCTGCCAAACTCCTTTAGCCGCACTTCGAGGGCCGCCTCCTCTTCCGCCGATACCGCGTCGACCACCACCTGCAATGCGGCTCCTCCTCCTCGGCTGCGGCTGCCTCGCCGAGGGCGATGGAGCGGCACCACGGCCGCGGCCGTAGAAGGACCCGCGTCGTCGGCGGCCGTTGCCATGGAATAACCCCCACCGCGATAGGACGCCGGATGGAAGACATTGTCGGCGCGCCAAGCGGCCTCGCCGTTCTGTGCGACGCCGAAAATGAGGTCGATCCAGTGGTGCAGTTCGGCGCTGACGATCGGGCCCTCGAGCGCGTCGCGCATCGTACGCACAAAGCCGCGCGCGGTGTCGGCTGCCGATGGCCTATCCCGCGTCGTGGCGTCACCACAACCCGTTTCCTTTCTCCTCATCGACGCGGACCGGCTTGCCGCGTCCGCGATCGCCCGCTCACTCGCCCACGTGGGTAGCAGGACGTCGGGTCGCACCACGACCCCCTCTTGCTTCGCGCCCAAAGCGAGAGACTCATTGGCAAGCAAAAAGGAGCCGTCCCCGACGTAAAACTGCGGGATCAGCTCCTTGACGTCGGCGGGACCACTTGAAGCTGAGCGCCAGGCGTCCTCCACGTTGTCAAAGATGCGGCTACCTTGGTCCAACTTGCCGCCTTGAAGCACCAACATGTACTCGGGGTGCTCGCGGACCAGGAAATACGTGACGTACGCCGGATTAGAATAGTTTGTGGAATAGAGATAGGCCGCCGTCGAATGGGCTGCGCTGCGGGCACCGGCGGCCGTCGTCGCGAGTCGGCGACTGTTCACCGTGGTCGTGGCGACCCCTTCGGTCGTGCCGCCTCTTTCCGCTTCCCGCCGATCACTGCCCAATGATGCGGCCACCGCTCCACGGTGGCGTTGAAGAGAGCGCTCATCCGCCGCCGCCTCGTCCGCCATGAAGGCCATTAAATCGGCCGCGCGTTGACGGAACATTTGCAGTCGGCGCTCATCGAGCGCTCCCATCGGCTTCCGCAAGTTACGGTATACGGCTCGGTTGTTGAGGTTGAAGGGGGGTATCGTTGACACGAGTCGGAGGGTGGGCGCGCCCGCGGAGAACGGAGACGAAGCACTGTATTCGCTCAGCACCCACGGCAAGATAGGGTACTGCGAGAGGTCGTTCATGGACCGCCCCGCCGCGAAGTTCAACGCCATCAAGTAGTCGAAGTTGGACAGCCGACCGTCGGACCACGCCTCCCGCAGGAACGTCAAGGACGCGCTGGGCTTGAGGGACAGTCGAGGAGGCGGCGGCATGAGCGGGGGCTCTCGTCCTCTTCCAGGCGGTGCGGCTGATGCGGTGGCGGCGTACTGAGATAGCATTTGCTTTGCCAAATGCGATCGAAATAGATTTCGGAGGTGGTCGCTGCCGAAAGCAAAGAGCAGTTCCATGCGACAGGACGGAGGGGAAGGTGATGGCGCCACCGGAGGGGCGTTCTTGGCTGTCGTCGTCGTCGTCGTCTTGCAAGGTGTTGCCTCGGTGCTCCACAAGAAGCAAAGCTCCAAGGCCCGGTCACGGACGCCGTAAAAACGAGGCTGCAGCCACAGCAGCTTCGACAAAGGCAGCCGGAACACATTTCCGCCACTGCGTGTGATCTTCCAGCCGACGCCATGTTCCTCATCGTCCCCGACAGCGCGCATCAAACCGAGGAGCGAGGTCGTCGCGGAGCCCGTCGACGATGAAGGGTCGTGGTTGGGGTGGGAATGATGCTGCTCTCCGGCGTCATCGTCGTCGTCGTGATCTCCACGGGATGGATCAGCCGGCCTACCCGCCGAGGAGAGGTCCGACGTTCGCCTGCCTCGGCCGACGAACAATCTCTCGGAGTGCTCTTCTTGTGCTTCTCCACGACGGTGTGCCGCAGCTGCTGCCGGCGTCGGCTGAGACCCTCCAGCCGACAACTCAAAAAAGGTCTCGATGTAGAAATGGCGCGTTGTGATGACCAGCCGGCACCGCTCCGTGACCATTGGCAACACCCGAACGCAATCCGAGGCCTCAAAAACGATCGATTCCTCCACTGGATCGGCGAGATACGTGACCGAGAACGGGTGCTCCGAGTCATGGGCGGCGTGCAGCGTCGCCCACGCCGTCGTGCGAAGCTGCGTGGCGTTGGCTACCGAAACACCAGACGATGGGTTCACGGTGTCGCGCTCCACGGAGATCAGCGTGTTGAGCTGGCTCACGAGACGCCTCGGCGCTCGAACGAATAGCACGCGGAAGCAGTGCCAGGCGGGACCGCACGGGTAGAGAGGTGCCGCGGCGACGGTCACCCAAGGATGGGCGATCCCCGCGGTCATCTGGCAGATGGCGAACGGACATATGAAGGCGATGGTATCGGCCGTCGCCGCAACTGCCGCCGTCGCCGCGGCGGTGATCGAGAGAGAGTCGTGGACTCCCGAGCCGTCGAAGCCCACGCCGTCAAGAGGGGCTGCCGCTCGGTCATCCCGCGGCTCGAACGCAGAGGAGGAAGGCTGGCTAGCCGCGCGGCCAGCGGCGGTGTTCCGCTGGGGCGACATCGCCGCACGTATCGGCGCGCCACTATTACTGTTGGCCGCTGTGGTGGTGCGCGAGTTACCGCTGCTGAGGCGCGGAGGGGGCGGAGCTGCTGTACTGCCCGTCGACGTGCGGGTCGCTTTCCTGGCGGCCGAGGTCGACGTCGCGACGCCGAAGGGAGTGAAGTCGTTGTCGTCTCCGCCACCCCCACCCCCTCCACCGTCGCCGCTGGAATCGGACGCAAAACTGTTGCACGACGACGATGAGGTGTGACTGAGTGGCTCCGTCGTCGCTCCCCCTCCAGTGGTGGCCGTTGAGGGTGCCGGCGGAGGATCCGCGATCAACGTGCTGTTGGTCCGGGATCCGAAAAAGGACGATGATGACGCCGTCGTGGAAGAGTTGGTCGTCACCGCTTTGGCCGTGGCGATCTTTTTGCTCACCCATGCCGAGAATGTCGAGAAGGGATTGGTCGTCGCCTTTGCGCCGCCGTCAGCGGCTGCCCCAACACCCGGAGTGGACGGCGCAGCGTTGACGTTGTTTTGATTATTATTACTGTTTCCACCTACACCTACTCCTGCTGCTCGCTGCGACATGAAGGTGGACGCTGCCTTTTCCGTGTTTGCTGGAAGGGGCGGCGGCGTCGTCGTCAATCCACGACTGCGATCGCCATCGGCAGACCAGATCGACACCGCCGCACCGCCGCCTCCGACCAGTCCACCTCCCTCGGTCGGAGGGGATGTCAAAGGGGAAGAGGAGCCGTCCTGGTTCCTCACGGCACTGCTGCTGCCACCTCCTTTCCCTCCTCTCGGCTCTGCTGCCACGCCTGCGGTATTGTCCCCCGCTTCGCCGGCGATACTCTTCATGGCGTCATCCCGGATTCGATTCGCCAACGACGAAAGGGACATCAGCGTTAAGGGCTCCGCGGCAGGATTGCTCGCTGTGATCCACCGATAGCGAAAGCACAATATGGGGGCGTCGACGGCATCGGGCTCGAAATACACCGCCCGGCCGCATAGCCGCAAACGGCCCCGCACCACCACCCCAGGCAAAGGGGGCACGACGTTCGCCGCGTGGTGGTGCGGATGGTTAGGGTGGCGGCCGCCCGTCGATGAACCTGCGATGGCGGCGGACGCAGCTGTGATAGACGTGAAGGCCGACGAGGAGGACGACAACGTGGAGGGTGAAGGCGGCGGCGGTGGACAAAAGTACTCGGCGATGGTATCCCCGAAGTATGCATCGCCGTCCTCGAGACAGTAAAGCGAGAAGCGGCTCATACAGTGTCCCTTTCGACGGCGACCAATGCAGTGTCGATTGATAGATCGGCGAATTGCAAATTTGAAAACAAACTAAATGTGTTTGTTGTTGGTGTGTGATATGTGTGAGGCGCTTGGTGAGAATAGACATATCGGCGCAGGGGTAACCAAAAGCCAACGAACTGGGGTGGTCAGCGCAATAGCAATTAGCCACTACTGGCGAACAACATCAATCACCACCTTTCGTCCAAATAACTGGATCTCTTCCCTTTTTCATTGGCGGGTGTCACATTTGCTCCAGCTCGACGAGCACGCCGCCGCAGTCTTTCGGGTGCAAGAAGACGACTGGCTTGCCGTGGGCGCCAATCTTCGCCTTCCCGTCGCCGATGACGCGGATGTTGGACTCCTTGACACGGCCGATCGCGGTGGCAATGTCTTCGACCTCGAAGCAGACGTGGTGCATGCCGCCGTCTTTATTCTTGTCCAGAAAGGCTTGAATCGGGCTTTTATCCCCTAATGGGTGGAGCAACTCGAGTTTCGTGTTAGGGAGCTCCACGAACACCGTCGTCACGCCGTGCTCCGGCAGGTCCTGCGGTGGGCTGATCTTCGCGCCGATGATCCCGCGGTACGGCTTCGCGGCGTCGTCGAGCGTGCGGGATTTGGGCACTGCGATGGCCACGTGGTTGAGCCGGCCCAAACCGGGAATGGGTGGCACCATCCGACGAGAACAGGTACGTCGCAGCATTGGTGGTATGCGGCGCGGGCCACTGCCGTTACTCTCGTTGACGAGGGGCAAATGCTTTTAACTCTATCTTTGCTTCGGGGGAAGGGGGCACTTCCTTTCTCGAGGTGATTCCCCCACCGCCTCCGCAACCACCCCACACTATTGCATCGCTGTGTCGACATTGAGTGTGTGTCACTGTCGTCGCCGTCTGTTGGCCTTTCGAGTTTCCAGTGCTCTCATTCGATTCGATCCAGGCGGTCGCTGCCGGCTGAGCGTCCCCTCCACTTATCAGCCGTGAACCGTAGCCACTCGGCGAGAAACGCTGGCTCGCCACCATCGCCGCGATGACGTCGTCTGCTGCCGAAACCGCAAAGGTGACATACGAATTGAGCTTGGCGACGGCCTGCGATCGGCGTTGCTAGCGCACCATGGGCAGCCGAGCCTCGCTTGAAGTATAACCGGAGCACTTGAAGTATACTGTACTCGGAGCCAGGTGCGTCAAAGCCACGGAGGGCACTCAGTGCTGGGCGCAGGGCGCATCGATGTGTGTGTGCAGCTGGCAGGAAAAAGACAAGCTGCCCGGATTCGCCATGGTGGGCGCTACCCCGCAAGCCAACAACGGCAAAGCGCTGATGGGGGCCCAACCATGCTTCGCGGCGTCCACGTCGCAATCGTTGTCGAGTGCGCTCATCGGCCACCACTTCTCCCCCCCTCGACGAATACGAGGTCACGCACGTCAGCCGTCGAGTCAAATCACATGGCGGGGGGACGATTTGACCTCCTCGACTATGTTCAGCCGCAAAATA
>ERZ1292633.5350-Hain-H41-02um-R1-5350-length-11615-cov-30_pt1 | contig 11615 bp, 12 predicted proteins | sample MGYA00564406_ERZ1292633 | MGnify/ENA primary metagenome ERZ1292633 (study PRJEB36523, sample SAMEA6512639) | groundwater metagenome | collected 2019-01-08 | study: AquaDiva: Metagenomics assemblies of 32 groundwater samples
TACTTGTATGTTGAAGGAATTATGATAATTTACCCACACACTTAGGAGAAGAGCCCATTTCTCAAAACGAACCTATTTACAAAAAGACTGCCTTATCGTTGATTCAGAACTATTTACACCTTGGGATACAGGACAATGCAGAAAAGGCTCTTAACCTTGTAGACAGCGTTTTTCCTCACGAGTCTATTGAACATTGGACTTATAAAGCAAGCATTTTCAAGAGATTAACCGGCGATTTGAATAGAGCGATAGAATGCCGTTCTAAACTGATAGATGATAAATGGGGCCTCTCAGAAGAAGATAACCTGCAAAACATATCTGTCCTCATCAAATGGGACCTTGATTCGGGCAGGAAAAGTGAGGCAGAAAAATTAATTCAGCATTTAGAAAAATTTAAATCCAATTTTTCGGGAAGCCTCTATATATTGATGGCCTCGTAAAAAGTCTGAAAAAGGGCAAAAACAGATTTTAGGCATTAATGATTTCGCATAGTTACAAGGGTGATTTTCTGCATTTTGGACTTTTTACGAGTGCATCATATATTGGATTCTTACGTAGTTAAACGGGCACAAGAGTCCTATCAGTCCATTACCGAGTTCTTATTGGATGAGAAGCAGGATTACAGCGAGGCATTGAAATATGCAGACCTTCTTCTTGAGAAAGTTCAGGCGGATGACAAGGTGTTTCTAACGTATAAAGGAAGAGCGCTCATCGGATTGCGAAGATATGAGGAGGCGGAAAGTGTTTTTGATTACTTACTTCAGAATCATCCTGATGACAGCAGGGGTTATTACTACAAGGGGGAGATACATAGAAAGCAGAGCAAGATGGGCGAAGCCAAAGAATCGTTTGAAACAGCAAAGACATTGTCGAAGAACGGAAACGATAAACAAGGCACTGTGTCTGCCTTAAATCGCTTAGTAAAGATTTATTTGACTGAACAAAACCATGAAAAGGTAGTTGAGAAAGCTGGCGAGTTACTGAATATTGAAGAAGACCCTAAAATCAGGTCATACAAAGGACAAAGTTTAATAGCATTAGGAAGGACTGACGATGGATTTAAGGATTTCAAGAAAGTCTTCCGGGAAGACCCATCAGATGTCTTCAACGCCAGGAGGTTTATTGAGGCCATTGGCTTAAAGAAGGGATATAATGAAACCGAAAAAATTGTCCCTTTGTTGACTATCAGTAATGATAATAGGTTCACCACAAATATATTCGACCGCTTTACGGAGCAGAGCATCTTTACGGATTTTGAAGTTGTTGCTGGAACCCTGAGAGCTAACATCGGGAATGCCTTTGTCAGGCGTTCAATCGCTCATCATCTCATGAAAAATACCGTCTTCCTTTACTTCAACAATCAATCCGCCTTGGGAAAAAACATTGGTGGCACCATTGGATTGTTTATGTCGTTTGATGAGAACCCATCAAAGGAGATGCTTGCTGAATACTGGGGATCGGAGAAGGGGGCGTATCTTGAGTTTCGTGCAGATAAACATGAAGGAGATTTTAATAAGATTGATAGAATTATTGATGAAATAGAAATTGAAAAACTGGACAAAGCAACTTGCGAGAAAATACATGCCAAAATTGAAGAGTTCCAGAAAAGTATTAAGTTTTCAGATGATACGGATGTAGAATGTCACAACCCGCATCTACAGGAGTTGCTTGCCCATATCGAAACTACGTATAAAGCATACCGGTTTAATAAACGTGCAGAAGATTACTGGACTAAGGTCTATGCTTACGTTTTTAAATTAAACTTTGACGAAGAATGCCCATTGATTCAGTATACCGTTTCACAGATTCATGTCCTGGCATCTCTATCGTTAAATGATTTTAGAACCAGTATCGCACATTATCATGATATTAAAAATAGTCTTAGTAAAGTTATCGATTTAAATAAGACCCTAACTCAAAAGGACATAAGCGATATTAAGTTAGACCAGCAAAAGAAACGATATTTCCTGCGGACATGCCGGTCACCAAGGTTTCAAAATATGCCGCTGTTTGAGATTTATAAGGAGGTTTCGGAAAAATCTCGTTCATTAGGCTTACCGGTCAAATTCATATTAAAGGACATTGATGAAGATGATTATATATCTGTAGACCCATTGAGAATACAGGATTGCATTCGGAACCTTATCTTCAATGCCCATAACGCAATGATTAAAAAGGACGTATGCGCGGAAGAGGATTTAATACAAGTTAGTTTCTATAAGGAAAATGGTAAATTCGCCATCTCATGCCGGGATAGCGGCAAGGGAATGTCGCTGGAAGAAATAGAAAGGTTCAAAAATGGGATATCCAATGGGATCGGAGTCCTGTGCATTATTAAAACTATGCAAGACCATGATGGAGAATTATTTGTGGAAAGTGAAGAGGGAGTGGGAACCAGCATTAAGATTCTCTTGAAGTTTTAGCGGAGGTGATATGGGAAACAAAAAAATGTGGAAAGTGCTTATTGTAGACGATGACATTGAGTGGAAAGATGCGTACAAAAACTGGCTAATAGAACTTATTAAAGATCGTGGATTGGAAGGGCACTTTAATCAGACTATTGAATGCGCAAATGACGGCAGGACAGCCACTGATCTTATTGAAGAAGATAAAAATATCAATCTCGTAATAAGTGATGTCTTCATGGCTCCATATTATGAAAACGGGCGATCAACAGCAAAAGATGGTTTCTTTGGCGGTTTATGGTTGGCCATGCAAATTAATTCAATACGTTCAAAAAGTAAAGAAAGGGATATCAAGTGCCTTCTTGTATCTGATAAGGATGATGCAGGTGTATTTTTTGAGAACCTTCCTTTAAGTTGGAAGGAATGGCTTAAGTTTGTTGCAAAAGAGCCAGGGTTTACAAAAGTTAATCTTCAAGGCAAGGCCTATGATGCGATAGAAGAACTTGCAAAAATTTCAAAACATATACCACTTATAGGTAACATTGAATTTGTAGCGGAAAGTGCAGATAGCAAAGAAGTGTTCAAAAGAGCAGAAAAGGTTGCTGGATCACGTAGTAATACTGGTGTTTTGCTTTTGGGAGATACCGGAACAGGCAAGGAGGTAATCGCGCAGTTTATACATTCGAAAAGTTCGAGAAAGGAAAGGCTTTTCATCCCTGTCAATTGTGGGGCAATTCCAGAACAATTACTGGAAGCTGAATTGTTTGGCTATGAAAAAGGGGCCTTCACTGGAGCGGAGAAACAGCGTATTGGAAACTTCGAGCAAGCCGATGGAGGTACTTTGTTCTTGGACGAAATTGGCGATGCGTCACTAGCATTTCAGGTAAAACTACTTCGAGTTATTCAGGAGGAAAAAGTTAAGAGACTTGGGGGAAACGAGGAGATAGTGATTGATGTGCGAATCATTGCCGGAACCAATAACGATATAGAAAATATGGTTAGGGATGGCAGTTTTCGAGAGGACCTATATTATCGGCTTAACGTTGTGGAGATACATATGAGGCCGCTTAACGCAAGGAGGGATGACATCCCTCCTTTGATAGATCTGTTTCTGCGTAGGTATAATCAAAAAGAGGGCCGTTCACATATTATTAGCAACGAGACTCGGCAACAGATGCAGAGTTATGACTGGCCGGGCAATATAAGACAACTTGAAAAGGCTATAGAAGCGGCAGTAGTTATGGAAGACGACTCAGAAATAATCAAAAAGATTCAGAAGACCAAAAGTAAAAAGATTTATATGAATACCAACCAACAAGATTTATTTGAGATAGATATACCAGATGACGGAATAATTTATGAGTCAAAAGAACATGAATTTAGAAAGGCTTATCTGATTGCTGCTCTCAAGAAAGCTAAGGGAGTTAAGCAAGATGCAGCTGAGTTGTTGAACCTTGATATATCTAAATTTAACCGTTTGTGTAAAGAGCACAAATTGAATGAGTATATCAAAACCTTAAAGTCAGAATAAATTCCGACCTCACAGTAATCACCACTAACACATCTCCATAAAAGTCATTTTTGACTCTTTGGTCATTTTGATTGTCAGAAATGACTTTTTCTTTTCTATTTTAAACCTTCAATCCCCGCAAACCCTTGATTTTACTGCTTTCCATGTTTTGGCATACTCACTGCTATATATAACAGCAAGTGAGGTCAATCGAGGCAAAAAGGAGGTGGTTGAAAGGAAAGCCTGTGACCTAAAAAGACAAGAAGGGGGGTGAAAAAAATGAGTAAGAGCAAACCACTTGGTGAAGAGCCAATAGATGATTTTATCGAGTATCACGGCACTAACATTTTAAGGGAACTTGTCTTAGGCGATTTCGGGGATTACGAAACGACTGATGGAAAGAAGTTTGATGTTGGTGAACGCGAAGAGGCCCGAAGCCATCAGCGCTACATTAACAAAAAGGAAGAAAGTGAGTAATGTTGGGAAAGCCGATACGGACTGGCGGCACCTGCCGTGAAAGGGTAACTGGAAACTCTTGGTGCCGGAGTTTCATAAATCTGAAGGAGGAGGCAATGGATAAGAGCGCACAAATGGGGGATTCTGGTGAAGGAGTAGGCATACCACCGTGGAAATAACATCACGGAATTCAAAAGAAGGGGGGTGATACTATGTCTACAGACAATGGCGGTTGTCCTGGAAATTGCGGACCAGGAGGTAGCTGGTGTGACGGGGATTGCTAACCCGGGCCAATACCAGTACCGATGGTGCAAAATGATTCAAAACCTTGTCCGGAGGGAGGCAGGTGCCTCCCTCCGAATAACAAATAGGGACAGATTTATTTATTGAAACTGTTCGCAAATATATTGTAATATAACTCACGATGCCAAGAACATCAAGAGTAGTAATACCAAACTATCCGCACCATGTCATCCAACGGCCATAATAGGCAGGCGGTCTTTGTAAGGGATGAGTATTATCGCTATTAACTCGAAAACTTAAAGGCATTGAAGAGAGAATTAATAAAAAATAAATCTGTCCCCTTTTGCACACAATTATCCATGACTGACCTCAAAAAATATCAGGAAGAGCTTTCAAAATGCAGCAAATGCGGCTTCTGCCAGGCATTCTGCCCTGTTTATGCTGTAACAGGGAGGGAGCCGGAGGTAGCAAGGGGCAGGAATGTCCAGTTGCTGGAGGTTTTGAAAGGAGAACTCTCAATATCTGAGATAGAGCCCGCACTCTCAACATGCCTCCTCTGCAGGGCATGCGTACCTTCATGCTTCACCGGGGTCAAAACCGATGAACTGATTCGCGCCGGCAGGGAGACCTTCGTAAATGCCAAGAAGGGCGGTATTGTTCAGGAGATAGTTTTTAACAGCATCCTTCCTTATCCGGCGGGAGTTGCCGTACTCCTGAAGATAGTTTTCTTTTTTAAAAGGGTCGGATTCGCCTCCCTGGCAAATAGACTGGGGGTCCTTCCTGAACGGCTGAGGATAGCCGATTCTCTTATGGATGATGTCTCAAAACGGTTCATGCGCTTCAGACCATCACCCCAGCCTTCTACCCGTCCGGGCATAAATACCAGAGGAGTCAAGGTTGCCTATTTCAAGAGCTGCGGATTTAATTACCTTCTTCCTGAGACAGGTGAAGCCACAATAAAACTCATTGAAGGGCTTGGATACGAGGTCGTAATCCCTGATAACAACTGCTGTGGCCTACCTCCCTATGCCCATGGTTATACAGATGCCGCAAAGAAGCTGGCAAGAAAGAACATAGAGGCGCTTGAAAGGTACGAAATAATATTGACCGAATGCGGGTCCTGTTCATCCTTTCTGAAGGAATATGCGGAACTGTTATCTGATGACCATGAATATGCAGAGAGGGCTAAAATAATCTCAGAGCGGGTAGTTGACTCAAATGAGTTTATTTATAAATCTTTACAAAAAGGGCAGCCGCAAGGGACTGCCCCTACTTATGACCATATTAAGGTGACATACCACGACCCATGTCACCTCAGCCGTTACCAGGGTATAACCAAAGAACCGAGGGAGATTATCAAGTGTATTCCGGGGATTCAGTTTATTGAGCTCCCGGAGGCTGACTGGTGCTGCGGCGGAGCGGGCACCTACAGCATTACGAACAACGATATATCGATGAAGATACTCGAAAGGAAGATAAATAATATAAAGAAGACCGGGGCGGATATAGTGGCGACATCATGTCCCGCCTGCATGATCCAGCTTTCTTACGGCATAAAAAGGGCGGGTCTGAACATCAGGGTCATGCATGTAAATCAATTATTTGCCTTGCCCCTGAAACCATGAAAATTCCTGCAATAAGACACGGCATAAGTCTTTATTGCCTTCCCATTTCTCATAGGTTCTATTCTTCTTATCTCGTAAACTTCGTCAAATAGGGAGTTGATATATGCGTCATCCTCCCTGCCTGGAGCGCTCACCAAAATTGCGTCAGTGCCTGTTTGGGGGCCGTCCCACATATTGTACTGGTTAAACTTTCCCTCTCCTGCGAGTTCGTAAACATAAGGTTTTGACGGGATATAGAACGAAAGCTCTGCTGTAAGCTGGTGAGAAGTGGCCATTATGAAAAGGCCTTTTGAGTGGTCCAATTTTTTATTGTATCTCAATTCATCTAATACCTTCCCAACCTCCAACCCCAACTCCTTCCACCTGTGAAGTTCGTTTGTCGGGTCTTTTTTAATGGGAATAAGGGGGCTTACAGCCTGGATATGGACGAATATGGTAAGCATAATTGCAGTAGCAGCAACAACAGTTGCAAACACCTTTTTCCTTTTATAGTTACTCTGAAAATACAGGGATACGAGGGCGATCATTGCTGTAAAGTATGCGGACATCGCCCAGTTCCCCTCCACCTTTGCCCTGAGACTTGAGTATCCGAAGAATAGGACTACAAACGAGGAAGTACAGGTTAAAAAGAGATATCTCCAGTCTTTTCCCCTGAACCATACGATTAAACCCTTTACCATTCCCCACACGCAGGCAATGAACAGGAACGGGGAAAGTATCCCGGCCTGACTGCCTATATATTCGAGCAAAGAAGGAAGTCCGGCCCTACTCTTGACCTCAAGGCCGTGAGAAAGCTGGAACATGAATGAGGCCCAGTCGTTCTGAGCGTTCCAGATGATGACAGGTGAAAATATCAGGAGGGAAAGGACGCCGGCGATATATGGCTCCTTTCTTATCAGCCAGTGGCGATGATCTTTCGACAATATCAGGAATATGAGAAATGAGGGGACAAAGAGGACCATTATGTATTTGCTCAGCATCCCGAGGCCAAGGGCAATGCCGGTCAGATACCACCATTTACCTTCTCCTGTTTTTAAGGCCCTGACGCCGAAGTAAAGGGCCAGAAGCCAGAAAAGGGCGAACGGCGTGTCTACGGTCGCCAGTATCCCGCCTACTGAATATATAAGGGCCATATTTGTGGCAATGGCGGCATAAAAGCCTACACGCCCGTCGAACAGCTCCTTTCCAAGAATAAACATAAGTATAGTCATAACACTGCCGATAATAACGGAAGGGAGTCTCACGACAAACTCTGTGTTTCCAAGGATGCCTGTAAAGAGGCTTATCAGGTACATCAGCATCGGGGGGTGGTCATAATATGAAAGCTGAAGCCTGCGGGAAAGGTCCCAGTAATAGGCCTCATCAGGGACGAGTTCTATAAAGTTAATGTAAATAAGTCGGAAGGCGGTTGTAAAAAACAGGAGAAGTATAAGCGGTCTGTAGTATGGGTTATTGGTTGGCATGGATTAATGCGAGGCCTGAATGTTCAGGCTCCTGATCAGTTCTTTAATGTCAGTGATATTGTTGTCGATAAGATACTTATCCAGACCATCTATGATATCCATGGTTGCCGTAGGATTTACGAAGTTGGCGGTTCCGACCTGAACGGCCGTTGCCCCGGCAATAATGAATTCCAGAGCATCCTCCGGCGTCATTATCCCGCCGATCCCGATGATAGGGATTTTTATGGTATTTGCTACCTGCCAGACCATCCTTACAGCCACAGGCTTTATGGCCGGGCCTGAAAGCCCTCCGATTATATTGGCAAGTCTTGGCCTTCTGGTTTTCACATCAATGGCCATCCCTGTAAGGGTATTGATGAGAGAGACCGCATCTGCCCCTGCCTCTTCCACTGCCTTAGCCATGATGGTTATATCTGTCACATTTGGGGAGAGCTTTGCTATTACGGGAAGTTTTGTTGAACGTCTGACGAGGGAGATTACGCTCGCCGCTGCCTTCGGGTCTGTCCCGAAAACGATCCCTCCCTCCTTTACGTTAGGGCAGGAGATGTTGACCTCCAGGGCATACACGCCGTCGCCGCCCGAGAGCATCCTGGCTGCTTCCCCGTACTCTTCGAGGGTATTCCCGAAAAAGTTGGCTATCACAGGAACATTGAACTGCCTGACAAAGGGGAGTTTGTCCTTTATAAACGCCTCAATCCCCACATTCTGAAGCCCAATGGCGTTCAGCATCCCTGACGCGGTCTCGATTATCCTTGGCGTTGGATTTCCAAGCTTTGGTTTTATCGATAGCCCCTTGGTAACAATGGCGCCGAGCCTGTTCAGGTCTATATAGGGTGAATATTCCTCACCATACCCGAAGGTCCCGGAGGCAACCATGACGGGGTTTTTTAGCTTAAGCCCGGCAATCTCAACAGCTAATCCCACACAACCTCCTCTGCAACAAATACGGGGCCCTCCATGCAGACCCGCTTGTATGAAGTCTCTGAACCCTGAGCATCGCAAGATACAAAGTTTGAGTCGCAGCCGCAAGACGGCAACTCCCCTTCCTTCGGCACCCCCTCTTTATCAAAGTGGGGGTTGGGGGGAGTTAGGATAGTCCCCTTCTTTGTTTTTATCACACACCCCAGGCATGCCCCTACTCCGCACGCCATGTGCGCCTCAAGAGAGACCTGGCATGGGATGTTGAACTGACTTGATATCCCTGCAACCTTTTTGGACATCATGTGAGGGCCGCAGCTATAAATCAGGGAAAAGTCGGGTGTAGGGGCAGTCCCTTGCGGCTGCCGTAAGTGTTGCTCCAAAATTTCTGTCACAAAACCTTTGTGGCCAAGGCTCCCGTCGTCGGTTGCAATCTTAACCTCCGCGCCTACCTCCTCGAACTCTTCAACACAAAGGATATCATGCCTGCCCCTTCCGCCGAGGAAGACTGTGATCTTTTTTACTTTGTTTTTCAGCTCCTCTGCCAAGGCAAGGAGGGGGGCTGCGCCAATGCCGCCACCGACAATAAGAGCCTCTTTAATATCAGGTCCGGAAGAAAAACCGTTTCCCAGAGGCCCTATCAGGTCAACTCCTTCCTCTGGCTTGATGTGGCCCATCATCCCGGTTCCCTTGCCTATGACCTTGTAAAGGACCTCAATCCCATTCTTATTTATTTTGTGGATACTGAAAGGTCTTCTAAGTAAAGGGTCGTAGCTGTTTCCAACCTTTAGCATCACAAACTGGCCGGGAGCGGCATTTTGAGATATCTCCGGGGCCTCAATGGAAAGCCTGAAATACCCTTCCGATATCTCTTCGTTTTTAAGAACCTTTGCCTTTACTTGTTGCATGTCCGTCTTTATATCAGATTAGGGTGTAAGTGTAAATGAGGTTCAGTAGATAAAGGGATGAGGCTTAATTCAAAGTCTGCTTATCGATATTCAACTCAAGGTCCATCAATACCGCATCGTCTCCGGTATCGGCATAATACTCTTTCCTTAAGCCTACCTTTTTGAACCCAAAGCTCTTGTAAAAACTGATGGCTGTTGTGTTCCTGCTCCTGGCTTCAAGGGCAAATAACCCTGCGCCATTAGCTATTGAAGACTCTATGACATGTGTTAAGAGCCTTTTCCCTATATCCTGCCTCCTATGCCCTGGATGTACGGCAAGGTTAAGGATATGTATCTCCCCTGCCACATTCCAGAAGCAGATGAAGCCGAGGATTTCGTCACTTTCACCTTTGGCAAGAATTATGCGGGAATTTGGGTTTGAAAGCTCGTTAAGGAACATCTTCTTTGACCAGGGGAAAGGGAACGAGGCCCGCTCTATCTCAAGGACCTCATCTATATCACTCTCAATCATCTCGGTAAGCCTTATATTCATAACAAGCATTGCGGGAAATCATAGATACGGATAGTTTTGTTGTCAAGGTCTTTTTCCGCTGGTATACTCTCGTTCATACTGTATAGGCTATGCACTTACAACATATCGGGAGGTTATATGGACGCTATAAAATGCATCAAGACACGGATGAGCATCAGAAAATTCAGGCCTGAACCTGTTTCCAGGGAGATCCTTTCGGAGATAATAAAGACGGCCCAGTGCAGTCCGTCATATAAGAACAGCCAGCCCTGGGAGGTGGCGATAGTGTCCGGCGAGAAAAAGGACGAGCTGTCAAAGGCTCTGATAGAGTTGATAGAAAAGGATGCTCCGCCCCACCCGGACATCCCGGAACCTGTCTCATGGCCGCCGCATATCGAACAAAGGATGGCGGAGCACATGAGGAAGAGGAGTGAAAAGTTCGGGATTAATATTGCCGACCCGGGGCTCCTGAAGAGGTCAAAGATCGCAAACTCACGTTTTTACGGCGCTCCCCACGGTATATTCCTTTTCCAGGACTCGACACTCCCGACATGGTCAATCTTGGACATTGGTATGTTTGCCTACGGCCTCATGCTGGCCGCTAATGCCCACGGGGTCGGCACAGTCCCCCAGGCGTTCCTCACCGATTACCCGGCCACTGTTAAAAGGGTGCTACAGATACCTGAGACCAAGAGGCTTGTCCTCGGCATCTCCATTGGCTACCCGGACATGGAAGACAAGGCCAACAGCTACAAGAGCCAGAGGGTAGATCTAAGCGAGATATTGAAGTGGATAGAATGAGAATATCTGAGAATTTTATTCCACTCTCACTTCTTGGCTCCCTCTTGATTTATCAGGAGGGGGCTTTTTTGTCCCCTTTGACTTTTCAGGGAACCTTGACACAATCTCAAGGGTGCTTACATCGATGGAGCCTGTTGAGCCGAGGATGGAGATGCGCTTCAATTGGAACCTTTCCACGGTCAGAACTTGTTAAAAAAACGCCCTCTAAAATAACTGAAGACTGCTGTGAAAAGTTAGCACAATGGAAGGCTCTTTTCAAGAAGAGTGTTGAAACCGATGACCACAGGGCAATACCAATCCAGAATCCAAGGTTTATAGCTTTTACCTATTTGACATATTTGAAATAACAGCATTATAATTTCCATATACATAAAACCCGAAAAACACAAAGGCCGCAGAGCTTTTTTAAATCTCAAAACCATGTGCCCTTGTGCCGAATGCCAGGATTTAGGATGATGGAGGATGAGCTCAATGCAGAATTTGGAAAGCTTTTATAAAATCAAAGCGGGGATTCCATCTCTTTTAAACCTTTTCGGAGAAAGGCCGGAGCGGATGACGGCTGACGATCTTATTAGGATGATGGAGGCCGGAGAGAGGCTTTCGATTCTGGATATGAGAACTCCAGAGGAGCACATCGAAGGGCGCATACCGGGGAGTATCCTTGTCTCTTCATGCAATCTCCAATATATGGAGGGGCATTCATTTGATGGAAGTGTAATACTTTGGTAGCGTTGTCAATAGGAGACCTGGCAACACCCTCCTTTTTTTAAGTTTC
>ERZ1292633.5351-Hain-H41-02um-R1-5351-length-11614-cov-12_pt1 | contig 11614 bp, 3 predicted proteins | sample MGYA00564406_ERZ1292633 | MGnify/ENA primary metagenome ERZ1292633 (study PRJEB36523, sample SAMEA6512639) | groundwater metagenome | collected 2019-01-08 | study: AquaDiva: Metagenomics assemblies of 32 groundwater samples
ATTGAAAGAAGAAAACCTTCCTCCAGAGGAACTCCAAAAGCTGCATTTCCAACGGCTACCAATAAAGACTACTTCGGTTAAGCACCTTCAAGAACAGAAAAATCAAGAACAATTAAAGAGATCAGTTGAAAAAAACAAAAAAGAAGTTCAACCTAATATTCAACAGAAAATGTACACAAATCCATCACCAATTTCTCCAAAGGTTGCTAAACCCTGGTACAGAAAAATAGTCAGTCGTTCTATACTACCTTTTATTATCTTAGGAATTCTTATTTTGGTTCCTCTGGTTACAAGACCACCTGGACTAACAATTCATTTTAAACCAATTTTACAAACTGAAAACTCACAATATTATGAAAAAGAAGACAATGTAATTGAGGGAGAATGGAATAGCGCGAAAGAAGAAAACGTAGGAAAGGTAGCTTCAAACGAATTTACATTCACAGATCAGGAAAATTGGAAGGATATTAGTCCCAGCGATGTGTCTGTAGATTCATCAACCATAAAATTGCGAATACACAAAGTTAAACATGGCGAGAACCTTTATAAAATAGCAAAAAAGTATTACGGCGATGGCACAAAATGGTACAAAATATTTGATGCTAATAAGGAAACACTAAATAATCAAAAAAGTTTAAAAGTAGGGCAGGAACTACTTATTCCAGACCTTTAAAGGTGTATGAGAAACGATGTATTTATCGCATACTCACGAAAAGATACATGGAAAGACATCTTTGCGTCCCTGCGAAACAGCAATGAAAAATAAACAAATGTATCCAATTACAGAATTTATGTCTCAATTGCTTTAATATGGGAACTGTTGAACGAAATCAGGTCTTCATATCATATAGCCATAAAGATGAGGAATGGCTAAAAAAGTTGCAGGAAGTCATTGCCCCGGATATTCGCAATGACCGCGTTACCGTCTGGAGCGATAAGCAGATTGATCCCGGCGATCCCTGGTTTAATAAGATTACTGAAGCCATTAATCAAGCCAGGGTTGCTGTCCTGCTAGTCTCTCTGAATTTTCTTGCCTCCGAATTTATTCTCAAAGAAGAACTCCCCCGCCTGGTTGAAGCAGTGGACGATGGATTGACTATTCTCTGGGTTCCATTATTTGGCGCTTTCGAGGATCAGGAGATTAAAGAGCGTCTTAAACCTATTTCCACGTATCAGTCAGTTATAGACCCTAAGATGCCACTAAGCCAACGCGAGCCAAACGATCAAATAAGCGCGCTGGTGAAGGTCTGCAATAAAATCAGTAAAATACTGAATCCCGATAAGGGTATAATACGAAACCTCCCTTTTCTATCGCTTGGCAGTCTTTTCAAAGGTCGGGAAAAGGAACTTGAGAAGCTGGACGAACACATGCGCAAACAAGGCGCAGCGGCAATTACCCAGCCGAAAGCCATCTCCGGGCTTGGCGGTATAGGCAAGACCCGATTTGCTGTGGAATACGCATGGCGGCGACAGGATGATTTCAATACCTTCCTTTTTGTGAAGGCTGATACGCCAGGTTCCCTGAATGCAAATCTGGCTGCGCTTGTAGTACCAAATATCCTCGACCTGCCGGAACAAAGGCTTGAAAATGAAGAGGAACGTAAACAAGCTGTTCTACGCTGGTTGCATCAGCATCGCGGCTGGCTGCTCATCCTTGATAACGTGGATACACGCGAATCTGCAAAAGCCGTTGAGGAACTGATTCCAAAAATTCCTGGCGGTCAGGTCATTATTACATCGCGCCTCACAGAGTGGAGCGGTGCCGTTCATTGTAGCCCTCTCGACGTTATTTCTCTGTCTGACGCCACTGCATTTATACTGGATCGGACAAAAGACCGTCATCAATTGCCAAATGACCAGGCTCTTGCTGAAAAACTGGCGCAACACCTCGGTTGCCTGCCTTTGGCGCTTGAGCAGGCCGCCGCCTACATCAATCGCCGCCGTCGCTCATTGGAAGAATATCTCGAAGAATTAAAGAAAAATACCAACAGGGTGCTGGAGTGGTATGACGACCGCATTATGGGTTATCCCAGTTCGATTGCGACTACATGGCTTACAACACTGAGTTGCCTGGGTGTCACGGAAAAGGCGCTGCTGCGGGTCATTACATTTCTTGCAACTGACCCGATACCGGTGGCTATGTTTAATGGTAACACAAATAAGATTGCAGAATTAATGAAGCTCTGGTGCGAAGAAACCGGTGAAGAATTAAGGCAGATTGATCCTGAAGAAGCCATAGCAGAACTCGCTGCCTTCTCGCTTGTAACATGGAACGGAGATTCCTTTACAATTCACCGCATGCTCCAGGAGGTTGTGAAAAGCCGAACACCAGACGAGCGACTTCCACAATGGATTGAGCAGGTTACACAACTCGTCTGCGACTTTGTTCCAAAGGAAATAGCAGAAAATCCATCCACATGGGGTATCTGGGACATGCTGCGTCCGCATGTAGAATCACTTGTTGAGTATTCAAATGCAGACTCCAGAATTCAGGCTAATTTGAAGTTACTGGATTCTCTGTCTGTACTGTACTACGGAAAAGGATTGTACTCAACCAGCCTTGACTTAGCGCAGAAGGCTTTAAAGATTGCAGAAACAAGGTTTGCTTCAGATAGCAGCGAACTGGCGCACTATTACCTTTCCTTTGGTGAGTCACTGAGGATGCTTGGGCATTATGCAGAGGCAGAACAGATGTTCCGAAAATCACTGGCAATAAGAGAAAAAATAAATGGTCAAAAAAGCGAACTCTACGCTGACGACCTAAACTACCTTGCCCTTGCTCTTGAAGCAGAGGGAAAACACGGTGAAGCAGAAACACTATATCGGGAGGCTATTAAAATATATGAGACAATACCAAGTTCAAACGAGCATAGCTTATCGAAGTGTATCGGAAACCTGGGAAGCCTTCTTAATACCAAGGGAGATTACAATGGGGCCGAACCGCTCTTACGCAGGGCACTGGCTATCAGGGAAAAGGTGTTGGGACAGGAACATCCACATGCTGTAGCAAGCCTCATCAGTCTAGCAATACAGCTTTGGAGCAAGGGAGAATACGTTGAAGCTGAGCCGCTCTTCCGCAGGGCGTTGGCCATCTATGAGAAGGTGCTAGGCAAGGAACACCCGTATACGGCAAGAAGTATCGACTGTCTGGCAGTATTACTTCATAGTAAGGGAGACTACACGGAAGCGGAGCCACTCTTCCGCAGGGCACTGGATATCAGGGAGAAGGTACTGGGCAAGGAGTGCCCAGATACAGCAGCAAGCCTCAGCAGCTTGGCAGAACTCCTTCGTAACAAAGGAGATTATGAAGACGCCGAGCCGCTCTTTCGCAGGGCGTTGGCCATCTATGAGAAGGTGCTGGGTAAGGAACACCCCCATATGGTATCAAGCCTCAACAATCTGGCATTGTTGCTTCAGGACACCAACCGGCTGGCGGAGGCGGAGACGCTCATACGCTGTGCACTGAGGATTGATGTGCAGAGTTTTGGAGAGAACCACCCAAACGTCGCCATTCGGCTCAACAACCTGGCACAGTTGCTTAAGGCCATCAACCGCCTGGCGGAGGCGGAACCGATGAGTCGGCGCATGGTAGAGATAATTCTCAATTTCACACGAGAAACCGGTCATCTACATCCGCATCTGCGCGCCGCAGTCAACAATTATGCCGCTTTGTTACAAGCGATGGGCCGCAGCGCAGAGGATATACAAAGCGACCTGGAGAAATTGGGCCAGCGCTTCGGGGTGAACTTGGGAGGAGCGGGCGGTGAGGACCAACAGCAAATATACTTCAATGAGCTTGCTATCAGGGAAAAGGAGTTGGGAAAGGAGCATCCTGATACGATTGCCGTCCGGTATAATCTTGCGCAACTATTGAGGGATAAGGGTGACCATAAAGGCGCAGCGCCACTATACAGACAATTGATTGAAATACATGAAGAACTATTAAAGAAGAATACTACAATTTTACCACATATTTCAGAAAAAATTGCAATTAGCAATAATAATCTCGCCTTTGATACCTTAGTTCCGGAAAAGAACTGGAAAGATGCGGAGCATCATTACAAAAAGGCAATAGAACTCTTTAATAAAGTTCCCGATGCTGTCCAGGCAGCCAATTCAGAGATGAATCTCCAGACCGTGTATCACCTCTCCGGCCAGACTGTGGACATAGAGAGGGTAACGGCATTAACCCGCATCCTCGAAGAGGCAAAGGACAAACGTGCAGAGAAGGGACACAAGATTTTGAAGGAGATATCAAAATAGAGTTCACCGCAGAGGCGCAAAGGACGCAGAGAAAGAAAAAAAGGACACAATGTCAAATGAATTCAAAACACGTATGGCAAGGCTTTAAGGTAGGTCAGGCGTCCTCGCCTGACATTATGATGACAAGCGGGGACGCATGTCCTACCATATTGCAATTTTGGATTGCGGATTTCAGATTGCGGAATTTGGATTTTGAACATTATTATTTTTGTAGGTCAATTGGTGGGGTATAATAATCACAAAGAAGACCGTTCGCAATAACAAGAAGTATCTTACGTAGCAATTTAGTACTATGAAAAATCTATACGTTTGTAGGTAATTCACACAAAACAGAATCCGTAGCGCGGGTGGTTTATCCCCCGCACAAGCCGACCACACTTGTCCTCGACTTGGATCGGGGAAGGGATCGGCGCTACCTTTTCCAAAGAGCTAAATTGTTACTTAATTTCTGTCTTTCTTTGTGTCCTCGGCGTCTCTGCGGTGAGTTTTCATTATTTGTTTGAAAGGATGATATAAAATGATCCATCATGCACAATCACATCAATCACATGGAAGGAAACGCATCTATAAATTGATTTTCGTCGGGTTCGTAGTATTAGCAGCATTAATCCTGGGATGCATCGGGTTCCGGGAACATGCCAGAAATCATCACGAACATGCATCTTTCCTCAGCGCCCTTTACCATACCATTCAGCTTTTCGTCCTCCATTCTCCTCATTTTCCCTGCGAGATAAATAAGAAACTGGAAGTTGCGCGGTATCTGGCGGCAATAGTTGCTTTTTATGCCGTCTTAGAGGCGCTATCAGCGATATTTTACGAACAGATACAGTTGCTTTGGTTACGATTATTCTTCAAGAATCATATAATAATCTGCGGGCTTGGCAGGAAAGGGTTGCAACTGGTTAAAAGTTGCAGAGGCAATGGCGATAAGATCGTCGTGATTGAAAAAGACGCCAATAACGATTTCGTTCGTGTGTGCAGGGAAATGGGTATTATCGTATTGGTTGGCGATGCAACAGACAAGAAGTTGCTGAAAAAGGCATGCGTTCACAAAGCCAGGTATCTTGTGGCAATCAGCGGAAAAGACGGCACAAACGTGGAAATTGCCGTGCATACCTACCAGAAGATTAAAAAGAAACGGGATGTCCATACAGTGGGACTCAATTGCCGCGTCCATATTGTGGATGGCGGGTTACGCACGGCACTGAAACAGCACCGGGTATTTACAGAGACCCTGGAACGTTTTACAATATCCATGTTTGATATTTATGAAAATAGCGCACGGTTATTGTTCAAAGATCACCCCCTTGATTATGTATTCATTTCCGCAAGTGACCCTCGTTCTGTGCATTTGATTATTGTGGGATTCGGGCAAATGGGAGAAGCCGTGCTTCTCCAGGCAGTCAGGATGGGACATTTTGCCAACAGGAAAAAACTCCGCGCTACTGTTGTTGGCCGTGAGGCAAACAGGAGGAAGATAAATATTTACCACAGACACCCGCAGTTTGAACAAGTTTGCGATGCGGAGTTTATTGAAATGGAGGCAGAAGACCGCCAGACGGTGCAAACACTGGAAGGACTATGCAAAGACCAGAATTCGATAGTTACCTTAGCCGTATGTTTTGACGATGATGCCAGAAGCCTGTCTTTTGCGCTCAGTATGCTTTTTGTAGTCAGGGAGTGCAAGACACCCATCGGGGTTCGAATGGCTGAAGTGGGTGGGCTTTCAACCCTGCTTTTGGAGAGAGACGAGGGTTTCCCGATATCTGACTATGTTCATATTTTTGGCACAACCGCTCATACCTGCACACGGAACATGGTTATAGACGATGAACTGGATAAACTCGCCAGGGAGATTCATACTGATTATGTTGAAGACATGAGGAAAATAGGGAAAAAGCCTGATGAAAAACCCGCCATGCGTCCATGGGAATATTTAGATGAAGACTATATTGATTCTAATCGGCAGGTGGCAGACCATATTCCTGTGAAACTCAGGGTGATTGGATGCTATTCCAAAAAAGAACCGGTAGACGCACAGATGGTAACAGAATTTAAAGATGAAGAGGTAAAGCTACTGGCAGAAATGGAGCACAGACGCTGGTATGCAGACCGCATCCTGGCTGGCTGGAAACCGGGCGACAAAAACGATCCAATGAAAAAGACCAATCCGGTTCTGAAGGAATGGAACGAGCTTGATGAGGGTACGAAAGAATATAATTACAATGCCGTCCGCAATATTCCGCATTTATTGGACATGATTGGTGAAAGGATTTACCGGAAGTAGCATGTGTTCTGATGATTTAATATACAGGAATTTCAATTTTTTTTGATTCCCCTCTAAAAACATGTCCTCACAAAAGTGGGGAGAGGGGATAAAGGGGTGTGTACGATTGTCGCAACACCCCCAGCCCCTATGGTAGGTCAACCGTCCCCGGTTGACATCATAATGACAAGCGGGGGCGCATGTCCTACCAGTAAGATGAGCTTAAAAGTCGCTGTCTATGGCAGCCTGACTTAATGCCGCCAGGACTCCATGGAGGGGCTGCCCAAAAGTCTGTGTTGACTGTCATTGCAAGGGTTTTTGGCAGAAGCAATCTGTTTTAACATCCTTTATAATCAAAGGATTGCTTCGATATTCTTCGCTTCGTTACGAATATCTCTCAATGACGTGCGTGTCGTTTGTCATTGCGATTCGTCCCTTCTGTCATTGCGTTCTATTTTGTCATTGCGAAGGCGCATGCCTGAAGCAATCTCAGGGAGGGGTTGCTTCGCGGAGTTTACACTGAGCAAAGCGAATGTGCTCTCAATGATGTTTTCATGACAACTTATTTAATGCGTTCACTATAGTTGAAGAAATGAAAAAAGATTGCAATATTTCATCATTCTTGTTTTAATACCACTCAATAAGGTAGGTCAACCGTCCCCGGTTGACATAAAAAATATACCTTGCGGTCAATCGCCCTCGTTTGACATAATATTTATACCTTATGCCAAACCGTCCCCGGTTGACATCATAATGACAAGCGGGGACGCATGTCCTACCGGGTTCGGAACTAAAGGGGGTGGATATCCCCACCCAAATGCCGACCACCAGGGATCGGCGCTACACAGTGACGACGTAGCGCGGGTGGCTTGTCCCCCGCCAAATGCTAGCAATCACTAATCATCGGTATGTGTGGAGATGGATGAATACTCTTTCAAGAAGATACCTATGACTGAAAGTATCAAATGTCCGCTATGCAACCAGCCTATCACAAGGGTCGGCAAGTTTTGGATTTGTCCGACGCACGGGCAACTGCCTGAAGCCAAGCCTTTCACACCGATTCGTATATTCCTCAGCTACGGCCACGACAGCAACGAAGAGCTTGTCAGGCGAATCAAGGCCGACCTCGAAAAACGCGGACACGACGTCTGGTTCGACAAAAGCGAGATTAAAGGCGGGCTTGACTGGCGGCGCTCCATCACAGATGGCATTGTGGACAGCCACCGGGTGTTGACCTTCCTCTCGAAACATTCAACCCGCGACCCCGGCGTCTGCCTCGACGAGATTGCCATCGCCATCGGCGCCAAGGGCGGCAATATTCAGACCATCCTCGTGGAGAGCGAAATGGAGGTGAAGCCGCCGCCCAGTATCAGCCACATCCAATGGCTCGACATGCATGACTGGAAAGAACGGCATGCCGCGGGCGAGGCGGAGTGGGAAAAATGGTATCAGGAAAAACTCGCCGAAATCATCGCCGTTGTGGAGAGCGACGAAAGCCGGCGCTTTGCCGGTGAAATCAAGACCCTTGAAGACCATCTCAAGCCCATCTCATCCGACTCGCGCATCTTCCAATTGCTCAGGAAAGGGCTGGTGGGGCGGACGTGGCTGGTCGAGGCGATTGAAAAATGGCGGAACGCCGCCGACCGCGCCTCTCGTCTCTTCTGGATCATGGGAGCCCCCGGCGTTGGCAAGAGCGCCTTTGCCGCCCACCTCGCACACTATGGACGTGACAAAGTCATCGCCGTCCAATTCTGCGAATACGACAAGCCGGATCACCGCAGTGCACACCGCATCGTCCGCACCCTCGCCTTCCAGATTGCCACCAGGTTGCCCGACTACCGCAAGCTCCTGCTGACGCTGCCGGAAATCAAGGATCTGGATCGAATGAACCCTACAGAACTCTTTGACTATCTCCTCACCAATCCGTTACACAACGCCATTGACGGCGGACGAGAGCGGTATCTGATTGTCATTGACGCCCTAGACGAGGCCGGTGGAAACGGACACAACGAACTTGTCGAAATGCTCGCGCGAAGCGCCTCGCGTCTGCCTGAATGGATTGGAATCGTCGTCACCAGCCGACCGGAGAATGCTGTCATTGCTCCGCTGCAAGGGCTGAATCCGTTCATCCTTGACACCGCAACCGAATCCAACCGCGCCGACATTCGCGACTACCTGCGGCGCGAACTGGCGTCGCATCTCCAGAATCGCCCGGATGCTGACCGCCTCATCGAGCAAATCCTGGAAAAGAGCGAAGGCGTGTTCCTCTACGTCGAGCGGTTTTGTGAAGACGTCCAGCGCGGCCACCTCTCACTGGATCGTCCGGAGCAATTTCCACAAGGGCTTGGTGGAATCTTCTTCCAATACTTTCAGCGGCAGTTCCCCGACCTGGAGAAGTTCCGCAATGGCGTGCGCCCCGCACTCCGCGCCATCCTCGCCGCCCGCGAACCACTGCCCCTGGAAATACTCCAACGCCTCTTCAACTGGCAGGACGAGGAACTCCGTGACTTCACACGCCCTCTTGCCTCACTCTTTCCGGTTACGACCGAGGCCAGCCATGACGTCATTAAGCCTTACCACAAGTCACTGGCAGACTGGTTGGCGGATGAGGCGAAAGCCTGCGACTATTCGGTTAGCGTGAAGGAGGGACATGCTTTTCTGGCTGAATCGAGCGTAAGAGCCATCAAGTCCCGCGCAGAGCCAATTTCCGTCTATTGGTTGCGTCATGCACTGTACCACCTCCAACAGTGTAGGCGGGCTTCTGATGCAGCGGAGGTTGCTGCCGACAAGTGGTTTATCGACCTACGCATTCAGAGCGGGCTGAAGAATATTTTTCTTTCGTATTCCTTAGATGCGACAGAAACAGCAGATCGACTGTTTGCAGACCTTTCTCGTTTTGGTCACACCGTATTGCGACATGCAAACGAAGGAGCTAACGATGCCCAAAACCCAGCGAGCAGCGCAGATATGATCATTGCCTTGCTTACTCGACGCTCAACAAGAATGCGAAGCTGGAGTTATCGAGAAACGCTGGAGGCTGTGTCACAAGGAAAGGTTGTTCTGCCTGTTCGAGCTACATCAAGTGAACTCACAATGCCCTTTCACCTCAGGCGTCCACGATACATTGATCTGTCGGCTGACTACGTAGGAGGATTGAACGAACTTTGTCAGACGTTGGGAAAGTCATCTGAGATAGAGAAGTATTGCGAAGATGATGCAACAGATTTGCTTCCATTGGAAGAATTGGTGGCGCAGGCATTACGTTTATCAAGTGAAGGCCGATTAGTGGAATCCGAACCTCTCTATCGGCGGGCATTGACAACCGTGGAGCAAAATGTGGGGGCAGATCACGTGGATGTCTGCCAGCGACTGGAAGACTTGGGACAACTACTTTTCTCCACAAATCGACTGGCTGAGGCTGAACCTTTGATGAGACGTGCTCTAGCCATCTACGAAAAAACTTACGGGAAAAGCCACCCTACTGTTGCGACTGCTCTCAACAACATTGCATACCTGCTGCAAATCACTAACCGGCTGGCGGAGGCAGAACCGCTCATGCGCCGCGCCATGAAGATTGATGAGCAGAGTTTGGGGGAGAACCACCCGAGAGTCGCCACACAACTCAATAACCTTGCTCAGTTGCTTCAGGCAACCAACCGGCTGGCGGAGGCAGAACTGCTCATGCGCCGCGCCCTGAAGATTTTCGAGACCAGTCTTGGCTCAGAGCATCCAAACGTTGCCACACAACTCAATAACCTGGCTCAGTTGCTTCAGACAACTAACCGGCTAGCGGAGGCAGAACCGTTATTGCGTAGAGCACTAGCTATCGAAGAGCAGAACTTTGGCGCAGGCCACCCAGATAGCGCGACGGCTCTCAACAACCTGGCTCAGTTGCTTCAGGCAACCAACCGGCTGGCGGAGGCAGAACCGCTCATGCACCGCGCCCTGAAGATTTATGAGCAGAGTTTTGGAGAGCACCACCCGGATGTCGCCATTGCCCTGAGCAACCTGGCACAGTTGCTACAAGCTACCAACCGCTTAACGGAGGCAGAACCGTTGATGCGGCGGGCATTGGCCATTGACGATCATAGGTTCGGGGCGGACCATCCCAAGGTCGCCTTAGATCTCAAGAACCTTGCACAATTGCTCCATGCTGCCAACAGGCTGGAGGAAGCTGAGCCACTGATGCGTCGCGCGTTAGCCATTGATGAGCAGAGCTTCGGGCCGAACCATCCGCCGGTGGCCACAGCCCTCAGCGACCTTGCGCAATTGCTCCATGCTGCCAACCGGCTGGCGGAGTCCGAGCCGTTGATGCGCCGTGCACTTGACATTGACGAACGGTGTTTCGGAAAAGAACACCCCAATGTCGCTCGTGACCTCAGCAACTTGGCTAACTTGCTCTCGCGAAAGGAGGACTACGCTGCGGCAGAGCCTCTGTATCGACGGGCACTGGCTATTTGGGAGAAGAACTTGGGCAACAATCATCCAAACGTTATCTCTGCCCGCAACAACTTAGCCGAGTTGTCTGCGGTCACCAACCATCAAGCCAACAGGAGCCGCATCTATTAGAAAATCCCATGAACAGCCAAGGTGCATGAATTTTCGTGTCCCACTCGCAGCGCGACTTAGAGAAGGTCAGACAAATCAGCGACAAACTCGAACGGCACGGGCATTATTCTCGCGCAGAGACGCGGAGGAGAAAGATTTATGAATGAGAATCAGGTTGGAACGATAATCATCGAGGCGGCTATCGGGGCGCATCGGAGTCTTGGGCCAGGGTTTTTGGAGGGCGTTTATGAAACCGTGCTGTCAAATAATTAAGGATAGAACTATTTATTTGTGCTTTGGATGGGAAAAATGGGGATTGCTTCGTCGTTGTCACTCCTCGCAATGACGACTCTATGCAGGGTGATTGCTTAGGGCTGTCGCCCTCGCAATGGTAAAAGAATGCGACCGCAATTGCGAAAAGAATGCCCTTGCAATAGCATTTGTATGAGCATTATAATTTGTGCAATCACAACCAAGAGTTGATCTATGCCGCAGTCATGGAAAACCGTCCGTTTATTCATTAGCAGCACCTTCCGC